>ENA-OQIG01001159-OQIG01001159.1-human-gut-metagenome-genome-assembly--contig:-NODE-1159-length-12303-cov-2.202037_pt1 | contig 12303 bp, 12 predicted proteins | sample MGYA00242576_ERZ504741 | MGnify/ENA primary metagenome ERZ504741 (study PRJEB26092, sample SAMD00036436) | human gut metagenome | host: Homo sapiens | study: EMG produced TPA metagenomics assembly of... | reverse complement strand
CGCTTATCGCGACAACTTCTTAACTATATCACACTCTCAAGTATTTGTCAACAATCTTTTTTAAAGTTTTTGAACTTTTATTTTGTTCTTTTCTTTAAAAAGCGGAGAAAGAGGGATTTGAACCCTCGCGCCGGTTGCCCGACCTACACCCTTAGCAGGGGCGCCTCTTCGGCCTCTTGAGTATTTCTCCGAATTTGTTTTCGATATAGGCGCTGTATCAAGCGCATAATTGATTATACTAAAGCTTTTTTCAAATGTCAATAACTTTTTTTACTTTTTTGTAATTTATCTTTTACTAGAATTTTCTCTCATTTTTCTTTGTCTGTAATTTATTTCTATATAGATATAACAAAAGAAGAATCCTTCTGTGTAAACTCTGGATTCTTCTTTTTTCTCGCAAGACTCTGATGATCTACTTCTGTTCGGAAGTATTTTTCTCTATTACTTCTTCAATCCGCCTCTTTACTTCTGCTGCAATTTCATTTGTCTTCATATCCTTGTATTCTTCATACAACATCGGTTTTAAAAAGTGAACTTGTACTGTAACTGGTTCAATGCTGTTTGTATCAAATGGTTTAAAGGAATCAATCAACGCCACCGGGATAATCGGACATTTTGCTTTTGTCGCTGCTTTAAAGCTTCCGCCCTTAAATTCTTGAACATGATTTCCATTTTTTGACCTCGTTCCTTCCGGAAAAATCAAATAGTTCCTTCCATTTTCTACTTCTTTGCTCACTGCAGTAATCACTTTCATTGCCTGTCTGACATCACTCCGGTCCATTGTATATGCTTTCATACATTTGAAAACCTGTTTCAAAAACTGTACATTTTCTACCTCTTTTTTTGCTACAACTGAAAATGGATGTGAACATGCCTCTACAATTGCAAGTACATCATACATTCCCTGATGATTTGGAAAGAACATAAACCCATCTTTCTCCGGTATATTCTCTTTTCCATGTACATCGATCGTCACTCTTCCGCCTTTATTGGCACGAAGTACGATGAAGGTGAGCATTTTGTAAATTTGCTGCTCTGTATATTTTTCTACATGTCCCGCATAATAGCATAATTTACACCACATAACAGGAACCAGCAAAATATTTTTAAAGACCATTAATAAAATACGTTTCATTTAATTTTCCTCTATTCTCTTTCTGTATTTTTCAATTGCTGTCTTATAGAGATTATTTCCATCTTTGTCGATTACGACGATCACAGGAAAGTTTTCAATTTCCAATCGGCGGATTGCTTCTGCTCCAAGGTCATCATAGGCAACTACTTCTGAGCGTTTAATACATTTAGATAACAGTGCTCCTGCACCTCCTACTGCCGCAAAATAGACAGACTCGTTTCTTATAATCGCATCAATCACTTCCTGTGTCCGCTTTCCCTTTCCAATCATTGCCCCCAGACCCAGATCTAACAGCCGCGGCGCATACTTATCCATTCTGCTTGCAGTTGTTGGTCCTGCTGAACCGATTGGTCTTCCTTCTCTTGCCGGAGATGGTCCCATATAATAAATCACCTGCTCTTCCAGTTTCACTGGCAGCTTCTCACCTTGATCAAGGCTTTCATTCATTCTTTTATGCGCAGCATCCCTTGCCGTATAGATTGTTCCCGTCAAATATACATAATCTCCCGCTTTTAATTGGCAAAGCTGATCTTTTCCTGCTGGTACCGTCATATGTTTTTCCATCTGCACTGCCTCCCTTTCTCTCCTTGCTATAACACTCTCACAATATGTCTGTTCACATGGCAACAGATATTCACCGCCACTGGAAGCCCTGCAATGTGAGTCGGATATGTGTTGACATTAACTGCAAGAGCGGTCATCACGCCTCCCAATCCTCCCGGTCCAATGCCAAGCTGGTTGATCTTCTGTAGCATTTCTTCTTCTAATTCTTGCACATATGGGATTTCCGAATGGACGCCAACCTCCCTTGTCAATGCTTCCTTTGCCATCAGCGCACATTTTTCAAAAGTACCTCCGATTCCAACACCGACTACCATTGGTGGGCACGCATTTGGTCCTGCCTCTGCCACTGTATTGAGAATCGCTTGCTTTACCCCTTCCAATCCATCTGCCGGCTTCAACATCATAACTTTACTCATGTTTTCACTTCCGAATCCCTTCGGCGCCACTTTGATCTTCACTTGATCACCAGAAACAATTTTATAATGAATAACTGCTGGGGTGTTATCCTTTGTATTTTCTCTCAGAATCGGATCCTTTACCACAGATTTTCTCAAATATCCTTCCACATACCCCTGACGTACCCCCTCATTGACAGCCTCTTCCAGATTTCCCCCGGTCAGATGTACCTCTTGTCCAATCTCTAAAAATACAACTGCCATTCCGGTATCCTGGCAGATTGGAATCATATCTGTTGCTGCAATCTCCAGATTTTCCTGAAGCTGTTCTAAAATCTGTCTGCCAAGTGGAGACTCTTCTGTTCTCACTGCCGTCTGCAATGCATTCTTCATATCATCTGAAAGATAATAATTAGCTTCAATACACATTTCTTTTACATTTTTTGTAATCTCACTGACATCTATTGTTCGAATCATAGGGACCTCCTCATTGATCTGAATCTTTCTGAAATTTTTCATCTTATCTAAGATTATAGTATACATCACAAAGAAAGGAATACCTGTATCCAGATATTCCTTCTCTTTTTCCCAATATTCTCTTTCTAGAATCGACTATTCCGATACAATCTCTCCGCATGCATCTTACTTCCGGAATTTCCTGATGACTGTGTCCGGAAATCATCTGCCATCCCATGGATGACAACTGTTCTTCCGATCACTTCTTCTGGGTAAAACCGGTCTGTGTAAAAGGCGCTCCATGCAAGCCCCTCATTTGCAAGCAATGGAGGAAAATCCCCCGCATGCCCTGGATGTACTGTATTTTCCGGATTATAATGTCCCTTTGTCTGAGCAAATGGATCCTCTTCATCTCCTGTACATAATGCTCCTTCATGAATATGGAATCCGTAGAAATTTGCGTTTGGAGCATTTTCTGCATTTGGAAGACCTTCCACTTCTGCCACAACCAGTGTTCCCCCGTACATTTCAAAGAAATAAATATTTCCCTTGATCTTAGAATGTCCGGCATCTCCTCGTATCTGTGCATATGCATCTGCTGTCTCATTCATAAACTGAACCATAGCCTGTTACCTCCTGCATGCTTCCTTGTTCTGCCTTGTTTCAGCATATGCAGATGCACTCTATTTGTGACATAGGATATCTGATTCCATCATTTTTCTAATTTGTTTCTAATTCAAGACTTTCTTCTGAACCTGCTTCTTCTACTTCAGCCTTTTCTTCTGCATTTTCTTCTGCGACAGTTTCTCTCACTTTTGCAATGCTGGCAACTTTTGTATTGGAGTCAAGGTTGATCAGTTTCACTCCCGATGCAACACGACCAAGAATAGAAATTCCTGCACATTCCATTCGAATTACAATTCCCTCTGTATTGATGATCATAATTTCATTGTCTTCGTTTACTGCTTTAACTCCGATCACATTTCCGGTTTTCTCCGTGATCTTATAGCACTTCACACCTTTTCCGCCACGATTCTGACAGGTGAACTCTTCAATTGCAGTACGTTTTCCCATTCCCTTTTCAGAAGCGATCAGAAGGTAATCTCCCTGGGTATGTAACTGCATTCCGATCACTTCATCGCGATCGCTCAGGTTCATTCCTCGTACACCCATAGAAGTTCTTCCCGTTGATCTTACATCCTGCTCTTTGAAACGGATACACTGACCGTATTTTGTTATCATGATGATATCTTTTTCATTGTCTGTGATCTTTACTTCAATCAGCTCATCATCTTCACGAAGTGTGATCGCAGCAAGCCCTGTCTTTCTGACATTTGCATAATCTGTAATTGGCGTCTTCTTCACAAGACCTTTTTTCGTCGCCATAAACAGATATTTCCCGTCTTCATATTCACGGATCGGAATCATCGCAGTAATCTTTTCATCCGGCATGAGCTGCAATAAATTGATGATCGCAGTTCCTCTTGCAGTTCTTCCAGCCTCCGGAATCTCATAGCCTTTCATCCGGTATACTCGTCCGGTATTGGTAAAGAACATGATATAGTTATGTGTCGAGGTCATAAATAATTCCTCTACATAATCTTCTTCAATGGTCTGCATTCCCTTGATTCCTTTACCGCCGCGGTTCTGACTCTTGAAGGTATCTGTTGTCATCCGCTTGATATAACCAAGCTTTGTCATTGTGATCACAACATCCTGCTCCGGAATCAGGTCTTCTGTAGAAAGATCTAACTCATCAAAACCAATGGAAGTTCTTCTGTCATCCCCATATTTTCCACTGATCACAAGAATTTCTTCCTTGATCACACCTAAAAGAAGTTTTCTGTCTGCAAGGATTGCTCTCAATTCTCCAATGCGCTCCATGAGCTCCTTATATTCATTTTCAAGCTTTTCCCGTTCCAGACCGGTCAGTGCACGCAGACGCATATCTACAATTGCCTGTGCTTGTACATCTGTCAGCTGGAATGCTTCGATCAGTCCTTCTTTAGCAGCCTGTGCATTCTTGGAATTACGAATAATTCTGATAACCTCATCAATATTATCAAGGGCGATCAGCAAGCCTTCCAAAATATGCGCGCGCTCTTCTGCCTTATTGAGTTCATATTTCGTACGTCTTGTCACGACCTCTTCCTGATGTCTGAGATAATAGTTCAGCATCTCAAGAATGTTCATGACTTTCGGCTCGTTGTTGACCAGTGCCAGCATGATCACACCAAACGTATCCTGCAATTGTGTATGTTTGTACAGCTGATTCAGAACAACATTTGCATTGACATCCCGGCGCAGCTCGATACAGATACGCATACCTTCTCGGTTAGACTGATCACTTAAATCTGTAATTCCGTCAATCTTCTTATCGCGTACAAGCTCTGCAATCTTCTCGATCAGACGAGCTTTATTCACCATATATGGTAATTCTGTGACAACGATACGGCTCTTTCCATTTGCCATCGGCTCGATATCCGTCACTGCACGTACACGGATTTTTCCTCTTCCGGTGCGGTATGCCTCCTCGATTCCTCTCGTTCCAAGGATCATTGCTCCAGTTGGGAAATCCGGCCCTTTGACGATTTGCAAAATATCTTCTATGCTCGTCTCGCCGTTTTCTTCTATCTGGTCATCAATAATCTTTACCACTGCTGCAATGACTTCTCTTAGATTATGCGGTGGAATATTCGTCGCCATTCCAACCGCAATTCCTGACGTACCATTGACCAGCAGATTTGGAAATCTGGCCGGAAGTACCGCCGGCTCCTTTTCCGTCTCATCAAAGTTTGGTGTGAAATCTACTGTGTCTTTATTGATATCAGCTGTCAGCTCCATAGAAATTTTGCTTAATCTGGCCTCTGTATAACGCATGGCAGCAGCGCCATCTCCATCGACTCGAACCGAAGTTCCATGACCATCCACAAGCGGATATCTTGTAGACCACTCCTGCGCCATATTGACAAGCGCTCCATAAATCGAACTATCTCCATGCGGGTGATATTTACCCATCGTATCTCCGACGATACGGGCACACTTACGATGCGGCTTATCCGGTCCATTGTTCAGTTCAATCATGGAATAGAGGATTCTTCTCTGTACCGGTTTCAGACCATCTCTGACATCCGGAAGTGCACGGGAGGCAATAACGCTCATTGCATAATCAATATAAGAGTCTTCCATCGTCTTTTTCAGGTCAACCTCATGAACTTTATCAAAAATATTATCTTCCATTGTCTTCTCCTTACTTGAAATACATTTTCATCAACGCTGTAAAAACCTTTAAATATCAAGATTTTGCACGTATTTTGCATTCTCCTCGATAAACTCTCGTCTAGGCTCTACTTTATCTCCCATAAGTGTCGTAAAAGTAAGGTCTAATTCGGATGAAGATTCCTCATCCATTGTCACACGCAGAAGCACGCGGTGCTCCGGATCCATTGTTGTCTCCCAGACTGATCCGCATCCATTTCACCAAGACTTTGTAATCGCTGAATCTTATTATTTCCATCTCTTCCAACTTCCTGAAGAATCTTATTTAATTCTTCATCACTGTAAGCATACCATACTTTTTTGTTTTTCTCCAACTTATAGAGCGGAGGCTGCGCCAGATAAACGTATCCTTGTTTGATCAGTTCCGGCATAAACCGATATAAAAATGTCAGAAGAAGCGTACTGATATGAGCGCCGTCCACGTCGGCATCGGTCATGATAATGATCTTATGATATCGCAGTTTTGAAATATCAAAATCCTCGTGAATTCCCGTTCCAAAGGCTGTGATCATCGCTTTTGATTTCTGCATTTGCATAGATTTTATCTAGTCTTGCTTTCTCTACATTCAGAATCTTTCCTCGAAGCGGAAGAATTGCCTGAGTTGCACGGTCTCTGGCAGTCTTTGCCGATCCACCCGCAGAATCTCCCTCTACAATGTAAATCTCACATTTGGATGCATCCTTCTCTGAACAATCTGCAAGTTTTCCCGGAAGTGACATTCCCTCTAAGGCTGATTTTCTTCTTGTAAGATCTCTTGCCTTTCTGGCCGCTTCCCGCGCACGCTGTGCCAGAACAGACTTCTCGATGACAACTTTGGCAACCTGCGGATTCTGTTCAAGGAAAATCTCTAACTGTGTACTCAGTACACTGTCAACCGCACCTCTTGCCTCACTGTTTCCAAGTTTTTGCTTCGTCTGTCCTTCAAACTGTGGATCCTGAATCTTAACGCTGATAATTGCTGTCAGACCTTCTCTGATATCTTCTCCCGAAAGATTTGGTTCACTATCTTTTAACAGCTTATTTTTTCTTGCATACTCATTGAAAGTCTTTGTAAGTGCATTTCGAAAACCGACAACATGTGTACCGCCTTCCGGTGTAGTGATGTTATTTACAAACCCATATGTATTGTCTGTATAGGAATCATTGTGTTGCATTGCCACTTCTACTGCAACTCCGTCTTTCTGTCCCTCACAGTAAATAATCTGCTCATAAAGAGGAGTCTTGCTTTTGTTTAAATACTGCACAAATTCCTTGATTCCACCTTCATAGTGAAATGTCTTCTCGATGCGCTCTTCCGGTCTCTCATCTGCTAAAACAATCTTCAGATTTTTCGTAAGAAATGCCATCTCACGGAATCTCTGCTTCAAAATATTATAATCAAACTCTGTCTCTTCAAAAATCTCGGCATCCGGCAAGAATGTAACTTTCGTTCCGGTCTTGTCCGCTTCGCATTCTCCTACCACTTTCAGCTGATAGGCAGATTTCCCGCGCTCATAGCGCTGTTTGTAAATCTTGCCCTCGTTGTAAATCTCTACTTCCAGCCATACTGACAGGGCATTTACTACTGAGGCACCCACTCCGTGAAGTCCACCGGACACCTTGTATCCTCCGCCACCGAATTTTCCTCCGGCATGCAGCACGGTAAATACGACCTCAACCGCCGGAAGTCCTGCTTTATGATTGATCCCAACCGGAATTCCACGTCCGTTGTCAATAACCGTGATCGAATTATCTTTGTTGATCGATACAAAAATCGTATCACAATATCCGCCGAGTGCTTCATCGACCGCATTGTCTACAATTTCGTATACAAGATGATGTAACCCTCTGGAAGATGTGCTCCCAATGTACATTCCAGGTCTTTTTCTGACGGCCTCCAGTCCTTCCAATATCTGAATCTGATCTGCACCATATTCTGTACTCATTATAGTCCTCCTAATTTTCCTTTACTACGACTCCATTACTTACATGAAATATTTTATTTATCGAAAAGCGGTGATTTACAAACTCATCGACACCAGTGCAGGTGATCAATGTCTGTATGTCATGAATGCTGTCTAATAAATAATTCTGTCTGTTCTTATCCAGTTCTGACAGGACATCATCCAACAAAAGAACCGGCGTATCCTTGATCAACTTTCTGACAATCTCTATCTCAGAAAGCTTCAAGGATAATGCTGCTGTCCTCTGCTGTCCCTGGGAACCAAATTTACGAATATCAATATCTTTTGTCAAAAAACAGATGTCATCTCTGTGTGGTCCTGCTGAGGTGCTTTTCATTCGAATATCCCGCTCCCTGTTCTTTTTCAGAACCGACTCGAATTCCATCTGCCCAATGTTTTTCTCATATGAAATTGTAATCGTTTCTCGGCCTCCCGTCAATTTATAATGAATTCCAGATATTATTTCATTTACTTCTTCCAGAAATTTTTCCCGTCTTTCCACGATCCGACTGCCATACTGAATCAGCTGCATATCCCATAAATCCAGCATCTCATTTAATTCTGCACGATTCTGGCAGTCTTTTAACAGACGGTTTCTCTGATTGATGATTCTGTTATAATTTGCCAGATCACTCAGATAGACTTTATCAAGCTGGGACAATTCCAGATCCATAAATCTTCTCCGCTCGGCAGGTCCGTTCTTGATAATGTTCAGATCTTCCGGAGAGAAAAATACAAGATGAACAAGTCCAAACAGCTCACTTGCCTTTCGGATTGGAATCTTATTGATCGCAATTCCCTTTGGACTGTTCTTCTTCAGATGCATATCCACCTGAAACTCGATTCCATCTTTCTCGATCACCGTCTCAATATGAGACTCTTCATTTCCAAATTGAATCAAATCCCGATCTTTCGTACCTCTATGAGATTTCGTTGTTCCGGTCAGATAGACCGCCTCTAAAATATTTGTCTTACCCTGAGCATTGTCGCCATAAAATATATTGGTAGCATGGTCAAACTCGATGCTGAGAAAATCATAATTTCTAAAGTTTTTTAATTTTAATGACTTAATTACCATACCGGCACCAACTGTCCTTATTATTTCTCAATTCGGATCTCCTGTCCATCAAAAGAGACAACATCTCCAGCATAAAGTTTCTTTCCACGCTGCACTTCTATTTCCCCATTGACAGATACCAATCCATCCTGAATAACAAATTTCGCATCAACACCAGATTCTACAAATCCTGCCGCTTTTAATGCCTGTCCTAATTTAATGTACTCATCTCTTAATTTAATAATTTCCATTTCTTCGTCCTCTCGCACATTGAAAATACGTTTCGTAGTTTTTCTGCATAAATATGCATTATTGCATTGCATATTTATGCAGCCGCATTGAAGTTTACTGGAAGGATCAGATAGATATAACTTTGTTCTTCATCTTTGATAAAGCAAGGTGCTTTTGCATTCATGAAGTACAGGCTGACCTCCTCGTCATCGATCACGCGCAGCGCATCAATCAAAAACTTCGGATTAAATCCGATCAGCAGATCCTTTCCGTCTTTGGTAATCATGATCTCTTCATTCATAGAACCAATCTGTGACTGGATCTTCAGCTGCATAGACTCATCGGTAATATTAATAATGATCGGCTTCTTATCTCCTTCTTTCACAAGAAGTGTTGCACGATCAATACAGCTTAACAGTTCTTTTTTATTGATTCGCACTTTTGTCTCATAATCGTTTGAGAGCATCTGGTCGATACGGAAATATTCTCCTTCGATTAATCTTGACACAACAACGGTGTTGCTGAACTCAAACACGATATGATTATTTGTAAAATAAATAGTAACTTCACTTTCTGTCTCACCAGAAAGGATTTTACTGATTTCCTGAAGTGTCTTTCCTGGAACGACAACTTTTCTAGGCTCATAAGATTCTTTTAATTCGATTTTTCTAATGGAAATACGGTGTCCGTCCAGGGAAACCACTTTCAGAATATTCTGATCCACTTCAAACAATTCACCCGACATCAGTTTGTTGCTGTCCATATCAGAGATTGAAAAAATTGTCTGACGAATCACTTCTTTGAGCGTAAATTCAGAAAGTGTGATGCAATCCTTTTTTTCGATATAAGGTAAATAAGAAAAATCTTCTCCTGATTTTCCGGAAATATTAAATTTTGCTTTTTCGCAGGTGATCAGTGTCTGTAAATTACTATTTGTTTCAATGATTACTTCATTATCAGGAAGTTTTCTTACGATTTCTGAAAAAATCTTGGCATCCAATGCAATGATTCCTTTTTGAAGAATGGTTCCTTCAATCGTAGTTTCAATTCCAAGTTCCATATCATTCGCTGTCAATTTGATTGTATCTGTTGTTGCATCAATTAAGATACATTCTAAGATTGGCATGGTTGTTTTAGAAGGAACTGCTTTGGAGACAATACTGACACCTTTGACTAAATTTGATTTTGTGCAAATGATTTTCATGTGTATAACTCCTTTCGGTATTTGCTTTGAGTAAATATATGAAAGTTATCCGCCGTAACCGCCGTAGGGGCTGTGGATATGTGGATAACCTTAAAAATCCCTATGGTTGAGCGATTTTTACGCTCGAAAAGTATGTGGAAAAACAAAGGATAATACGTTCGCAAAATTGGGATAACTTAAGAAAGTTTTCCACAGAAAAAATTATCCCCAATGAACGAACAATCTATCCACAGTTTTTCCACATATCAATCCACAATAGCCGTTAAAAAAATAACAATCTAAACTGGATTTAATTTTTTCTTAATAATATCAATGGTGTTGCTGAAGGTGTCACTGGCCTTGATATCAGCAGTAACTTTATCAACTCCATGGCTGATCGTAGAATGATCACGACCACCAAGTGTCAGACCGATTGCTTTGAGTGGAGTATCGGTCATAGTACGGCATAAATACATAACTATTTGACGCGGAATTGCGATTTCAGCGTTTCGTTTGCCGCTTTTTAAGTCAGCGATCGAAATATTAAAGTGTTCTGAGACAACATCCAGGATTAATTCCGGGGTGACTTGTCTGTTTTCATTTGGTGAAACGATATCTTTCAGCGCTTCCGCAGCCAAATTGATATCAATCGGTGCATTTTTTAACTTATATAATGCGATCAATTTGTTTAAAGAGCCTTCAAGCTCACGGATATTTGACTTTACATTAGAAGCAATGTACTGCATAACAGCATCCGGAATATTGTATTTGTCCAGTCCGTCCAATTCTTCCTTTTTCCTGAGAATTGCCATTCGTGTTTCATAATCAGGTGAGGAAATATCTGCGACTAAGCCGCATTCAAAGCGGGAGCGGAGACGAGCTTCCAGTGTTTCAATGTCTTTTGGAGGCTTATCGCTGGAGATGATGATCTGCTTGCCGGATATGTGAAGATGATTAAATGTGTGAAAGAATTCTTCCTGTGTACTTTCTTTTCCGATAATAAATTGGATATCATCTATTAAAAGGACGTCAATCGATCTGTATTTTTCGCGAAAAGCAGTCATTGCGGATTCATTGCCAGTTTTTCCGTTTTTAATTGCTTCGATCAGTTCATTTGTAAACGTTTCACTTGTTACATATAATACTTTTTTCTCTGGCTCATTTTCTAAAATAAAGTGAGCGATGGAGTGCATAAGATGGGTTTTTCCAAGTCCGACACCTCCATATAAAAAGAGGGGATTATAGACTTCACCCGGTGATTCTGCAACTGCAAGTGATGCAGCATGTGCAAAATTGTTGTTTCCACCAACGACAAAAGTATCAAATGTATACTTGGGATTCAGGTTTGCAGCCTGAGATACAGTTACTTTTGATTTCGGTGTGGTGGTTTTATCCTCAAAATCTTTCGGATCGAATTCATTTTCGGCGATAAATTTTACTTCATATTCTTTTCCGACAACTTCGGCAATACATACCTGAAACGGCAGCAGGTATTTGTTTTTAATATAGTCAATACTTGCTTTTAAATTCACAAGAATGTACACAGTATTACTTGTTACTTTATATACTCTCAGTGGAAGAATCCACGTTTTGAAAGAAACGTCCGTAAGACTGTGTTCAATTTTTAATTTTTGTATAATTTCTTCCCAATTTTCCTCAACAATATTCATTCTTCTAACTCCTAAGTATCATAGTAAAAGAAATTTGTAGACAATCTCTCTACTATATTTTACATCAAAACCCATATTTAAGCAATGAAAATAAGTGTGGATAACTTTATAGACAGTGGAAAATCCCCCAAAATAAGGATTTTACGGGTGGATAAATCGTCTATAAACATTGAATCCACAGGTTATCCTTATAGTTATCCACAAGTTATCCACAACTTGTGGATAACATTTTGGTCAAACACTATATTGTGGGATATCCACATGATTTTTTCGGGAAAAAATACTAGATGATGTGTGGAAAAGTGTCAGAGCATCTTTTTATTTATAGAAAAAACGGGGAAAAATGGAAAAAGAGTTGGAAAAAGAGGAGAAACAGGAGAATGGAAAAA
>ENA-OQIG01001158-OQIG01001158.1-human-gut-metagenome-genome-assembly--contig:-NODE-1158-length-12305-cov-3.876006_pt1 | contig 12305 bp, 15 predicted proteins | sample MGYA00242576_ERZ504741 | MGnify/ENA primary metagenome ERZ504741 (study PRJEB26092, sample SAMD00036436) | human gut metagenome | host: Homo sapiens | study: EMG produced TPA metagenomics assembly of... | reverse complement strand
TCACTATTTTCTCCTTTTCCGTATATCATATAGTGTTCGATGTATTTTCGGAAGCAGGAGGATATTTATGAAAAAGAGATATAAAGCGCTTTTAGCAGCCATGTTAACAGGAGCACTTGCGGCAGGCTGTCTTGCAGGATGTGGGAAAATGGATGGTACTGCAGGCGGAAAAATGAAAAAAGTGACCCTTAACGAAGTTGCACATTCCATTTTTTATGCCCCCCAATACGCTGCCATTGAACTTGGCTATTTTGAGGAAGAGGGGATCGATCTGACTCTGGTAAATGGAGCTGGCGCAGATAAGGTAATGACAGCCCTTATTTCCGGTGATGCCCAGATCGGGTTTATGGGGTCGGAAGCAAGTATTTATGTAAGTCAGGAAGGGGCGGACGATCCGGCAGTGAACTTTGCACAGCTGACCCAGCGGGCAGGTAATTTCCTGGTGGGAAGAACGGCCCAGCCGGATTTTAAATGGGAAGATCTGAAGGGAAAGAAAGTTTTGGGCGGAAGAGCAGGCGGTATGCCCCAGATGGTATTTGAATATATCTTAAAGAAGCATGGCATTGACCCTAAAACAGACCTTACCATTGACCAGAGCATCAGTTTCGGATTGACTGCTGCGGCATTTACTTCCGGGGATGCAGATTATACGGTAGAATTTGAACCTTTTGCAACTACACTGGAAATGGAAAACTGTGGCACAGTGGTAGCATCTTTAGGCCGCGACTCCGGCTATGTGCCTTATACCGCTTACTGTGCGAAGAAAAGCTATATGGAAAAAAATCCACGGCTGATCCAGAAGTTCACCAATGCCATCCAGAAAGGGCTTGATTATGTAAATTCCCATTCTGCATGGGAGATTGCAAAGACCATCCAGCCTCAATTTAAAGATACACCGGTGGAAAAAATTGCTGCTATTATAGACCGCTACAAATCACAGGATACCTGGAAAGAGGATACAATTTTTGAAAAAGACAGCTTTGAACTTTTAGAAAATATTTTAGAGGAGTCCGGAGAACTGAAAAAACGGGTGCCATATGAAGATCTGGTGCGTACTGATTTTTCAATCAATGCAGCAAAAAAGTAAGCAAACAGAATGCTTTGCAATTATTTGCAACAAATGTTGAAATCGATTGCAAAAACCTCTTGACAAAACCCTATAAGAAGGCGTATGATGAAGTCATCAGAGAAACAGGAGAGGGAATATGACGATATACGACATTGCAAAGCAGGCAGGTGTGTCTGCAAGTACCGTTTCCAGGGTCATTAACAACAAGCCTGGGATCAATGCCCAGACGCGCAAAAGGGTACAGAAATTATTAAATGAAAATCATTATACTCCCAATGAAGCAGCCAGAGGCCTGGTGATGCAGTCTTCCAAGATCATCGGTATCCTGATCGAGGATCTGAGGATCGAGCATCATACAGAGTCTGCTTATGTGATCGAGCAGGAGATGACTGCCTTAGGTTATACCTGTATTACTCTGAGTACCGGACGAAGGATGAGAAAAAAGCGGATTACATCCGTATCCTGGAGCAGAGACGGGTAGACGGTGCTATTCTTATGGGTTCTATGTTTGAGACGGAAGCTGTGAAGAAGAGCATTAAAGAGCACCTTCCGGATGTTCCGGTAGCCATTGTGAACGGTTATCTGGATCTGCCAAATGTTTACGGCATCCTCATTGACGAGGAGCGGGGCGTGAAAGACTGTGCGGAACTGATGTTTAAGAAAGGAAAGAAACATCTGGTAATGGCAGTTGACTCCGATACACCATCTAACCGGAACAAGCAAAAAGGCTACCTGAGAGCTATGTTAGAACAGGGGATCGCCAAAGAAGATATCCCGTTCTATACAGCGGTAAATAAAGAATTTACCAATCCCCGTGATGTGAGGGCGGCAGGTGCAAAACTTACAGAACAGATCCTTACAGAAAGACCTGAAACAGACGGTATTATCTATACCACAGACCTGTTGGCAGTAGGTGGCCTGGAAGCAGCAAAGAAAATGGGAAAGCGTATTCCGCAGGATCTTGCGATCATGGGAATAGACAACACCATGTATGGCGAGATCGTTACACCAAAGCTTAGCAGTCTGGACAACAAACTGGTAGAAGTCAGCCAGAATGCTTCAAGGGCGATCTTAGATGCTCTTGATAAAAAAGAAGTATCCCATAAAGTGATGCTGCTGACGGATATTAAAGAGAGAGAAACCACATAGCATTTGCAAAAAGCAAAAGTCATTGACAGCTTTTTACAAATGCCTGGTATAAAAAAGAAAAGGTTCTTCCAAAAAGAACCATTTTCTTTTAACAACACTGAAATCGATTGCAAAAAAAGCAATTCAAAGAAAGTATAAAAGATAAAGGAGAAAGAGATCATGAAGAGAGTTCCTTATGAGGTAATGGTAAACGAATTTGAGAGAGTATTAACAAAGTATGGTTTTGAGCCAAAGGATGCAAAGGCTTCCGCAGAGCTGTTTGCACAGAACTCCATGGCTGGTGTATATTCTCACGGATTAAACCGTTTCCCAAGAGTGGTTGAGTACTTAAAGAAGGGCGAGATCGATCCAAAGGTAAAAGCTGAGAAGATCATGGGATTTGGAGCTTTTGAGCGTTGGGACGGACATCGTGGTTTCGGACCTTTAAATGCAAAACTGGCTATGGACCGTGCAGTAGAGCTGGCAAAGGAATTTGGCATGGGTATTGTTGCACTGGGAAATAACAACCACTGGATGCGCGGCGGCAGCTACGGCTGGCAGGCAGCAGACCAGGGCTGCATCGGTATCTGCTGGTCCAACACCTGCCCGAATATGCCTGCATGGGGCGGTATGGACCGTAAGATCGGTAACAACCCACTGATCTTTGCAGTACCAAGAAGCAACGGCGAGCATGTAGTGATCGACTGTGCTGTATCTCAGTTCTCCTATGGAAAACTGGAAGACTGCCGCTTAAAGGGACAGCAGCTGCCAGTACCAGGCGGTTACGATACCAACGGCAACCTGACCACTGATCCAGGCGAGATCGAGAAGACCTGGCGTGTACTTCCAATGGGCTACTGGAAAGGAAGCGGTATCTCAATCGCTCTTGACCTGATCGCAACTGTACTTTCCAACGGAAACTCCGTACAGAAGATCGGTACCTTCGGCGATGAAGTAGGTCTGACCCAGATCATGATGCTATCGACCAACCAAGGGTAACAGCGTAGAACTGACCGATGAGATCGTAAACAACATCGTAGCAGATGTAAAGAGTTCCATCCCTGTAAAAGAAGGCGGAGAAGTTTACTACCCAGGCGAACTGGAACTGTTAAACATCAAGCAGAACAAAGAAGAAGGCATCCCGGTAATCGAAGAGAAGTGGGAAGAAGTATTAAATATGTAATGGTCCCAGAAGAAAAACAAGCGACACCGCAGGTGGCATTTGTTTTCTTGGACCATTAACGAACGAATTGTCTGCGTAAGCAGACGGTAGAGCGCGTCAGCGCGGGAAACCTGAGTCTAAGAAATCCCCCTAAAAGAGTTGACGCAGCTCTCATTTCAGCGTATGATGGAAAGTGACTGACACAAAGACTGTGCAGAGCACTTTCTGAGTGAAAGACGCTGAAAATAAAATGACAGAAGACAAGGAGTTTTCCGCCTGTTTTGCAACCCAGAACAGCTGGTCATTTCCTGGCAGCGGCCTAAAACGGGGTCTGCTTTTCCTGTCATATAAAAGAATACACAAATACCCTCTTTGGCTTTTGTGTCTGTATTTCGCGCCTTTTAACGTGTCATACAGTCGCAAAAAGCAGAAAGGGGGTATTTTTTGCATAAGATCCGGAATAAGGGCACTGGAAAGTTAAAGAATTTTATAAAAGCCTGTGTTCCGGCACTGATCCTTCTGATCCTCTGGCAGCTGGCCTTTTTGTCAGGAAAATGGAGTGCTTATGTGCTTCCGGGACCGGAAAAAGTGTGGAAGTCCTTTGTTACAATGACGGGAAACGGGACATTGCTTAAGCATGTTCTGGTAAGTTTTAAGAGGGTCCTGACAGGTTTTTCCATTTCTTTTGTCTGTGCGTTCTGCCTGGGAATGATCGCTGCTTTAAAGAAAGATCTGGAAGTATACTATGGCCCTTATGTGGAATTTATGCGCAATGTGCCGCCCATCAGTTTGATCGCTCTTTTGATCCTGTGGTTTGGGATTGGAGAGACATCCAAGATCATCATTATTGTATTGGCGTCTTTTTTTCCCATGTTTATGAACATCCGAAAAGGCCTTCTTTCCTGTGATAAGAAGCTTTTGGAAGTGGGAAAGACCTGTGGTTTGTCAAAAACTGCCTGTTTCTTTAAGATCCGTCTTCCCTGGGCATTTCCTGATATTTTAGTGGGAATGCGCATCGGTCTTGGATACAGCTGGCGGGCTATTATCGGTGCGGAGATGATCGCTGCGGGAAAAGGCCTTGGATATCTGATCCTGGATGCCCAGCAGATGTCCGCTCCGACAAGGTGATCGTAGGGATTTTTGTGATCGGTCTGGTAGGTCTGCTTTGCGATAAGGCATTTTTGTGGATCATAAGAAAATGGGTCCGGGGAGGTGTGGAAAATAGCTGAGATCCGATTAAAACAGCTGGAAAAAAGCTTTGAAGTATCAAAAAACAGTCATCCGGTGTTAAGACGGTTTTCCACAGATCTGGATACAGAAAAGATCACGGTGATATTAGGGCGCAGTGGCTGCGGAAAAACCACGCTTCTGCGGATCCTGGCAGGTCTTGAAACATTAGATGGCGGTCAGATCCTTTTTGAACAGCCTGAAAAACTGGGAGTGGTTTTTCAGGAACCCCGCCTGATGCCATGGCTTACTTTAGAACAAAATATTTTATTTGGGGCAGACAAAAAGAAACATTCAAAATCAAAGTTAAAAGAAAAGGCAGAAACTCTTTTAAGACTTACAGGACTGGAAAAATTTGGAAAAGCTTATCCGGACCAGTTATCAGGAGGAATGATGCAGCGGGCAGCTCTGGCAAGGGCATTAGCCTGTGATGCCTCGTATCTGCTGATGGATGAACCTTTTGCAGCTCTGGATCATTTTACCAGGCAGACCATGCAAAAGGAGTTTTTAAGGATCTGCGCAGAAGAGAAAATGGGGGCGTTGTTTGTCACCCACAGCGTAGATGAGGCCCTGCTTTTAGGGGATGAGATCCTTATTATGGAAAATGGGAAGGTAGGAAGCTGGTTTACGATTGGAGAAAATCTGGCATATCCCAGAGACCTGTTGTCAGAAGAAATGATCGGCATTAAACGAAAGATCATTAAAACACTGGAAAACAGGTCACAAACGCAAAAAAACTTTTAAAACCTAACATAAAAAACGGGAGAAAATGAAATATGAAAAAATGGAATGTTTATGCAGCAGCAGTGCTGGCAGCAGTGGGAATTTTAGGAGGATGCGGTGCTAAAAATGCAGAAAGCCAGGCACCGGCAGAAACGCAGGCTGCAGAGCAGAGCGCACAGGAAAGCAGCGTGGAAGAAAGCAGGGAGACCAGTGCAGAGGAGTCAAAAACAGAGACAGAGAAAAATGGAACCCTGTCTGTTACCTATGTAAAGTCTCCATTAAATGTTCCCAGTATCGTAGAGCAGGATCAGGAGATCTTTGCCAGTGTATTTGGTCCGATGGGTTATGACGTGCAGTATTCAGATCTGACAACAGGACCGGAGCAGACACAGGCCTTAGCTTCCGGAGATATCCAGTTTTTAAATGCGGTAGGCGCTACTTCTGTAATTTTATCTGCTTCCAATGACGCAGACATTAAGATCATGAGCATTTACAGCCGTTCCCCAAAGGCATTTAAGCTGTTTGCAAAGGATGACAGCATTAAGACAGCAGAAGATTTAAAGGGAAAGAAAGTAGCAGGTCCAAAGGGAACCATTTTACATGAACTGTTAGTATCTTACTTAAATAATGCAGGTATGACTGAGGACGATATTGAATTTATGGCAATGGGGATCCCGGATGCCAGGCAGCTTTGGCAGGTGGAAGTGTAGACGCGGCTCTTCTTGCAGGTCCGACTGCCTACAATATGGAAAAAGACGGATTTTATATAGTGACAGACGGAGAAGGTCTTACAGAGGCAACCATCGTTACTGCAACCAGTGAAAAATCTACGAAGAACATCCGGAACTGGTAAAAGCATTTCTTACTGCACAGAAACAGGTGTTAGATGAAATGGACGCAGATCATGCAGCAGCAGTTTCCGCCACTGCAAAGGCAACCGGTTTAGAGGAAGCAGCAGTAGAAGAAATGTACGGACTTTATGATTTTGATATGGAGATCAAAGACAGTGATATTGAAGCCATGGAAAAAACAGAGAAGTTCATGGAAGATACAGGCATGATCGAAAATCCGGTCGATGTGGCATCTCTGATCTTAGATGTAGAGTAAATGATTGTGGTATAGAGTCTGTATGTGATATAATGGGTTCAAAAGAAAAACAAGGGACACCGAAGGTGGCATATGTTTTTCCTGGCCCATTAACGAAGGTCCCGCCTGCGTCAGCAGGCAGTAGAGTGCATGAGCGCGGGGGACGTGAGTGAAGGGGCTGTTATAAAGTGGTAGTACCATTTTATGACAGCCTTTTTGCTGCATTTAATTTAATTAAAAATGAAAAACCGATAAAGTGAGGATAAATATGATTATAAGATCATCGTCCTGGATCTGGACGGAACATTGACAAATAGAGACAAGGTTATTACACCAAGGACCAAAGAAGCCCTGATGAAGGCACAGGAAGCAGGAAAGATCGTGGTGCTGGCATCCGGCCGCCCGACAGCAGGCGTGGAACCACTGGCAAAGGAACTGGATCTGCACGTTTTGGAAGCTATATTTTATCCTACAACGGCGGCATGATCACCAACTGTAAAACAGGAGAAGTGATCTTTTCATCCCTGCTTCCGGTGGAGTCAAACAAGAAGATCATGGATCTGGCAAAGGAATACGGGTGGATTTTCTGACTTATGAGGGCGAGGAGATCATTACCAATAATGACCAGTGCGTTTACGCCCACAAAGAGTCAAAGATCAACCATCTTCCTCTGCGCCAGGTAGACAACATGGAAGAGCATGTAAATTTCCCGGTAGCAAAATTTCTTCTCTTAGATGACGGGGATTACCTGGCAACCGTAGAGCCAAAGGTAAAGGCTGCCATGGGAAAGAATTTTGCAGTATACCGTTCAGAACCTTATTTCCTGGAAGTGCTTCCGAAAGGCATTGACAAAGCCCAGTCTTTAGAGCGCCTGCTGCAGCATCTGGGAATGACAAAAGAAGAGATGATCGCCTGTGGGGATGGTTATAATGATCTGACCATGATCCAGTATGCAGGTCTTGGAGTTGCCATGGAAAATGCCGTCCTTCCGGTAAGAAAGGCAGCAGACTATATTACAGCTTCTAATAATGACGATGGTGTGGGACTGGTAGTAGAGAAATTTATGCTGGCTTAAGATCGTTTTTGCAGGAACTCTGCAATCATACAGGAGATGAAAACGCATATGAGAGAACTTCTGGAACAATTTTTCAGGCATTATCTGAGAGAGCGGAATTTAGAGGATACCCTGGCTCTTCTTACGGACCAGGTGATAAGCCTTGGGACCGGAGAACAGGAAGTGGCAAGAAATAAAGAGGAACTGCGTGCTTTAATGGAATGTGAATTTAAAGAAATGCCCCAGCCTCTTGACTATGAACTGTTTAACTATACTGAAAACCCTCTGGGAGAGTATGGATGGAGTATTTTCACCAATGTTCTGGCAAAGATTGACTCAGAAGGTGTAACAATGGAAATGCTTACCCGTCTTACCTGCATTTGTGTGAAAGAGGATGGAAAATGGAAGATCGCCTCTTTACATATGTCTACCCCAACTGTAGAGCAGGAACATCAGGAATTTTTCCCTCTCCGTTATGGCAGGAATAACAGTGTCCGGAAGCTTTCTTCTGAAACCGGCGAAAAGCTGATGGAACTGGTGTCAGAAGCCCTTCCCGGCGGTATTATGGGCAGTTATCTGGAAGAAGGATATCCTCTTTATACCATTAATGATACCATGTTAAATATATTAGGATATACCTATGAAGAACTGGTGGATGCCACAAATGAAAAGATGATGAATATCATTTATCCACCGGATCAGAAATGGGTGGAAGAGAGCATCGAGAAGCAGTTTCATGAGAAAAATGAATATAAGGTGGAATACCGTATAGTCGGGAAAGGCGGCCGTATCATCTGGGTCAGTGATATTGGAAAGAAGATAAAGTCAGAAGACGGAAGAGATGCCATGATCAGTATTATGACCGATGTCTCTGACCGTATTGAGCGGGAGAACCAGCTGATCAAAGAAGCACAGTTAGATCCTCTTACAGGACTTTATAACCGGAAAAGGGCCATCAGCTTAATAGAGGCAGACTTTTTAAAGGAAAAAAGCGGGACTCTTTATATCTGTGACGTAGATAATTTTAAGAGCATGAATGACACAAAAGGCCACCTGGCAGGTGACAGGGCTTTGATCCATCTGGCAAAGCTGATCCGGCATTATGCAGATGAGAACTGTGTAACAGCACGACTGGGCGGTGATGAGTTTATGCTATATTTTACGGAAGATGCAGAGAAAAAAGGCGCTGATGTTATTGGAAAGATACAAAAAGAGTTTGCCATTGCCATGAAAACGTCCAATCCGGATCTGGATATTACCATCAGTGCAGGCGGAGCTTAAGAAACGCAGGGGAAGATTTTAAAGATTTATATAAAAAAGCAGACACTGCCCTTTATCTGGCAAAGAAGGAAAAGGGCAGCTGAAAATTTATAAGGAGCAGTAGCAGCCTGCTTTTAGGATCAGTTCATAAAGTGGATCTGTTCTGTGGTAACAGGTGTAAAACGGGCCAGTTCCTGTCCGTTCAGGTCGGTCTTATGCATGTCTACAGCGCTGATCTGGTGGTTATCATAGGTGGTATAATAATAAATTCCCTTTGTGGCATTGCAGCAGGAGGTATAAAGAGTAATCTCATATTTTCCCTCAGTTACTTCGCAGCAGCCTCTTTGCTGGTCTACAGAACCTAAAATATGGAAAAACTGGCTGACGCTGGAAAGCTCATCCCCATTGCATCGGGAATTCATTTTTACATAAGAAGCCCGGACAAAACGGGAGGAAGAGGACAGATCTCCGGGAAGTCCTAAAGCGCCCATTCCACGGCTGTAGGTATTTAAAGGCAGATCCTTTGAAAATGTATTTACTGGCTGCTTCGGTGATAAGTGCATATAGTTATTTAACTGAAACATCTGTTGCGGAAAAGGAGGATTGTTGGTCAGGACACCTGCTGGGTTGTCATAGATCATCAGTCCTTCTTTTACTGCTTCTACGGTAATAGAGCCGGTCTCATCGGCAATGAGCCAGTGGAGACTTCCTACCGGAAGCTGCGGGCTGAACGGTGTGTCTACCAGGTCCATGTTTTTTAAAGCTTCTTTTGCCTCTTTTAAAGAAGCACAGGTACCAGGATAAAGGGGATCAGTTCAAACTGGGTAATCTGTTTTTTGTCAGAGTCTGGGTTCACAGGCTTATATGTTGCATTTCCAACAAAATTTAAGCCTGCGATGCCAAGACCTTTTTCGTTGATGGCATCATAATAAAGAGGATAGTTTCCTGCAACATGGGCCATGCCAATGATAGCATAGTGGTTTTCCAGCTTTCCGCCATGACGCAAAGTAAAGGAGTAATTTCGGGGAGTGACTGTGATCTCATCCCCATAAGAAAATTCATAATCCAGGGTCCGTCCCATGTAAAAATCGTTGGTTTTGTAAGTTGCGGCTGTACACATGTAAGTTGTCCTTTCTGTTGTGTTGTTTTCGGATCATCGTCCGGTGCCATATCCGCCAACGGCGGATACGGGGAATAAAACAGTGCATTTGCCCGTCACAGGCGGGAAAGATTGTAGTTATATATAGCAAAAGGCTGCAGCAGAATTTGAAATTATTCTGCCACAGCCTTTATTAAATATGTACCGGACCAGCCCATGGCTGAACTGTAACGTTTATTATACTCTTGCGATACCCTCTTCAATAGCAGTATCAGCAACTGCCTTTGCAACTACATCAGCAACCTTCTTGTTTAATGGGGAAGCATGATGTTTTCCGGAGTCAGTTCCTCATCCGGGATCATGCTGGCAATTGCGTAGGAAGCTCTCTGCTTCATTAATTCAGTGATTTCTTTTGCACGAACAGAAAGAGCGCCCTTGAATACACCTGGGAATACCAGGACGTTGTTGATCTGGTTCGGGAAGTCGGAACGACCGGTACCTACAACAGCAGCGCCGCCAGCTAATGCTTCATCTGGCATGATCTCAGGAGTCGGGTTTGCCATGGCAAATACGATACCGTTGTTCATGGTAGAAACCATTTCTTTTGTAACCAGGTTTGGACGGGATACACCGATAAATGCGTCAGCACCCTTTAAAGCATCAGCCAGCTTGCCGTGCTCATGATTTAAGTTGCTGATATGGGAGATCTCTTCCTGGCCTGGATTTAAGCCTTCATCGCCCTCGCAGATGATACCGTTGATATCACACATGATCACATTGCCAAAGCCCATGTTGATCAGGTGTTTGCCGATTGCGATACCAGCAGCTCCAGCACCGTTGATGACGATCTTTAATTTGCCCATTTCTTTCTTTGTTACTTTTACTGCGTTTAATAATGCAGCAGCAACTACGATAGCAGTTCCGTGCTGGTCATCATGGAATACCGGAATGTCGCACATTTCTTTTAAGCGGCGCTCGATCTCAAAGCATCTTGGAGCTGCAATATCCTCTAAGTTAATACCGCCAAAGCTCTTGGAGATCAGATAAATGGTCTGAACGATGGTATCGGTGTCTTTGGAGTCGATGCACAGTGGGAATGCGTCTACGTCAGCAAATTCTTTAAACAGGGCGCATTTTCCTTCCATAACCGGCATACCGGCAGCAGGACCAATATCTCCAAGACCTAAAACTGCAGTTCCGTCTGTGATAACAGCTACCAGGTTGGAACGGCGGGTCAGCTTAAAGGACTGCTCATAATCCTTTGCGATCACGCGGCATGGCTCTGCAACGCCTGGTGTATAAGCAAGGGAAAGATCCTCTCTGGTCTCGATCTTTTTACGGGAAATTACCTCGATCTTTCCGTGAAGGTCATAGTGCATCTGAAGGGAAGCCTGATTGATATCCATAGTGTGTTGTCTCCTTATGATAATTATTTATACCTATACGCAACAGGTGGGGCGTATATTAACAATAGCTATAAACTGCAAAGCATCGCTTATACCATCTGCTCCGGATGGAAGATCTCATCAAATTTCTCAGCGGTTAAAAATCCCAGCTCTACGCAGGCTTCTTTCAGGGAGATATTCTCCTTGTAAGCCTTCTTTGCTGTTTTTGCTGCATTTTCATATCCGATATATGGATTTAAGCAGGTAACAAGCATCAGGGAGCGGTGGAGGTTTTCATCCATCTTCTCACGGTTGGCACGGATGCCGCTGACACAGCGGTCATTGAAGGAATTTAATGAGTCGGTAAGCAGGCGTACAGACTGCAGGAAATTGTAAATGCATACCGGCATGAACACATTTAACTCAAAATTGCCCTGGGAAGCTGCCATACCTACAGCGGTGTCATTGGCAATGACCTGGACGGCTACCATGGTAACAGACTCACACTGAGTTGGATTTACTTTTCCGGGCATAATAGAACTGCCAGGTTCATTTTCAGGGATGAAGATTTCTCCAAGGCCACAACGTGGACCGCTGGAAAGCCAGCGGATGTCATTAGCCATCTTCATCATATCGGCAGCAATCCCTTTAAGGCGCCGTGAGCGAAGACCAGTTCATCCTTGCTGGTAAGAGAGTGGAATTTGTTAGGTGCTGTAACGAAATCTTTGCCGGTCAGTTCAGCAACTGCCTTTGCAACCTCTGTATCAAAGCCCTTAGGAGCATTTAAACCGGTACCTACAGCAGTGCCGCCAAGTGCCAGTTCGTGAAGTCCTTTTAAACTTAAAGTAAGCATTGCCTTGGATTTGATGAGCATTTCTCTCCAGCCGCTGATCTCCTGGGAGAAGGAGATCGGAGTAGCATCCTGCAGATGGGTACGTCCTGTTTTTACAATGCCTTCATTTTCAGCCATCAGTCTTGTAAAAGTATCGGTTAAACGGTCAATCGCCGGGAACAGCTTGTCCTCGATCTCCATAACGGCTGCAATGTGCATGGCAGTCGGGAAAGTATCGTTGGAACTCTGGGACATGTTGGAATGGTCATTTGGGTGAAGG
>ENA-OQIG01001157-OQIG01001157.1-human-gut-metagenome-genome-assembly--contig:-NODE-1157-length-12309-cov-1.779839_pt1 | contig 12309 bp, 15 predicted proteins | sample MGYA00242576_ERZ504741 | MGnify/ENA primary metagenome ERZ504741 (study PRJEB26092, sample SAMD00036436) | human gut metagenome | host: Homo sapiens | study: EMG produced TPA metagenomics assembly of... | reverse complement strand
TTTATAAGCATCAACGCCAATGAAATCAATGCCTTGAAGATCGAATACATCTTTGGGGCGAGCATTAGTAGCCTCTGGAAATGGATTAATACCATCACCGTAAATTAGATTGACACGAGTTACTACTCTGTAAGAACTGTTTTTACAGCTTTCCTACAGTATTTAATGCATTTGTGATCATTGTCCAGGCCTTCTCTTTGCTTAGAGGGGGCCCATCCCGATATTTTAAATCTTTTTGGTCGATTCTCCAGCGCATTAACGCATCAGGTTCATTATGGATCTGAGCTGATATAACGGGGTGCTTGTCTCCATTTTGAGAATCCCAGTATCGGATGTGGTTAAATAAGGCGGTGATGGCTTTGGTTTCTCTCTCCAGTATCCATTCATCATCAAGAATCATGGTGTATTGATAACCATAATAGTTCCAAAAATTTCCTTCATCATTCCGGCTGAGCCTTTTGTTATATTCTTGAAGCACATATTGAGGTATCAGGTAGGAGAATGAATCTCCTACCATATTCGTACTGAACCAAAGTAATTCCATTTTCAAATTATACTTGTTGACGAACTGCAAGATTGAGTTTACGATACTATAATCGTACTTGTTTTCTTTAGGCTCTACCATATTCCATGAAATTGGAATTTGTACACAATTTAGTCCCAGTTCCTGAGCTTTCTTGAAGTAGTTTTCCACTTCATTAATAGTCATCTTGTCACAATTGAGAAGGGCATCAAGGCGTATTTGTGCACCAAGAAACGGAAAAGGTTTACCGTCAACAGAAACATATGTTTTGTTGTTTTCAGTCACTAGTTTACTTACTTCTATTTGAGAAAGTATTGGTTCGACGTATGTTTCATTATTATTGTCAGAACAAGCTGTTGACGAATAATGAAAGAAAACCAGTGCGTAAGTTAGTATTATCATTCTTTTATACATAATTGGTCTTTGTTAAATTAGTAGATTATTGGATTATTGCGGGGTTCCTCCTCCTGTCATAGGCCAGCCCGGATTCTGATAGATAGGAGAAGAATCCAAATCACCTCCGGATGAAGTAACCAGAAAATGTTCTGCTGCTATCGGATCGAGATAGTGTGCCATATTCCATTTATAGCCGTTGTAAACAATGTTATTGGCTGTGATGTGATAAGGAGCAAGATAAGTACTGAAGCTACGTGGTGAAACATTTTCTCCTTCTTTAAGAATGGAGTTGCCGTTAGAATCTTTATACCAGTCCCAGCCATACATTTCCTGCCATAAATTCATTCCTAGGATATGGTAGGGTTTGGTAATCATCTGGTCCATTGAACGCCATCTATGTAAGTCCATGCTACGTAAACCTTCCGCCATCAACTCACATCTTCGTTCACGGCGGATATTATAACGTGTGGCATCAATAATTTCTCCGCCGGAATATGCCCCCCAATCAGTTTCTGCTTCTTTTGACATATCTGTAAGCCTGATTGTTTTGGTATAGTCCTCATCAATGCCGGCTCTGCGACGAATCGCTTTCCAGTACTTTTCTGCATAGGAGTCGAGTGAACCATGCAATTCATAATAAGCTTCTATATAGTTGAGATAGGCTTCGGCTGTACGGAATATGATAGAACCGACAATACTTTGAGTGTTATTTGTGTATTTCCCGTCAGGGTTTAATCCTTTGCGTAAGGCATAGCCTGTATTGTACTTTTCTGTAACAGAAGAGGCGGTTATATTGGGTCCCCATTCTTCTACTACCCCATGATCTCCTGCCTGAGTTATGCAAATTTTTCTGTCCTGGCTTTTTGATGAAGATGTCTGCACGGGTATCCCTGTTTTTAGTGATATGAATGATATTATTATCTCCCCAATAAGATGAGTTTTCATCTGCCACATCGGGGATGCATAAATAGGTTCTCCATTTTTAAGAATAAAGCGTCAATCATGCTTTTAGTAGTGCCTACTCCATTGTTGCCGACACATCCGTATTGACAAACTTCATTTGCCACTCCTAATCCTGTGTTGTAGCGCCTCCATAAAAGTACTTCATTGTATTTCTCCATGTCAATATCGCAGAACATACTGAAATAAGGATTTTCAGGTTCCGAAGAAGTTTGTGGGAATACTCCTGTATTGGCAGTTAATATATTATATTTTTTCTGCTATGATTTGTGCCGCTTTAATAGCTTCATCAAAGAAGAACTCTGATTCTTTTTCAATACTTCCGGATTTAAATGAGTAATTAGCATTATAATCTTTATTTGCTCCCGGCCATCCCGGTCCATTGGGTACAAAAGCTGTTCCTTTAAAAATTCTTCAGACCATGAGCCTTCGTAAAGTGCGACCCTTGACTTGAGAAGGATAGCGCAGTCTTTGCTTAGCCGGTTCTTACCTCCGGAAGGAGCTATGTTTTGCATCATTTCTATAGCTTTGTCCAGATCAGATAAGATAAATCTGGCTACTTCATTTCGGGGGGCTCGTTTGCTGATTTCTATCAGAGCTTCACGTTCATTAGGATAAGTTTTAGTAATAATAGGAAAGTCGCCTAATGATTTTAATCTTTCAAAATACATGAAAGCTCTGAAGAAATACATTTCTCCGATATAGTGTTTGATATTGGTCGTGTTTCCGACAATGGCATTGTTTTCATACGATGGAAGCACATTTTCAAAGAAATAATTGCATCGGTAAATATCAGCGAAATACCATGAGCCTCCTTCTTGTCCTACTTTCCAGTATCCGGGTGCATACATTACGTTAGGTTGCATACCGGCCATATTATCTGTGTTATTGTCAATTTCAAAAGTTCCATATCCATAGGTGCCATGAGTAGGTAGCACTTGATATTGATCAGTAGCAAAAGCTGCAATATTACTTTCTGTTGTCAGATATTCATTTGGAGAAAGTTGATCAAGAGGTTCTTGATTTAGGAAATCATTGCAACTTGTCAAAAAGAGCACTCCGCTCAATAAGGTTGATATCGTAAGTCTTTTCATAATATCCTGTTTTTAGAATGTGACATTTAATCCAAAAGAGAATGTTCGGGATAGTGGGTAAACGTTTCCGTGTCCCCAACTACCGCCTTCGATTGATTCGGGGTCGAAGAAGTCAATAAGGCTCGTAATGGTGAACAAGTTTTCACCGGATGCGAATATCCTAAGGTGCTGCATTCCCATTTTTTGTACGATGTTGTGTGGCAAGCTATATCCTATCTGCAGATTCTTCAGACGTAGATAAGATGCATCTTGTAAATATTTAGTTTGTGATTGCTGGTTTTTATCGGTGTTGAATAAGGGTCTTGGATAGTAGGAATTCAGATTCGTTCCCAATGGACTGGCTTCGTCATTTCGGAAATAATCATCGTGTCCTTTTAGTGCTGTGGAAAACCAGGGCCTTGTCTACCGTTTGCACCCCAGAAGTAGTAACTACCCTGAAAATAATCTCTTTTCAATGTTCCTTGCCAGAACATTCTGATATCGAATCCTTTCCAATCGGCGGCTAATTCCAGTCCTACATTATATCGGGGCGTGGAGTTACCTATTCTTTTTAAATCACCGTGATCTTGTAAGGTGCGGCTTCCGGCATCAATTTTTCCGTCTTCATTCAGATCTTTATACATAATGTCTCCGGCTTTCCAGTCTTGTCCGAGATTACTTTGTCCACCGTTGATTAATCTTCCGATGTGTTCGGCCATTTCCTGGTCAGATTGTGCAATGCCTATCGTTTCATATCCCCATATTTCACCCACGTATTTTCCGGCATAAAATCCATCTATCAGTCCGGAAGGATTTGAATAACGAGTAATCTTGGTACGACTGTCGGCAAGTGTAAAGCGGGCACTATAATTCAATCCATTATTTAACCGGTCTTTCCACATTAGTTCCAGTTCCCATCCGAATGTTTTAAGATTTGTATTATTGGAACTGGGAACGGCTGTTCCAAGGACTACAGGCAATTTCTCCGAAGGGCCGACCATATCGTCAGTTTTACGAATGTAATAATCAAAAGAGCCGGTTAGCCGATTGTTAAACAGGCCAAAGTCAACTCCGGCATTCCATGTACGGATTTTCTCCCAGGAGAGATTATAGCTGACGAGTGAAGGTGCCCAGGCAATATTGGCTAATGTTCCGTCAATGATCCATGATCCTGTTCCTGTACCGATTGTAGAATAAGTCGGATATAAAGAAGATGTATTTTGGTTACCCAAACTACCATAAGAGGCTCTGACCTTAAATGTGTTGACAACTTTGCTGACAGGCAGGAAGAATTTTTCTCTGGCTATGTTCCAGCCTACTGATGCGGAAGGGAAAAATCCCCAACGACTGTCACTACGAAATCGTGAGGAACCGTCATAGCGTAGATTTACTTCCAGAAGATATTTTTCCAGGTAATCATAATTCAATCTGCCGAAGAATCCGGCGGTAGCCATCTGTTGTGTCCACCTGCTACATTCGGAGCAACTTTTTGGTTATTTGAATCCATTCCGGTAGAAGTGTTGATAGTCGGTTTTCCCGGATAAATGACTCCTAGCTTCTCAGCAGCTATATCTTTATAATTATTTTGTTCGGCTTGAAACCCGAAAAGAACTTCATATTATGTGATTTTGCAAAGGTCTTTGCATAATCTGTATAGAGATTTACATTAAAATAATCGCTGGCATAAGTGCCTTCATGTACTTGGGAATCGTTATTCCATGTATTGCCCTTAGTCTTTCCGTCAACACCTGTCTGATGAACAGTTAAGTAATCCCAGTGTGAATATTGTGTATTGTATCGATAGCTTAAATCTCCAATCAGTCGCCACCCTTTGATAGGTTCTACCGTTATATTCAGTTGTTGGTAGAGCCAAGTGTTTCGTTCTTGTTTTTCACCTCCGTTTTGCATTTGGAGCACATGGTCGTCATATAGAATACCATTTGGGTCATAGAGAGGTTTGGTAGGCCAACATTGGCGTCCGATTTCGGCAAAAAAACTTCATTAAGATGTGTCGGCTGTACATAGTCACTTCTGATAAAGCGAGTATTGAATCCGACTGATACTATTTTTGATAATTGTGCGTTGATTTTTGCAGATGCAGTATATCTGTTTGAGTATTCATCTCCGATTCTGAGCTCTCCATCCTGACCTAAATAGTTCGCTGATAAATAGTATTGTATTTTGTCTGTCCCGCCAGTAACGCTGATATTGTGCTCGTGTGCAAAGACATTGTCTTTGAAAAAATAGTCATAATAATCAATATTATCATTTCCTTGTGAATATCCGTCTGCCCATAACGAAGGATTATTGGGCACGGATGTAGAATCGGTAATCTTGCCGGCCATATAGTCTTTGATGCGGTTTATCCTTTCTTCCGAGACCCAGTTGTAAGGTCCCCATCCGGAATTGGCAGCTGCATCATTATAGTATAAGGAGAACGTGTAAGAGTCTAATGAAGAAGGCATGTTGATAGGGCTACTTACACGAAAACTGTTGTTGTAGTTAACTTGCGCTTTACCGGCCTTTCCTTTCTTGGTCGTTACTAAGATTACTCCGAATGGCGCTCTGGAACCATAAATAGAAGAAGCTGCCGCATCTTTCAGAACTGAAATAGATTCTATATCCTGCGGATTAATGGAATAAATATCTCCTTCCATACCATCTATCAAGACTAGGGCACTTCCTGTAGAACCTTCTCCGATAGTTCCGACTCCACGTACATTGATCGATTGTTTCTGATTGAGACCTCCTCCCTGATTGCTATAAATATTCAAACCGGGAACCTGTCCTTGTAATGCCTGGACTGCATTGGATACAGGGATTGCTTCGAAGGCTTTCGAGTCAATGACTCCGACAGAACCGGTTAAATTAATCTTCTTTTGGGTACCATAACCTACAACGATCACTTCATCCAATAAATTGTCGTCAACTCCCAGTGTTACGTTTATCATTTTTCTATCACCTACTGTAAACTGGACTGTTTTAAATACCGATGTAACTGAATTCAATAGTTGAACTTGGATCCGCTTTCACTTGGTAGTGTCCGTTAAAGTCAGTGACGGTTCCGGATACTATATTCCCATCTTTTACTTTTATGGAAACTCCCAGTAGAGGTTCTCCATTATTATCTTTTACTGTTCCGGATACATAATTCTGAGCATATGTATTCATTGAACATAAAAGTAGGTAGCCCAGCAGGCAGATAAGCTTATGACTTGAGTTATAAGTTATCAGGTGGACAGCTTTCTTTAAGAGAGTAGAGTGTCGATTAGTTTTCATAATCCATGAAATTTAAAAGTTGAATGATAAGGCTAATTCTTTTTCTAACATGAAGTGTTTTACTTCATCGAGAGTAGGAATAGACGGTTGGGCACCAGAACGTGTAACAGCGATAGCTGCCGCGGCATTCGCAAAACTCAATGCATCTCGGTCTATTTCCCTTTGGGCACAAATTACAGCCAATGCACCACAGAACGTGTCACCTGCTGCAATAGTATCAATCGCATTTACTTTGTATCCGGGAAGCTGAATGATTTCTTTGTCGTTTTTCATATATACACCTTGACTTCCTAATGTGATCACAGCATTGCGTGCACCTGCCTGTAATAAGCTTAGAGCGATTTCTTCAAGATTATTTCCTGTATATTCAATTCCTGAGATGAAGGCTGCTTCCAGTTCATTGACGACTAGTATATCAATGGCTTTCATCAGCTCCTCATCAATCAGGCAGGCGGGTGCGGGATTAAACAATACCTTTTTACCTTTTTGTTTAGCCAGAAGAGCTATTCTTTTAATCGTTTCGTAAGGAATCTCGGCTTGCATAACTATGATATCTGCTTCGTCAATTACCTTTGAAAAATGAATAATTGAACCGGGTAATAAAGATAGTTAGCTCCGGGAGCTACTGCTATGCAGTTTTCACCACTGTCGGCAACAAAAATGAGTGCAGTCCCTGTGGCTGATTAACATCATCTATGATATAATCAGTAGTGATACCTTCTTTCTTAAAGTGTTTTTTTAGAATTTCTGCATACATATCATTTCCCAAAGAGGTAATGAACGTTACAGATCCCCCGAGTCTTGCTGCTGCTACAGCCTGATTGGCGCCTTTCCCCCCGAGGGATTGCATGAAACTGGCATCTCCGACTGTTTCGCCAGGCGCCGGGAGATGGTTGACTTGTGCAACCATGTCGATGTTTGAACTTCCAATAACTACTACTTTCATTTGAACAGATTTATGTGTTTAACCTAGGTCTTATCTCGTTTATAGCACAACTTCTCTTTTATAAGGAATCGCACTCTGTGCACCGATTCGCGTGACTGCTATAGCTGCCGCCGCATTGGCAAATTTCACAGATTTAGCGAGTGAATGCCTTCAGACAGGCAGACGCTGAATGCTCCGCAAAATACATCTCCGGCACCTGTTGTGTCAATCGTCTCTACTTCCTTTGCGGGAATCATGGTATATTCATCTTTCTCTTTTACGTAAGCCCCGTCTTTACCTAAAGTAATGACAACATTCTCTATACCTTTCTCTCCGATAGCCTGAGCGGCACGATGAGCGCTTTCTATATTCATCACTTTGATTCCGGATAACATTTCCGCTTCAATGCGGTTGGGGAGTATGGTGTGCACGTTCATTAAGAATGAGTTGCTCAGGCTGGACGCGGGAGCCGGATTGAGGATTACCTTTTTCCCATATTTGCAAGCAATAGTAGCTGCATATTCCACTGTGTCTATGGGAATCTCAAGTTGCATGAGAATAATATCAGCTTCCTTGATTTTTTCTTCGGCTTTATTGATATCCTCAATAGAAGCGAACGGCTTGCTCCCGGTGCTACGATAATGCTATTTTCACCGAAAGAATCTACGGAGATAAGTGCAACTCCGGACGGACTTTTCTGGTCGGTAAATATATATTCCGTATTAATTTTCTCTGATCTGTATATTTCCAATGCTTGCAGGCCGAACAAATCATATCCGATTTTGGATATGAAGGTGACTTCAGCTCCCAGTCGGGCGCTGCAATCGCCTGATTAGCTCCTTTGCCACCGGGATTCATGTAGAAGGTTCCGCCTAGTATGGTTTCTCCGGGAACAGGTAGTCTGTTGGCTTTCACGACCATATCGGTATTGCAACTACCGATGACTACAATTTTGGGTCTATGAATTGATATAGTTTCCATAGTAATTAAAAATTAAGACTATGCAAATGAAAGCAATAATCATGCATAGTTTTCTACATTAATAATTGGTTTATATAATCTCAAAAATGATATCTTATATTGGATTTTCCTTGTTAGTAGAGGAGAGAATATAGAGGTAATGTGAAGCGAATTTATATAATTACAAAGAGAAAATGGAGATTTGAAAAGAGTGTTTTTATCGTTCTGAAATACGAATCAAACACCTTACTCTTTAACATTCTTTTGCGCTAGCACGTGCTCTGAGGACTTCAGACAGTTTTTCTTTCCGAATTTTGGATTCCATCCACGCCGTAAAGTCAAAGAGGCGTAAAAGCTGACTTTCATATTTATTATTATATAATTCATGAATCTCAGGAGACAACTTTTCCCAAAATGCTTCTCTGTCTTTTTTCAGGATGGGAATATTTCTTTTATTCAGAAACCATAAAATGATACGTTCTGTTTTAAAAGTCTGCTCTTTGGGCGAAGATAGACTTCGGGTGATGGAACGGGATTCATACTGGATTAGCTCATGCTCCTGCACTTCATAAAAGACGATGAGGCGGACCAGACGAATAGTTCTCATTAAAGGCAGATACTTTATGTTATGGTCTATGATAGCGTTGCTGATATACTTTTTAGCAGTTTTATATTCTTGGTTACCAATGTGTACGAGTGTGGTGTAAAGCAATAATTCACTTTTTCGAATAGGGCCTAACCAGGCTTCTTTATCATAAAGTATTTCCTGGTAGTCTGCCATAAGTTGGTACATTTCGAAAAATCTCCTTTATCCAGATAGGGAAATAGTTCGTATTGGAAGAGAAGGCAAGTTGCATTTACTTTAAATTCGAGCGAAGTGCTGTCTGATATAAGCTTTCTTAATTTATCAAGGAAGTAGGGGATTTCGTCATAGTTGCTCACAGACCGCAGGCTACCGAGTACTCCTTCGAGTACAGATAAATAGTATATAGGAGGATTTGACCAGAACTGCTGATTCTGCTCAAATAATGAGTCTAGTTCTTTGTATGAATTTAAGGCAGCTCTGTAATCGCCTGCTCCCATCAGGTAATTAGCCTGAAAAAGTTTATGGTTTCGTGTTAATTCAAAATTACCTTCGGAGTCTGAAGAAGCGGCTATATAAAGTTCGTTGACCATAAGGTCATTCATATCCTGTTTTTGCTTTACTGTTCTGATGGAGCCAATATGAGATAAACGATATTTCAATAAGTTGTGTAATGAAGATTGCTCTGTGATTTTCCGAATCTTTTTCAAAGCTTCATTTTGGATGAAGTGTTTGTGAAAAAGCTCCTGTTCTGTCATGTTGGGAAAGTTCAGACGGAGCAGATATTCCAGTTCCAGCTTCAAAGCTATCGTCAGAATTTCGTTGTTCTCATAGAATTGTGCTTGTTCTATTGTATTGGATAGTATTTCGAAACACTCTTCAAACAGAGAACGTTCATAAAGCATTCGGGCTTTGCACAAATTATTCAGCAGATCGTAATAGATATCTTTCTTTTTACGCAGGGTGAGTAACGTATCCGTCAGCTTTTCATATAAGTATTGAATGGATACTTCAAATGAGCCATTGGGCTTGCGTCTGTAAAATTCCTCTTTTACAGTATTTCCATTCGGTTGTTTACTCTTTATGATAATATCATAAATCACCAGATAGTCTTTTTCCTCCTTGTCCTTGATAACCTGTAGGGAGAAGTGCTTCTTTTCTGATTTAGATAACGAGTATATCAGGGATATAACGGAATCTACTCTTTTCATAGGGAACTCTTTGCATTAGTATTAGATTGCAATATTCGGGAATTTTTATGTAAAAAGCAAATCTGGCATTCTGTCACTTTGTGTTTTCTGTAGCTCTTTGTTGCGTATATTTGTGGGAAGAGGCCGGGCCTGTTCTGAAAATTGCAGGGAATTCTCATTTCCTCAGATCAGAAAAATATATTATAATGTGATTGAATGTTTTTCTGCCTTGAAAATTGAATGTTTGATAGTCTATCTGAAATAATACTCATTTGGATGGTTTTCATAAGAAAAGCTATACCTTCGATGTACTTTTTAATAATAAAGATGAAATGTTGGATTTAAAGCAACTTACAGTTGAAGTATGCCGCATAGCTACCGAAGCTGGGCATTTTCTGAAAGAAGAGCGGAAAAACTTCCGTCGTGAGCGTGTTATGGAAAAACATGCGCATGATTATGTGTCGTATGTGGATAAAGAGTCTGAAGTACGGTTGGTAAAAGCGCTTTCTGCCTTGTTGCCCGAAGCAGGATTTATTACGGAAGAAGGCTCTGCTACTTATCAGGACGAACCTTACTGCTGGGTCATTGATCCGTTGGACGGAACTACGAATTATATTCATGATGAGGCTCCTTATTGTGTATGCATCGCTCTGCGCAGTCGTACCGAATTGCTTTTGGGAGTTGTGTATGAAGTCTGCCGGAATGAATGTTTCTATGCCTGGAAAGGAGGAAAGGCTTTCATGAATGGTGAGGAAATTCATGTTTCGGATGTCCGGGATATCAAGAATGCATTTGTGTTTACTGAATTACCTTATAATTATGATCAGTATAAACCGACGGCTCTCCATCTGATTGATAACCTTTATGGAGCCGTGGGAGGCATTCGCATGAACGGTTCGGCTGCGGCTGCAATCTGTTATATAGCTAATGGTCGTTTTGATGCATGGGCCGAAGCGTTTATCGGTAAGTGGGATTATTCGGCGGCTGCCTGATTGTGTTGGAAGCAGGCGGTCGCGTGACTAATTTCTATGGTGACGACCATTTTATAGAAGGTCATCATATATTGCAACCAATGGATACCTGCATCCTTTATTTTTGAAACTCTTAGCAGAAGTTCCTCCGTTGGATATGTAAGACTGCTGCGATTGTATAAATAGCTACTACTATGAAACACACATTACTTATAAAAGATTGGCTTTATTCTTTTTTGTCCCTTTGGTTTCCCCGTTGCTGCGTCGTTTGTGGCGGATCGTTGGCTAAAGGAGAAGAGTGTATTTGCACCATGTGCAATATAAACTTGCCTCGTACCGATTATCATCTTCGGAAAGACAATCCGGTAGAAAAACTCTTTTGGGGTAAGTTTCCTCTGGAACGTGCCACTTCTTTTTTCTTTTATCGCAAAGGAAGTGATTTTCGGCAAGTTCTCCACCAACTCAAATATGGAGGACAAAAAGAAATTGGTGCTATTATGGGACGATATATGGCATCCGAATTGCAGGCTTCCGACTTCTTTCATGGAGTTGATGTAATCATTCCCATCCCTTTGCATAAGAAGAAACAGCAGATACGTGGCTACAATCAAAGTGAATGGATATCGCGCGGGATTATGGCCGTAACAGGTATTCCGGTGGATACCGAAGCAATCATACGCCGGAAGAATACGGAAACGCAAACACAAAAGTCAGCTTTAGAACGTTGGGAGAATGTAGATGGAATCTTCGAATTGCATCGTTCGGAGTATTTGGCAGGAAAGCATATATTAATAGTAGATGATGTGTTGACGACTGGAGCGACTACCGTAGCGTGCGCTTCTCGGCTGGCAGAGATTGAAGGAGTACGGATTAGTGTGTTGACGTTGGCTATGGCAGAATAGGGTAGCTTGTCGTCTTCCCGAAGACTCTCTTTAATATATAAACTATAATGAATGCCAATGCTTACATTATGTTGTTGCTGTTCTACAAATAAGTACTTTCTCTTCATAAATTAATTCGTCCGCCTATGGGCAAACGCAACGTTGCTATAGGCAAACTTTCGTCCGGCTATAGGCGGACGAAAGAATGCCTATAGCCGGACGAATTAATTCATGTACCCAAAGAACTTACTTTATTCAGATGGAAAGTTTATTGTTAACCTTTGAATCTTTAAAGTTTTATAGACCATCAAAAGACAAGAATGTTTTTGTGAATAAAAGAAGGGGATGAGAGTTTCGGTTTTCGGACTGACCCTCTATTTTCGAAGCAGGGGGAGAAGAGCAGAAACAAAAAAGAGGTCTATCTTTCGTATACACCTCTTTTTGCTCTTCCTCTTGGACTTGAACCAAGGACCCTCTGATTAACAGTCAGATGCTCTAACCGACTGAGCTAAGGAAGAATGTTGCAATCAAGAATTTCAGTTTTGCTCTTCCTCTTGGACTTGAACCA
>ENA-OQIG01001156-OQIG01001156.1-human-gut-metagenome-genome-assembly--contig:-NODE-1156-length-12327-cov-1.629016_pt1 | contig 12327 bp, 24 predicted proteins | sample MGYA00242576_ERZ504741 | MGnify/ENA primary metagenome ERZ504741 (study PRJEB26092, sample SAMD00036436) | human gut metagenome | host: Homo sapiens | study: EMG produced TPA metagenomics assembly of... | reverse complement strand
CAAAGGCATGGACATTAAGAATTATCCCTATTTCACGTACATTTACCCACGTCTTTTCATTAAAATTTCTATCCATAACACGATTATTTTAAAATAAATAGTATATTTGCTATACAATCGTGAATGATTGGGGAGAACAATGCTTTTACACCTTGCTAGTTCTCCCTATTTTTTTTGATCTCTTCTTATTTCTAAGATTTTCCCGGTCAATCTTTCTGCCCCACATCATCGAGTTATACAGGGAAACAGCATATAAAAAAGTTCCTCACTACTTGCAAGGAACTCTACTTTTGTAGCTTCTTTTATTGAATCAGCATACAAACTTTGATTTATGTGATCATCCATTTGGTTTATTCTTTTCTCTCAATTGTATTCTAAGATTCTGATTGAACAATCTAACTTTCTCTCTAACGAACAGAAATCGTTTTTTTAGCTTTATGGCATCCTCCTTTGAATTACATTTTCCTCCTTCAATAGTAAAGTATCTACCATCTCCCTGCTCTTCCATAACGTGGTATTTATCTTTCCTACGCCTAATACGAATATCTCCTACCATGATTTCCCCCTTTCTTCCATCTCCTTACGCATAGCTATAAGCCTTTCTCTATAAGTTAATCTATCAACATTTTCCTTCGTCTGCACTAATGGACCATCATACTCCCAAAAAGATAGTTTCCCTTTCACATTTCCGATAGGTTCATCATAAATAATAGGATTAGCCAGTATCCAGTTATAACCTTCCTTCACCGCCCAAATGGAAGAGTGATTTATTACGCAGTCTACTATCTCAACACTTCCGATGATAGCAGAATTTACATATCCCTCACCGCAAATAATATCTCTCTGAAATCCAAGTGATAAACTGTCCCATTGTTGCCTTGTGAATACACTATTAGGATTTATCATTTGCACGGGATGCGCTTGAATGTATCAGTACCCTTTGCCCAATATACTTTTTAGGACACGCCCAAGTACGGTTTTCAATGTCTTTGATGCCGTAGACTATCAAATAAGCCCACGGCTGTTTAATACTAATTGCTTTCATATTATATTTATTATTTTTACATTTGCAGATACTTAATCAAGTTCTATTAAAACTGATAACTTATGGAAATTATTGTTATAATAGTAATTGCAATTTTTGTAATTGCAATTACATTAGGATATAATCAAGCAGCCATCAAAGGAAAATATGGAGAAAGAAAGGTTTCCAAAATACTAATGTCACTTCCAAGTGAATATCATCTATTTAACGATATTTATATCTGTATAAATGAACGCTCTGTACAAATTGACCATGTTGTAGTATCACCATATGGTATCTTTGTTATTGAAACCAAGAACTACTCTGGTTGGATTTTCGGTTCAGACTATTCTGAATTTTGGACTAAAAATATGTATGGTAACAAATATCAGTTCCAGAACCCATTAAAACAAAACTACTCTCATGTGAAAGCGTTGGAAAGTCTTTTGAGCATTCCCGAAAATAAATTCATACCAATCATTGTATTCTTAAGAGGTGCAACTCTAAAATGTAATACCCGAGAAATCGTTATATACTCAAACCAATTAAAAGATGTTATTTATAGCTACACTACTCCCACCATAAATTCTGTAGATGTCCAGATATTAACGGAAAAACTATCTCACTCAAATTTAGTGACTAAAGATACTAAAAAAGAGCATAAGCAAAAGATACATCAGATTATTACAAACAAAAACACTATGATCCATAACGGCATTTGTCCAGATGTGGCAACCAATTAGTCGAACGGAAAGGGAAGTACGGAAATTTCACCGGATGCAGTAATTACCCAAAATGCAAGTTTACAAAATAATTAATGTTCTTTCTTGTTTTTAATCTCATTAATAGCATTATTTTATCCCATAATATTAGAAAAGTATTCCAATAATCTTGAAAGCTGAAATAGTACAACTCATTTGTATATACCATATAAGCAAATACACAAAAAATAAATGTAGTCCACAATGGAATAAATAACCAACGAAGTATTAGTCTTATTTTATTCATGATTATGTAGTTTTACGCTAATTCATAAATTCTAATTCACAAACAATCCACATTCCGGCATAATCTCAGTAGGGAAATCGCCACGGTCAGAGAAGAGTCTGTCAAGAAATAAAGCCTTTGTTTCATTACCGATTCTTTCTTTCAGGCAAGAATGCCCGACAACACGTTCCAATTTTGCCATACGTTCAAAATCTTCCGGGAAATCAATACGAATCTTATTCCAGTAACCCATTCCGCCACGGATGCAACCGATGCAGTTGTTATTGTGATATCCCATCTTATACATTCGAGGTAGTTCTATTCCTTCTTTTGCAAGTAAGCAGGCACAATTAGCCTTTGATAGTTGATTGTCGATTAATGGGAACAATGGCTTCATGTTCGGGTATTGCTCAATCATTCGTTGTGCCCGATTGGTTTCCGATATATCAAATCCCCATACTTGACCATCCCAATATTTCAATTCATCTTCGATTTGGTATCGAAGCCGTTTTTTAAGTTCGAAGGTACACGGATAGTAATTGTGCTTACTGATTAGCCCTTTCTTTTCAATCACATCGAAATGGTTAGTATATTCCTTGCTCCGGACAATGTTTATTTTTTGCCCAAACCATTGCTCACAATCATGAAGGAAGCGTAGACTATCTTCTTCCTGTGAGCCAGTGTCTGTATAGTATAGGACTACATCTTGTATGTCTGTAAAGCTATTTTACAAGCAACAGCCGATGTTATACCACAACTAAACCACGCAATTATTTTGCTCATTATTAAATTGTATTGAGGATTATTCGGTAGCCTTTTTGATTGCATCACATAATACATCATAGGCCGGTTCGTCTACACAAACATACCTTAGAGCTTCTTGGGACGCTTTTAATAATTCAGGAGCAGCAGCTATAAGTTTTGCCCTTTCACGCTGTCTTTTAATTCCATTTTTGTGCCCTCCAAGAGGAAAGGCTACAACAGCTAGAGGAAACTCTACGGATGTATCTTCTTTTATAAGGATTGCACCATCAGGAAAATTCGGAGTAATTGTTTCGACTTGTTTTCCATTTTACTAAATCGTTCTTTTTTATTCATATCTTCTTATTTCAAATAATTCTTTCTTATTCATATCTATCTTGTATTGAGTTATTTCTTCTTTTAGATTCACGTTCCATTTTTCTTCGCTGTTGCCTTGTAAGAGGTGGAATAAACTCAGGTGTCTTTTCTAACGACTTCTTTACTGATTCGCTTGCAGGCGTGTATAAATCAGAATCTAATATTAACCCGCCATTAAGGACATGTTCGATTTGCCTATCAGGCAATTTTATTGTCTGATCGATTGTAGGTCTTTTCCATTTGAATACTCGAATGTAATCTGGAACAGATTTAAAAGTCTTTGTATGCTGCATATTACCTCCGCAACTACACCCAATAATAAAAGGAGTTACACCTTTATCGGCGTAGGTCGTTATTTTCTCACGGAAACACTTTTCACACTGATACAAATCAAATGTTCCCCGACCATCGTATATTCCAGCATCTTCAATGGTTGATACCATTTTAGCGTATCTATTTCTTATTTCTTGTATATTCATATCTTCTTTTGTTATTAGTTATTCTTTGAAATCCAGTTATCAGTATCACAGTGAAAGCAATATCCACTTTTAGGATGTTCCGCACCGTCTTTAGCGCCACAAGTTCCACAATAATACTCCTTATCATATTCCGGGGAAAGACCTTTATTTCGCTCTTTAATGACGGCTTTTCTTTCTTCAAGCATCATCATTTTATCGGGGTTACGGCTCAAATAAAACTTTCTGACTTTATGTATTTGCTTTTCAAATAGTTCGTCAGATTTCAGCTATTTGTTTTGCTGTATATTTGCTCATATTTTAATTTCAATTAATCTATAAACCCTTTCTCAAAATATTCAGCATCATCTGCACCCGAATCAATTATACAATTATATAAATCATAACTTGGAATCGGGGATTCCCAGTCTTTTCCAAAATGTCCACTTCCTTCATATTGGACGGATGGTGCAGCATGTTTCATCGCACTTGTCTTATATGCGCTTATTGCTCCACCTTTGCCATAAAAGGAAAGCCCAGCTTTACGAGCTGTTTTGAACGCTTTTTCAATCTCTTTACAAGCTTGTATTTGCTTATCTGTTAATTCATATTGTTTTAATTTAGTCATAATGTTCCTTTCTTTATTGATCGTCTTCCCGATGTCAGGAAACGTTTTGGTTATTAAATAAAAAAATAGCGATCTGATAGACCACTATGTAAATCGAACTTGGGATATTTTAAATTCTCAATAGCTTCTTTGTCTCCATTGGCAGCACGTCTCTTAGTCTCCAAATACCAAGTATAGGGATTATATCCTTCGGGGATTGTATATCCGGCAGGTAATTCCCGTCTAGTTAATGCTTCTTCGATAATCTTTCGCTTCTCACATCGGTCAATTTCTTTCTGTCTCTCTGGAATAAACTCCTTAAAGAAGGCATTTCCAATCCTTCGGGCATCAAATTGAGAAAAAGAATTATCGTATCTTCCGGACTTGTATCGAGAAAAAAACAGCATTAGTTCTGATAGTTTGTATATCTGAACAGACGATGCAAATGTCTGAGCAAATATTCCGATTCCTTGTGCTACCCCTTCATCTTTACAAGAACTAGAACCAAATAATGCCAGCACTTGTGCATAAATCCACATTTCCGCATTTCCTTCTCCATAAACTTCGTCATACTTCTGAATCGTGGGACAATTTGAAAAATATGCTTTTTCAGGATTCTGAGCCACATAAGCCAATTTGTCGGAGAAAAGACACGCTCAATATCAGAAGGGTCTTTCCACTTCGTCAACCAAGCCTTGTTCTCTACGCTGACGCTCGGTAATGTATTGCTGCAGGGCATGGTCATTTGCTTCCTGCTTGCTTGTACAAGGTTTCTGATTGTTTCCATACTTTTTTTGTTTTAGCCATTCTTGATAATCACGTTCAGTACCAGAGAATACGACTCCGGTCCAATTAGATTCTATAGCTCGCTCTATTTGTCGGATAGCGAACTCTTCTTCAAATTTACCCAGCTTGTTTAATGAAATCTGCAAAGCATAATTTAGCTTTCCTTTCCATTTTGGAGTTTTCACAAGTTCCATCCATGCCGACATAAATGCTATCGAATCGAAAGGATAAACTAAAGGCTTCGCATCTCCTTCTTTTTTCCTAGATCGCTTAGGCTTTTCGGGTGGGGTGCTCTCGTGCGTATGCGCGAGACTCTCTTCTTGTTTTATGTTTATATTATCTATAATAGGTGGGATTTGTGTTTCATCAGTACCATTTACCGATGATATTACCGGAGTAGAGTTTTTATCATCTGTATTTTCATCAGTACGTAGTACCGAAGAAATTACTGTATCGTTTACCGATGATTGAATCTCTCCAATTTGGGTATCATCAGTATTTTCTCCGGTATTTTCATCAGTACCATTTACTGATGATTTCATATCATTGCTTAGATTTGTCAGAAATGAGTAGTAACATCCTATTCTCTTGTCCCTGCACGATTCGAAATATATCAAACCGGAATCAGCCAGTATTTTTCGTGATTTTCGCAATGTCTTATCCCATATATTTAACGAATTGCATAAAACAGAACTACGAACATCAAATACTTCTTTCCACCCCTTTTCATTGCAAATAGATACCAATTCATAATATAAAGCTTGGTCTATTGCAGTAAGATAGGTGTCATTCCTAATCTTTCGGAGCTTGGATATTAGTTGATAACTATTCATAAACGGAAATATCTATTTGCTGCACATTCATCAAAAGACTTCACACGCTCTATAAGACGCTTCTGCCGCTGTCTGAATGCCAAGTTATTATCGTACCTATTATGGCATTCCCTGCACAATCCTACGATGTTCTGAGGATTGGTATAATGTTCCGGATACATACTCTTAGGGATCAAATGTGCGGCATCCACTGCCGGCTTTCCACATATTGCACAAAAAGGAGAAAGTGACTGCTTTATTTTAGCAACCTCCCTGTTTCTTCTGAGCTTGTTTACTGCTTACCTGTTTCATAAGAATAGCTTTTAAATAATAGTTCCCGGATACCGAACCAACGGACACCGGGATAATTTATTTACCATGCTTCATTGCATGGCAATCTTCACATAGCGTTTCAAGACAATACAAGAACTCTAATTCATGTCCAACTATAGAATATCCTGCAACGTCATAGACTTTGTGATGAATCTCCAAATTATAAGTCTTTCCACATACTTGGCACTTGTGCCCGTCACGGATTCTAATCTTTCGTTTAACCTCTTCCAGTAGGGGTTATTCTTCAGGCTCTTCCGGTATTTCGTCGGTCTCCCCTTCTTGTGTGCTAATCTCGTCATTTTCGTCCTCCTTCCTCCATGGACTTCTTCGATTGTAACTCGATGCCATTCGTGACGTTCAATAGGAACTACTTCACTGGTACCTTCATCTACGAAATCTTCAATCCATTGCTCCAGCCATACATCTTGACCATCTTCCTCCCATACCTCGATTACATCCTCTCCTTCTCCGAATCGGCGGACATTCTTACGAGTATCTTTAAAATCAACGTTTGGCAGTTCATATCCCAATTCTTTGAATGCCTCTTGATTCTTTTCTCCGGAGTTAAACAGATCGTTATATTCATGCTTCGGAATTTCTTGAACTAATGCCAGACGAAAAGCGTCATTCACCCATGAATAGTACAGATAATACCCCATGACCGGAATACGGAAAGTATCGATCATCTTCAAAGGATAATCCTTCACACCTTTCTTTGCAAGGTTTACAAGGTCCTTAAACTGAGTATTTAATGCTGAAATCTTTGCATCAAATTCTTTCTTCTCGGTATTGAACTTTGCTTTCAATGCTTCGAACTGTGCTTCAAGTTCCGGCATCTGTTCCTCGGCAATCTCACCATAATTCGCACGGATAGTTGATATTTCATAATCATCCATCACCCGGTTAGCGATTACGTCTTTCTCCTGAACGGTAACGAAACTCTCAGCAAGCTTCTTTTTTTACATCGTCCATAGAGACACAATCAGAGAAAAATCACTTCGGGAAATTTCACGGTGGTAGGGAGCTTAAATTTAAGTTCCTCCGGTACATAGTCTTTTAAATCAATCATTGCTTTATAGGTTTTAATAAATTCCCAAAGAAGAATTATCCTTCCTTGGGAACTTTTCTTAATTTTGGAGCTGTCAAACTTTTAAATTAAGCGTTATGGAAATTTTATTTAATAATGAATTTCCCTTTCAACGGGGAATGTTTATGAGTATAGAGAGTGTATTAAAAGACGGCGAACCGCTTACACTCGTTAAAATTGGAGAACTGAATAACAGGAAAGAAGCAAAAGTCTATCAACCAAATATTGATGAATTAAGACAACTAGACTTCTCTCTTTACTCATCTATCCAACAATCAGAAATGCCTTTTACAACTGGGGCAGCCTTCTCTAGGTATTGAAGAAGTGAAATTAATTGAGTAATTTCTTCTTGTGGGACATTATAAAGCTCCAGCCCTATAAATTTATCTCTTTTATTGTGCTGGAGTGTTATTACATGATAATCGTCTATCTTTATTTCTACTTTTTCCATAATCATTCAAAATCATCAATAGCCACCGGATGAAGCATCTTTTGACTCCATTCCGGGAGCTGCATATCAATAATACCTCTAGCTCCTTCTTCGGCTTTAGCGTCATATCCGGGAAACCATTTCTTGTCGAAACAGTCTTTTACGATTGAGAGAGCATAGCGATATTTATACTTACCATTTGCCAAATCATCGGGCGACCAAAAGAGAACAGCGACATCGTATGGTTCAACCGTCTGTAACATGATCATAATTGTTACATTAAAGTTCCGTCCAGTAACGCTACTCATAACCTCTTGGTACATTCCTTCTGAAAGCTCGTATTTGAGCTTGGCACAATCATAGTAGAACTTGCCGAGATCGTCGGCACGTGTGGTCTTAAAGGAAATAACAGCGTTTACACCGATATTTTCCTCTACATTAAAATAATCCGGTCGGACCCTTACATTAAGACCCGTTTCTTCATCCTTGCCATAGAATGATACTTCTGAGTATGCACCTTTCAAAAGCTGCTTGATGATGCCGCCACCATACCAATAATAGTTTCTTTCAAGAGCTTTAATTACCATACTCATTTCATCACTGATAAACGAGTATCCCAAATCAATACACTTCTGTTTCTTATTATCACGAAAGTCTTTCAGATCGCAGAAATTCCACCTTTCAGAAGGAATTTCTTCTTCGACATCTGGAACATAATTCTTATCATTCAGGAGCAATTCACTATAGAACTTAATCATTCCAAGCACGCCATCTTTCGATGATTGGTTACACTTAGGTTCTACTTTGACAAGCTCGAATAAACGTGGTTCCAAAAATGCCATGTGGGCAAATGTCCCTAACTGAAAACAAGGTTTTTCTTTCTCTTCAAATGTCCTTTCGTAATCATAATAAAAGGATCGTGGAGTTTTAAGAGCATTTTTCAAATTGGAAGAGGAAATATGATCGCTTTTCAAATACATCTCCATAGGATCACGCTTTACTACTCCGTTAACGCTCAATTCCTTCAAATCAATATTAACAGGTGGCTTATTGCAATTCAAAGAGATAAAATCAAGCATCTCCTCTTTGGTGGGATAATCTTCCGGATTATAAGCAGAAGGGTTGAGTTCTTCCCCTTCTGCGCAATCGTCCAAATTAAAATCTATCATCCGGCAACAGGCAAGTTAATACGCAAAGGTTTTACAGACCAATTATCTGACTGGAAGTTATTCGTTTTGTTCTTACGCTTGCCCATGTAGGTTATTTTAAGAGGCATACCACTTTTAAGTGATCCGTTCTCAATATACTGTTCAAGAATACCAACCAATCTACGAGAACCATTTGTTACTGTCTGTACCGTACCATCGGCTGATCTCTCTAAGAAAGTAGCACAATCCAAATCTATTAATTCATCCGGACTGGTAGCACTCTAATACCTTTGAGGTTGATTTCTACAAAGTACATTTTCTAAATTCACCCGGTTTCTCCGGAGTCCAATAGTTACCGCAAAGGTCAATTGGTAATTCCTGTGCATCCTCCAAAGAAGGAAGATCATTTTTACTTAGGTCTGCTGCCTGAACTGCAAACGAAGATTCTTTGTCTCTAGTTACTAAATCATCCATAATCGTAATATTAAGTAGTTAATAAAATAGTTCCCGGATACCGAACCAACGGACACCGGGATAATTCAAAACTTAAATAGCGGACTGGATACCGCACGGAGTCCTTTACTCCGGGATTAGGATTAAACAATAAATTATTTGTCGTTAATATAATATCTATTTCAGATTGTTATATAGTCTTTTCCACCGACTTCTGCGGGAATTAAATAACCTGTCTTAGCCCATCTCCACAAGTTGACCGATCAACCTGTAACTGTTTACAAGCATCTTTGGGCTTTACGAAAGTCTCTTTTTTCTTAGCCAAAATAGATTCTTCAACTTCTTCTTTTGTTTTTTGAATGAGATAATCTGCGAATGCTTTTAAATCTTCAAAATTCACATTAGCCGATATCTTACTCCCCCCAAGACTCATGATCTCTTGAATACTCATATCTATCCCCCTATTCTTTTTGATGCACCTCTTTTGAACTTCTCTCTAAAAGCATGAACACAGTTAACAATAGCATTATAATACATGATATTGTTTCGTTTCTAGTCATTTCGATTTGCAATGCTAGGTGGGTCACCATAGCAAGAGCAATGACAGCAATAGCATTTTGAATTTTATGAATAGTTTTCATAGAACATTATTTTTAAGTTAATACTAAGCGGCAAGCATTAAATCACCGTCCATTTTAGTTCTCATTATACGTAGAGCTGTTTTTGCAGCAGGACGAATATTACAACGTCTCATGTCCATTTGATAATTCGGCGTAATAGCAATTACCAAAAACCACACAGAGAAGAATAACTCAATACCGTGCTTCCTAATCTCCTTCAAATCAAAGTTTCTTTTAGTCCTATCACATAGCAGGAATAAAGTAAGCTCTACGTTATTGTTAATACCTAATTTTTTATGTATATCCTAATCTGTGCTTTTATGGTCCAAACTGACTTTTTGAGCAAATCGGCAATTTCATCCGGGGTTTGTCCTTTTGCGACTTCATTAGCTACTTGATACTCACATTGAGTCAGAGTTTCCATCACGAAATACGTTTAGCTCTAAAAATTCCCTTTTTATAGTCCAACTCTCCTTCTCTTTTGATTATAATTCCAAATCTTCGTCTAACACGATAGCGAATTGTACTCATTATTCCATCATAAGCAGATATCGGAAATTCTACTACTTCATTTAGCTTCATTTCACTGATTGATTTTGTCCAATCACCAGTTATTTTTTTCACTTCTTTTGCCATAAGATTAATTATTTGATTATTATTGGTGCCCGCGATACCTTATACGGATTCTTCCACGTATCGAGACGTGACGGGCTGTATGTTGAATCACTTAGATAGCGTTATAGCTCGCCTAACCTGCTATATGCTTACTGATAAAGACTTTTCGGACTTCCAAGTGATATATGTAACTAATTCGAACCTTCAACCGATCACGGCATTCCTGCTACGGTTGAATTTCTTTTCGTATGATCCAATATGTCAAAGAACTAATCAATGTACCCTGAAAGCGTTTTGCTCGCTTCTTTCGTAGGTTCTAACCTAACAGAGCCTCGTAATCTTTTATTATTCGAAGAAGGTTACTGATAATATCTTCTTTCGTTTTTTTGCTTCCAGCCAGCATCTGAACTGTATATTCATCTCGTTTTTTCAGATCGTCCGTGTATTTCCGAAGGAAAGACAAATTTTTGCTTATCTCATCCCTACTCATAATTACCTCCAAGAACTATCATAGTTACATACTTATCGGCGAAAAACGCTTTCAGCACATTTCCCTGTTTTGGTTCAATCGCTTTCGGCTTCAATGATTCTACATATTCATCCATCTTTAAGCGAGCGTCTACCCAAGAAATACGCAAGGCAGATTTAAGAGAATAACCATACTGGCGTACATATACCCAAGCTCTCTGCATGATGGCTTTCATATTATATTTGCCGTCTTTTACTAGTTCATAATCTCTATTTCTCATTGCCTTACCTATTTTTAGTTATGTAAAATATTTGGTTTTCTCACTCAAACTTCGCACCTTTGCAGTGTTGGATGTTGTTTGATGTTGCAAAGATACATAATATTTTATGTAGAACAAGTAATCTACATAATAATTTATGTATTTAACTTTTGTTTTCAATTAAACACCGGATAAATCACATAATAATTTATGTACATATAATGAGTGTAATAAAAGAGAGGCTTACAGAATTTCTAACCTATAAAGGCATAGGGCAAATAAAATTTGCCGAAGCAGCTGGCTTGTCGAGAGGCTTCGTGAATGTATTAGGTGATGGCATTAGTTCAAAATCACTTAATAAAATCAGCCAAGCTTTTCCTGAGTTGAATACCTTATGGTTAACCACAGGAGAAGGCGAAATGCTCAAAACTACCAATAATACACCCCAATATAATGAAGCTACGCCCATCCAACAAGACGTAGTTATATCCCGTTAGTTAATCAATTCGCTTATGCGGGATATTTAGATGGATACACAGACACAACTTACATGGAGCAATTACCTAAGATACCTTTTATAGTTGATAAAGAAGGACATGGAAATTATATAGCCTTTGAGGTCAAAGGCGACAGTATGAACAATGGAACCGAAGAAAGCTATCTAGAAGGAGATAGACTTTACTGCCGTGAAATACAGCCCCATTTATGGGTGAGTTCTAAACTGCATCTTCGTAAATGGGATTTTGTCATTGTACATACCGATGGAATTATAGTAAAGCGCATTATAGATCATGATGTAGAAAATCACACTATTACTATTCATTCATTAAATGATATGTACCCTGATCGAGTTATTGATTTGTGCGATGTAAAACAGATTTTCAATGTTATAGAATCAGTTAGACCTAGAAGAAGATAAAATAAGAATAACAATCGAATATTAAATTAATTAAAACACAAGATTATGAAAAAGGCACTGCTATTAATTTCAATCTTTTATTACCAACATTTTTGCAAGCATGTAGTGATGAAGACGACAACCAAAGATGTCAGGCAATAACTAAAGATGGAGACCAATGTAAACGTAATGCAGAAAAAGGAAGCATCTACTGTTGGCAACATA
>ENA-OQIG01001155-OQIG01001155.1-human-gut-metagenome-genome-assembly--contig:-NODE-1155-length-12329-cov-2.471644_pt1 | contig 12329 bp, 14 predicted proteins | sample MGYA00242576_ERZ504741 | MGnify/ENA primary metagenome ERZ504741 (study PRJEB26092, sample SAMD00036436) | human gut metagenome | host: Homo sapiens | study: EMG produced TPA metagenomics assembly of... | reverse complement strand
GAGCGTGTTATCGTAAGCCAGTTAGTTCGTTCCCTGGAATTTATTATGCGATTGCCATGATCAAAATCGGGAAAGAATTATTTCATCAACAGTTATCCCTAACCGTGGGGCATGGCTGGAGTATGAGACAGATCCAATGACGTTTTCTATGTACGTGTAGACAGAACAAGAAAGGTACCGATCACAGTGCTGATTCGTGCACTTGGATTTGGTACGAATGCAGAAATTATTGAATTATTCGGAGAAGAGCCGAAGATTCTTGCAAGCTTTGGAAAAGATACGGCTGAGAATTATCAAGAAGGTCTTCTGGAATTATATAAGAAGATCCGTCCGGGTGAACCTCTTGCAGTAGACAGTGCAGAGAGCCTTATCACAAGCATGTTCTTTGACGCGAGACGCTATGACCTTGCAAAGGTTGGACGTTATAAATTCAATAAAAAACTTGCACTGAAGAACCGTATTTCCGGACAGAAAGCGGCAGAGACAGTTGTAAGCCCTCTGACAGGTGAAGTGCTTGTAGAGGAAGGACAGCTCATTACAAGGGAACTTGCAGAAGCAATCCAGAATGCAGCGGTTCCATATGTATGGGTACAGGGAGAAGAACGTAAGATCAAAGTTCTTTCCAATATGATGGTAGATTTAAAGGCGATCGTAGATATCGATCCAAAGGAAGTTGGAGTGACAGAGGCAGTCTTCTATCCGGTACTGGCAGGTCTTCTGGAAGAAACTGCAGGAGATGTAGAAGAACTCAAAGATGCAATCCGCAAGAACATCAATGAGCTGATTCCGAAACATATTACAAAGGAAGATATTCTTGCTTCCATTAACTACAATATTCACTTAGAGTATGGACTTGGAACAGACGATGATATCGACCACTTAGGAAACAGACGTATCCGTGCGGTCGGAGAACTGTTACAGAACCAGTACAGAATCGGTCTTTCCAGACTGGAGAGAGTTGTTCGTGAGAGAATGACTACACAGGATCTGGATGGTATTTCTCCACAGTCTCTGATCAATATCAAACCTGTAACAGCAGCAGTGAAAGAATTCTTCGGTTCTTCACAGCTCTCACAGTTCATGGATCAGAACAACCCGCTTGGTGAGCTGACACATAAGAGACGTCTCTCTGCACTTGGACCAGGTGGTCTGTCACGAGACAGAGCCGGATTCGAGGTGCGTGACGTTCACTATTCTCATTATGGAAGAATGTGTCCGATCGAGACTCCTGAAGGTCCGAACATCGGTTTGATCAACTCTCTTGCAACCTATGCGAGAATTAACGAATATGGATTTATCGAGGCTCCGTATCGTAAGATTGATAAGACAGATCCGGCGAACCCGGTTGTCACAGAAGAAGTTATCTACATGACAGCAGATGAAGAAGATAACTACCATGTAGCACAGGCGAATGAGCCTTTGGATGAAGAGGGACATTTCCTTCACAAGAATGTTTCCGGTCGTTACCGTGAAGAGACACAGGAGTACGAGAGAAAGATGTTCGATTACATGGACGTTTCTCCGAAGATGGTGTTCTCAGTAGCGACAGCACTTATTCCTTTCCTGGAAAACGATGATGCCAACCGTGCGCTGATGGGATCCAACATGCAGCGTCAGGCAGTGCCGCTTCTTACAACAGAACGCCGGTAGTCGGAACAGGTATGGAAGTGAAAGCCGCTGTCGATTCTGGTGTATGTGTTGTTGCAGAGCAGGCAGGAACTGTGGAGCGCTCTACATCAAAAGAGATTACGATCAGACATGAAGACGGAACAAAGAAAACATATAAATTGACAAAATTCCTTCGCAGTAACCAGAGCAACTGCTACAACCAGAGACCGATCGTAGTCAAAGGAGAAAAAGTAGAAGCAGGTCAGGTAATCGCAGATGGACCATCTACAATCAAACGGAGAGATGGCTCTTGGTAAGAACCCGCTGATCGGTTTCATGACATGGGAAGGATACAACTACGAGGATGCTGTACTTCTGAGCGAAAGACTTGTACAGGATGATGTTTACACATCTGTACATATCGAAGAATACGAGGCAGAAGCTCGTGATACGAAGTTAGGGCCGGAAGAAATCACACGCGACATTCCGGGTGTTGGAGATGATGCACTCAAGGATCTTGACGAGAGAGGTATCATCCGCATCGGTGCAGAGGTGCGCGCAGGAGATATTCTTGTCGGAAAAGTAACTCCGAAGGGAGAGACAGAACTGACAGCAGAAGAGAGACTGCTCCGTGCAATCTTCGGAGAAAAGGCGAGAGAAGTAAGAGATACTTCCCTGAAAGTACCTCATGGAGAATACGGTATCGTAGTAGATGCAAAAGTATTTACAAGAGAAAATGGTGATGAGTTATCTCCTGGAGTGAACCAGGCAGTCCGCATTTACATTGCACAGAAGAGAAAAATCTCTGTCGGTGATAAAATGGCCGGACGTCATGGTAACAAGGGTGTTGTTTCCCGTGTACTTCCTGTAGAAGATATGCCATTCCTTCCAAACGGACGTCCGCTTGACATCGTGCTGAACCCACTTGGTGTGCCTTCACGTATGAACATCGGACAGGTACTTGAAATTCACTTAAGTCTTGCTGCGAAAGCATTAGGATTTAACATTGCAACGCCGGTATTCGACGGTGCAAACGAAAATGATATTATGGACACTCTGGATCTTGCAATGATTATGTAAATCTTGAGTGGGAAGAATTTGAACAGAAACATAAAGAAGAGTTGCTGCCGGAAGTTATGCAGTATCTGTCAGACAACAGAGAACACAGAAAACTCTGGAAAGGTGTTCCGCTCTCAAGAGACGGTAAAGTTCGTCTCCGCGACGGTAGAACCGGAGAATATTTTGACAGCCCGGTTACGATCGGACACATGCACTATCTGAAGCTGCATCACTTGGTAGACGATAAGATCCATGCACGTTCTACTGGTCCTTACTCACTGGTAACACAGCAGCCATTAGGTGGTAAGGCACAGTTCGGTGGACAGAGATTCGGTGAGATGGAAGTTTGGGCACTGGAGGCATACGGTGCATCTTACACACTTCAGGAAATCTTAACTGTAAAATCAGATGACGTTGTCGGCCGTGTGAAGACATACGAGGCAATCATCAAGGGAGATAACATCCCAGAACCAGGAATTCCGGAATCCTTTAAAGTACTCTTAAAAGAACTTCAGTCACTTGGACTTGATGTCAGAGTACTCAGAGAAGACCAGACAGAAGTAGAGATCATGGAGACGATCGATTACGGTGAGACGGATTTACATTCAATCATCGAAGGAGACAGAAGATATAATTCAGAAGAAGAATCTTACGGGGAACACGGGTTCAGCAAACAGGAGTTTGACGGAGAAGAACTTGTGGACATCGAGGAGGATCTGACGGATTTTGATGCAACTGATGACATCGATTTTGAAGCAATTCTTGACGAAGAATAGAAGAAGGGAGTGCCACAAATGACAGCCACAAATAATGAAACATCATATCAGCCAATGACGTTTGATGCAATTAAAATTGGATTGGCATCACCTGAGAAGATTTTAGAGTGGTCAAGGGGAGAAGTTACAAAACCTGAGACAATTAACTATAGAACATTAAAACCAGAGCGTGACGGTCTGTTCTGCGAAAGAATTTTCGGACCAAGCAAAGACTGGGAATGCCACTGTGGAAAATACAAAAAAATCCGCTACAAAGGCGTTGTCTGCGACCGCTGTGGTGTAGAGGTAACAAAGGCGAGTGTCCGCCGTGAGCGTATGGGTCATATTGACCTTGCCGCTCCGGTGTCTCACATCTGGTATTTTAAAGGAATTCCGAGCCGTATGGGACTGATCCTTGATCTTTCTCCGAGAACACTTGAGAAAGTATTGTATTTTGCTTCCTATATCGTACTGGATAAGGGAGAGACAAACTTACAGTACAAACAGGTGTTATCTGAGCAGGAATACCAGGATGCAAGAGAGGCATGGGGAAATAATTTCCGTGTCGGAATGGGAGCAGAAGCAATTCAGGAATTGCTTCAGGCAATCGATCTTGAGAAAGAATATGTAGAGCTTCAGGCAGGATTAGAAGGAGCAACTGGACAGAAGCGTGCAAGAATCGTGAAGCGTCTGGAAGTTGTAGAGGCGTTCCGTGATTCCGGAAACAAACCGGAATGGATGATCATGACTGTGATCCCGGTTATTCCGCCGGATTTACGTCCGATGGTACAGCTTGATGGTGGACGTTTTGCTACTTCTGACTTAAATGATCTTTACAGAAGAATCATCAACAGAAACAACCGTCTGAGAAGACTGTTGGAGTTAGGTGCGCCTGACATTATCGTCCGCAATGAAAAGAGAATGCTTCAAGAAGCAGTAGACGCCCTGATTGATAACGGACGCCGCGGACGTCCGGTAACAGGACCAGGAAACAGACCGTTAAAATCACTTTCCGATATGCTGAAAGGTAAATCCGGACGTTCCGTCAGAACCTGCTCGGAAAACGTGTTGACTACTCTGGACGTTCCGTTATCGTTGTAGGACCGGAACTGAAGATTTATCAGTGTGGTCTTCCAAAAGAGATGGCGATCGAGTTATTCAAGCCGTTCGTAATGAAAGAGCTTGTAGCAAACGGTACCGCTCACAATATTAAAAACGCAAAGAAAATGGTTGAGAGATTACAGCCGGAAGTATGGGATGTCTTAGAAGACGTGATCAAAGAGCATCCAGTTATGTTAAACCGCGCCCCTACTCTTCACAGACTTGGTATTCAGGCATTTGAGCCGATTCTTGTAGAAGGTAAGGCAATCAAACTTCATCCGCTTGTATGTACAGCGTTCAACGCTGACTTCGATGGTGACCAGATGGCTGTTCACCTTCCGTTGTCTGTAGAAGCACAGGCAGAGTGCCGCTTCTTACTCTTATCTCCAAATAACCTTCTGAAACCTTCAGACGGTGGTCCGGTAGCAGTTCCTTCCCAGGATATGGTACTTGGTATCTATTACCTGACACAGGAAAGACCGGGAGCAAAGGGAGAAGGAAAGTACTTTAAGAACTTAAATGAGGCGATCCTCGCGTATGAAAATGGCGTGATCACGCTTCACTCTAAGATTAAAGTGCGTGTTACAAAGACAATGTCAAACGGTGAAGTGAAGACTGGAAATGTAGAATCTACACTGGGAAGATTTATCTTTAACGAGATCATCCCACAGGATCTTGGATTTGTAGATAGAAGCATTCCGGGAAATGAACTGCTTCTGGAAGTAGACTTCCATGTAGGAAAGAAACAGAATAAGCAGATTCTTGAAAAAGTAATCAATACACACGGTGCAACAAAGACAGCCGAAGTATTAGACTTAATCAAGGCGACAGGATATAAGTACTCTACAAGAGCAGCGATGACTGTTTCGATTTCTGATATGACAGTGCCTCCGCAGAAGCCGGAGATGATTCAGAATGCACAGGATACTGTGGATAGAATCACAAAGAACTTCAAGCGTGGTCTGATCACAGAAGAAGAACGTTACAAAGAAGTTGTAGAGACATGGAAAGAGACTGATGATAAGCTGACAGAGGCACTGTTATCAGGACTTGATAAATACAATAACATCTTCATGATGGCAGATTCCGGAGCCCGTGGTTCTGACAAGCAGATCAAACAGCTTGCAGGTATGCGTGGATTGATGGCCGATACAACAGGACGTACGATCGAGCTCCCAATCAAGTCAAACTTCCGTGAAGGTCTTGACGTATTGGAATACTTCATGTCTGCCCATGGAGCTCGTAAAGGACTTTCTGATACAGCGCTTCGTACAGCCGACTCTGGATACCTGACAAGACGTCTTGTTGACGTATCACAGGAACTTGTTATCCGCGAAGTAGACTGTGTGGAAAAAGGCGCTGAGATTCCAGGTATGTATGTAAGAGCATTCATGGATGGAAACGAAGTTATTGAAAGCTTACAGGAACGTATCACAGGACGTTATTCCTGCGAGACTATCTGTGACAAAGATGGAAATGTGCTTGTAAAAGCAAATCATATGATTACACCGAAACGTGCAGAGAACATCATGAAATACGGTGTGAATGCACAGGGCGGAGAGATTACAGAAGTGAAGATCCGTACGATTCTTTCTTGTAAGTCACACATCGGAATCTGTGCAAAATGCTACGGTGCAAACATGGCAACGGGAGAGCCGGTACAGGTTGGAGAAGCAGTCGGTATCATTGCTGCTCAGTCAATCGGTGAGCCGGGTACACAGCTTACGATGCGTACATTCCATACCGGTGGTGTTGCCGGTGACGATATCACACAGGGTCTTCCTCGTGTCGAGGAGCTTTTTGAGGCAAGAAAGCCGAAGGGTCTTGCAATCATCACAGAATTTGGTGGAGTTGCAACCATCCATGATACTAAGAAGAAACGTGAGATCATTGTGACAAACAACGAGACAGGAGAATCCAAAGCATATCTGATCCCTTACGGTTCCAGAATCAAAGTGCAGGATGGAGCAGTATTAGGAGCAGGTGATGAGCTGACAGAAGGTAGTGTGAACCCACACGATATTCTGAAAATCAAAGGACTCCGTGCAGTACAAGATACATGATCCAGGAGGTACAGCGTGTATACCGTCTCCAAGGTGTAGAAATCAACGATAAGCATATCGAGGTCATTGTACGTCAGATGCTGAAGAAGATCCGCATCGAGGAAAAGGGTGATACAGAATTCTTACCGGGAACAATGGTAAATGTACTTGAATTTGACGATGTGAACGAGAAGATGATCGCAGAAGGAAAAGAGCCTGCAACAGGTGTTCAGGTAATGCTTGGTATTACAAAAGCTTCTCTTGCAACAGATTCCTTCTTATCAGCAGCTTCCTTCCAGGAGACAACAAAAGTCCTGACAGAGGCGGCAATCAAAGGTAAAGTGGACCATCTGATCGGTGTGAAAGAAAACGTATTGATCGGTAAACTCATTCCAGCAGGAACAGGTATGAGAAAATACCGTGATGTAAAACTGGATACAGATATGGCAATGGAAGATGAAATTTCTTTAGAAGACTTTGAGACATTTACATTATCTGAGGAAAGCGTAGCAGAGCTGGAAGCACAAGATGTATTGGTCGAGGATTTATTTAATTCGATAGAAGAATAAAAGAGGAGGGTGAGGCTGAAAAAAGTCTTGCCCTCTTTTGCTGCGCGGAAGGCGTTCTGCTGGATATCACTAAGAGGTTTGAAGAAGGAGACATGTATGGTTGACTGGATCATAGGAATTGGAGTTGCTGTGCTGGTTGTTTTGATTATCCGACAGCAGTTTCGAAAGAAAAGAAATGGACAAAGTGGATGTGGATGAGGCGGTTGCAGCGGTTGTGCCGGAATTTGTCCGACGGACAGAAAAGATCAGAATTGACAGTAGAAAGAAGAAGAGAATATAATAAAAATAGAGGGTTCTGCTGGGAGAATTTATCAGTGAAAGGAGAACCAGACAGAAATAGATTAAGAGATAGCAGGAGGAAGAAAAATGTTTCAAGATAAGCTGAACCGTGTATTGAATGCGATGAAAGACGCAGGACTGGAACAAATGATTGTTGCAGATCCTGCATCGATCTACTATCTGACAGGAAGAATGATCCTGCCGGGAGAGAGGATGCTAGTACTGTATCTGAACCAGAATGGAGATCACAAGCTGATCCTATCTAAACTTTCCCGCAGGAGGAGAAGTTGGAGTGGATGTCATCTATTTTGATGATGTGGAGGACAGTGTGGAAATCCTTGCACGATATGTGGAAAAAGAGAAAAAAGTAGGAGTGGACAAGATTTGGCCCGCAAAATTTTTACTTCGTCTGATGGAACTGGAAGCAGGAAGTGCGTTTGTCAATGCTTCTTTTGTACTGGACGATATTCGGCAGATCAAAGATGCAGATGAGATTTGTAAAATGAAAGAAGCTTCCAGACTGAATGATATGGCAGTGGAGCGACTGATACCGCTTGTGAATCAGGGAATGACAGAACAAGAGTTGGCAGAAGAATTGCAGAAGATTTATCTGGAACTGGGTGCAGAAGGATATTCTTTTGAGCCAATCTGTGCTTATGGGGCAAATGCGGCAGATCCACATCATATGACAGATACGGTCAGTGTCGGCAAAACAGGAGATTCGGTTGTGCTTGATATTGGCTGTAAGAAGGATGGATATTGCTCTGATATGACGAGAACCGTCTTTATCGGTGAGGCTTCTGAGCAGGCAAGAGAAGTGTATGATACCGTGCTTCAGGCAAATCTGAGGGCGATTGCGGCAGTAAAACCAGGTGCGCGTTTCTGTGATGTGGACAAAGCAGCCCGAGATTACATTACAGAGAAAGGCTATGGACCATATTTTACACACCGCACCGGACACTGCATCGGACAAGAAGTGCATGAGGCGGGGGATGTTTCTTCTGTGAATGAAAACGTGTTGAAGCCGGGAATGATCTTCTCCATCGAGCCGGGCATTTACCTTGAAGGGAAAGTGGGAGTCCGTATCGAAGATCTTGTTCTTGTGACAGAAGAAGGGTGCGAAGTGCTGAATCGAGCAGATAAAGCATTGAGAATTATCTAAGATGGTAGTAAAAAATATGTTGAATATGCAGCTGATGATCTTTCTTCTTGTGATCATTGGTTTCTGCATCCGAAAAAAGGGGATTGTGGGCACAGAGGGGCGGAAGAACATGGTAGACCTCTGTCTCTTTGTCACACTTCCGTTTAATATTATTCATTCATTTTTTATGGAATGGGATTGGGGGATGATGGTTTCCTGCGCGATCGTATTGTTCCTGTCAATTGGATATAATGTAGTCAGTATTGTGACGAGTTTTGTATGCTACCGAAAAGAACCGCATTACAGGCAGAAGACACTTCGGTATGGGACGATCGTGTCAAACGGTGGTTTCCTCGGAAATCCAATTATTGAGGGGATTTACGGAAGCAACGGACTTTTTTATACATCTATTTTTATGATCCCTGTCCGGATTGTGATGTGGACGATTGGAATGTCTGTGTTTATGAAAGGAAGCGGGCAGGAAGAAAAAGCAGGGAAACACAGCCTGTTTCGAAAAGTGATGACCAATCCCTGCATTGTGGCGGTCTATACCGGGGCAATTCTGATGGGGAGCGGGATCAGCCTTCCGACTTTTCTGGAAAATACTATTTCGGGGATCAGCAGCTGCAATACACCGCTCAGCATGATGCTGGTAGGGATGATGCTTGCCGAAATGAATCCGAAGGGACTTTTGACCAAGTCCGTTGCATTTTACACATTTGTCCGGCTGATTGTTGTGCCAGGGATTGTGTTTGGATTGACGGCACTGCTTCCGATCGATCCGCTTCTTCGGGGAATCACAGTGATCATTGCGGCGATGCCGACACCGATTACAGCAGTACTTCTGTCAGGAAAACATGGAGGAGATGAACAGTACGCTGCGGGAATGCTGTTTGTATCTACGCTTCTGTCACTCGTGACGTTGCCGATCTGGTGCATGTTTTATAGAAAAGCAGGGAAAGCAGAAAAAAGTTTGCAGGATTGCGACTTTTTTTTGCTTTTTTTGTCTGGGTGCTTGACATTTGGGGAAAATCGTAATAGACTAATAGAGCGTGCATAGGAATATGTATATTTTTTATGCACAAAAAGAGTGAATAAAGCTCAGCAACCAGGAGTTCTTCGCGAAAAGAAGAACAGGAAATATCATAGGAGGTGAAAGGAATGCCAACATTTAATCAGTTAGTAAGAAAAGGACGTCAGACATCTGTAAAGAAATCTACAGCTCCAGCTCTTCAGAAAGGTTACAACTCTTTAAAAAAGAAAGCAACTGACACATCTGCACCACAGAAAAGAGGTGTGTGTACAGCAGTTAAAACAGCTACACCTAAGAAGCCTAACTCAGCTCTTAGAAAGATTGCCAGAGTTCGTCTTTCTAACGGTATCGAAGTAACAAGCTATATCCCAGGAGAAGGACACAACCTTCAGGAACACAGCGTTGTTCTGATCCGTGGTGGTAGAGTAAAAGACTTACCAGGTACAAGATACCACATTGTCAGAGGAACACTTGATACAGCAGGTGTTGCTAAGAGAAGACAGGCGCGTTCTAAATACGGTGCTAAGAGACCGAAAGACGCAAAGAAATAAGAATCAGTAACAAAAATCGTATCACAAACAGAACTATGATTCCAGTAGGTTGCGGGTTATATCGATAGAGATAGTAAGTCCCGCACGAACACATTATCATTAGAAAGACACATGTGAGTACCGATGAATTAATTAAGTAATTTTGAACATTTCAAAACAATGATTAAGGAGGGAAGGACCGTGCCACGTAAAGGACATACTCAAAAAAGAGACGTATTAGCGGATCCATTATACAATAACAAAGTGGTTACAAAGCTTATCAACAACATCATGTTAGATGGTAAGAAAGGTGTAGCTCAGAAGATTGTATACGGAGCATTTGAAAGAATCGAAGCAAAAGCTGAGAAACCAGCGATTGAAGTATTCGAAGAAGCAATGAACAACATTATGCCAGTGCTTGAAGTAAAAGCAAGACGTATTGGTGGAGCAACATATCAGGTACCGATCGAAGTAAGAGCAGACAGAAGACAGGCTTTAGCACTTCGTTGGATCACATTGTATTCTCGTAAAAGAGGAGAGAAGACAATGGAAGAAAGACTGGCAAACGAACTTTTAGATGCAGCTAACAACACAGGTGCATCAGTGAAGAAGAAAGAAGACATGCACAAGATGGCAGAGGCTAACAAAGCATTTGCTCATTACAGATTCTAAGGGAGGAAAAAGTCTTGGCTGGAAGAGAATATCCATTAGATAGAACTAGAAACATCGGTATTATGGCTCATATTGATGCTGGTAAAACAACACAACTGAGCGTATTCTTACTATACTGGTGTTAACCACAAAATCGGTGATACTCAACGAAGGTACTGCTACTATGGACTGGATGGCTCAGGAGCAGGAAAGAGGTATCACAATCACTTCAGCTGCTACAACATGTCACTGGACACTGCAGGAAAACTGCAAGCCAAAAGCTGGTGCGTTAGAGCACCGTATCAACATCATTGATACTCCGGGACACGTTGACTTTACAGTAGAGGTTGAGCGTTCACTCCGTGTACTTGACGGTGCAGTTGGTGTATTCTGTGCAAAAGGTGGAGTAGAGCCTCAGTCAGAAAACGTATGGCGTCAGGCTGACACATACAACGTACCAAGAATGGCATTCATCAACAAGATGGACATCTTAGGTGCAAACTTCTACGGAGCAGTAGAACAGATCAAAACAAGATTAGGTAAAAACGCAATCTGTATCCAGCTTCCAATCGGAAAAGAAGATGAATTCAAAGGAATCATCGACTTATTTGAAATGAAAGCATATATCTACAATGATGATAAAGGTGATGATATTTCCATCACAGATATCCCGGAAGATATGAAAGAAGACGCAGAGCTTTACCGTACAGAATTAGTTGAGAAAATCTGTGAATTAGATGATGACTTAATGATGGAATACCTGGAAGGAGAAGAACCTTCAACAGAAGCATTAAAAGCAGCTTTAAGAAAAGGAACATGTAGCTGTGATGCTGTTCCGGTATGCTGTGGTACTGCTTACAGAAACAAAGGTGTTCAGAAACTTCTTGATGCAGTTATCGAATTCATGCCTTCACCACTTGACGTACCTGCTATCCAGGGTATTGATGAAGACGGAAACGATGTTGTAAGAGAATCATCTGATGAAGAACCGTTCTCAGCATTAGTATTCAAGATTATGACTGACCCATTCGTAGGTAAGTTAGCATACTTCAGAGTTTACTCTGGAACAATGAACTCAGGTTCTTACGTATTAAATGCAACAAAAGGTAAGAAAGAACGTGTTGGACGTATCTTACAGATGCATGCAAATAAGAGAGAAGAGCTTGACAAGTATACTCAGGAGATATCGCAGCGGCGATCGGATTTAAGTTTTCTACAACTGGAGATACAATCTGTGACGAGCAGCATCCGGTAATCCTTGAGTCTATGGAATTCCCAGAGCCGGTTATCGAGTTAGCTATTGAACCAAAGACAAAAGCTTCTCAGGGTAAATTAGGTGAATCTTTAGCAAAACTTGCAGAAGAAGACCCGACATTCCGTGCTCATACAGATCAGGAAACAGGTCAGACAATCATCGCTGGTATGGGTGAGCTTCACCTTGAGATCATCGTAGACAGACTTCTGCGTGAATTCAAAGTAGAAGCAAACGTAGGTGCTCCACAGGTTGCTTACAAAGAATCCTTTACAAAAGCAGTTGATGTAGACAGCAAATATGCAAAAC
>ENA-OQIG01001154-OQIG01001154.1-human-gut-metagenome-genome-assembly--contig:-NODE-1154-length-12330-cov-2.507580_pt1 | contig 12330 bp, 14 predicted proteins | sample MGYA00242576_ERZ504741 | MGnify/ENA primary metagenome ERZ504741 (study PRJEB26092, sample SAMD00036436) | human gut metagenome | host: Homo sapiens | study: EMG produced TPA metagenomics assembly of... | reverse complement strand
GAAGCGGAAGCTCTGTCTCCTCCTCATACGCTACATCAAAAATCAGACTCATGCCTCCTTTTCCCCTGCCACCGAATTCTGATTGACTGCCACGATCACAAGACCTGCCATAGCGAGAAACGGCAGACACCCAGAAAAGATGTGCCACGCGAATAGCCGTGACTTCAAAAGCAGACGGCAGAACAGCGCCTCAATCAGACCGACTGCCGCACCGAGCGGAACGCCGGTCGCACCGAGCAGCAGCAGGCGCCGTAGGTGCGAAGGGATTTCTTCAGTTCTTCTTTCATTCTCTTTCTCTCCTTTTCGAATTCTGCTGTTATCATATCACGAAGCGGACAGATTGTGAACTATGGATACCTTTTCCACATACAAAATGGCGGCAGATTGTCCTCTTTCGCCCAGACTTTTCCGAATAAAATATCATCGTTGAACGCTGCAAACTCCGGCGCAAATCCACCGAGGTAATCTCTTCCTGCTGTTACTTTTTCACTCATTTCCCTCCATACTCTTTGCCAGTGCGTCGGCAAATTTTTCCTGCATCCGGATTACTTCTGTCATCTCCTGCTCCGTAAACTGCGCCGCAGCTTCCTCCTCGGACTGAAACAGCGGAAGAATCAGTTCTCTCACATACTGTTTTCCCTTCAGTCAGACTGATGATTTTTTCCCGCCGGTTTGCCGGATTGACTTCCATTTCGATATATCCTGTTTTCAGCTGCCGTTTGATGATGCTGTTGATCGACGTTTTCGGCGCATCCAGCTCGTCGCAGAGCTCTTTCTGCGTAATATACGCCTGCTCCTTCTGAAGACTCCGTTCCATGATTCGGTAATAAATCTGCATCTCATACAGCGTCATCCCATGAGCAGAAGCCCATTTCCCGTAAACCTGGTTTACTTTCTGAATTGCCTCATAAATTCCATCCACGCGTTCTCGTTTTGTCATGTTCCTCTCCTGTTTTCATTTTTAGTCCGTTTTCGTACTTTTTTTTATTTTAGTGTTTTTTTCTTCCTTTGTCAAGATTTCCAAAAGCCTCTTTTTCCCGTATATTTTCCGGCATTTTTCAAATACTAGCAACTGTCCAGACACTGTTAGGGAAAGGAGATTTTGAAGATGAGAAAAAATCAGAAGAGTGTGTATGACGCTGGCATTGGCGGTATTACTGGCCGGGATGACGGCCTGTGGAAACAACACCACGAATGACACCGGAAATGGCAATACCAACACGGAGAGCGACATGGGACAGACGGATAACAGAAACGATGTCAATACGACAGAGATGCCGTCAAACGACAATGTAAATGATGTGACGGAGGGCACCGATGGGAATGCCAACGGTACGAATGGTACAAATACCGGGGATGGAAATACCCTTGGGGATGATGTCGGCGACGCCGCTGAAGATGTGACCCGTGGTGTCGGTGAGGGCGTTGAGGATGTCGGCCGCGCGGTGGACGATGTGGTAAGCGGCGGCGACAATGAGACGCAGAATCCGCAGGAAAACGGAGCAACTACACAGAATGGAGCGGGGATGGCACAGTAAATATGCACTTCTGCTGCTCCCGTATCTAAAAAACTTCCCTTGGCGAACGATACATGCAGGTTCGCCGGGAAGTTTTTTTTACTGCCAGGCACATCAGCACCTGGTTTGATCCGTCAATTTTGATTTTTTCTTTTACAGACCGCATCTGAATTTTCTGCCTTCGCGCCAAGAATGCTGGCCATCCGATCGCCCCACGCTGCACGCTCTGCATAAATATCAACGTTCCAGATCTCCGCTCCGGTCCACAAAGGCAGGGAACAGGAATCCACAGATAGGATTTCCCGGCTCGTATTCTCCAACCAGCGGGCAGACAGCGCAGATCAGATAGGGGAACATCTCCTCGGATTCCCCCAGGCGCTCTTTATCGGAAGCCTTTGCAGGAATATCATACCGGTCATAAAACATGTAAATGGCATAAGCCCCGTGAATCTGCAATCCTTCGATCAGGATATCATAGAACGTTTCCAACAGCGCATCGTTCTTCAGTCCGCATTCCCGCAGCGCCATCAGCATCTGCCAGATACTGCCCGGCCCTGGGATGTTTCCGGAAAACGGTATTCCCGCAGCTTCTCATTCGATTCCGCAAACGGAATTTTCTTGGCAATCGCCAGATTCCTGGCCTTTTCCGAACCGGACAGTTTCAGAAAATGAATGTTGAAACTGCCGTCATACTCCCCATCCGAATCCGTATAGCAACCCGCCATCCGCACAAACGAAGTCCGCGCCGGCGTCATCCTCCTCGTCAGCTCCAGCATGTCTTCCCGATTAATCATACATTCCCTCCGACAGTAAATATATTCGAAACTCTCTGCCTTTGATCTTATCACAACATGCTTTTTCTGTCAGCAGGTTTTTAAATTGCGTTCTTTCTCTCCATCTGATAAAATCGAAACAGTATCTCGCATTTTATAATTTTGATATAGAGAGATGTTGGGACAAAACACCTTTTGACTCAATATCACAGAAAGGACGACACATGAAATTAGCAGTAATCAGTGATCTTCACGGGAATTATTATGCGCTCGCAAAGGTGCTGGCATTTCTTCGCAGTCAGGAGATCGACGGTATCATCGGGCTGGGAGATTTTGTAACAGACGGGCCTTTTCCGCAGCGGATGATGAGAGTGCTTCGCGAAATGCAGGAGGAGTTTCCCTGCTATCTGGTGCGGGGAAACAGGGAAGAATATCTGCTGGAAAATATCCGGCATCCGCAGAACTGGAAGGCAGGTTCCTCGACAAGCGGACTTTTGGATTATACGTTTCGGAATCTTACCGGACAGGATCTGGAATTTTTCGAACATCTGCCGACAGACGGTGTTCTGGTCGGAAAAATAAATGAATCAGGCCGGCTGATTCCTGTTTTTGTTCCGCAGGAAGAAATCACACCGGATACCTGCCGCGAATCTCTCTTCCCGGCACTTCGTCTCTGTCACGGCGCGCCCGGAGAACTCCGTGGGAATTTCGGTCTGCATCCGGAGCTTTTGCTGTCCCATCTGGAAAATCTCGATGCCGCAATCCTGCTCGGCGGGCACAGCCACAAGCAGGAGCAAAGAGAATATGCCGAAAAAACATACCTGAATCCCGGTTCCCTTGGGCTTGCGCTTGATGGAGTCGGCGGCCATGCCCATTTCGCGATTCTGACGCTGGAAAACAGCACATGGCAGATCGAATGTTTTCAGATTCCCTACGATCTCGAAGCTACCTCGCCGAATTCGACCGCGCCGGGCTGGAAACGCATGGCAGTGTCCTTGCCCGTTCCTTAAAACGGACATTGACCTGCGGCGTGAATTATTTTTATCTCACCGTAAAACGAGTGCGTGAACTCGCCGATGCACTGGCACTGACCGATCTGGACGAAGAGGTCTGGAAAAAGGCGGAACAGGAACTGAAATAACCGTCCATTCAACAGACGCAGGCTGTGTACTCACACACAGCCTGCCGTCTGTTTCTATTCCCTAACTTCTATTTTTCTTTTCGAAACACAACCGTCTCAAATCTTCTGACCACTCCATCATACTCTCCCGTCATCGGCTGGTATGTTTCCGTATCCATCGGAAATGCAGCCGGTTCAGCTCCGTAGTTCTGTACAAACAGATACTTGTATTTCTCATCCTCCCTTGTTGCAGCATCGAGCCCTTCCGGGATTTCGGCTGCCGCGCGTTCCAGGCCTTTTTCTTCTGCCAATTTCCGGCAGAAGTCATCGTAAAATGCCTGTTCAAAATCTGCGCAGACATAATACGCCTCGCCCTCTCCAAATACATTTTTCGTCAGTGCCGGATATCCCGCATAGAAATCGTCACGGTATGCCAGCAGCGTTTCGGCACCGTTCGTTTTTACCAGGTCGCAGAAATTTCGGATTTCATATGTCTTTCCTTCTCCCACACCCGCATTCACATCCTGATCATACAATGCGTCCAGCTCGGTGCTCCGCAGGCCGAATACATCCATCAGTCCGTGCGGGGTTCCGCCGAGGAAACAGAGGTCGTTTTCATCCACAACTCCCGACCAGTATGTCATCACAAAGGTGCCGCCGTCTGCCACGAAATTCCGGATTTTTTCCTCAATTCCGGCCCGAAACAGATACAGCATCGGTGCAAAGACAATCCGGTAGCCGGAAAGACTCTCCTCCATATCAAGGAAATCCACATTCACACCCAGTTTCCGAAGACCGCCATATACTTCTTCACGGTATTCATGTAATGCAGTCCCATATTCCGTGGTCCCTGCGCATCCTCCATGGCCCAGCGGCTTTCGCAGTCATGCAAAATTGCAGCCTGTGCCTTCGTCGTGCTTCCCGCAATCTGCGCCAGATCCAAAAGCGCCTCGCCCGTCTCTGTCACCTCACGGAACACGCGCGTATCCTTTCCGCCGTAGTGGTCAATGACCGCCCCGTGGAACTTCTCGCTCGCACCGCGGCTCTGGCGGATCTGGAAATACTGGACACTGTCGGAACCATGCGCCACTGCCTGCAGCGATGCCGCCTTTAAAAGCCCAGGCCGTTTCAGCTTGCTGACACTCTGCCAGTTCGTGCTTGTCGGGCAGGACTCCATCAGAAGGAACGGTTTTTTCATCAAACTCCGCATAAAATCGTGCTGCAGTGCCGCATCAAGCGCAGTCACCTCTTCTGCTTCCTTGTGCCAGGTCGGATAATTATCCCATGACACCACATCAATCAGATCCTTGAACTTATGATAATTCAGTCCCTGGAAATCATACATCATGTTGATTGTCACCGGAAGTTCGGAACCGCCCGCGCGGATCGCTGCTTTTTCCCAGGCAACAAAGTCTGCTGTCTGATCTGTCACAAACCGTTTCCAGTCAAGATTCAGTCCGTGAAGCCCCATCTCACCCTTTGGGGACGGACTCTCAATCTGCTCAAAATTCTGATACGAATGGCTCCAGAACGTTGTATTCCACGACATATTCAATGCATCAATCGTCTCATATTTTTTCTTCAGCCACCCCTGAAATGCCTTCTGGCAGAGCGGGCAATGGCATTCTCCACTCAGTTCATTCGAAATGTGCCACATTTTTACCGCCGGGTGCTTTCCAAACTTCTCGCTCAGCAGGCGATCAATTTTCCCCACCTTTTCCCGGTAAACCGGCGAAGTATAACAGTGATTATGGCGTCCGCCGAACAGATTTTTCGTGCGGTCCGCGTTTACGCGCAGTACCTCCGGGTATTTGTCTGCAAGCCACTTCGGGCGTGCTGCAGACGGTGTCGAGAGAATTACTGAAATCTCATTCTTATACAGCTGATCCATGATCTTTTCCAGCCATTCCAGGTGGTATACACCCTCCTCCGGCTCGAGCACAGACCAGGAAAAGACACCAAGCGTCACCTCGTTGATATGCGCCTCCTTCATATATTCGATATCCTGCTCCAGAATTTCCGGCATCGCAAGCCACTGCTCCGGGTTATAATCCCCTCCATAGATAAATCCACTCTGGTTCATGTTCGTTTTCCTTTCTCTGTTCATCGAAATATCGTCTCTACGTGCAGCTTCTCAATTTTGCAGGCACATCCATCCGCTGCATCCGGCTGCTTTTCCAGAAAAATCGGATCACCCGGATGCAGAGGATAGACAACGAGTTTCAGTTTCTCCGGAAACTCAAAATAGCCAAGCTTAACAGGGCCTCCTGACCGGTATAGAAATAATCGTTGATTTTCTCTTCCCCATCAAACACTTCCATACGGTTTCCGTACCAGGTCAGAAAAGCAAACGCATCGTGATAATTTTTTTCGCCCGGATAAGCAAGCTTCAGTTCGTATACTGCTTTCTCTTTATCCTGCTCTTTGCAGACAAGCTCTGCCTCCGGCTCCTGTGCTTTGTAAATACGCTCATACAGCGTAAAGTTTCCTCTTTTTCCACACTCTTTGAAATCCACAATGCCTTTTTCCACTGCCGGATACACAGCGATCATGGTTTTTCCACTGCCTGTCACAACAAGCTCACCGTTTTCTTCCCAGACATAATTTTCGGAAAGAACGAGATAATCCTGATCCAGATGCACCTTCCATGCATTCAGCGCCTCCTGCCGGGAAATCAGGCAGAGTTCTGCGCGCGCATCGCCCTCCCACTGAATCTGCGGGTCGAGATCACCGTAAAATACGAACGCATCTCCCTTTTTCGTATGTAAAACGCAGAGCGGTGTGGCAAGTGCCGTGTGAAGAACCGCATCGTTTAGTTTCATATTGTACGGAAAAATCCATACATTCCCTCTTTCAGGTCAAATGCCGGAAATCCCACGCTCGCTTTTCCATCCAGGAGTCCCTCCAGTTTCACCTGTGATGATCATCCATCTTCCATCTTCTCTGGTAATTGTTAAAAAAGACGTATCCATGGTCCGCATCGTGACGGCACGCTGTCCGAACCGTGTGCATATCTCCCGGCAGAATCCTTATCGTTGGAATTTCAGACCGAAGTGAGGCCATATCCTCGCCAAAATCATTCAAAAACAGCGCCAGCAGCTTGATCTCCCGATAGCTGTCCGAGATTGTTCCGTACTGCCGGATCGGCGCGTTGAAATCGTAATTGATCTCCGGCAGGTCGTTCAGATATCCTGTCGCGCGGCTCTCCTGCAGGGTGGACAGTTTTCCCTTCGGATTGCTGCCGCCGTGGTACATATAGTAGCCGAGCAGCCCTGCTCCACTTCCCATTTTTACGGTAGACATCGCTCCGACATCGCATCCCTTCGCCACCGGTCTTCTGTGCATGGTAACCTGAAGCCCGCCTCCAAGTTCTGCCGTCAAAAACGGAAAATCCTCCTCGTTGTAACTGTTTGCATTTTCCACATGATGATCACACGCAATCAGTGCATCGTTCCTTGTGTGGCTGAACACAAAGTTTGCGTTCGGCTCAATCTCGCACGTTCTCTGATCCATGGTGCTTCACAGTAGCCGCCCATGACCGGAAGCAGATCGCCGATGCAGCTCCGCCCCAACCGGTCGCCGTGTACAGCGGCACATCAAAGCCAATTTCCTTTGCCATTGCTGTCAATGTGCGGATATGCGCCTCGCCCTCCGGTCCCTGCAGACCGCCGACGTGGCCGTACTCATTCTCGATCTGAATACCGATCACCGGATCGCCGTCCTTTTCCATGCATCCATCGACCTGCGCATAAACCTTTTTCCAGAACCGTCTGACATAGCCAAGATATTCCTCGTTGTTACAGCGGATCGCCATGCCCTCTTTCTCTCTCTCGATGATCCAGTCCGGGAATCCGCCGTTCCGCACTTCCCCGTGCACAAACGGTCCGATACGCAAGAATACCGACAGTCCGACTTCCGGCACAGTCTTACAAACGTTCCGATATCCCGGCATCCTTCAAAATCAAACACATTTTCCTCTTCCTCGTGGTGAATCCAGATCACATAGGCCGAGACGACAGAAACTCCGCCCGCCTTTATTTTGCGCAGTGATTCCTCCCACCACTCTTTGCGGTACCGACTGTAATGCATTTCGCCCATCACCGGAAACCACGGTTTTCCATTTTTAATCAGATAATCCCTGCAATAGCTGTACTCTGCTCTCATCGTCTTATTGTCCCTCTCTTTTTACTGTCTGCAGACAGAAATTCCGCATCATGCCGTACATCGGCGGCGATGAATTCGGATTCCGGCAGTGACTTCCTGCGGTTTTCTGATTTCGCATGTCACTTTGTAGCCGGTCCATGCATGTTCTGTCGGATGAATCACAGTCTCTTCTTTTCCCTCTTCCGTATTGAGGAACAGCCGCACATCCACATTTGTTGTATCGGTTCCCTGAAAGGCAACAGATAATGTATACGTTCCTGCCTCCTGTACCTTTACCGTCTGGCAGATCGAAAACGTAAAGTTTTTCGGTGCTTCTACGCGTACCGCATTCACCGGCGGAGCTGGGAACGGATCGACAAACTCCGGAAACAGCTGTACTGCAACGGCATCCTCGGATTTTTCTACGTTCCAGCGCGCCAGGCCGTCTTCCCAGCCGACATCGAGCAACAGATTCTCCGCCTCCGGCAGCTCTTCCACCACGCAGATCTTCGCATGTGCAGCAAACGGAACACCTTCCACATTTCCTGTCACATCATATTCGCCTGTCACGCGTGTGTCCGGCACTTCGTTCCAGTTTACCCGCCGCTGCTCCACCATTCCGTCATACAGCAAAACCGGGAGCATCTCCGGCAGACCGCATGCTTCGTCTTTTACTACGGTCATTGGCTCCGGCTCGTAAATCTTGGCCGGTTTTTCCGGACAGGCATCATTCCGTGTAAACAGGAAAGAACGAATGCCTCCATGATGGTTCCCTTCTCCTCCAGCAGACCCATATTTTCCGACCAGCCGCCCTCACCGTCTTTCGGAACACAGATCGGTTCCCAGTAATAGATACCCTGCCCCATTTCATCCGGCAGCGAAGCAACGATATTGGCAACCAGATCCAGCACCTGCTTCTGTCCGGCAGGCGTCGCCGGAAATCCTGCGATTTTTTCCTGCTGTTCATCGATAAACCCATGCGCACTCTTTCTCCATGCATGCGCCGTCTCAACGACCATAATCGGCTTTTTGTAATCCTGGATCAGCTTCGTCATTGTCTCTTTCAGATCCGTGAAAGTGCCGTGCCAGAATGGATAATAGGAAAGTCCGATCAGGTCAAAATCCTCGAGTCCTGCCTCAAAGGAACAGTCAAACCACTCTTTCAGATAGAAATACCGTCCGCCCTGGTCGAGATGGATCATAACCTGCATCTCATCTTTTCCGGCTGCAGCCCGCGCACCGCGGATTCCGGCATTTACAAGCTGTACCATTTTTGTATAATCCGGCAGCTCTCCGTCCGGAAACAGAAGGCCGCTTCGGATCTCATTTCCGATCTGAACAATATCCGGCAGAACGTCCTCCTCTTTTAATGCCGTCAGCGTATCTCTTGTATAAGAAAAAACAGCCTCTTTTAATTCTTTAAAGCTTAAGTTTTCCCAATCTTTCGGCTTTCTCTGCTGACCGGGATCCGCCCAGAAATCAGAATAATGGAAATCCAGCATAAAGCTCATGCCATGTGCCCGGATCCGTTTTGCCATCGCCAGTGTATGCGCATAGCTGCAGTATCCGCCGGACTCCCTGACATGCTCCGGCGCATTCCAAATACGGAGCCGTACGGAATTTACCCCGTATTTCTGAACGAGATCCAGCGGATCCATAACAGTTCCGTCAAAGTCCTTCACCTGTACTCCGGCATCTTCCAGCTCCGGTATAAAAGATAGATCCATTCCCTTCTGAAATTCCATTGTTCTGTCCTCCCTGCTACGTTAGTTTGTCGATTTTCGGAATAAAATGTCGTAATCCAGCATCGTCTTCTTCTCATAATTTTCCCCTCGGAGCCGCTGGATCAGCTGACGCACGGCTGTGCCTCCCATCTGGGATGCTGCCACACTGACTGCTGTAACTGCAGGGGAATAGCAGTCCAGATTGGTGCTGTTGTAGAGCGAAGCAATCGCGACGTCCTTGGGAATTCGATAGCCTTCCGCCTGGAGCCGGGACATCACCATCGTACAAATCTCGTCGTCGCCACAGATGATGCATTCCACTTTTTTGGATATAATATTTTCAATGATCGCATCCAGAAACTCCATACGGATCGAACCATTGTAGAAAAGCTGATCCTTCTCGGAAATTCCATTTTTAATCAGCGCCCGGCAGAAACCTTCGTGACGCTTGCGGTCTACGTTATAGCTCATATCCTTGACAAGAAACGCAAATCTGCGGAATCCCTTTCCGATCAGCAGCGTTGTCATTTTCTCTGCCGCACCCTCATTGTCGGTATCCACCTGGATAATGTTGTCATACCGGCATGTTCCCGTCAGTGCTGTCGGGAAATTTGCCTGACTTAAATACTGCAGCGCACGGTCATCCTCAAGCGCACGTGTCAGGAGCATACCATCCACCCGGTTCGACTCCACCAGCGACTGCAGCTCTGAAATATCATGCGCGTTGCTCGTCGTAATCAGCACATTGTACCCGAGCATCGATGCCGATTCGCAGACGCCGAGCAGACAGTTCTGGAAATAAACACCGCTTCCATAATAAACGTCTGAAGGCAGTACCACGCCGATGTTGTGCGTCACCGTTCGGGTCCGCGCCATCTCCTCCCGCTCTTCTCCCCGTTTTGCCACCTCGAGAATCCGGTTTCTGGTCTTCTCTCCGATTCTGCCCTTACCGGACAGTGCACGGGAAACGGTACTTTTTGATACCCCTATCTCTTTTGCAATTTCCTCCAGTGTCATAAAAATACCCTGTCACTTTCTGTTAAATTTGAAAAATTCCTATATTTTTATATTTAATACGAATGCTGTTAGAAATCAAGTCATCCCTCAAAGCTTTTTGAACCATCACTTGATCTCTAAAAGAAGGAACGGCCGCGCCGGAGCTTCTGGCAGACCAGCGCGTCCATTCCCTGTTTTATTTTACTGTTTTATTTTTCTTCTTTCTCCGCTACATACTCTGCTGCCTGACGGTTCATCTCATCCAGAATATCCTGGATTCCGGCGCTGTCCATAGCTGCGTTCATGGCATCGATGGAAGCGTCCACATCGTCAACGAGACCGTTGATCAGCGGGTTATAATAATTGTCGATGGCTGCCTCTACTGCTGCAAACTGTGTACTTACATTGCTGGAATCAAAGTTAAATCCGTCGTAAACATGATCTTCTTTGATGTTGTTGTTGAAGGCATCTTTGATGCTTTCATACTTGTCGTCCAGAGCCGTTCTGTTCTCAAGATATTCCTCTCTCTGGATGGTGCAGTTGTTCCATCCCCAGTTGCAGTTACTTGCTACACCATAGCCGCTCTCATCAATAACTTTGTACTGATCATCACCGACTGCTTCCCAGTGCTTTCCTTCGATACCGAGCATAGCCAGATCGTAAACATCCGGGTTGGTGTAGAATTCATTTAATACCATCATGGCTTCTCTCTTTGTTTTTACTGTTTGCGTTGATGGCAACACCGTTGTTGATGTAAGAGTTTACTTTTTTCGACAGGTTTTTGTTCGGGTCTACCATCGTTACATTCCAATCCGGATGTTCCTCATTTGCCTGTTTTCCGTAGGTAAGACAGGTTCCGAGATTCCAGCTCATGCTTGCTGTTCTTCCGGTCAGAAGTCCGGTCTGTCTCTCATCGCTGCTGTTTAATACGTCGCTGGACCATGCTCCGGCGTCTACCAGGTCTTTCATCTCCTGGCAGTACTCACGGAACGCATCCCATTCACCGATGTACTGGAATTCAAGATCTTTCGGATCCTGGGTATGATACAGAATCAGCTCGCCGCCCTTCGGTGCTCCGCCCGTTGTGGAATAGCCCTGGGACTGGAAGAATGGATACCACGGTCCGCCCTGACTTGCATAGATACCGTCTGCTGCACATGCTTTGTAGAACTTCATCAGGTCATCCCAGGATGTAATATCATCCATACCGTATTTTTCCATCAGGTCACCGCGCACTGCCAGAACTTCCTGACCAAACTCGTTGGCATAGCTCGGAACCATGTAGATTTGTCCGTCAATCTTTGCCTGCTCCCATGCCATTTCCGGAACAACCTCCCAGATATCCGGTGCATACGTTTTGATAAAGTCCTCAGAAAGCGGTGCAAATCCGCCGAGGGAAACGGTCTGCTCGTAATGGCACCAGCTCGATGCGGTAAAGATCAGGTCAAAATCTTCCTGTGAGGAGAACAGCAGGGAATATTTCGTGTCATGCTCGCCCCAGGAAAGGAATTCTACGTTCAGAGAGCAGTTCAGCTTCTCTTCCAGAATCTCATTGATTTTGGCGTAAACCTCATCAAATCCGGGTACGGTCGCCGATCAGATACATCGTCAGATCGACATGCTCCGAAGTGTCTGCACTCAGGTTGTCTCCCGATGTGCCGGAAGCTGCGGAGCTGCTTTTGCTGTCGCCCGTGCTTCCCTTTCCGTTGCCGGAACCGCATCCTGCCAGCATGCCGGCTGCCATTGCGGATGCAAGTAATACAGATACCAGTTTTTTTGTGCTCTTTTTCATAAAGAACCTCCTTCATAAATATAATGTGTAATTCAAGCGGATATTCGCAATCCGCTTTGCTACTTGCTCATAACCGAATAACTGCTCCGCAGTTTATCAGAAGGAGCTTGCACTCCTCCTGATACAAGCAAGTCCCCACCGCCTGCTTATTGCTTTTCGCAATGGAAACAGGGGACTTACTTGATTCAGTTAAATTAACATGATTTGTATCAGCCTTTGACTGCTCCGATTGTGATACCCTGTACAAAGTATTTCTGTACCAGCG
>ENA-OQIG01001153-OQIG01001153.1-human-gut-metagenome-genome-assembly--contig:-NODE-1153-length-12330-cov-2.699828_pt1 | contig 12330 bp, 17 predicted proteins | sample MGYA00242576_ERZ504741 | MGnify/ENA primary metagenome ERZ504741 (study PRJEB26092, sample SAMD00036436) | human gut metagenome | host: Homo sapiens | study: EMG produced TPA metagenomics assembly of... | reverse complement strand
CCGTGGCGCAGTAATAACGATTTTGTCCCATCGACCACAAGACTGGTTCGGCAATAAATTTTTTCTCAATTTTGCGTGCTGGATTCACGCAGAAGGTTGTGAAAGGTCATCAGGCAGGGCTATTGTAATCAAAGGGAATGACGATATTCGTCCCATAAGGAGTTTTTCTTGATTACACATATTAGCCCGCTTGGCTCCATGGATATGTTGTCGCAGCTGGAAGTGGATATGCTTAAACGCACCGCCAGCAGCGACCTCTATCAACTGTTTCGCAACTGTTCACTTGCCGTACTGAACTCCGGTAGTTTGACCGATAACAGCAAAGAATTGCTGTCTCGTTTTGAAAATTTCGATATTAACGTCTTGCGCCGTGAACGCGGCGTAAAGCTGGAACTGATTAATCCCCCGGAAGAGGCTTTTGTCGATGGGCGAATTATTCGCGCTTTGCAGGCCAACTTGTTCGCGGTCCTGCGTGACATTCTCTTCGTTTACGGGCAAATCCATAACACCGTTCGTTTTCCCAACCTGAATCTCGACAACTCCGTCCACATCACTAACCTGGTCTTTTCCATCTTGCGTAACGCTCGCGCGCTGCATGTGGGTGAAGCGCCAAATATGGTGGTCTGCTGGGGCGGTCACTCAATTAACGAAAACGAGTATTTGTATGCCCGTCGCGTCGGAAACCAGCTGGGCCTGCGTGAGCTGAATATCTGCACCGGCTGTGGTCCGGGAGCGATGGAAGCGCCGATGAAAGGTGCTGCGGTCGGACACGCGCAGCAGCGTTACAAAGACAGTCGTTTTATTGGTATGACAGAGCCGTCGATTATCGCCGCTGAACCGCCTAACCCGCTGGTCAACGAATTGATCATCATGCCAGATATCGAAAAACGTCTGGAAGCGTTTGTCCGTATCGCTCACGGTATCATTATCTTCCCTGGCGGTGTGGGTACGGCAGAAGAGTTGCTGTATTTGCTGGGAATTTTAATGAACCCGGCCAACAAAGATCAGGTTTTACCATTGATCCTCACCGGCCCGAAAGAGAGCGCCGACTACTTCCGCGTACTGGACGAGTTTGTCGTGCATACGCTGGGTGAAAACGCGCGCCGCCATTACCGCATCATCATTGATGACGCCGCTGAAGTCGCTCGTCAGATGAAAAAATCGATGCCGCTGGTGAAAGAAAATCGCCGCGACACAGGCGATGCCTACAGCTTTAACTGGTCAATGCGCATTGCGCCAGATTTGCAAATGCCGTTTGAGCCGTCTCACGAGAATATGGCTAATCTGAAGCTTTACCCGGATCAACCGTTGAAGTGCTAGCTGCCGACCTGCGCCGTGCGTTCTCCGGTATTGTGGCGGGTAACGTAAAAGAAGTCGGTATTCGCGCCATTGAAGAGTTTGGTCCTTACAAAATCAACGGCGATAAAGAGATTATGCGTCGTATGGACGACCTGCTACAGGGTTTTGTTGCCCAGCATCGTATGAAGTTGCCAGGCTCAGCCTACATCCCTTGCTACGAAATCTGCACGTAATCTCCCCTCCCCCGGTGACGTTTGTTGCCGGGTTTTCTCGTTTTTGGTCACTTACTCATCAACTCATTTCATTTGTTATATGAATGTTTCTTACCACCCTCACGCGACAAATATCATCACAGTTAATATGTCATACAATTTATGTTGCAACGCAAACGTTTCCCTATTTTCATAAACCGTATTTTATCGCTATGAAAAAGAAATTATCGCCATGATTAACTAAAAGTATTGATTTTTTCAGTTCAACCTACATATATTGCGCGCCCCGGAAGAAGTCAGATGTCGTTTAATGGGCAAATATTGCCCTTAAATTCTCTTTTACTTTTGATTTACAGAGTAAAGCGTTGGGATAATCTATCTTCCAAGTTAGATTATTGTATTTGAGATCAAGATCACTGATAGATACATAACTTGTGTGTATCTTTCCGCCCTCAAATTATTACGGCGGTAAATGATTAAGCCATCGCCGATAGACAGATTTCATTTTTACGTCAGGCACCTTCCCGGGCTGAACTGGCTAAAAGCTGAATTATTTGCATTCCTCCAGGAGAAATAGATGGAAACGACTCAAACCAGCACGATTGCGTCGAAAGACTCTCGTAGTGCCTGGCGCAAGACAGACACCATGTGGATGCTGGGCCTTTACGGCACGGCAATCGGCGCGGGCGTGCTGTTCCTGCCAATCAACGCCGGTGTTGGCGGTATGATCCCGCTGATCATCATGGCTATCCTTGCGTTCCCGATGACATTTTTTGCACACCGCGGCCTGACTCGCTTCGTACTGTCTGGTAAAACCCGGGCGAAGACATCACCGAGGTTGTAGAAGAACACTTTGGTATTGGCGCAGGTAAACTGATTACCCTGCTCTATTTCTTCGCTATCTACCCGATCCTGCTGGTTTATAGCGTAGCAATCACCAATACAGTTGAAAGCTCATGTCTCACCAGCTGGGTATGACACCACCGCCGCGTGCGATTCTGTCGCTGATCCTGATCGTGGGTATGATGACCATCGTTCGCTTCGGTGAGCAGATGATCGTTAAAGCGATGAGTATTCTGGTATTCCCGTTTGTTGGCGTATTGATGCTGCTGGCTCTGTACCTGATCCCGCAGTGGAACGGCGCAGCACTGGAAACGCTGTCTCTGGACACTGCATCTGCAACCGGAAACGGTCTGTGGATGACCCTGTGGCTGGCAATTCCGGTAATGGTGTTCTCGTTCAACCACTCTCCGATCATCTCTTCTTTCGCCGTTGCGAAGCGTGAAGAGTACGGCGATATGGCAGAACAGAAATGCTCGAAGATCCTGGCATTCGCACACATCATGATGGTGCTGACCGTAATGTTCTTCGTATTCAGCTGTGTACTGAGCCTGACTCCGGCAGACCTGGCTGCGGCTAAAGAGCAGAACATCTCGATTCTGTCTTACCTGGCTAACCACTTTAACGCACCGGTTATCGCGTGGATGGCTCCGATTATCGCGATTATCGCTATCACTAAATCCTTCCTCGGCCACTACCTGGGCGCACGTGAAGGCTTCAACGGTATGGTGATTAAATCTCTGCGTGGTAAAGGTAAGTCTATCGAAATCAACAAGCTGAACCGTATCACTGCGCTGTTCATGCTGGTAACGACCTGGATTGTTGCCACCCTGAACCCGAGCATCCTGGGTATGATTGAAACCCTGGGCGGCCCAATCATCGCGATGATCCTGTTCCTGATGCCGATGTACGCAATTCAGAAAGTACCGGCAATGCGTAAGTACAGCGGTCACATCAGCAACGTATTCGTTGTCGTGATGGGTCTGATTGCAATCTCCGCAATCTTCTACTCTCTGTTCAGCTAAGTCCTTTCGCGCCGCTTTCGGGCGGCGCTTCCTCCGTTTTAACGCGATGTATTTCCTATGATTAGCGTATTCGATATTTTCAAAATCGGCATTGGCCTTCCAGTTCTCATACCGTTGGACCAATGAAAGCGGGTAAACAATTTACCGACGATCTGATTGCCCGTAACCTGCTTAAAGACGTGACCCGCGTGGTGGTTGACGTGTACGGCTCGCTCTCTCTGACTGGTAAAGGCCACCACACTGATATCGCCATTATTATGGGCCTGGCGGGTAACCTGCCGGATACCGTGGATATCGATTCCATCCCCGGTTTTATTCAGGATGTGAATACTCATGGTCGCCTGATGCTGGCAAACGGTCAGCATGAAGTGGAGTTCCCGGTTGATCAGTGCATGAACTTCCATGCCGACAACCTTTCTCTGCATGAAAACGGTATGCGCATTACCGCGCTGGCGGGTGATAAAGTCGTTTACAGCCAGACTTACTACTCTATTGGCGGTGGCTTTATCGTTGATGAAGAGCATTTTGGCCAGCAGAATAGCGCACCGGTTGAAGTTCCTTATCCGTACAGTTCAGCAGCCGATCTGCAAAAACATTGTCAGGAACCGGGCTGTCACTCTCTGGCCTGATGATGAAAAATGAGCTGGCGCTGCACAGCAAAGAAGAGCTGGAACAGCACCTGGCGAACGTATGGGAAGTCATGCGTGGCGGTATTGAACGCGGTATTTCCACCGAAGGCGTGTTGCCTGGCAAACTGCGCGTTCCACGCCGTGCTGCGGCACTACGCCGGATGCTGGTCAGCCAGGATAAAACCACCACTGACCCGATGGCGGTTGTTGACTGGATCAACATGTTTGCACTGGCAGTGAACGAAGAGAACGCTGCTGGCGGACGCGTGGTGACTGCGCCGACTAACGGTGCGTGCGGGATTATCCCGGCAGTGCTGGCGTACTACGACAAGTTTATCCGCGAAGTGAACGCTAACTCACTGGCTCGTTACCTGCTGGTAGCCAGTGCCATTGGTTCTCTTTATAAGATGAACGCGTCAATTTCTGGTGCTGAAGTCGGCTGCAGGGTGAAGTTGGTGTGGCGTGCTCAATGGCGGCGGCTGGTCTGGCAGAGCTGTTAGGTGCAAGCCCGGCGCAGGTGTGCATCGCGGCGGAAATCGCCATGGAGCACAACCTCGGTCTGACGTGTGACCCGGTCGCCGGACAGGTCCAGGTGCCATGCATCGAGCGTAACGCCATTGCGGCAGTAAAAGCGGTGAACGCCGCACGTATGGCGCTACGCCGTACCAGCGAGCCGCGCGTCTGCCTCGATAAAGTTATCGAAACCATGTACGAAACAGGTAAAGATATGAACGCCAAGTACCGCGAAACCTCTCGCGGCGGCCTGGCAATGAAGATCGTTGCCTGCGATTAATCGCTCTCCAGAGGCCTCGTTTTGCGAGGCCTCTTCCCGATTTCTCATCCAGCCGTAGCCTGTTCCGGCATCGAATGTTATCCTTATCGCCTGATCTTTAAGGGGGTTATCGTGGCTGTTCATTTGCTTATTGTCGATGCACTGAATCTTATTCGTCGCATTCATGCCGTTCAGGGATCGCCCTGTGTCGAAACCTGCCAGCACGCGCTCGATCAGCTCATTATGCACAGCCAGCCAACCCACGCGGTCGCCGTTTTTGATGATGAAAACCGCAGTAGCGGCTGGCGTCATCAGCGTTTACCAGATTACAAAGCGGGTCGACCGCCAATGCCGGAAGAGTTGCACAACGAGATGCCTGCATTACGCGCCGCCTTTGAGCAACGCGGCGTCCCGTGCTGGTCCGCCAGCGGCAACGAAGCCGATGACTTAGCCGCCACGCTGGCGGTCAAAGTGACACAGGCCGGGCATCAGGCAACGATTGTTTCGACAGATAAAGGCTACTGTCAGTTACTTTCACCGACATTACGTATTCGTGATTACTTCCAGAAACGTTGGCTGGATGCGCCATTTATCGATAAAGAATTTGGCGTTCAACCGCAGCAGTTGCCCGATTACTGGGGACTTGCGGGGATCAGCAGTTCAAAGGTACCGGGTGTTGCGGGAATCGGACCAAAAAGCGCCACGCAGCTGCTGGTCGAGTTTCAGAGTCTGGAAGGGATATATGAGAATCTGGATGCGGTTGCCGAAAAGTGGCGCAAAAAATTAGAAACCCATAAAGAGATGGCGTTTCTGTGCCGCGATATTGCCCGCTTACAAACCGATTTGCATATCGACGGCAATTTACAGCAATTGCGGTTGGTACGGTAACGGCGAGCCGGATACGCCGCAAACGTCGCATCCGGCATTATCACATCAGCGCATTTACCAGGCGGTATGGTAAAGCTCTACAATATCCTCAAGCGTTGCTTCACGCGGGTTGCCACCGGTACAAACATCATCCAGTGCCGCCTGCGCCAGTGCCGGAATGTCTTCCTTGCGTACACCAACATCACGCAAATGTGGCGGAATACCGACATCACGGTTGAGAGCAAACACCGCTTCAACAGCGGCATTACGCGCCTCTTCCAGGCTCATACCTTCCACTTTCACGCCCATAACGCGCGCGATATCGCGGTACTTCTCACCGGTAAAGTCAGCGTTATAGCGCATGACATGCGGTAACAGGATGGCGTTCGCAACACCGTGTGGAGTGTTGTAAAACGCGCCCAGTGGATGCGCCATACCATGCACCAACCCTAACCCAACATTCGAGAAGCCCATACCCGCAACATACTGCCCGAGCGCCATTTCTTCTCCGGCATCCTTATCACCAGCAACCGATCCTCGCAGCGCCCCAGCAATGATTTCAATCGCTTTAATGTGCAGTGCATCGGTTAGCGCCCACGCGCCACGGGTAATATACCCCTCAATAGCATGAGTGAGCGCATCGACACCCGTCGCAGCTTCAGCGCTGGAGGCATACCATCCATCATGTCAGCGTCAATAAACGCCACCTGCGGGATATCATGCGGATCAACGCAAACAAACTTGCGCCGTTTCTCTTCGTCAGTGATCACGTAGTTAATGGTCACTTCTGCCGCAGTACCTGCTGTGGTAGGAATTGCCAGAATCGGTACACTGTTTATTGGTCGGGGAAAGCCTTCCAGGCTACGCACATCGGCAAACTCCGGGTTGTTGCTGATAATGCCAATCGCTTTACAAGTATCCTGTGGAGAACCACCACCAATAGCGATCAGGTAATCCGCGCCGCTATTCTGGAATACACCGAGCCCTTCTTTGACGACAGTAATTGTTGGGTTGGGCACTACGCCGTCGTAAATCGCCCATGCCAGCCCTGCAGCATCCATCTTATCGGTCACTTTCGCCACCACGCCGCATTGCACCAGCGTTTTATCGGTGACGATCAGCGCCTTCTGATAACCACGGCGTTTCACCTCATCGGTTAAAGCCCCAACAGCACCCCGACCAAACCATGCCGTTTCGTTCAGAATCATTCTGTTAGCCATCATCCTTCTCCTTGTTGCTTTACGAAATTACTCTTCAATTCGTAACCCATAGGTTTTGAATTTCTCCACACTACGGCAATCTCTTCATCGCTCAGCACTGGCACCGGGTCCGTAATCGCCAGGGTCGTCAGGTAAAGTTGCGCCAGCACTTCAACTTCATGCGCCAGCCATAACGCTTTTTCCAGATTCACCTCACAAGCGATAAGCCCATGATGTTGTAACAAAGTTGCCTTACGATTTTTGAGAGCCAGCGCAACATGTTCAGAAGTTCGCGTGTTCCAAAGGTCGCATAAGGCGCGCAAGGAATAGAATTACCGCCAGCCGCCGCAATCATGTAGTGAATAGCGGGGATCGATCGGTTAAGAATGGAAACTGCCGTGCAATGAACGGCATGATTGTGAACAACCGCGTTGGCATCCGGTCTGCTTTGATAGGCTGCCATATGGAAACGCCATTCGCTTGAGGGGAGCTTTCCTTCCTCATGTTTACCGTTGCCATCAATAAAGACAATATGCGACTCCGTCAGTTTTTCATATGGAATGCCTGTAGGCGTAATCAGCATCCCATCCTGATAACGTACACTGACGTTCCCCGCTGTCCCCTGGTTCAGTCCCAGGCGGGTCATTTCCAGGCAAGTGTCAATAATCTGACGAGCAAGTTTATTTCGTTCCATTAGCTACCTCTCTCTGATTCAAAACAGGGCAATAATGTTGTTCCTTTCACACTATTGAATTAGCCGTTTAATTACCCACCATCTTCTTCCTGATTAACAAGAAAGAAATTCACAAGCTTATATTTTGTGACCTGGTTCAACTAATCACAGTAAATAACTGCAAGTTCTCTTTTTATAACCCCATTAAAAATGACCGCTCTTAAAAATATTTATCAAAACGGTCATTTTTCTATTCACCCAAGCCAGGAATGCCCGTTTTCGGCATAAACAATTAATACGGTCATCTGGTTTGTGTTTTTTATGATTTATTTTCTGAAACGGGCATGAAATTTCGATTATTAAAGTGATGGTAGTCACATAAAGTCACCTTCCAGCTAATAAGTGTGACCGCCGTCATATTACAGAGCGTTTTTTATTTGAAAATGAATCCATGAGTTCATTTCAGACAGGCAAATATTCACTGATATGAAGCCCGAACTCGCTGGTTTTGCACTTTTGAAAACATAACCGATTACGTTCTTAAGCTTCTAAACCTAAGAGGATGCTATGGGAAACACATCAATACAAACGCAGAGTTACCGTGCGGTAGATAAAGATGCAGGGCAAAGCAGAAGTTACATTATTCCATTCGCGCTGCTGTGCTCACTGTTTTTTCTTTGGGCGGTAGCAATAACCTTAACGACATTTTATTACCTCAATTCCAGCAGGCTTTTACGCTGACAAATTTTCAGGCTGGCCTGATCCAATCGGCCTTTTACTTTGGTTATTTCATTATCCCAATCCCTGCTGGGATATTGATGAAAAAACTCAGTTATAAAGCAGGGATTATTACCGGATTATTTTTATATGCCTTGGGCGCTGCATTATTCTGGCCCGCTGCAGAAATAATGAACTACACCTTATTTTTAGTTGGCCTATTTATTATTGCAGCCGGATTAGGTTGTCTGGAAACTGCCGCAAACCCTTTTGTTACGGTATTAGGGCCAGAAAGCAGTGGTCACTTCCGCTTAAATCTTGCGCAAACATTTAACTCGTTTGGCGCAATTATCGCGGTTGTCTTTGGGCAAAGTCTTATTTTGTCTAACGTGCCACATCAATCGCAAGACGTTCTCGATAAAATGTCTCCAGAGCAATTGAGTGCGTATAAACACAGCCTGGTATTATCGGTACAGACACCTTATATGATCATCGTGCTATCGTGTTACTGGTCGCCCTGCTGATCATGCTGACGAAATTCCCGGCATTGCAGAGTGATAATCACAGTGACGCCAAACAAGGATCGTTCTCCGCATCGCTTTCTCGTCTGGCGTGTATTCGTCACTGGCGCTGGGCGGTATTAGCGCAATTCTGCTATGTCGGCGCACAAACGGCCTGCTGGAGCTATTTGATTCGCTACGCTGTAGAAGAAATTCCAGGTATGACTGCCGGCTTTGCCGCTAACTATTTAACCGGAACCATGGTGTGCTTCTTTATTGGTCGTTTCACCGGTACCTGCTCATCAGTCGCTTCGCACCACACAAAGTCCTGGCCGCCTACGCATTAATCGCTATGGCACTGTGCTGATCTCAGCCTTCGCTGGCGGTCATGTGGGCTTAATAGCCCTGACTTTATGCAGCGCCTTTATGTCGATTCAGTACCCAACAATCTTCTCGCTGGGCATTAAGAAGCTCGGCCAGGACACCAAATACGGTTCGTCCTTCATCGTTATGACCATTATTGGCGGCGGTATTGTCACTCCGGTCATGGGTTTTGTCAGTGACGCGGCGGGCAACATCCCCACTGCTGAACTGATCCCCGCACTCTGCTTCGCGGTCATCTTTATCTTTGCCCGTTTCCGTTCTCAAACGGCAACTAACTGAACATATTTTCCGAATAAAGTGAGGAATCTGTAATGAAAAAAATCAGCTTACCGAAAATTGGTATCCGCCCGGTTATTGACGGTCGTCGCATGGGTGTTCGTGAGTCGCTTGAAGAACAAACAATGAATATGGCGAAAGCTACGGCCGCACTGCTGACCGAGAAACTGCGCCATGCCTGCGGAGCTGCCGTCGAGTGTGTCATTTCCGATACCTGTATCGCGGGTATGGCTGAAGCCGCTGCTTGCGAAGAAAAATTCAGCAGCCAGAATGTAGGCCTCACCATTACGGTAACGCCTTGCTGGTGCTATGGCAGTGAAACCATCGACATGGATCCAACCCGCCCGAAAGCCATTTGGGGCTTTAACGGCACTGAACGTCCCGGCGCTGTTTACCTGGCAGCGGCTCTGGCAGCTCACAGCCAGAAAGGCATCCCGGCATTCTCCATTTACGGTCATGACGTTCAGGATGCCGATGACACATCGATTCCTGCCGATGTTGAAGAAAAACTGCTGCGCTTTGCCCGCGCCGGTTTGGCCGTCGCCAGCATGAAAGGTAAAAGCTATCTGTCGCTGGGCGGCGTTTCGATGGGTATCGCCGGTTCCATCGTTGATCACAACTTCTTTGAATCCTGGCTGGGAATGAAAGTCCAGGCGGTGGATATGACCGAACTGCGTCGCCGTATCGATCAGAAGATTTACGACGAAGCCGAACTGGAAATGGCACTGGCCTGGGCTGATAAAAACTTCCGCTATGGCGAAGATGAAAATAACAAACAGTATCAACGCAATGCCGAGCAAAGCCGCGCAGTTCTGCGCGAAAGTTTACTGATGGCGATGTGTATCCGCGACATGATGCAAGGCAACAGCAAACTGGCCGATATTGGTCGCGTGGAAGAATCACTTGGCTACAACGCCATCGCTGCGGGCTTCCAGGGGCAACGTCACTGGACCGATCAATATCCCAATGGTGACACCGCCGAAGCGATCCTCAACAGTTCATTTGACTGGAATGGCGTGCGCGAACCCTTTGTCGTGGCGACCGAAAACGACAGTCTTAACGGCGTGGCAATGCTAATGGGTCACCAGCTCACCGGCACCGCTCAGGTATTTGCCGATGTGCGTACCTACTGGTCACCAGAAGCAATTGAGCGTGTAACGGGGCATAAACTCGATGGACTGGCAGAACACGGCATCATCCATTTGATCAACTCAGGTTCTGCTGCGCTGGACGGTTCCTGTAAACAACGCGACAGCGAAGGTAACCCGACGATGAAGCCACACTGGGAAATCTCTCAGCAAGAGGCTGACGCTTGCCTCGCCGCTACCGAATGGTGCCCGGCGATCCACGAATACTTCCGTGGCGGCGGTTACTCTTCCCGCTTCCTTACCGAAGGCGGCGTCCCGTTCACCATGACTCGTGTCAACATCATCAAAGGCCTGGGACCGGTACTGCAAATCGCGGAAGGCTGGAGCGTGGAATTGCCGAAGGATGTGCATGACATCCTCAACAAACGCACCAACTCAACCTGGCCAACCACCTGGTTTGCACCGCGCCTCACCGGTAAAGGGCCGTTTACGGATGTTTACTCGGTAATGGCGAACTGGGGCGCTAACCATGGGGTTCTGACCATCGGCCACGTTGGCGCAGACTTTATCACTCTCGCTCCATGCTGCGTATCCCGGTATGTATGCACAACGTTGAAGAGACCAAAGTGTATCGTCCTTCTGCCTGGGCTGCGCACGGCATGGATATTGAAGGCCAGGATTACCGCGCTTGCCAGAACTACGGTCCGTTGTACAAGCGTTAATACATTACTCCCTGATGTGATGCCCGGTCGCTCCGGCTACCGGGCCTGAACAAGCAAGAGTGGTTAGCCGGATAAGCAATGTTATCCGGCTATATTGCAGGAGCGATTATGAAACAAGAAGTTATCCTGGTACTCGACTGTGGCGCGACCAATGTCAGGGCCATCGCGGTTAATCGGCAGGGAAAAATTGTTGCCCGCGCCTCAACGCCTAATGCCAGCGATATCGCGATGGAAAACAACACCTGGCACCAGTGTCTTTAGACGCCATTTTGCAACGCTTTGCTGATTGCTGTCGGCAAATCAATAGTGAACTGACTGAATGCCACATCCGCGGTATCGCCGTCACCACCTTTGGTGTGGATGGCGCTCTGGTAGATAAGCAAGGTAATCTGCTCTATCCAATCATTAGCTGGAAATGTCCGCGAACAGCAGCGGTAATGGACAATATTGAACGGTTGATCTCCGCACAGCGGTTGCAGGCTATTTCTGGCGTCGGAGCCTTTAGTTTCAATACGTTATATAAGTTGGTGTGGTTGAAAGAAAATCATCACAACTGCTGGAACGCGCGCACGCCTGGCTCTTTATTTCGTCGCTGATTAACCACCGTTTAACCGGCGAATTCACTACTGATATCACGATGGCCGGAACCAGCCAGATGCTGGATATCCAGCAACGCGATTTCAGTCCGCAAATTTTACAAGCCACCGGTATTCCACGCCGACTCTTCCCTCGTCTGGTGGAAGCGGGTGAACAGATTGGTACGCTACAGAACAGCGCCGCAGCAATGCTCGGCTTACCCGTTGGCATACCGGTGATTTCCGCAGGTCACGATACCCAGTTCGCCCTTTTTGGCGCTGGTGCCGACCAAAATGAACCGTGCTCTCTTCCGGTACATGGGAAATTTTAATGGTCCGTAGCGCCCAGGTTGATACTTCGCTGTTAAGTCAGTACGCCGGTTCCACCTGCGAACTGGATAGCCAGGCAGGGTTGTATAACCAGGTATGCAATGGCTGGCATCCGGCGTGCTGGAATGGGTGAGAAACTGTTCTGGACGGCTGAAACACCCTGCAAATGTTGATTGAAGAAGCTCGTCTGATCGCGCCTGGCGCGGATGGCGTAAAAATGCA
>ENA-OQIG01001151-OQIG01001151.1-human-gut-metagenome-genome-assembly--contig:-NODE-1151-length-12337-cov-3.057821_pt1 | contig 12337 bp, 16 predicted proteins | sample MGYA00242576_ERZ504741 | MGnify/ENA primary metagenome ERZ504741 (study PRJEB26092, sample SAMD00036436) | human gut metagenome | host: Homo sapiens | study: EMG produced TPA metagenomics assembly of... | reverse complement strand
GTTGTAACCTGTGTAATATTCTGATGTTGTTCAACTGGAATCCCTATAGGATTGCCTTTAATATTTGCATATAATGTAATTGATTTGCCTTCCATTACCTGTGGAATTGTATTTGGAGATATCTCTTTTCCTACATGAGTAACGTGAAAACTGAGGCTTTCCATTATTCCCTTTCGGTTCAATTCGTCTATCGTTGGCAACCTTTTCCCTGCAAAACTTTTTTTGTCTTTGAGCATCATTATATGCGTTAAGAACTACTTCTATTTTTTCTTTATTATCTGATGGAAAACTGAAAAAATCTATGGAATAAGAGTCCTGCGTTTGCTCCAGTATTTTCATAATTCTAATAGGCAAAAGATCTGCGTAGTATATTTGAAGTGCTTCACCTGTCTCTTTTTCAATATACACAACAAAGAACAATGTTCCACCATCCATCATGTATGCTTTTAAATCATCATATTTGACCCGATATTTAATTTTATCTTTCACCGATTTTGTCTTGACAGCTTTCCCCTTAACCTGAGTAGGTATTCTTTTAATATTCTTCTTCGAATGTCTGGAATTTTCATGTATATAAATATTGCCATCCCAACACGGTTCTTTATCTCCATCATTTATAAATCCACTCAACGTATCTGTTTTAGATATTGAAGATACGATTGCACTGGTTGCTATTTTTTCTAAATCCATCCATTAATCCTCAATTCTGTTGTTCTAAAAGAGAAACTATATACTTCATTACTTTGTCCTTGTCTTTGTCATTTAATCGATCATAAAGAAGTGAATAGTTGATCATTCTAATTTCAGAATTGCCAAGAAACGCTTCGAACTCTATCTCCGGAAATTCATCCGCAAATCCATATAACAATTCATTCGCACTTACCTTATACATCTCTGCAAACTTTGTAATCTCCTCAGCCCAGACCAGTCTTTTGTCTGATTCTATTGCACTTAAAGTCGTTCGAGACATCTCCATCTTTCAGCTGCAGCACCTGTCGAATCTTGGCATCTTTTCTTGCTTTTTTTAATCTTTCTCCAATTGTACGTTTCATCTTCGCCTCCAAAATGTCAGATATACTTACTTCTTTCAATATATCATATCCCATCCAATTTGTCAGCATTCCCGACTATTATACATAAAAAATAACGGGTAGCACGAATGCTATCCGTTGTTTTCTAAAGGATTATTTTGCAAGTCGAGGTCTTCTGGAATCTATGTAAATCATGTAGATGTATTAGAAAAGCACTGGATTTATAAGGCTTTGTCCAAAAAGTACGCGTCCTGCCTTGGCAAACGAAAAGCTTTAGAATAGGTTTCGTGATTTATCGCTTTATTCCAAGATTTGCCCCATTTTACGGGATTTCTTGGCATTTCTCTTTTTTCATTATTTTTGCAAAGTTTACTACACTTTGGAAAGATTTAGCAAGTACATCTACAAATGTAGTAGTCGAAATAGTAGTAAAACCGGGATGGTTGACTACAAAGATTTTTCCCTTTTGCTCAACATTACATACACACCCGTGCTATCCTTCTCAATCGGATATCCCCAGTTTATCAAAGTAACCACCACATCTTCTAATCCATCTGACAATACATTTCCACGTATCATATACATTGAAATTGCAGACATAATAGAATGGACATCCCCCGCTGAAAGATTATCCTTATCTTCCATCAATAAGCGCATTCTTTTCTCTGCTTCATCGCAATTCTTATCTGTGTTTAGATAGTAGTCGGCAGCTTGTCCGTGTGCATGAATTATTCCTGCATTCGATGCTCTTAATATAAACTCTTGATATAACTCAATATTGTGGTCAATGACAAAAGATCTATCCATATAGATTTTAATCACGTCACACCAAGTTTTAAGTCTATCGTCACTAGATAAAATCCTCTGAATGTTCTTTATCCATATCTTTTGTTCTTTGTACCTGGTCGATACGTTCTTCATCTATGGATTTTTGCATTTCAATAATTTCTGCTGAATATCTTTGCCTATATTCTAGTCTAATCTCGTCCGGGATATCAGTTTCCCATTCATCAACGGTATCAATAAAACGCTGTAAATTCGTAAGCGAAAGAAACGCATATCTATATAACTCCTCACACTCTTCATTTTCGTCAGAATGACCATTAACATTTCTATCCTCCGTTAAGTTGCTCTATTGCCTTTCTTGTTTCAACTTTGGACGGGAATATATATGAACATTTATGAATAACCTCCGATATAAATGTTACATCCATATCGTCAATTTCATTAGTTTTCGATACCTCTTGTTCTCATTATTTTATATGCAGGCTTATACTTTGCTGGAGAATATTTTACAGCTATCTGAGTCTTCTCATATAACTGATTTTTCCAATCTTCAACAGCAACCATCTTCAAATAGTCCTGACACGCATTACATCTTATTTTTTTTATATCTGAAATTCGATTTCGTATATGCATACTTAATCCCCCCAAACATAATAATAAAAAGCATATAACCTCTTGGCTATACACCCTTATCTACGAAATTAACAATTGCACTGTTCAGCAATTGCAAACTCCTTGCAAGCATTAACCATTTGGGTTGACACTCTTTCGGCTGCGTAGTCATCCATTTTCACTGCGAAAATGATTCCAACTGCAGACGCACCAAGGGCAACAACAAACTTCCAGTCGATTGTGACGGATAAGTTACTCATAGCACTACCTCCTTTCTGAAGCCCACGCTTCAATTACCTCGGTATGCCATGTTGCCCATTCCAATATAAATTGGAATACTATAGAATATCACAATCATCCTGTTTGTCAATACTTTTTTATAATAACATACACGTATAATCCAATTATCTTAGATGGTAATTGGATTTTTCCTTTCTCCCAGTTAACACTGGTATTTATTTCCATCTCTGATATATTTTGAAAAGGCACTGTGATCTGTATCTATAACTTTACAGCTTTGACTGGTATGAGGTGACTCAGACCACAGCTTTTCGTCTATTACTGTTAATCAGTTTGTTAACGCATCGACGTTTTTATTTACGTGATTACACAGCCGAATTCTCTGTGGAAGACAGCAGTGCTCAAAATATTTATCAGGAGGTATAAACCTATGTCAATGTACTTTATTGGAATTGATATTTCCAAGTACAAACATGATTGCTGCATCATTTCTGCAGCTGATCAAAAAGTAGTTTCTAAAGTCACAATCAAAAACAATAAAGCCGGCTTTAATGAACTGCTTACAATCATTCATTCTCTCGCAAATCCTGCTGACATAAGAATAGGGTTTGAATCAACTGCCCATTATGCTCTCAATCTTGAACTCTTCCTTGAAAATTCTCTCCTAACCTTCATGGAAGTAAATCCTGTTCTCATCAGTGAATACAAGAAATCAAAAACACTTAGGCGTACAAAAACCGACTCTGTTGACTGCGAATCAATAGCTCGTTGGTTAATGACTGTTGAATACAAACCCCATTCAAAAGGATTTTACCACGCTTACTCTTTAAAGTCATTAACTCGTTTACGCGATAAACTTATCCGACAGCGTTCTTTCTATCTTATTAAAATCACAAATGTGTTAGATCATACATTCCCTGAGTTTAAACCATTCTTTAATGAACGCTTATCCAAAACTGCTCTCTATCTGCTTGAAAACTATGGTTCTGCTGAAAAGATGGCTCGTATGAACTCAGCCTCTTATGAAAAGCTACGTTCCTTATCCCGGGGGAAGTTTTCACCACAGCAATTTCTACGACTAAAAGAACTTGCTGCCAATACTGTTGGTGTAAATAACTCTATTTTTGATGTAGAGCTGAACAGTCTTTTATCTTTATACAAATCCCTTGTAAAAGAGATTAATACCATTGAAAAAGAAATCAACAAACTAATTGAAGAAGTACATCCTCACTATATGTCAGTTCCTGGAATCGGACCATTATCAGCAGCTGTAATCTATTCTGAATACGGCGATATATCTAACTTCACTAATCCAGGACAAATGCTTGCATTTGCCGGAATAGAACCGGGAATCAACGAATCTGGTACTGAATCTCACGGAGGTAAGATGGTTAAGCGTGGATCATCCCAGCTCCGCTACACACTTATCAATTGTTGTCTACCGTTAATCCGCTTTGACATGACATTTGCAACTTACTATGCCAAGAAACGCGGAGAAGGCAAACCACATCGAGTAGCCATTACTCATGTAGCCAAAAAGCTATTAGAGTCATCTATGCATTGGAGAGGCAAGATATCGACTTTAATGCACAGAAACTTCGTTAATCTCTAGTGGATTAATACTAATTTCTCCCATCTGAAATACGATGTATTCAGATAGCTTATTAAAGTTACCCATTTTTACAATTCAAAAAAATCACAAAATTCTCTTGACTGTTTATAGTTTGTCACGTATAACCTCTGAGTGTAGACGCAGACACCTTTGCCGACTGCATCAGCAGCCACTTCTCTCCATACTCGGCTACTGTCGGGTGCTGCCGGTGAAAGATAATTTCTTCCACCTGCTTCCGGGCCTCTAACTGCTTCTCATACAATTCTTCACAAGTAGCGGCATACAAACTCAACTCTTTGCCATCTGCATCCGTAATCCTGGTTCTGTAATACTGAATTCCTTTCAATGTAATGGTTCCGTACTTCGGGATCTGTGTTTTCTTTTTTGCCATCTTTGATCGTCCTTTCTTGATAATGTGTAGTCTCCGTATCTACACTCTCTTTTTATCAGAAAGCCTCGATTTAATCAAAGATACGGCTGATGTAAAACAAAGAGCGAGACATCCTTGCCTCGCTCCTGCTTTACTTCCTATTTTATTATTACTGTGCTGCGTCCCAGCTTGCAAACGCGCAGCTCATTGATCTGACCAGCTCATCCGGCCTGTTATACTTAACCTTTGCATAGATGTCCATTGTAATCTTGCTGCTTTCATGGCCTGCCAGGTATTGAACCGTTTTGGGATCTACCGACGCATGAATAAGGTTGGTGATGTAAGTATGCCGCAACTGATGGGGTGTTACCTCAAAGTCCAGGCTGTAAACCACTTTTCCGTTATGAGCGGCCTTTTCTCCCAAGACAGGTGTGACAGTATGCTTTACTCTTTTTCCATCTTCATACCGATAATAGCTCCGTTCCTTGACCGTTCTCGTAACAACATACTGCCACAGCCGCTTAAACTGCGTATAGGACAACGGTTCGCCATCCCGATTTGGAACAACATACTCCGAAGTGGAATTTACCTTTGCTTCTCTCAGGCAGTCTGCCAAGCAGATGGGGAGAGGAATGTTTCTCTCCGCTGCCTTTGTTTTCAATTCATCCGAAATCACCGGTCTGTTATGTTCGGTGTGCCATGCACGCCTTACCGTCAGATATGGAGTATCCGTATCCAGATATACTGAATCCCATTGCAGAGCAAGAATTTCTTCCCGGCGCAGACCCGCATACAAACCGATCATGACAAAGACATAAGGCGGCAAATTTCGGATAGCATCCAAAAGGCGCTCTGCCTGTTCATCTGTCAAAGCCTGACGCTCCTCTTGTGGAACACCGCCACCTTTTGTTGTCAGATAAATCGTTGGGTTATGGTCAATAATCCTGCTTTCCATCGCTGCGCGAAAGATAGACTTGTAAAGGATTACCACAGATTTATAAACCGATGTAGATTTCTTGGAAACTGGAACAAGGGCAAGCTGAATATCATCCAGGCTAACCTCGCCCTTCCGTTTATCTCCCAATTCCGCTATAATATGTCGCCTGACCTTTGAAGTGTAATCCGTCAAGGTAGTGGCTCGTACATGAACCGACTGCATCAGCAGCCACTTTTCACAATACTCTGCAACTGTGGGCGTTTTCCGATGAAAAGTAGCATTCTCAATCTGTTCCAACGCAAGAGTTTCTTTGTTATATAGTTCTTCAGGTGTTTTTGCGTAGAGAGCTACGAGCTTTCCATTCGCATCTTTGATTCTCGTCCTATAATATAGGACACCTCTTTTCATAACTGTGCCATATTGGGGAAGCATTATTTTTCTATTTGCCAATTCCTCCACCTCCTAAAAAAGATCTCCAGCGCTGTACCTTTGTTTTATCAAACATCTCTGATTCCATCAAGGATACGGACCGGCTCACGATCTTCCGCTTCGAGGCTTACGGTAGGTTGTGCTTCTCTCAACAGGCTTTGCCCTGTGCGTACATTTTGCGATATACTCCTGAAGACCCGCCGCAGTAAAATACACACAGCCATTCTGAACATACTGCACATAAGAGATCAAGCCGTTGTTACGGGCGGCATCCAGCGTTGCTATGCTGATTCCTAAGATTTCAGCAGCTTCTTTTCGTGTAATAAGTTTTTCCATAGACCATATTCCCTCCAATCTATCAAGGTTATCATCGTGCTTTCAAAATCACATGAATACGCTGGCAGCCGAAACTGCCAGCGCATGGTATCTGATTTTGAATAGAAAGCGACCAACAAAGAAAGTAATCGCTTCCTATTTTAATATGACTCAATTCTCGTCACATTTGCCACGCAACCCTGACGATGGGAACATAACAGGTCTCCGCTGGCGCGGTTGTCATAACTCCGCAACGTCGTTTTACTCGTGCGCCGCAGGGTTCCCCCCAAGTCTTTAGGAGGCCGTGAGGAAGTATCTTTAAGCCCCCGTGCAGTCCTCGCGCCGGATTTGCCACCATCCGCTTTGTGAAATCGTAGATCGCTCCGAAACAGCTTTGTTCATCACCTCCCTGGCTGCTCCATCTTCGCGGCGTTCCACACTCGCTCGTACACGGGTTATGTACCTGTTATGCTGTCTATGAAATTGTCAAAGTGCTGTTGAAGGGGGAAAACTTGTCCTTCTTATTAACTCTGACAAAAAGAGCAAAAAACGAGCGCACCAAACGAAACTTTTTCAAAAATACTTTGCCAGCTGCTTCAGACCACGCCGGATGCTGTCACGGACACGGCTTGGGTCTACATCCTCCGCTACTGCTATCTCGCTCACACGCATACCCAGGTAATACCGGGCATAGATCCGCTTGGCCTGCTTCTCCGGCAGAGCCATCACTGCGGCGTAGAGCTGCTCCCGCAGCTGCTTTTCCTCCAGAAGCATTTCCGGTGTCTGGGGCTTCATCAGGATCGCATTTTCAATGCCGTTATCACAGTCCAGAGAGTAATGCGCTTTATAGCGATACATCCTCCGGTCATAGGCAGCTTCTGCACGCTCAGCGGCACGGATCGTCTCCAGCACATCTTCTGTTACTTCTACAAAGTGATCGTTTTTGTAAACATCGGGATATAAGTCCCTAAGATTGACTTTCTTCATTATGTACCTCCATTTCGATTCACGGGCGGTTGACGAGTGAATCGAAAGGAGGCGGGGATCGCAGCGACATACTTCGGACGCCTTCCCGAAAAATCGAAAGCAAAAAACGCCAACTCCCCGTAATGGGAATTGGTGCGACAAAAATACCTACTATTCTGCTGATTAGATGGAACGATAATACTGATAGATAGTCATACTCCCCCGGAGGAGGGGCAAGACTTTTTTTAGCTGGTGTAACTCATGGCTATTGTGAATGACGAAAATTGACATGGCGGCATCCTCCTATGTGCCGCCGTACCAGATTGCAGGGTGTAGGGTCGTCGTTCATTTTAGATAGACGAAAGGAACGGACGGCGTCTGATTTTTTCAAAGCCACCGTTGCAAAGTGCATAACAATATAGTCGCTGTACGGTGGCTTTTTTTTCTTTTGCCATCGTGCGGCAACTTTTTCACTTTTCTTTTATTTTAACAGGCAATCCTCACAGAAATGTCACGGGCATACGCCATTTCGACAAAATAACAAGCTGAAATCTCACCAATCTGTGAGATTTCAATTTTTTTGAGGAAAGCCGAGAGGAAATGCCTCCTCCCGGCTTTCAATAGGTTTATGATTATTTATTGTAGCAATCTCTGCCGTTACTCCGAAGTCCTCAGCCGTTCCACCACAGTTCCCTTGTTAAAGAAGTGAGAACAATCAGCGGAATGACCGCAGCCAGCAGCAGATAAAGCACACCAATGACCAGAACAGGAACCAATGTAATGTTCAGGGTAAAGAACCACATGGAGGGGCCATTTAATGCGCTCTTTAGCACCGTGACTGCCAGGACCGCTGCGGCTGCTCCGCCAATAATGTCTGCGCCGGCGGCATAATAGATGCCCTCATAGACCATCAGGCGGCGAAGCTGCTTGCCGGTCATACCGATGCTTTGCATGGTAGCGAACTCATGGCGGCGGGTGATGATGTTGGTAATAATCATGTTGGTAAAGTTGATCAGTCCCGCAAAGGCCATGATGCAGCCAATCAAACCGCCGATAACCAGAATCATGCTGCGGACCGAATCAAGTTGCTCTTTCAACAGCTTGGTGGAAGTATAGGCAACCGAAGTATTTTCGCTCACATAGCTGCTCAAGAATTCTTCCATCTGCGGCTGCAAGGCTTCCTCCACATTGAATCCATAAGTCAGAAGCGTGGGAGCGTCATAGATTTCCTTGAATACAGTGTCCGGCAGATATACAAAAGGAGCATCACCGGCGATGTGTGCCTGAGCGGTAGTGCCTGTGGGCGTTTCTGTTTCTGTTCCCACGAGAATCGCTTTTGCAAGGATGGTGCTGGTTTTGACCAGTTCCCCATCCTTGTAGAAGGAAATGCTCTCCCCGACCTGTAACTGATCGGTCAGCGGAGTGTTATTTGGTTCCTCTGTCAATTTGTCGATGGGGCAACCAATAATGACATATTCTCCGGTAGCCATTTTCTGCGTTAAGGTTTCGGCATCTTTTTCGCCTTCAAAAATACGCATATCCGCCCAGAAATTCTCGGAGGCTCCCATCACATTACCAAAATAGCGCCTTTCGGTATCAGAACTTGTGTACAGGCTATATCCCTGATAGCTTTGATTTACAACGCCTTCTTCCTCATGGAATAGCTCTATACCGCTTAAATCTTCAAACCCATAGTCAACCAGCACATTTCTATCGTCCTTTGTATTTCGGTAAAGATAGCGTTCATCCTCAACTCCGGCTGTCCGGCAATCAGATCCACTGCCTGTTGTGAGAGCGTATCTTCATGGTGCTGAACGCCCTCCATTACATTAAATGCGGCGGAGTTATAGACATTAAAATCTGTTCTGGTAACACGGTTTACCCACTTTTCTTCATCAAGGCTTTGCGTCACAATGATGATAGAGTTAAACAGGACGATGCACAGAAGCAGGGAAATAATGATAAACGCTGAACGCCGACGATTGCGCCCCAGGTTGGAAAAGGCCATGCGGGACAGCTTTACTCTATTGGTACGCTTGGCACTGCTCTTTTTATAGGCGTTCTGCTCGGTGTAGCGGATCGCCTCCAGAGGAGAAATCTTTGCCGCCTTTTTTGCAGGCTTCCGGGTGCTGATAAGCACGGTCAAAATTGTAAAGAGAGCGGCAATAACAAAGATCAGGGCGAGGTCGATACGGATGTACCACCATAGAGTATTCAAGGTTAATGATCTCTGTCACGATAGGAAGCAGCACCCAACCGGCAAAGAAACCGGCAATCAGACCAATAGGCAGTCCGATCAGCGTGAGCCAGACCGCCTGACGGTTCACAATGCTCTTGATCTGCCGTGTGGAAGTTCCAATCGTCCGCAGCAGACCGTATTGACGAACATCCTGCATCACGGAAATATCAAAGATATTGTAGATCAGCAGGTATCCGCACACGACAAACATCAGGATAAATACAACAGCAGGCACGATGGACTCTGATGAAGTCAATCCCTGGGACATTTGATTTTCGGAGGCGAGAATGAAATTGTCTGCGCCCATATCCTCTGGATTGCCGCCAATGGAGTAAACGAACTCATTCAACTGCTGCTGAACATTTGCTTTATTCTTCAGCACGACATCGGAAAAAGTAACGCCGGACATTACATGGTCTACCGCATAAGTGTTCTGAACCACATCGGGATTTTCTTTTATAAACTGCTCTGAAACAGTCGCAACGCTCACAGAGTCATTGCTTGCTTCCCACCAGCCGGAAAGCACCATATCGTAATGATAAGTTTTCCCCCGCAGTTCAAATTCTAACGGAACCTCTGCGCCGATCTCAGGTTCTACACCCAGCGCCTTCAGCGCCAAATCCGTAGTGGCGATCTCATTCGCTTTCTCCGGTGCAGCTCCGTGGGTAGGCACACAGAAGGTCAGTTCCTGCTGCACACTATCTTCATAATTGATTTCAATGGAATGGCTGGAAGTGTTGCTTGCATAGCCAATGATACGCCGGTGTCCTGCCTGGTCCACAAAATCGCTGTTTACAAGCTGCTCGTACTGTTTCTCCGTCATATACCCCAAAGTGCCATCCGCCTTGCTGCCTTTCTGCATTTGCAGAGAGAGTTGGATGGAGGACGCCATATTGAACGCCAGGGAAGTGATAGAGGTAAACAGGAAAGCAGTCAGGATAATTGCCAGCAGTGCAGCCAGATTGCGTACCTTATTCTTCTTGAAATAGCGTTTGGATAGCTGGTAATTACTTTGGAATTATTGTTGCCAAATAGAATGTCATTCATAGTCCCGCCCCCCCTTTACTGCACGATCTTACCATCCTCGATCCGAATAATGCGGTCGGCAAGCTGGGCGATCTCACTGTTATGGGTAATCATTACGAGGGTCTGGTGGAATTTCTGGCTGGTAGTTTTCAGAAGCCCCAGCACATCGGCGCTGGTCTTGCTGTCAAGGTTGCCGGTGGGTTCATCGGCCAAGACAATAGCGGGCTTTGACACCAAGCGCGGGCAATGGCTACGCGCTGCTGCTGGCCGCCGGAGAGGTTATTGGCATATTGTTCAGCTTATCCTCAAGCCCCAGCATCTGCACTACTTCGTTCATAAACTTCTTGTCTACCTTGTTTCCGTCCAGCTCCACAGGCAACACAATATTTTCAAAGACATTCAGCACCGGTACCAGATTGTAATTCTGGAAGATAAAACCGATCTTTCTTCTGCGGAAAACGGTCAGTTCCTCGTCTTTGAGTTTGGACAGCTCCTTGCCATCCACGACCACCTGGCCGGAGGTGGGCACATCCAATCCGCCGATCATGTTCAGCAGCGTGGATTTACCACTGCCGGAGGTTCCTACGATAGCTACAAATTCTCCTTTTTCAATAGAGAGGGTCACACCATCCAAGGCTCTGGTAATGTTCGGCTCTGCACCATAATATTTTTTCAGTTCAGTCGTTTGCAAAATGCTCATAGAGAACACCATCCTTTCTTTTTGATAAACCCATTGTAACGACCAAACCTCACAGAAATGTCACGAGCCACAAAAAAATTTCCGCTAAATTCAGCCCCAAATGTCACGAATCTGTGACATTTCAATTTTCGGGGTGTGCTTACTCTACTTTCGGAGCAGGAAAACAGAAAAGGTTGAGCCTTTCCCAACCTCAGACGCTACCCGGATATAACCGCCCTGCAAGGTCACAATCTCACGGGCCAGATACAGACCGATTCCAATACCGTCCACATCATGCACCACATCTTCCCGATAAAACCGCTTGAAAATCGTCCCCTGGTGCTGCTCTGAAATGCCGATGCCGGTATCGGCAATGTCGATCTTCACATACATTTCCCAGCCTTCCACCGACACACGGATCTGCCCGCCTGCCGGGGTGTATTTCACAGCATTATCCAGAATGTTGAACAGGGCTTCGCTTGTCCATTTTCTATCATGGCGTGCATCCAAATGCTCCGGGCATTCCACCTGCACATCTATCTTTTTCTTTTCGGCATTGAGCAAAATCCCGCCTAGGCAGCGGCAAGGGTATCGTAAACCGGTTGCTGTCTCTGCTCCAGCGAAATGACTCCCGTTTCCAGTCGGGAGGTTTTAATCATGGCTTGCATGAGGAAGCCCAGCTTATCAAGCTGGCTGGCCTGGGCTGTCAGAAATTCCTTTTGCTTCTGCGGAGGAACCTCATTTTCAAGCAGCGTGTTGTTGATCATTTTCAAGTTGGCAATCGGGGTCTTGACCTGATGAGAGATGTCAGAGATCAGCTCTTGTAGGTCAGTCCGTTCCTTTGCGATGCTGTTTTTATTTTCCTGCATGACCTCGTACAGCCGCCCCAGCCGATAGTTGATTTTGTAGAACAGGCTTTCTTCGCAGGTTGTCTGCTTCGGCTGCATATTTTCGGAGAGCATATCATCCATCTGACCACAAAAGGCATCGGAGAACCGAACCAGCTTCCGGCGGATCAGAGCCACAAAGAAGATAACGCAGAGCAGTACAAAGAGACTGAACAGGAACACACACCGGACAGCGGTTATATTCTGG
>ENA-OQIG01001150-OQIG01001150.1-human-gut-metagenome-genome-assembly--contig:-NODE-1150-length-12342-cov-4.059844_pt1 | contig 12342 bp, 14 predicted proteins | sample MGYA00242576_ERZ504741 | MGnify/ENA primary metagenome ERZ504741 (study PRJEB26092, sample SAMD00036436) | human gut metagenome | host: Homo sapiens | study: EMG produced TPA metagenomics assembly of... | reverse complement strand
CTACCGAGAATTTACCGAAAAAGCACATACAGCCAACTGCAAGGTAGCTGTGCTGCCGATATCCTGAGTCTTGCACTACTTACCCCTCCGGCGAATGGGGAGCGGACATTGTATTCGGTACCACACAACGTTTGGGTACTCCCATGTTCTACGGTGGTCCTTCGGCCGGTTATTTCGCTACCCGCGACGAATACAAACGCAACATGCCGGGACGTATCATCGGATGGTCGAAAGATAAATATGGCAAACTCTGTTACCGCATGGCACTCCAGACACGCGAACAGCATATCAAACGGGAAAAAGCGACTTCCAATATCTGTACCGCTCAGGCACTGCTCGCAACCATGGCAGGATTCTATACCGTCTATCACGGACAGGAAGGTATCCGTAACATCGCTTCACGCATCCATAGCATTACCGTTTTCCTGGAAAAGAGTATCGGTAAACTGGGATTCAAGCAAGTGAACAAACAGTATTTCGATACTCTCCGGTTCATTTTGCCCGACAGCGTATCGGCACAGCAGATTCGCACCATCGCTCTGAGCAAAGAGGTGAACCTGCGCTATTTTGATAATGGAGACGTGGGACTGAGTATTGACGAAACAACCGACGTAGCAGCTGCCAACATTCTACTGTCTATCTTTGCCATCGCTGCCGGAAAAGACTTCCAGAAAGTGGATGACATCCCCGAAGCAACTATCATCAGCGAGGAATTGAAACGCCAGACCCCTTACCTCACACACGAAGTATTCTCTAAATATCATACCGAAACGGAAATGATGCGCTACATCAAGCGTCTCGACCGGAAGGATATTTCATTGGCACAATCGATGATTTCACTCGGTTCCTGCACCATGAAACTGAATGCGGCAGCCGAAATGTTACCTCTGAGCTGTGCTGAGTTTATGTGCATGCACCCGCTTGTTCCGGAGGATCAGGCGGCCGGATACCGCGAACTGATTCACAACCTGAGTGAAGAGCTGAAAGTCATCACCGGATTTGCCGGAGTAAGCCTGCAACCCAATTCCGGTGCTGCCGGTGAGTATGCCGGTCTGCGCACCATCCGTGCCTATCTTGAAAGCATCGGACAAGGACACCGCAACAAAGTATTGATCCCCGCATCTGCACACGGCACCAATCCCGCATCAGCCATCCAGCCGGATTCACCACTGTAACTTGTGCATGTGACGAACATGGAACGTAAGATATGGATGACCTCCGTGCCAAAGCTGAAGAAAATAAAGGATGACCTGGCCGCACTGATGATCACCTATCCCTCGACACACGGTATCTTTGAAACGGAAATCGTAGAGATCTGCCAAATCATTCACGCCTGTGGAGCTCAGGTATATATGGATGGAGCCAACATGAATGCACAGGTAGGACTGACGAATCCGGGATTTATCGGAGCGGACGTCTGTCACCTGAATCTGCATAAAACCTTTGCATCTCCCCACGGAGGAGGCGGCCCCGGCGTAGGTCCGATCTGTGTAGCGGAACATCTGGTACCGTTCCTTCCGGGACACGGACTGTTTGGCAACTCACAGAACGAAGTATCCGCCGCACCGTTTGGCAGTGCGGTATTCTGCCTATCACCTACGGCTATATCCGTATGATGGGTGCCGAAGGACTGACAATGCAACCAAGACAGCCATTCTCAATGCAAACTATCTGGCTGCTTGCCTGAAAGATACGTATGGCATTGTATACCGGGGAGCCAACGGCTTTGTGGGACACGAGATGATTCTGGAATGTCGCAAGGTATACGAAGAAACCGGTATCAGCGAAAATGATATTGCCAAACGCCTGATGGACTACGGCTATCATGCTCCTACCCTCTCCTTCCCCGTGCACGGCACACTGATGATCGAGCCCACTGAAAGCGAAAGCCTCTCCGAACTGGATAACTTCGTCCTTACGATGTTGACCATCTGGAACGAAATTCAGGAAGTGAAAAACGGTGAAGCCGATAAGGAAGACAATGTACTGATAAATGCTCCGCACCCTGAATATGAAGTAGTAAGCGATCAGTGGGAACACTGCTATACGCGTGAAAAAGCCGCATATCCGATAGAGAGTGTGCGTGAGAATAAGTTCTGGGTAAATGTAGCCCGTGTAGATAATACGCTGGGCGATCGCAAACTGCTGCCCACATGCTACGGCTGCTTCGACTGAAGTAAGCTAAGCAACAACTGATTCACGATTCACCACAGAGTAGCACGGAGTATCACAGAGTAGAAATCATAAAAGATAAACTCTGTGAGACTCTGTGGTCAATTTAAACTCTGTGAAACTCTGTGGTGAATCTTAATATCCTATTCCACGATGGTTATCGTACCGGCTTTAACTGTCTTTTCTTTCAACAATGCGCCTTCCGCTTTATATCCCAAAGCTACGCAACCATAAACTTTATGATTTTCGGGCACTCCGAGAGAAGTCAGATAGGCCCGTACCTCCGGATCATCACAGGTCGTACCGAGCTGATTGATCCAACAGGAAGCGATGCCCAGTGAAGTGGCTGCCAGAAACATATTCTCGATAGCACAGGCACAATCCATCCCGGCCCACCATTGCTTGGTTCATTGGACACGATGACCAAGGTTGGGGCATGATAGTAACAGCAATACGTCTCACTGTGCCCCCGTTCCCGAAGATGCTTGTCATCACTTTTGGCAAATGCCCCTTTGATCCGTTCATTCAGTTCTTCCAGTTTCACTGTATTACAGACGGCAGTAAAATGCCACGTTTCATAATGCATGCCGCTCGGCGCGTAAGCACCCGCTTCCAGGATGGCGTTCAAGTCATCCGCCGGAATCTGCTTTCGATCATACGCACGTACACTACGCCGTGCCTTAATGGTCTCTAAAACTTCATTTGTCTTCATTATCTATTCTCCTGCCAATCGGATTTATCTTTTAATCAACCCAATCTTTACATTCAGTTTGAAATAATACACTCCGTTCTCTCTCTCAAGGAAGCCATACTTGTCTTTATCAACCGATCCCTTTTCGAGACGCGAATTCAGATAAAGAAAGTCCTCAAATGTTTTCTTTTCCGATTTATGATAGCACAGTACCTCACCTTTGCCATCGACCAGCAATATACCCTCAACTGCCGAATCGGTCCCATTGTATATTTTGGCCGGACGCATACCCAAGGCAAGTGCCAGCAGAAACTGCTTCATTTTAAACTCGTAAAAGCCATGCTTGCTGATCAGCTCCTCTTTTATCTTGAGAGGATTTATGATCTTCATCTGTTCGGTCAGTTCACTGACGCGTGTGATGCCGTCCAGGTGCATCATACGCACCATCTCTGCCAGCACACGAGGGAAGTGCAGATCGATCATCAGCAGATTGCAACGGAACACACGGTCCGCTACGTCCGAATACTTCAGCACACCTCCCAGACGCTCGATCATCATCATACGCTCGGCCACCTCCGTGGGTGATTCAGGGAGGGCATTAATCTTATTGACGGTCGGAGTGGCAAACTTGATACCGGACTGCTCCAACTTCAGGTTCGCCGCACGTCCACCATCCAGCAGCGGATTCATCGCACTGAGACGCGAACGGACATTGAAACCCGCCAACGGAGCCTCAGGATGCCAGAAAGCAATCGAGAAGTCGGTACGGTCCTCCGTCCTGGCTTCCAGATCAAAGATACCTGCCTCGTCCAGGAACTCCTCCACCCCGTCGGGCGACGTAACTTCATCCGCCGAAGAATTTTTAATCGCGTCCAGAATCAGGTCCGCCACTGTTGCAAAGTCCTCACGGGGAATACTTTTCTCCACCTTCTCACCTTCCATCCGGATGACCTCTTCTTCAATATAGTAACGCCGGGTGCATCATGCTCTTCACGCTGGATCATTGCAATGGGCCGGTACTTTTCATCTTCTTTCTTTGCCTGCGGAGTTCCAAGCGATACTTTTCCATCCGCCAGCAGACGGAAAAAGGCGTACAACTCGCTCCACTCTCTTTTTGTTGCTTCAAATGCCATTCTATCTATCTTTTTTTATTATTTCGGAGAGGTGTGTCATCATTCATCACAGAGTTCCGACGCCCCCTATCTCTACTATCCATTTCCTTCCTGTTCATCTGCAATGCGGGCAGTCTCCACTTTCTCCAGCCGGGACCTTAAACGGGGCATTGCCGACTGCCGGATACGAAGCGTCATGCTGCAATCCATATCATACGACTGAGACAGAATCTCCGGTTCCTCCTCCTTTACAATCCGCATGACATCGTTCATAAAAGGATACTCGAAAAGTACGGTTACTTCCTCGTCCACAGTTTTCTCTACAATGGTGCAGGCAGCGATGGCCTCGGCGGCGGCGGCCTTATAGGCCACAATCAGTCCACTAGTGCCCAACTTGATCCCTCCGAAATAACGAACCACAATAATCAGTATATCCGTCAGTTCGTTCGAGTTGATCTGTCCCAGAATCGGTTTGCCGGCAGTACCCGACGGCTCTCCGTTATCGTTGGCACGAAAATTCTTCCGCTCGTGTCCCAGCATATAGGCATAGCAGACGTGGCGGGCATCATAGTATTTCTTCTGGTACGCCTCCAGATGCACTTTAATCTCTTCCAAGGTACGAACCGGGAGAGCGATGGCAATAAATTTGCTTCGTTTCTCGGTATATGTTCCCTCCGAGACTTCAGTGATGGTCTTATAGGTATCTTCTGTCATGATATCCGGAATCTTTTTTTGATGGTTCAAGCTATACCCAGTAATTGTACCTCGAAAATCAAAGTTGAAAAAGCCGGAATCGGGCCACTGGTACGTGTGCCATAGCCCATATTATAAGGGATGTAGACGATCCAGTGATCTCCCACCCGCATCTTTTGCAGAGCAATCTGCCATCCTTCGATAACTTCGTTCAGACGAAAAGCTTCGGGACAGTTCCGCTTCCAGGAATTATCAAATTCACGTCCATTGATAAGAGTGCCCTTGTAATGAACCGACACCACACTGTTGGAACGGGGCGTGGCCGCGCCAGTACCTTCCTCCAAAACCTTATATAATATGCCGCATGGCAATTCGTGTACATCCGCTTCGGTGCGTAATGTCTGCATGAATTGTTCGTTCTGCAATTTGTATTCTTCTTTTCGTCCCATATCTGTTTCCTGATAATAATTACTTCGGCGGCAAAGATACGGAAAAACGTACATATTTGAATAGTCCGGAACACAAAACGAATTCACCACAAATTACACGGATTAACACAGGACGGCATCAATTTACTGACAACCAATAATTTATCTGTATAAGTCCATGCAATTTGTGGTGAATAACGAGTTTGGGTACATCCCCTCCTCTGTTTTCCATACCCAAACACTCCTCAATCCGGTATCGGATCTCTTTTTATTCGAGCTCGTGTATCACCAGCCCCGAACGCAGTTTCGGTTCGAACCAGGTAGTCTTCGGAGGCATAATGTTTCCTGTATCGGCAATATCCATCAATTGCTTCATTGAAACAGGATAAAGGGCCAAAGCCACTTTCATTTCGCCACTGTCAACCCGTCTGCTCAATTCGCCCAAGCCGCGGATTCCCCCTACAAAGTCGATCCGGCGATCCGAACGCAGATCCTTGATTCCCAGAATTTCGTCCAGAATCAGGTTGGAAGAGATGGTCACATCCAATACACCTATAGGATCATTATCGTCATAAGTACCCGGTTTGGCTGTCAGGCTATACCATTTGCCATCCAGATAGAGCGCAAAGTTATGCAACGCATTGGGTTTATAAATCTCTTTACCTTTCTCTTCGATCTCAAAATTCTTTCCAAGGGCGGTCAGAAATTCGGCAGGCGTCAAGCCATTGAGATCTTTCACCACCCGGTTGTAGTCGATAATAGTCAACTGGTTGGCGGGGAAACATACGGCCATGAAATAGTTGTATTCTTCGTCTCCGCGATGATTAGGATTCTGCTTTGCCTTTTCGGCCCCTACCAGGCAGCGGCAGCCGAACGATGATGCCCGTCGGCGATATAAAGCGCCGGCATGGCAGCAAACTCCTTGGTGATGACAGCAATGTCTTCGCTGTTGTCGATCACCCAGAAAGTGTGTCCGAATCCGTCACCGGGAGCAATAAAATCGTATACCGCTTTTGAGCCGTATACTTGCGGATAATGGCATCGAGCACCGCATTGTCGGGATAAGCAAAGAACACCGGTTCGATGTTGGCATTGTTCACACGGACATGCTTCATGCGGTCTTCTTCCTTGTCACGCCGGGTGAGTTCGTGCTTTTTGATGACACCGTTCATATAATCGGGCACGTAAGCACCCACCACCAGCATACTGTGTCTTGCCATTCATGGTCTGGGCATAGATATAATAATTCTCTTTGTCATCCTGCACCAGCCATCCTTTATCACGGAACAGACGGAAATTCTCTGCCGCTTTCGCATACACCTTCTCATCATGTTCGTCTGTCCCGACGGGAAAGTCTATTTCCGGTTTAATGATGTGGTACAATGATTTATCGTTCCCGGCAGCTTCTGCACGAGCCTCTTCTGAATTCAGCACGTCATACGGACGTGAAGCGACCTGTTCTACCAAATCTTGCGGAGGACGGATGCCTTTAAATGGTTTTATTGTTGCCATAAGAACTGCAGATTACTTATTCACTCTAAACTTTTCACAACCCTCTTTCAGGAAACCCACAATCTGCCGTGCAGCTGCAATACCGGCATTGATATTCGCCTCGGCCGTCTGTGCTCCCATCTTCTTCGGAGTCGAGAAATAACGTCCGGCAAAGAGTTCGGCGAACTTCGTATTGGCCGCAGGCATGATGTCTGTGATGTATTTAAAGTCCGGCCGTTCCTCCATCAACTGGATCAATTCGTCTTCATTGATCACTTCTTTGCGGGCCGTATTAACCAGGATAGCCCCTTTCGGCATATTGGCCAACAGATTATGATTGATGGAATTTTTCGTTTCGGCTGTAGCGGGAATGTGCAGTGAGACGATGTTACAGGTCTTATAAAGCTCTTCGGCAGAGTCAACGGCTTTCACCCCATCTTTCTCTATCACATCTTTCGGGCAGAAAGCGTCATAAGCATAGAGTTCCATACCAAACCCCTTGGCAATACGCGCCACATTGCGTCCTACATTACCGTATGCGTGGATACCCAGTTTCTTTCCCATCAACTCCGTACCCGATGTTCCGTTATAGAAGTTACGGACAGCATAAACAAGCAGGCCAAACACCAACTCGGCTACAGCATTCGAGTTCTGTCCCGGAGTATTCATCACACATACACCGTGTGCAGTAGCTGCATTCAGGTCTACATTATCGTATCCGGCACCGGCACGAACTACTATTTTCAATTCTTTCGCTGCATCGAGCACCTCGGCGTCGATGATGTCACTACGGATAATAATGGCATTCGCATCTTTCACTGCGTCAAGCAGTTGAGCTTTATCTGTATATTTCTCAAGCAGAGCCAATTCAAATCCGGCTCCTTCTATTTCTTTCTTGATGCCATCCACCGCAATCTTGGCAAATGGCTTTTCGGTTGCAACAAGTACTTTCATTTCTCTTATTCTATTTTGGGAGAATTCACCACAGAGGATACCGCAAACACCAAATGCCGTCATTCAAGAGAGCCCTGTATCCTTTCCGTATGCTCTGTGGTAAAATCACATTATTAATGAAGTTTCTCAAATTCCTGCATGCAGTCAATCAATGCCTGTACGCTCTCTTTCGGCATTGCATTGTAGCAAGATGCACGGAAGCCACCCACCGAGCGGTGCCCTTTGATGCCGGACATTCCTTTATCCGTAGCGAATTTCAGGAAATCGGCTTCCAGATCCTTATATTCCGGTGCCATCACAAAGCAGATATTCATGCGCGAACGATCCTCCTTAGCAGCTGTCCCTACAAACATCTTGTTGCGGTCTATCTCGGCATACAGCATGTCTGCCTTCTCGGTAGCCCGGCGATCCATCTCTTTGACGCCACCCTGAGCCTTGATCCAGCGCAAAGTCTGCATGGCGGAATAGATAGGCAATACGGGAGGTGTGTTGAACATGGAACCGCCGTCGATATGGGTCTTATAATTCAGCATGCTCGGGATGTAACGTGACACCTTGCCTACCGCATCGTCTTTTACTATGACGAATGTAACGCCGGAGGGAGCCAGATTCTTCTGAGCACCGCCGTAGATACAAATATACTTCGAAACGTCCACCGGACGGGAGAAGATATCAGAAGACATGTCGGCTACCATCGGAACCGGTGAATCAAGATCTCCCTTCAATTCCGTACCATAAATCGTATTGTTGGTGGTCACATGGAAATAATCAGCATCAGCAGGTATGGTAAAGTCTTTAGGGATAAACGTATAGTTCGCATCAGCCGAAGAAGCTACCTCAACCACTTCGCCAAAGCCTTTCGCCTCTTTCATCGCTTTTTTAGCCCAAACACCGGTGTCAGGTAAGCTGCCTTCTTCTCAAGGAAGTTGTAAGGCACCATGCAGAACTGCATACTGGCACCACCGCCCAGGAAAAGTACCGAATACCCTTCGGGGATGTTAAGTATTTCCTTAAACAAAGCAACGGCTTCATCCATAACTGCCTGAAAATCCTTGCCACGATGGCTGACTTCCAACACAGAAAGACCTGAACCGTTGAAATCGAGAATGGCTTTCGCTGTTTCTTCTATTACTTCGCGAGGGAGAATGGAAGGGCCTGCACTGAAATTATGCTTTTTCATTTGATGAGTGTTTTTGGTTATACAATTTCGTTATTTTATGTCTACTGACATGGCGAATTTACGAATTTATTTCCTCTCAACAAACGTTTCCCTGTAAAATTACAATCTTAGAGGCATTTATCTTACTTTTTAATGGTTTATGCAGGATTTATACACCATTTTGTTATCTATACATGCCAAGATGGTAGAAAAAGTTCAAACTGATATTATTACACGATGCTCTATTCTGAAATGAAAGAGAAAATGACTAAAAAGTGAATATTTATAAGAAAGAAGAACAAAAGCCGGGAAGAGCCGGAAACCGGAAAGCCGTTTCACCACAGATTTCACAGATTAACACAGATTGATGATTGATCTTATCAGCAATAAAGTTGAAAGTGCCGTGCCAATCGGTGTAATCTGTGGTGAATCTGTTCCGTGTCAATCTGTGCAACCCATGGTGAACTCGTCATGTGTCAATCGGTATAATCTGTGGTGTCAGTGCCCTGCCTCCTCTATCCGATAAATCCGGTTTAATCCGCCTCCTCGATCACCGTTTTCATCCCTTTGATCTTCTCGCCACGGATCAGAGTCAGCAATTGCTTCATCTTGGGGCGCCGCACGGCAACAAAGGCATAATGATCTTTCACGTCGATTGCTCCGACATCCTCACGTGCCAGATTTCCTTTTTTATAAAGGAAACCGGCTATGTCGATCTTGCTCAATTTGTCCTTCTTCCCTTTACCTATATAAATAGTCACCCACTGAGGTTTAGCCGGACGGGGTGTATTCTCCGGCAAGTCGAAGATCTCAAGCTCCGAAGGTATATAATCCGGCACATGTTCCTCCGGATTCAGTATCAGATAAGAAGTACCCGTCGCATCCCAACGGGCAGTACGGCCATTGCGGTGGGTAAAGGCTTCTTCGTTCACCGGCAAATGATAATGGATGATATGCTCCACCTCCGGGATATCAAGTCCGCGGGCAGCCAGGTCCGTAGACACCAGCACCGGACAGCTGCCATTACGGAACTTATACAGTGCCCGTTCCCGATCCGGTTGCTCCATACCTCCATGAAAGCGTTCATTGGAAACTCCTTTTTCCGTTAGTAAGGCACTCACACGGTCCACCGCATCCCTGTGGTTACAGAAAACAATGCTCGAACTGCTTCCCAGCGTGCAAAGCAGCTTATACAGGGTCTCTATCTTATCTTTAGCAGGTGAAACCACCTTCATCAACCGCAAACGTGATTCCTCCACATCGTTTGTCAGGAAATCAAGCTTTATTGTACGGTTCAGTCCTGTAAATTGCGGAATCTCTTCCGCATCTGTTGCCGAAGTCAGAAAACGCCGTTTCAAGTCGGGCAACTGTCCGATAACCGTTGCCATCTCTTCCTGAAAACCAAACTCCAGGCATTTATCAAATTCATCGATCACCAACAGACTCACTGTGCTTGCATCGAAGTTCTGCTTGGAGAGATGGTCGTTCATACGGCCGGGCGTACCGATGATAACCGCCGGCTGCATTCCTTTCATCGTACGGTGCTCTTCCATCGCCGGACGTCCGCCATAGCAACTCATCGCCTTGAATTCCGTCCCCATCGCCTTGAACACCTGCTCTATCTGCAATGCCAACTCACGTGATGGCACCAGCACCACGGCCTGCACTCCTTTCACGTCGCCTTCAAACTGCCGACCAGCGGCAACAGAAAGGCCAGGGTCTTGCCCGAACCTGTGGGCGAAAGTAATATCAAATCTTCGCCACCTTTATTAAATGCCTCAACAGACGCTTCCTGCATCGGATTGAGTTGTTCTATTTTCAACCTTTCGAGTATATCCTTCAAACCATTCATTGTTTTTTCCACATTTTTGAATAATGACACAAAGATAAAAAAAAACTGCTTCCGGACAACCCGAAAGCAGTTTCTTTTGTGATGATCTCCGAAGGATTATCCACCGAAGTTATCGAACATCAAGTTCTTAGACGGAACACCGAGATCGTCGAGCATCTTCTCGACAGCTTTACTCATCGGGCCGGGACCACACATGTAGTATTCGATGTCTTCCGGAGCTTCATGGTTCTTCAGATAAGTTTCGTAAATCACGTTGTGTACGAAACCTGCCGTATACTTCACACCGGCTGCGTCTGCAGCAGGGTCCGGACGGTCGAGTGCCAGGTGGAACTTGAAGTTCGGGAAGTCTTTCTCAATCTGCAGGAAGTCTTCCAGATAGAACACCTCGTTCAGTGCACGGGCACCGTAGAAGTAGTTCATCGTACGGTCAGTGATATGCAGCGTCTTGGTCAAGTGCATAATCTGGCACGCAACGGAGCCATACCTGCACCACCACCGATCCACATCATTTCGTTCTTCGAATCCAGAATCGGGTGGAAGTCACCGTAAGGTCCACTCATGGTCACCTTGTCACCTGGCTTCAGCGTAAAGATGTAAGAAGAAGCGATACCCGGCATCACATCCATAAAGCCCGGTCCCTGATCCTTCGGTTTGAAAGGAGGAGTAGCGATACGTACAGTCAGCATGATGCGGTCACCCTCAGCCGGATAGTTGGCCATAGAATAAGCACGGATGGTCGGTTCGTCGTTGCGGCACTTCAGGCCGAGCAGACCGAATTTCTCCCATGCCGGAAGATATTCGTCACCGATCAGGCTCTTGTCGATGTCCTTATCATAATCCATCGAGAAGGTAGGAATCTTGATCTGGGCATACGAACCCGGCACAAAGTCCATGTGTTCGCCCGGAGGCAGAGCCACGATAAACTCTTTGATAAACGTAGCCACGTTCTTGTTCGAGATCACCTCGCACTCCCACTCTTTCACACCCAGGATAGACTCGTCGATCTTGATAGACATATCCTGTTTCACCTTCACCTGGCATCCGAGGCGCCAGTGATCGGCCTGTTCTTTACGAGAGAAGAAACCGGTTTCGGTAGGCAAAATCTCGCCACCGCCTTCGAGCACCTGGCAACGGCACTGTCCGCATGAACCCTTACCACCACAAGCCGATGAAAGGAACACATTGTTGGCAGACAACGTACCCAGCAGAGTACCACCCTGAGATGTTTTCAGTTGTTGCTCTCCATTCATCGTAATCGTAACCTCGCCCGAAGGAGAAAGATAGCTCTTCGCAACGAGCAGTATAATGACAAGCAGGATGATCACCACAAGGAAGACTCCGATACTTGCTAATATTAAAGACGTCATTGTTTTATTCTTTTTACTTTAGTTATAATTTCAATCCAGAGAAACACATAAAGGCCATAGCCATCAGTCCTACTGTGATAAACGTAATGCCCAGACCTTTCAGCGGAGCGGGAACATCAGAGTAAGCCATCTTTTCGCGGATAGCGGCCAGACCGACAATAGCCAGCAACCAGCCAATACCGGAACCGAGTGCGTATACTACAGCACTGCCCACGCCGGTAATAGCCTGCGGGTTCGACGGATCCATCGTGATTCTCTGCTGCATGAACAGTGAAGCACCCATGATGGCACAGTTAACGGCGATCAGCGGAAGGAAGATACCCAGTGAAGCGTAGAGCGAAGCTGAAGCGTTCCACCACCATTTCTACCAACTGCACGATACCGGCAATAACGGCAATGAAAAGAATAAAACTCAAGAAGCTA
>ENA-OQIG01001149-OQIG01001149.1-human-gut-metagenome-genome-assembly--contig:-NODE-1149-length-12352-cov-2.020613_pt1 | contig 12352 bp, 18 predicted proteins | sample MGYA00242576_ERZ504741 | MGnify/ENA primary metagenome ERZ504741 (study PRJEB26092, sample SAMD00036436) | human gut metagenome | host: Homo sapiens | study: EMG produced TPA metagenomics assembly of... | reverse complement strand
CTAAAATATTATAATATTTAACACTGTACTCCTATTTTTCATACCTTTGCAGTGTTTTCAAACAAATCAATAGGTAATTAGTGTATGATACGTCAGTGCGCATTTATTTGGCTGTTTGGCTTTGGTGAATTAATCGTTTATTTAACAGGATCAAGCTCCCCTCCAGCATTATCGGTATGCTGCTTGACTCACCCTTTTTTGAAATTAGGCTGGATCAAACTGCAGTGGGTGCAGGGATTGTCCGACTTTCTAGTAGCTAATCTGGGCTTCTTTTTCGTACCTCCGGAGTAGCATTGATGTTGTATTTCGACGTTATTGCGGCAGAATTCTGGCCTATCGTCATCGCAACAATCGTTAGCACGGCTCTCGTGCTGGTCGTAACGGGATGGGTACACCAGATTGTCCGTAAATTCAGACTGGCACGTCAGATTAAACTGGCGAGTAGCTACGCTTATCAGACTTTCACTTGTCCGACAAGCTACATTTAAAAAACAAAACTAACTTAATGGATAAAGACAAATGAGCTTTTTAGAAAATAATTTCTTTCTGCTGGCTGTCACTTTCGGCGTTTTCTTCTTTGCCAAATTGCTTCAGAAGAAAACGGGGCTGGTATTGCTGAACCCGATCTTACTCACCATTGCCGTTCTGATTATCTTCCTTAAAATGGCCAATATCTCTTACGAGACTTACAATCAGGGAGGCATCTCATCGAATTCTGGTTACGCCCGGCTGTGGTAGCTTTGGGAGTCCCTTTATATCTTCAGCTGGAAATGATTAAGAAACAGTTGCTGCCTATCCTCTTGTCTCAACTGGCAGGGTGCATCGTCGGAGTGATCTCTGTGGTATTAATCGCCAAGTTTATGGGAGCTTCACAAGAAGTCATTCTTTCATTGGCACCTAAATCCGTAACGACTCCGATTGCCATGGAAGTGACCAAGGCTATCGGAGGTATCCCGTCACTGACGGCAGCCGTTGTAGTAGCGGTAGGTTTACTGGGAGCCATCTGCGGATTTAAGACAATGAAAATCATGCACGTAGCAGTCCGATAGCCCAAGGGCTTTCGATGGGAACAGCCGCCCACGCTGTCGGCACTTCCACTGCCATGGACATCAGCAGCAAATACGGGGCGTATGCCAGCCTGGGATTGACACTGAATGGAATATTCACCGCATTACTGACACCGACTATCCTGCGATTATTAGGTGTTTTGTAAAAACAAAATTCTTTCATTTTCCGTTATATAAAGAGTTAAACGCAAAAAGCATTTTATGATTCCATTTAAAGACATTACACTAGCTGATAGAGACACAATAACTGCATTCACCATGAAAAGTGACCGCCGAAACTGCGATCTTTCATTTTCCAACCTCTGTAGCTGGAGGTTCTTGTACGATACTCAATTTGCAGTCATCGACGATTTTCTGGTATTCAAATTTTGGGCCGGCGAACAACTGGCATACATGATGCCTGTAGGAAACGGCGATCTGAAAGCTGTATTACGGAAATTAATCGAAGATGCGGATAAGGAGAAGCATAATTTCTGTATGTTGGGAGTTTGCAGCAATATGCGCGCCGACCTCGAAGCGATTTTACCCGAACGGTTCATTTTCACGGAAGACCGTGCCTATGCCGACTATATATATTTAAGGAGTGATCTGGCTACCTTAAAAGGAAAGAAATTTCAGGCAAAGAGAAATCATATCAACCGGTTCCGTAATACGTATCCCGATTACGAATATACACCGATTACGCCCGACCGTATTCAAGAATGTCTGGACCTGGAAGCCGAATGGTGCAAAGTGAACAACTGCGACCAGCAGGAAGGAACGGGAAATGAACGTCGTGCCTCATTTATGCATTACATAATTTCGAAGCACTCGGTCTGACCGGAGGCATTCTCCACGTCAACGGGAAAATTGTAGCATTTACTTTCGGGATGCCTATCAACCATGAAACATTCGGGGTACATGTAGAAAAGGCAGATACCAGCATTGACGGTGCTTACGCCATGATTAATTACGAGTTTGCCAATCGCATTCCCGAACAGTATATCTATATCAACCGGGAAGAAGATTTAGGTATTGAAGGCTTACGCAAAGCAAAGCTGTCTTATCAACCGGTAACTATTCTCGAAAAGTATATGGCTTGTCTGAAAGACCATCCTATGGATATGGTCAGATGGTAATAATATATAAGGTATGACGACAAAAGAAAAGGTTAAGGCATTATGGCAGTTATGTTTCGACGACAATGAAGAGTTCGTTGAAATGTACTTTAGGCTGCGCTATAAAAACGAAATAAACATTGCTATCGAAAGTGGGGATGAGATTGTTTCCGCTCTTCAGATGATTCCTTATCCGATGACTTTCTGCGGAGATACCGTACAGACCTCTTACATTTCAGGAGCCTGCACTCATCCGGATTTTCGCGGAAACGGAGTGATGCGCGAATTACTCTCCCAAGCCTTTGCAAAGATGCTTCGTAACGGAACGTATTTCAGTACATTGATTCCTGCCGAACCTTGGTTATTCGACTATTACACCCGGATGGGATATGCTTCCGTATTCCAATATTCGGTTAAAGAGATTACCGTACCGGAATTTATTCCGTCTAAAGAAATAACAGTCACCTCTGAAATCGGATGTCAGAAAGAAGTTTACGAATATCTAAACAGCAAACTTTCCGGACGCACTTGCTGCATCCAGCACTCCTTTGAGGATTTTCAAGTAGTCATGGCGGACCTTATCCTCAGTGACGGAATTTTGGTTACTGCCAGATCAGAGAATCAAATCAATGGATTGGCTATTGTATACAGAAGAGATAAGCAATTAATTATCAGCGAGCTTTTTGCAGAAACCAAAGATGCCGAGCACAGTTTGTTGCACCATATCAAGCAATTTACTGGATGCAGGCACATGACTCAGTTGCTTCCTCCGGAGAAAGAACAGACGCAATATCCGTTGGGGATGGCGCGAATCATCAATGCCAAAGAAGTGCTGCAACTGTATGCCTCCGCTTTTCCTGAGGACGAAATGCAACTGGAAGTATCAGATAAACAATTGTCAGTAAATAATGGCTATTACTATCTGTGTAATGGCAAATGTATGTATAGCACCGAGCGTTTGCCCGGCGCACATATACCAATGAATATCAGTGAGCTGACAGGAAGAATATTTCAGGCACTACAACCTTATATGAGTTTAATGCTGAATAAGTGATTCCAGATAACGTACCCTTTCACAAGCTGCCAGCAGGAAAGCACCGACTCCGAAGTTTGAAGTAGAATTAGCATCTACGACTTGCCCCGGTATGGCTTTCTCGCCGATGGGTTGCACATAACCGATCTTTCCGTCGGGCTGTAAAGCAACTGTTGACAAATATTTCCATGCCTTCTCAACTACAGGTTGATAATGGGCGGAGTCAAGGAAACCGTTATTGACCCCCCATTGCAGACCGTACGTAAAGAATGCCGTACCACTTGTTTCGGGTCCCGGTGCATGCTGCGCATCGAGCATACTACGCGTCCAATACCCTTCAGGTTGCTGACAGGCCGCAACAGATTTTGCCAATGTACGGAAACGGTCTATATATTCCTGACGATACTTATCTGTTTCCGGAAGGTCTTTCAAGACTTTCGCCAGCCCCGCCAGTACCCAGCCATCACCACGTGCCCAGAAATCCTTTTTACCATTCACACTTTTGTGCTTGGGGTATACGTATTTTCCATCGCGATAGTAAAGTCCGGCTTCTTCATCATACATGATACTGTCTGCATAAGCGAGGTATTCATGCAGTTTCTCCAGGTAAAGTGGATTTTTTGTGATATTATATAGTTTGGTCATCACAGGCATTACCATATATAAACCATCCGCCCACCACCAATAATCATTGTTGGGTGTACTCATCTGATACTCCATCACTCACGGGCACGGGCTATCTTATGTGTATCCGGTTCCAGATTATATAAATCGGCATACGTCTGAAAACAGATCTGATAATCGCCGAACAGTACATAATCATTGCTTTCGCCATAACTGTACTTCCAGTTGGCTTTATGATCCGATTTAGCGCCTTTCCACTCATTATGTTCCGCCCATCCTTTTGAGTATTCCAAGTATTCCGGTTTGTTGGTCAGGAAGTAAGCCTCCATGTTTCCGGTATGATAAGCGGCATTGTCCCAGAAAGAACGCCCGTGTTCCGGATGGTTTGTCTGCCAGTAGCCATTGACTTTATGAATAATGTCAACCACTTCTGCCGAAGATGAAACTTTCTTGGTTGTGCAACCGGCACACACCGCACAGCCTACCACCAGTGCGGAAAAAAGAGTTGCATACAATTTCTTCATATCTTTATTTTTTTGTATTCGTATTCGCTTCCAGTACATATATCATTTGAGGTTCAATTTCCGCCGTGCGTTCACCGTCGCCTTGACAAGTGTGCTGTACAAAGAGATTGAGTTTCCGCTGCTTCTTCCACAATTCCGTGTCATGGGACGGTTCCCAGGCATCTACGGAAAAATCCGTCAGGTCGGTGACTATCCACTTACCGTTGGCAACATCAGCAGTATGCGCCATTGAGACACGGCTGCCCCGCTCTTCGTCACGGAAAATATAGAAGATTTCTCCATCCTCTACCACAATACGCGGACGGGCAACAGGAATCATCTTAGTGCCTCCTCCCTTCAGTGTAAACGGAGTCTTGCGGTCTGTCACCTGACGATTATGCCATGTCTTCCCGTCATTCCAGACAATGCGATATTGAGGGACTTCACTGTCCGAACTCCTCCAATAAGTGGCAATATAAGGATTGCCACCAGCGTCTGCACTCATACTTGTCTGGTTTATCAATTCCGAGTTTTGTGGAATACGACAAGCATACTCTGCATTCGAAGCTGTAATCGGAAGTTTATATTGTTCACCATCCGACTTATACCAAGTCACTCCGTTATCAAAAGAACGCGCGTAGCAAGATCATGGTTGGTCTCCACCTGCCAGGTTTCACGCCATACCCATGAGAGATGAATCGTACCTTTCTCGTCTACATATAGCTGCCAGTAAGCATTTCGTTTGTCTTCACCATCAATCAGGACATCCTGTACACGGGCCCATTTATGGTCTTTCAATGAATAACGGTTCATCACCAGATTTCCACGTCCGGAAGAACCGGAACGGTAGACAAACAACAAATCCCCGTCTGTCAGAGGGTAAAATTCCGGATAAGTAACATTTCCTTCGTCCACTCCGGTCATCGGCATTTTATCGCCCAGTTCCAAGAACCGGGGGCGATACTGCGGCAGTAATTCAACTTATGTCCATGGTGGTCAAAAGAAACGTGCAGATACCCTTCTCCGTCCACCATTATACTGATGATATTGTGGGCATCTTTTACATTTCCACGATATTGAGTACGATGCAATGTCCATTGCTTCGAATTTAGTTTCCGTTTGCCCAACACAAGATAGCCATCGGCATCATAATAGCTGATATATTGCTCATCCCCATGCGTTACCAATGAATTATTGCGGAATATCGTTGTATTGACAGATGTACAACTATATCCTTTGGCAACTTCCACCAGTTTTTGCGAAAAGCACAAGGCAGAAACAGATAGTAATAAAAAAGTAAGCAGCAGTGTCCGTTTCATGATCTATTTTTTCTGTTTGTCAGATTTCTTGTATTTGTCAGATTTCTTCTGTTTGTCAAAGACGGTCAAATCCCACTTTTCATGCCATGGATGGTAATAGCTCCGTCTTTTATCAATACAGGAAGCCATACATAGCGTGAATCTTCGAGGTCTTTCTTTTTCCAGCGGTCAAACATGGCAATATATGCATTCTTCTTTCCGATAACCGGTTGTACGTATGTACTCTGCGCATAGAAAGTCTTGTCTGCATCCGGACCCGTACAAGGATTACCTATCGTTTTCCATGTACCCATGATGGAATCCGCCACTGCGATTTCCGCTACATTCGGGTCCCAGCCGGTGCAGCCGGAACTTAACATATAATATTTGCCCTTATGCTTAAACACTGCCGGAGCTTCACGGGATTCTTTGATGAAATTGCGTGTAAAGCGTCCGCTTGGTTTCAGGTAATCGTCTGTCAGGAGACTGATATACATGGTTTCGTTATTTCTGAAGAATAGAATTGGTAGGCACGTCCGTCATCATCGACAAAAACTGTCTGGTCACGGCTCATCGCATTATTCGGTCGGAAACTTCCCAAGTAAGTGAATGGTCCGTTTGGAAAATCAGAGACAGCTACACCCGCACACGCTTTGCTGTAATCGGCACTCTCTACATGTGCCCACATCACGAACTTACCTGTCTTTTTATTATAAATCACTTTCGGACGTTCCAAAACCTTCGACGGATGCAGGTCATGGTTCGGGTCCTCTTTGACTGCCGGAAGCACAATGCCCTCAAACTTCCAGTTCAGTAAATCTTTGGAAGAATAGCAGCCTACTCCCGTCACATCTGTACGATAACACTCCCATGTAGCCCAATCAGCAAAATCGTTTTGCCCTTTTTATATTCTCCATACCAGTAGTAAGTACCGTCGTGGTAAAGAAGTCCCCCGCCATGCGCATTGATAGGGTTACCGTCCGTATCCTTCCACACTTCCCCGGGAATAATATAACTATTCTTCTGAGCTCGCATTTGTATTGGCAGTAACCCTATACAAACCACTACCAGTAATAACATTCTTACCATATATATTTCATTATTTTTGATGTTTCTCATTATTCTCTGCCGACATATCACCTCGCAGTGAAATCATTCGCTCACAAAGATAACCTATACCATAAAGAAAAGAGTTCAAATATCCGTCAAAAAAGGGATATAAAAAGACCATTCTTCGCAAAATGTATAATCTTCCGGAATTTTCCCCTTTCTTCATAGAGAATATTTATTGCTGAAAGCAATAAATATGAAAGTATATCCGCCGGCTTCTATATATACGATATTAATCAAAATTCCACCTATCCATCCATTTTATAAAGGGGACTCCTTTATCATCAAACTGAACAGGCAGCCAGATGTAGCGTGAATCCGCCAGGCTCTTCGGACGCCACATATCCGCCATAAAGAAAAATTGCCCTTTCTCCGGCAAAGGCAATATATAAGTACTTTGTCCTCCAAATGTCTTATCCGCATCTTCACCAACACAAGGGTTCGGCAGTTGCTTCCATTCGCCCAACATAGAATCAGCGGTTAGCAAACGGGCTTTATTAGGATCCCATCCCGTGCAGCCGGAAGTTATCATCCAATAAGTTCCCTCTTTCTTGAATATAGCAGGAGCCTCATTGTGTCCACCAGGGAAAATACGGATATATTTTCCTGTATGACTGAGATAATCATCGGCCAGTTCTGCAATCTGCAATGTCAGGTTATCTTCTGAGGAATAGATATGATAAGCCTTTCCGTCATCGTCCACAAATAAAGTCATATCACGGGACATTTGTCCGTCTTTCAGATCACGCTTTACGAACATACCTTTTGCAATAGCTTCATACCACTTCGGTGTCCACCATTCCTTATACTCTTCCGGATTCCACTTCATTTTCCGTTCTTTTCGGGTCATGTTCAAGGGGTAAGCTCCCGGATTGACCCTGCCGGAGCGAATGAAACGATAGGGACCGGCAGGAGAATCACTCACTGCAACGGCTGCACGCGCAGGTCCATAACCTTGTCCTTTCAGTTCTAAATGAAGCCACATGACAAATTTCCCGGTTTTCGCATTATAGATCACCTTGGGGCGTTCCATGATGCATCCTTTCTCAATGTCATGCCCTTCTTCCTCAGAGACAGCTAAGGCAATACCTTCAGATTTCCAGTTATACAGGTCTGTTGATGAATAGCAGTTGATTCCCTTCTCTGTGACAAAACCGGATGCAGGACGGTGTTCTCCAAACCAATAATATTTTCCTTCATGGAAAAGTATTCCGCCACCGTGCGCATTGATTACATTGCCATCCGTATCTCTCCAGACCTTTCCGGAAGCGATTCCCTTTTCTTTCTGATAGACTCTTACATAATCTATTTCATACTTCATCGGCAGGGCGGCCTCATCAATCGGGCCACCGTTAATTCCGCCAATGGCGAGATTCAGTAACAGGTATTGTGGTTTTGTAAAAGGATTGGTACCTTTACCGATACTTCCATTCCTTGTGCTGCTCAAAGGAATTTCATTTAGCAGTTCATCGTCCAAATATAGTTTGATAGCCTCTTCATCCCAGTCCATGCGCCAGATATGGAACTTAGATGCCCAATCGGGATCTTTGTCAGTGAAATGCGAATAAGGAGTAGCCTGACTGTCCCATTTTGCATGCCATTGACGGTCTGTTCCCCAAGCAGCATTGGCTAAGATATGTGGTGTTCCTTTAATCTGATAATATTCCATGATATCTATCTCACCACATGAAGGCCATTCCATATTACTTCCCAATGTCCAGATAGCAGGCCATGCTCCTTTTGCCACAGGAATACGAGCCTTTATCTCAAAACGCCCATACAGAAACTCTTTCTTTCCGGCAGTAGTTACTGAAGAAGAGGTATAGTCAATAAATTCTCTCTTCTTCCGCCAATCATTACTTCCGGATACATAAAGAGGATTTTTACGGTTCTGCTCTTTCCGGGCTTCTATTATCAACAGCCCATTCTTGCAAACTGCATTGTCGGATTGGTACCATTGAGCTTCTTCATTACGCGCATATCCTTGCTCAAAGTTCCATACAGAAGAGTTCAAAGGACCATCTGCATTAAATTCATCACTCCAAACAAGTTGCCAGTCGTCCTGGGCAAATATGCATAGTGAAAATGACAAGCCCATCATTAAATTTACAATCTTCTTTATCTTCATACTAATTTGTTTTTCTTTGGTATATCCAAACCTATTGAACTATTTATCCCTAATAAATAAAATGATTCATATTTACATCAGCAAAAATAAGACTTCAATAAAAAATAAAGGACTAGAAATCGTGCAATTAGGTCGAACTTTAGATCATATTCATTGAAATGACTCAATAATGAGCATCTTTGCACGATTTTATACCGAATAGAACACATCTGAAGTCATATAATCAAACGCAGGAGACAAGTTCAATCATCTCATCCCCTGCATTTACTACCTATATAAAAATACCTATCGATTACTTCGTCATTGTACCTCTCAGGCGATACCTCTTTCCACCGGACTCGTAATCGTAACAAAATGTAAATGTGCCATCCTCAAAACTAACGGTCCCGTTAGAAACCGGAAGATTCTTCCAGCCAGCCACTGTGAAAGTACCGTCCGGTTGACGTGTAAACGTCACACCGTTGTTATCAATTGAGTTGAAATAATCTTCAGATGTAATGTTTCCAGTTGGTGAAAGATCTGAATTCTGCGTAACATTAAAGAAACGAGCCTGATTTTTATTCACTGCCTTCAACGTACGCTGCATATTAACGGAAGAAGGAGTCAGTTCTTCATCATTGTCAGTCAACGTATATCTGATGGCTACCATCTGATAAATCCCTGAAAAGTCATTCGTTAAATTGAGATTCATTATGAGAACTGTATCCTTAGGTTGTTTCACGTAATCGGATACTGACTCAATTTTGAAAGTCAACGCATAAAGTTTATCACAATCCAATCCGGAAGTTTCGACAGTAAATGGCAACCGACTATATACATCGCCCGCTTTAATGGTCGTGCTCATTGACGGAAAACTGCAAAATTGATCACCCAACTTCTGATATTTTAATGGGGCATCCAACATATACTTATTATTGTACCATTCGATGGTAGCGTCATTGTGAGTCAAGACGACTTCCACATTCCGGTCGATATTCTGGCTACCTCCCGTAGCAACGGCAACATACGCATTTTGTGGACCATCGCCATACGCCACATCAAATTGCTGTACCACTTCATAGGCACCTACAATATAAACTTGTTTGTAGTATTGTTCACCATCCAAAGGGCTCTCTTTACTACAGGATGCAAATAATCCTACAAGTAGCCCCAACGTATAAATAGTTCTAATTAGTTTCATATTTCTTTTGATTATATAGGTTTATCTCCATTCCGGATTTGCACGAGGTTTTTATTTTATCCAACACACTCTTAGGTATAGGATAGAAATAGTGTTTGTACGAGAATGAACGCCGTGTCAATTTATCGTTCAAAATAGTTGTTTGTGTAGAATTTCTGACGTTCATTGCTTCTTGCTTTGACGTTGCAACCGGAGATAGGACGATTGTATGCTCCATAGCATCTCCCCAACGGCGCAAGTCGTGATAACGACGTCCTTCGCAAGCAAACTCTATTCTGCGTTCATGCTTAATCAGTTCACGGACCTTATTCCTGTCGGCAGCAACAGCTCAGTAATTCCGGGCAGACCGGCACGATGACGAATCAGATTGAAATACTTCACAATATCAGCTGTATTATGTTCCACCGTCACTTGACTGCCGTTAGGCATCTCCAGCGTATAAGGTTCTTTCAACTCATTAATAGCCTCCACATAATTCAGCAATGTTTCCGCATACCGGAAAACCGGGAAATATTTAGCTTTGACCGTACCCTTTTCATCTCATCTTCCAAATGTCTATATTTGACACAAGTATAGCCTGTACGATTATAATCTTCAGGATGATCCGGATTAGCGGAAGCATATCCGTCGGAATAATAAGTAACCTCAATATTCTTGTACTGATTCTCCGAAGAAGAAGTGCCTGGCCAGAATGAATGGCAAAAGCCTATCGTTGCATAAAAACGAGGTTCGCGATTGTTATACATTCTAGCAGTGCTCGCCAGAAGTGTAAAGCCAGAGAAAGTTTGGTTAGCGCCGCCAATTCTTTCAAAATTAACGCTGGCATCCGGATAAGGATAGTCCTGACTGGATTCATTGATATCTTGTCCGTCCACCATTTGGTAAGCATCAATCAAGTCCTGTACGAGATTCAAGCCACCCCATCCACCTAATTTGAAAGGTGCAGCAGCCACCAATGGGGCATCACCTGTCGGCATTTGACAGGAATAGATAAATTCAGGATTAATCATCACAGGAATTTCACCACTGAATGTATAAGTCAACGAACGGTAATGGTCGATACCGGCTGCTCCCTTTGGATAAGGCTCATAATAATCCGGATCTATCTCTTTGATAAATTCTTCATTAGTGGGCAGATCCTTGCTATCTATTTCTTTGGGAGTCCAATACAACTCAAATTTATTTGAATCAATAATGTATTTTGAATAAGCGGCAGACACTCCCCATTTCGAATTATCATTTTCCTGCGATATAAAGTTTGCGCCGTCACTTGTCCGCTGCCAGTCAGCATAAAACTTATTGCCGTTATACCACGGACTGGCTGCATACAATGTAATTCTTGACAAAGTAGCGTAAGCGGCCCATTGGTAGGAAGCGTCACAACCGTTGAACTTTCTACTTCCAGTGGCAAGAACTGAATGGCCAGAGACATCCATTTACGGATTTCCAATACGCATTCATCGTATGTTCCTCGTTCCAGTGACATTTCGGCTACCGGCACATCCACATTAAAGGGCGTTTCCGGAACAATGGGCACAGGTCCGTACTGCAACATCAGCAGATAATAATAATATCCTACCAAAAAGTAGCATCGTCCCATCAACTCACGACGTTCAACGTCTGTCACATCGGTACTTCATTGATTCTCGACAAGGCAGTGAGTGCCATACGAATACCCTGATAATATTTGGGATAGTTATTGTAATATCCGTCATAAGGAGTAATCTCGTCCAGCAAAAACTTCATGCCGTAGTGCTGGCTATCATTCCAGGACATGAAATTCTCATCAGAAGCAATTTGGAACGGTGTAGAAGAATTTGACCAAAGTTTGCCTTCATTGGGTATATATTGCGCTGCACCGTTAATATACTGATCCAGGAGTTCTTTGCGAGAGAATACGGAGTCAAGAAAAGTCATCTGGTCAATATATTCTTCGACATCCAGATAATCACCGCAAGATTGCAGCCCGATGGTTATACTACAAACCATCGACAGAAATAAAGTCTTTATAATATTTGTTTTCTTTTTCATAATAATCGTCCTTTAGAAAGTTAAGTTCAACTGTAAGGTGTACATCCTTTGCAAAGGATATTCCGCTCCATTACCAGAGGCTTGCGATGGATCAAAAAGCTTCACTTTATCCCACACATGTAGATTCTCGCCTATCAGACTGAGAGTAGCAGATTCCACACCGACACGACTCTTCAACCAATTATTCGTAAAACGGTAAGAGACATCTACATTTTTGAGGCGCAGATATTTACCGTCAGCTAACCAGAAGGTAGATCTTCCTGATTATTATTTTTACTTTC
>ENA-OQIG01001148-OQIG01001148.1-human-gut-metagenome-genome-assembly--contig:-NODE-1148-length-12363-cov-2.175466_pt1 | contig 12363 bp, 13 predicted proteins | sample MGYA00242576_ERZ504741 | MGnify/ENA primary metagenome ERZ504741 (study PRJEB26092, sample SAMD00036436) | human gut metagenome | host: Homo sapiens | study: EMG produced TPA metagenomics assembly of... | reverse complement strand
GGATGATTATCCCGTAAGCGGGGTAGATATAAAGTTAGATTGGAACGGTGTTACCGATAAGTTGCCGGAAGGGGTTCGGGTGATTTTTATCCGAAGAGTGCGGAAGGCAGAAAGATTGATACATACCTTTCAGTAAGAGGTGGAAAAGTAAAGGTGCCGCCGGGGCGTTACTCGGTAGTGGCTTACAACTACGACACTGAAACGGTGCAGATCAGAGGAGAGGAAGCCTATGAGACGATTGAAGCATTTACAGGCTATTGCAATGGTCTGGGAATAGCGGGAACGGAGAAAATGGTATGGGGACCTGATCCCTTATACGTAGTGCAGATCGATGATTTACATATAGCGAACAGTGAAGAAGAGCTTCTACTGGATTGGAAACCGAAATTAGTGGTAAAGACCTATTTTTTCAAGATCAAGGTGGAAGGACTGGAATATGTTTCTTCAATTGTAGGCAGTGTGGAAGGTATGGCGGGTTGTTACTGTTTGGGCAGATGTTGCGGATGATGTGCGATGCTCCTATTTACTTTGAGGCGCAAGGGCGTTCGGGTGAAGTAACGGGTAGTTTTACTGCTTTTGGAATGCCGGAGGCGCGATAAGCCGGGCAGGTGACAAGATAAAGCTGACACTGGCTTTTATTAAAGTAGATAAAACCGTGCAGAAAGCGGAGATTGATATAACGGAGGTGGTTACTAATTCTGAGAGTGGAGGTAGTGGAGGAGGAAATGTTGATGAACCTCCCACGGAAATAGAGTTGCCACTTGATGAAAAGGTTAAGGTTGAGAAGCCGACTACTAATCCGGATGGCGGAGGTGGTGGTATTGGTGGAGATGTTGGTGATTGGGGCGATGAGGATGAAGTGGTTCTGCCTGTTGAGTGAGATTAAACATAAACAAATATAACAATATTAACGAATTAAAAAATACAATTATGAAAAAGATTTTATTGGCTATTGCAGCAGTTGCAACAATTACAGGTTGTTCACAGAGTGAAGAGTTTGAGAATCCGGGACAAAAGGCGGAAATTAATTTTAGTACAGCAGTAACTAGAGCAACTGCACTTGATACAGAAGGTTTACAAAATGCTGGTTTCCAGGTTTATGCATATAATACAGGAACGACAGAAATGTCTACTACTGCGGTTCTTCCGTCTTCAGCATGGATAGCTAATAAGGCAACTTATGCTAGTACTTGGTCAGTAGCAGGAGTCCGTATTACTGGCCATTAGATGAAAATTTACAGTTTTTTGCTTATTCTCCGTCAGATGGAGTTACATATACTGGTCCTGATGGTACTATTGCGGGATATCCTAAATTTACTTATAAAGTAGGGGATACGGCTGCCGATCAAAAAGACTTAGTTATTTCGTCCGTGTTGAATCAGACTAAGGAAACGGATAAAACAGCACCAGTTGTTTCGTTAAATTTTAAACATGCATTGACTCAAATTAATGTTCAGGTGATTAAAGGAAGTACAGATTATACCTACGAATTTGCAGCTGATAATGCTGTTACAATAAGTGGCATTAAAGGCGAAGGAACCTTTGCTTATACAGGAGCTGACACTGGCGATTGGACGCCAGAAGGCACTGAAGCGACGTATACATATACTTTAGGTGATTTTACTGACGGGACAAGTGCCATTGTTCCTGGTAATGCACTGATGTTGATACCACAAGATATTACTGATGCTAAAATAACGATTAGGTATAACACAAAGAAGGGCGATAGCTATATATTTAAAGGATCAAAAGAGATTCCTTTGAAGTCTACCACAGCATGGGCTTTTGGAACTAAAATTTTGTATAAGCTGACTTTACCGGTTGGTGGTGAAGAAGTAAAGATCGAAGCGACAGCTGCTAAATGGGATACTGAAAAGCCTGAAACTACCGAACCTAGCGTTTAATGTATTAATAGAATAATATTTCTCAGGTTATAGTCTTTTATACCAGTTTATGTTAGTTTTGAATTTATAAGATCATTCTCGTTACGACATATTGCAACGAGAGTGATTTTATAATTTCTTCCCTTTCTCATTGTCATATAAAAGATTTCATATACATTTGTTGGCCAACAGGAACAAATCAAACACCAACACAAATATATGTCATCTATCTGTCAAGGTACTTGGGATTGTCAGAACTGCCCGAAAGCCGTAGACAATGCTATTGCTCACATTATTCATCCAAGAGGCTATCACCAACCAGCCCGGAAATGTGAGGAAAACTTCATCCTTTTTTTGATAAGAGGTGAGGTATTGGTTAATAGTCAAGAATATGCAGGTACGATGCTGAGAGCAGGTGAATTTATTCTTCAGGCTATCGGTTCAAAATTTGAGATGCTTGCCATGACTGAGTGCGAATGTATTTATTATCGTTTCATTCAGCCGGAACTATTCTGTGACTTCCGTTTCAATCATATTATGAAGGAGGTGTCTTCACCATTAATCTATTCACCATTAAAGATAATCCCTGAATTGAAATATTTTTTGGATGGCTCTAAATCCTATTTGAGTGAAAGTAAAGTTTGTCGGGACTTGCTGTCGTTAAAGCGCAAGGAACTGGCATTTGTATTGGGGTACTATTATTCAGACTATGATTTGGCAAGCTTGGTACATCCACTCTCTAAATACACTTCCACTTTCCAGTACTTCATCCTTCAAAACTATAAGAAAGTAAAAACAGTGGAAAGAACTTGCCCAACTTGGCGGCTATACTGTCAGTACCTGCGGCGTATCTTCAATAATGTATTCCACGAACCGGTATACGAATGGATGCAGGCGCGACGTAAGGAAGGTATTTTGGACGAGTTGCTTAATACAAACAACAGTATCTCTGAAATATGCTATAAATATGGCTTTGAATCTCTGCCACACTTCTCCAATTTCTGTAAGAAATTCTTCGGTGCTTCTCCACGCATGCTAAGAACAAACAAAAAGACCATCTGATAATTTTTCAGAGAGAACGTCAAATAATCTTTTTTTCTTTGTGAGCATAGTGCATTTGTTGTATATTGCTGCTGTTTCCCTTAAAATCAGTCTAATACATCTTTATTATAGAGTCGGATCACTTCAAATAAAGCCATGACAAGGCGGATACGGAAATTAAACTTTTTATTTCAGTAAATTTAAATCTATTGCGACACGTACAATAACTAGGATATAAATCATAAATACTATGTAATGAGAACAAAACGAGCTTTTAAGGAATTTTGTGTATTGGGTGGTTTGGCATCTTCCGTTTGCGGGGTGGCTCAGGAACGCCCGAATATTATTGTCTTCCTTGTAGATGACATGGGACTTATGGATACGTCGGTTCCTTTATCGCAGAGAGAGTGGTCAGCCGGTGCGTCATCCGCTGAATGACTGGTATCATACTCCGAATATGGAGAGACTGGCTAAACAGGGTATTTGTTTCTCTACTTTTTACGCACAGAGCGTGAGTTCCCCTTCCAGAGCTTCCATCATGACCGGACAGAATGCGACCAGGCATGGAGTCACTAACTGGATTAATGCTGAGAGCAACAACCGGAATCCTTTCGGACCGCCCCAATGGAACTGGAAAGGTCTCAGAAAAGATATGCCTACCATGCCGAGAGTCCTGCAACAAGCCGGATATAAAACCATTCATGTAGGAAAAGCACATTTCGGCTGTATGGGAAGCGAAGGAGAGAATCCGCTGAATATCGGCTTTGATGTAAATATCGCAGGTTCCGGCATTGGACATCCCGGCAGCTATTATGGCGAATGGGGATACGGGCATATCAAGGGACAGAAGATTAGAGCAGTTCCTGACCTGGAGAAATATCACGGTACAGATACCTTCCTGAGTGAAGCGCTGACTATAGAAGCGAATCGGGAGATCACCAAAGCCGTAGAAGAAAAACGACCTTTCTATCTGAATATGGCCCATTACGCAGTTCATTCACCTTTCCAGGCAGACAAACGTTTCTTGTCACGCTACACCGACCCGGATAAGAACGAGCAGGCAAGAGCTTTTGCTACATTGATAGAAGGCATGGATAAATCATTAGGCGACATCATGGACAACTCGAAAAGCTGGGAATTGCCGAAAATACGCTGATTCTCTTTTTAGGAGATAACGGTGGTGATGCTCCATTGGGAGATGAACGTGGCTATGGTTCTTCCGCTCCGCTGAGAGGTAAAAAGGGGACGGAGTTTGAAGGTGGTATGCGTGTTCCTTCATCGCAGCTTGGGCCAAGCCTGAGAAGAAGAGCAAAGTACAGAAGAACTTGCCTATTGAAGTAGGAAGTATGCAGACACAGTTGGGCACAATCATGGATATCTATCCGACTGTTCTGTCTGTGGCAGGATGCGAAGTTCCCCAAAACTACGTGATAGACGGATTCGATCTGAAAAAGCAACTGAGCGGTAAGGTGGACAAGAAGCGTCCCGAGTCTTTCCTGATGCACTTCCCTCACGCACACCGCGGCAGCTACTTCACCACCTATCGCATGGGCGACTGGAAACTGATTTATTATTATCTTCCCGAGACTCCGAAACAACCCAAAGCCTTGCTTTACAATCTGAAAGACGATCCGGAAGAAAGGAATGAGCTGTCTGCCGCACATCCGGATCAATGCAGAGAGATGATTCGGGAAATGTCCGCCCGGCTAGAAAAGGAAGGAGCTCTTTATCCGGTGGATAAACAAGGAAATGAGTTGAAGCCTTTTGTTTACTTTTAAATAGGTGCTACTATTTCAACTGTCTGTTTTGCCAAAGCATATCTATTAGGCAAAACAGACAGAATTATATATCATTTGTCAGATACAATTGCTATGACCGGATTGGCATCCTCATCCAATTGGCTCATCCAATGGGGAATATTCTCATTTTTATTGTCAGATTGTTTTTGAGAAGCATCAGGAATACTGGCAGCTTCCAGAATAAATCCATATTCTCCTTTATAACTGCACAATGCCGACAGGTCAACTTTCAGTTCCTGCTCTGAAGTGAGATCGTCAACAATGAATTGCTGGCACTTTGCAAACTTAGTTTGCTGTGTTTCTTTATTATACAAACCATTATAGACTTGTTTGTTTTTACGTATTGAAAAAATACAGAATGTGTGTTTTCCAATACATAAGCTACGTAGATACTTTGCGGATTACTATACCATAAAGGATTGGCGGATGAATGATCTGTATCTGTATGAAAAACCATATATGGATATAGTTTCCTGTTTTTAATTGTGTATATCGTGTCGTAGTTGTCTCTGAAACGTACTTCATTCTCGGACGACCATAGGCTGGGATTATAGAGAGGCAGCAGTAATTCTCCTTGCTCCTTATCTTTGATAATCATTACCCCTCTTCTTCCCAGATTTCCAAAGAAACCTGCTCCTCTTTTTATGATAGAAAGGCTGGATATATTATCCGGAGAAGGGATAGAGGGCGATTTTAATAAATTGGGAATTGAATCCAGCTTTTCTCCAAAGGAGTTGAGGAAAAGCAAAGAGTTGCTGGATTCCAATCCTATACTACTATTACAATGGGCAATAATGGTAGAGTCGGAAAACGCGAAAAAGTCGGGTGCGGCAGGTATATGTGGAATTTGAATTTTCCCGGTCATTTCTCCTTTCTGATTATATTTTAGCAACTGGTCCGGTGCGCGAAAGAAGTAAAAAAGACCTGCATCATCTATCCAGTAATTTGTCGAGCTATATCCACTTGGATCATCACCGATATGGCCTATACTGCATATATACTTCCCGGTCTGTTTGTGGAATAAGAAACATTGGTCTTTAGTAGCAATCACAATCTTGTCTTCCAGCAGCGCTATATGGGGATTGTTTCCTATCAGGCATACTTCGTTGGTTTCCAAAGGTACATAACGTACAGTATTTCCGAAGTCAGATAACTTTAGGCTTTGGGAATCAGTTGCATCCGTAAGATTTACAAATAATGTATCCCTGGCATTCTCCTGATTTGTGATGCATGAGGTTAGTAAGACTACTATCCATATCAGCAATAATTTATTCATCGTATTTAATTTATTTGATTGTCTGGCCTTATGTCACAAAGAAAAGAATAAAAAACGGATAATGAACAAGCTATCTATAAATAATTGGTCAGTAAAAAGAAATCCCCCGCCAGCTAACGCCGACGGGGGATTTATGCTATTAATCAAATCAAGCTCACGCTTAGTCTTTCAGTTTAGCGATGATGAAGTCGCGGTTCAGGCGGGCGATGTTGCTGATAGAGATGTTCTTCGGACATTCAGCCTCGCAAGCGCGGGTGTTGGTACAGTTACCGAATCCGAGTTCGTCCATCTTGGACAACATAGCTTTCGCACGGCGTAGAGCTTCCGGTTTACCTTGCGGAAGCAAGTTCAACTGGCTGACCTTTGCCGAAACGAACAACATGGCAGAACCATTCTTACAAGCAGCTACACAAGCACCGCAACCGATACAAGAAGCGGCATCCATAGCTTCGTCAGCGATGGGCTTCGGGATCAGGATAGCGTTGGCATCCTGCGGAGCACCTGTACGAACGCTACGTAACCACCGGCCTGCATGATCTTGTCATAAGCAGTACGGTCTACCATCAAGTCCTTGATGACTGGGAAACCGGCCGAACGCCAAGCTCAACAGTGATGGTGTCACCATCGTTGAAACGACGCATGTAAATCTGGCAAGTAGTAGCACCTGTTGCAGGACCGTGCGGGTGTCCGTTGATGTAAAGAGAACACATACCGCAAATACCTTCGCGCAGTCGTGGTCGAATACAACCGGTTCTTTTCTTTCGCTGATCAGCTGTTCGTTCAGAATATCCAGCATTTCGAGGAAGGAAGTATCACCGGGGATATCTTTCATTTGGTAGGTTTCAAAAGCGCCTTTAGCCTTCGGGCCTGCTTGACGCCATACCTTCAGTGTAAATGATATATTTTTATCCATTTTCGTCTAATTCTTTTAAATGTTTAACTTCACCGATTAGCTCTTGTAGTTACGGGTCTGAACCTTGATAGCTTCGTATACCAGCGGTTCTTTGATCAATACAGGAGCCTTTTCATCGTCACCCTGATATTCCCAGCAAGCTACGTAGAAGAAGTTTTCGTCATCACGTTTTGCTTCTCCTTCTTCAGTCTGGTATTCTTCACGGAAGTGACCACCACAACTTTCGTTACGGTTCAATGCGTCGTAAGCAACGAGCTCGCCCATAGTGATGAAGTCATACAGACGGATAGCCTTGTCGAGCTCAACGTTCATACCTTCCTTAGAACCGGGGATAAACAGATTGGTTTCGAATTCCTTGCGGACTGCTTTCAGTTCGGCGATACCTTTCTTCAGGCCTTCTGCCGTACGTCCCATACCTACGTATTCCCACATGATGTGACCCAGTTTCTTGTGGATAGAATCAACTGATTCTTTACCCTGGATGCTCATGAACTTGTCGATCTTAGCCTGAACTGCCTTTTCTGCTTCGGCAAATTCCGGAAGGTCGGTAGAGAAACGAGGAACAGTAATCTGATCTGCCAGATAGTTCTGGATAGTGTAAGGCAATACGAAGTAACCGTCGGCCAGACCTTGCATCAATGCGGAAGCACCGAGGCGGTTTGCACCGTGGTCGGAGAAGTTACATTCACCGATAGCGAACAGACCCTTGATGGTAGTCTGCAGTTCGTAGTCTACCCAGATACCACCCATTGTGTAGTGGATAGCCGGATAAATCATCATCGGATTATAATATTTCACACCACTGATTTCTTTTGCCAGTTCGCCCGGATTAACGTCAGTGATTTCTTCATACATGTCGAAGAGGTTACCATAACGCTGAAGCACTACATCGATGCCCAGGCGGTTGATAGCTTCAGAGAAATCGAGGAATACGGCCAGACCTGTGTTGTTCACACCGAAACCTGCGTCGCAACGTTCTTTAGCTGCACGGCTGGCAACGTCACGCGGAACCAGGTTACCGAATGCCGGATAACGGCGTTCCAGGTAGTAGTCGCGGTCTTCTTCAGGAATATCGCTTCCCTTGATTTCGCCTTTCTGCAATTTGATAGCGTCTTCTTTCTTCTTCGGAACCCAGATACGACCGTCGTTACGCAGAGATTCGGACATCAGAGTCAGTTTGGACTGCTTGTCACCGTGTACCGGGATACAAGTCGGGTGAATCTGAACGTATGCGGGGTTAGCGAATACAGCACCCTTGCGGTAGCAAGAGATAGCAGCTGTACAGTTACAACCCATAGCGTTGGTAGACAGGAAGTAAGCGTTACCGTAACCACCGGTAGCGATTACTACGGCGTGAGCAGCGAAACGTTCCAGTTCGCCGGTGATTAAGTTCTTGGCAATGATACCGCGAGCACGTCCGTCGATGATTACAACGTCCTGCATTTCATAACGGGTGAACAACTTCACCGTACCTACGTTTACCTGACGGCTTAGTGCGGAGTAAGCACCCAGCAACAGCTGCTGACCGGTCTGGCCTTTAGCGTAGAACGTACGTGATACCTGTGCACCACCGAAAGAACGGTTGTCCAGTGTACCGCCGTATTCGCGTGCAAAAGGAACACCCTGGCTACGCATTGGTCGATGATAGCGTTGGATACTTCGGCCAGACGGTAAACGTTGGCTTCACGTGCACGATAGTCACCACCTTTTACTGTATCGTAAAACAGACGGTAAACGGAGTCACCATCATTCTGATAATTCTTTGCAGCATTGATACCACCCTGTGCAGCGATAGAGTGTGCACGGCGCGGAGAGTCCTGAATACAGAAGTTGAATACTCTGAAACCCATTTCACCGAGGGATGCAGCAGCAGAAGCACCTGCCAGACCCGTACCCACAACGATGATATCCAAACGGCGTTTATTAGCGGGGTTCACCAATTTCTGGTGAGCTTTATAGTTGGTCCATTTCTCAGCCACCGGGCCTTCTGGAATTTTTGAATCTATCTTGATCATAATATTATTTACAATTTAATCATTTACAATTTACTATTTAGCAAGCACCGCCACAAATCAGTGTTTTCACGAAGAATACCACTACTACCAGTGCGAAACCGAGTACAACAATCGTAGAATAGATGTTAGAAATGCATTTCCAACGATTGATCCATACTTTGTTGTTCCATCCCAGTGATTGCATAGAGCTCCAGAAGCCGTGAGTCAGGTGGAACCACAACGCAAACAGCCAAACGAGGTAAAGAACTACGTAAACCGGGCAAGAGAAAGTCTGCTGGATGTGATAAGCACCATTGGCAGCATAAGCCAGCGTCAGTGTATCAGCGTGCATGCCCATGTTGTGCATCAGTTCCGGCAACTGCATTTTTGCCCAGAAGTTGAAGAGGTGCAAACCAAGACCTACGATGACGATCAGACCCAGCACCAACATGTTTTGAGATGCCCATTCTACAGTTTTCGGTTTGTCAACCACTGCATAGCGTTCGCTACCACGCGCTTTGCGATTCTGCATGGTCAGCCAGAATGCGTAGATGATGTGAATCACGAAAAGAGCAGCCAGTCCTGCGGTAGCCACTAATGCATACCAGTTTGCTCCCAGGAACTCACAAATCATGTTGTAACCATCAGCCGAGATGATCGCAACCAAGTTCATCGCCATGTGAAATGTTAGAAACAGGACAAGGGCGATACCGGTAACGCTCATCACCACTTTCCTTCCTACAGATGAATTACTTAACCACATAAATGATTGAATTTAAATTATTTAATTGTTAGAACTAAAATTTCGACGTTTTACACCTCTTACAGACTGCAAAAATAGGGGAAATAGATTGATTGACCAAAGAATTAAAGAAATAATTCCTTAATCGGTGATCTTTCCGATTTTTTCGCCATTGGCCGCTTTCTTGCGCAAGGCGCGCGGGGTGTCTCCGAAGGAGTCTTTGCAGAAGTGTGCAAGGTGGGACAGCGAGTCGAAACCATACCGGTTGCAAATCTCTGTAATCCGCATATTAGAGTGCTGTAGGTCTTCGAGGATGCCTTCCCGTTTTTTCTCCAGCATCCATTCGTAGACGGGCACGCCGTATAAGTTTCGGAAGAGACGGCGGAAGGTGGTGGTGTTATAGCCTCCCAGATGTGCGAATTCTTCGACGTTCTTCGCTTTGCTGTAATTCTGCATGACAAAGTATTGGAAACTTTCCGTATAGGTGCTGATCGGGTAGAAGAAAGCCCTCAACTGGGGCAGGGGATAGTAATTGGTGATCATATACACCATCTCCTGACATTTCAGGTCGATATATTTGCCGCAGGCGGGTGTCGATTCGTCAAGGTATGCGGCTACGTCGTTGATGAGATAGAACAGGCGCGGGTTCATCACCATTGGGGTGTAGGTCAGCGGGCCTTCTGCCTGGTCGATGATTTCACGGTAGCGGTTTTCGCATAGCAACGGCAGTTCGTTGAACCAGAAAAGGATGTATGATACGTCCGTCAGTGCCAGTATCTCGTATTTTGAGCCGATGGCTTGCAGGATAAACTGTTTCTCGTGTAGTGTCGTTCCGGGATGTTCGTCACTGTTGATCAGCAATTCGCCTCGATCATAAAGAGCATGCAGTTTTGCGTGCACTTATCCTTCGGAATATGCTGCCCTCTGAGCAGATTTCTGTGAATAAGAGTACTTTCCATCGCTTTGGGGCATCCTGAGCAATCTGTATGTTGAGCACAAAGTGAGTCTTTTGACATGGGTTTTATCCGTGAATCGTTGTCTACAGGGACAAAGATAGTCGTTTTTTGTGAAAATAAAATTCTTTCTTCCATTATGTTTTAGCAGAAACGGGGATATGATTGTCTTTATTGGTTTTGTTTGCACAACTTTGAAGTTTCACGGACTCCTGAATGGCGTTCTTTAATACATTTTTATCTGCCATCTGCAGCATTTTCTTCATCCCTTTACATGATATATTCAGAACAAGTAGTTTCATCATTAGTTCCACCTGTTGAAACCAAGTGTTTCAAGGCATGAAACAAACTGTTTCAAGTAATGAAACTTCTTGGAACAACTGTCGATTTCGTTCATATGACAGCTCGATTCAACTCACTTGACCGCATAAGTTGCTCTGATTGACCTGTCCGTTCGAAAGGTATTATTTCATTTTTCAGTCAATAATGGATGACTTCTCAGCTGTTAATACCTGATTTCTCAATTATTAATAGCTGACATGACAATCGTTAATAGCTGACGCGTCAGATGTTAATACCCAGTAAATCAAAGTATAATGTAGGATAAACGACCTATATGCCGTGGTGGCAGAGTGAGAGCAAACCTTTGCTCTCACTCTGCACCATACTTGCTGTAATGCTTGAAATGCCGATGAATAAAGGGATACACGCGAATAATGAGAGCGTTAGGGCAAAACTGCTATCTTTTTCACTTGTAGCAGCTGCCTAAGTTCAAGTTATAAATGCGACAGTTCAGTTTCCGTACCAGTCACTTACTTATTATAGTATTTTTCAAGCAGTTTCTGCATTTCCGGATATTTCTCGTCCGTATCTCCGGTTTCTTTGCGAAGTCTCAATAAGTCTTTCTTCATCTGTTTGATGACAGGTGCATATTTCGGATCGTTGTATGCATTATGATTCTCGTGCGGATCATTCTGTAAGTCATAGAAGTCCCATGACGGAGTAAAGTCAAAGTTCTCCGTATCAGTCATGTCTAGATTTCGGGCATAATAGAAGATCAGCTTGTAACGGTCTGACCGGATGGCGAAGTGCGCGGGACGAATAGCATGATTGGTCCAGTAGCGATAGTAGATTTCTTTTCGCCAGTCGGTCGGCGTGTTGCCTTCCAGGTTGCTGACGAAGCTGTCTCCTTGCACATTCTCCATCTTTACTCCGGCAAATTCTGCCAGCGTCGGTGCGAAATCGACATTCAGTATCAGATCGTCCAGACGTTTTCCTGCGGGTACCTTCTTCGGATAACGGATAACGAAAGGCATACGAGCCGATTCTTCATAAAACATCCGTTTGTCGAAGAAGCCGTGTTCGCCTAGGAAATAGCCTTGGTCGGAGACGTAGATGACGATGGTATTGTCGGCGATATTCATTTCGTCCAGAGCGTTTAGGAGTTTGCCGATGTTGTCGTCGACGGTAGCGCCGCAACGGAGGTAGTCACGGATAAACTTTTGGTAGGAAGCACGTCTGGCGGCCGTCCGTTGCATCCCTTCGGTGCTGAACGGCAGTCCGGGGTAGCGACACCACCACTTGTCGGGGTCCTGTGATGCGATGCGCCAGCGGCGTTCCAGCTCTTCCAGTGTCTGTCCTTTGAAAGAACGGCCGTTGGTTTCCGGTCCCCAGTCCAGCAGGTTTTCGGGTTCGGGGAAGGTGACGCCGTCGTAGAGATGCTCCATGCGTATCGGGTAGTCGTAGGGTTCGTGCGTTGCTT
>ENA-OQIG01001147-OQIG01001147.1-human-gut-metagenome-genome-assembly--contig:-NODE-1147-length-12366-cov-1.553722_pt1 | contig 12366 bp, 16 predicted proteins | sample MGYA00242576_ERZ504741 | MGnify/ENA primary metagenome ERZ504741 (study PRJEB26092, sample SAMD00036436) | human gut metagenome | host: Homo sapiens | study: EMG produced TPA metagenomics assembly of... | reverse complement strand
ATCTCATTGTAGGAGCTTTACGATTCCTACGAGCGGTTTTTCATTTCTTCTTCGGTCAGACCCAGCGCACGCATCAGAGAACGCTGCGGTTGCCTGTGCGATTCCTTTTTTTACAGCATCACTTCTCATGATCTTTTCCTCTTTTCTTATCTTACAGTTTTATGCTAGAGTGTGTCTGAAAAACCATTTCCGCAATCTGCAAGCCTCACTCCAGTGCTTTTACCAGCAGATCTCCCATTTCGGATGTAGAAACTCTAGTGCATCCCTCGGACATGATGTCTACGGTGCGGTATCCGCCTTTTAAGATTTTCTGTACAGCATTTTCTACTGCCTCTGCCTCTTTATCGAGATCCAGAGAGTAGCGGAGCATCATGGCCGCGGACAGAACCGTTGCAATCGGGTTTGCAATGTTTTTTCCTGCGATATCCGGTGCAGAGCCGTGACTTGGCTCGTACAGGCCGAATTTTGTCTCGTTCAAACTGGCGGAAGAAAGCATTCCGATGGAACCTGCCACCATACTTGCCTCATCGGAAAGGATATCTCCGAACATGTTTTCTGTCAGAACTACGTCAAACTGGCACGGATTGTGAACAATCTGCATTGCACAGTTATCAACCAGCATATGCTCTAACGTAACGTCCGGATAATCTTTTGCAACATCCTCCACAACAGCTCTCCACAGACGGGAGGAGTCGAGAACATTTGCTTTATCTACACTTGTTACTTTTTTCTTTCTCTTTCTGGCGATGTCGAAGGCACGGATTGCAATACGGCGGATTTCAGGCTCGCTGTAAGTCAGGGTATCCGTTGCTTTTTTGATGCCGTTCTCTTCTACGGTGCTGCGCTCTCCGAAATACAGGCCGCCGGTCAGTTCACGCATGATCAGCATGTCAAAGCCCTCACCGATAATTTCTTCTTTTAACGGGCAGGCATCCTTTAATTCCTGATACAGGTACGCCGGGCGCAGGTTTGCAAACAGGCCTAACGATTTCCGGATTTTTAAAAGTCCGGCCTCCGGGCGCTTATCCGGGCTTAATTTGTACCATGGGGAGGTCTTGGCATCTCCTCCGATGGAGCCCATCAGAACAGCGTCACATTTTTTTGCTTCTTCTATGGTTTCATCTGTCAGCGGCACGCCGTGCACATCAATGGAGCTCCGCCCAGCAGAAGGTTGGTATATTCAAACTTATGTCCATATTTCTCGCAGACAGCGTCCAGAACTTTTTTTGCTTCCTTTACAATTTCCGGTCCGATTCCGTCACCGTGAATTAATCCAATACGGTATTCCATATCTTTCTCCCTCTTTTCTTCCGGCTGAAAAACCGTTCTATTTTCTCTGCGTCTATAGCATTTCTAAATTATACGCCATTTTTCCGGTAATTTCAACACGAAATTTCTTTGCATCGGACGAAAACGCAATAATCTTTTTGCTTTTTTGCCATTTAAAAGAAAAATACGCGGCATTTTCCCCGTTTTCGCCGTGTTCCGCCGAAGAAGTTTCGGGGGCGAAAAAACGCAGGCATTCGTTCTTTTTGAATACCTGCGTTTTTCCTGGCTTTTCGCCGTGTGAAATTATTTTTTCTTTTCTGTTTTCTCTTCAACGACTGCTGTCTCCGGTTTTTCAACCTCTGTGATGGCTGTTTTGCGCATCGGGATACGGCAGTTTTTGTTGTTTCCGAACTCTACGATGACATCGTCGTCTGTGATATCGATGACTACGCCGTAGAAACCGCTTGTTGTGATGACTGCATCGCCGACTGCGAGGTCATTCAGCATTGCCTGCAGTTTTTTCTGCTCTTTCTTCTGCGGGCGGATCATTAAGAAATACATCATACCGAACATGATGACCAGCCACATAATTAACATACCAGTGCTCATCACACCGCTGTTTGCTGCTGTTGTTGTTGCTAAAAACATTTTCTTTCCTCCTGTTATTCGAGAGTACATCCCGTTCTTTAGACACACCTATCATAATACACAATCCGGAACCGATGGGCAAGTCTTTTTCGGATATTTTCCAAAGATTTCATACTTTCCCGATTACTTTTTGTCGTATTCCTCAAATCCTGCGAGTTTTGCCCGTTTGTAGGAAGCAAAATTGCCCTCGTCCAGCGCGGTCCGGATTTCTGTCATCATATTGTTGTAGAAATACAGGTTGTGCAGAACACAGAGCCGCATGCCGAGCATCTCTTTTGCTTTCAGCAGATGACGGATGTAGGCTCTGCTGTAGTGACGGCACGCCGGCACTGGCAGCTTCCTCGATCGGACGCGGATCCAATTCGTATTTCTGGTTGAACAAATTCATTTTTCCATGATTTGTATAAACGTGACCGTGACGTCCGTTCCGGCTCGGATATACACAGTCGAAGAAATCAACGCCGCGCTCTACACCCTCGAGAATATTGGCCGGTGTTCCGACACCCATCAGATATGTCGGTTTTTCTTTTGGCAGATACGGAACCACTTCATCGAGAATATGATACATCTCCTCGTGTGTCTCTCCTACCGCAAGACCGCCGACGGCATATCCGTCAAGATCCATCTCGGAAATCCGTTTTGCATGATCGATACGGATATCTTCATAGATTGCTCCCTGATTGATACCAAACAGCAGCTGGTGCTTGTTGATGGTATCCTCTCTCTGGTTCAGTTCCTGCATTTTATCCTTGCATCGCTGCAGCCATCTTGCCGTACGGTCCACGGAATTCTGCACATAACGGCGGTCTGCCACACTCGATGGGCACTCGTCGAAGGCCATCGCAATCGTGGATGCCAGGTTGGACTGAATCTGCATACTCTCCTCCGGTCCCATAAAGATCTTTCTTCCGTCTACGTGGGAGTGGAAATAAACTCCCTCCTCCTTGATTTTCCGAAGGCCTGCAAGAGAGAATACCTGGAATCCGCCGGAGTCGGTCAGGATCGGTTTATCCCAGACCATAAACTTGTGGAGTCCGCCCATCTTCTTTACGACCTCGTCGCCCGGACGCACGTGGAGGTGATACGTGTTGGAGAGCTCTACCTGCGTGCCGATCTGCTGGAGATCCTCAGTGGAAACGGCTCCCTTGATGCTGCCGCGGTTCCGACATTCATGAATACCGGCGTCTCGATATTGCCGTGCACGGTTTCCATGTGGGCGCGCTTCGCTCTTCCTTCCATTTTCAGAATTTTATACATAACGCTTTTCATCCTTTCTCATGATCCCTGCCGCCTGTTTTCATTGCAGGGTATACTATTTTTAGTATACAGGCAAAACCCGTTTTTGACAATGTCCTGAATTTTCTTTTTTCTGCCTTTTTCCCTCCTGGTTTCTCCATTTTTCACAAGGACTTTATACTTTTTCGTAAGACATCGCCCTTTTTCCAATTGTATTCCTTATTTTTTGTCGTATAATGTGTTGAGATTGTTTCTTATTATAAAAGGAGTTTGATTCATGACTGATAAAAAATATACTCTCGGAATCGACATCGGTTCCACCACTGTTAAAATTGCGATCCTCGACGAAGAGAACCAGCTTCTCTTTGCCGATTACGAGCGCCATTTTGCAAACATTCAGGAAACCCTTGCCCACCTGCTCGGGGAAGCACACGAAAAACTGGGCGAACTGACCCTGCAGCCGGTCATCACCGGTTCCGGCGGACTTGCGCTTGCCAACCACCTCGGCATCCCGTTCACGCAGGAAGTTATCGCGGTTTCCACTTCGTTAAAAGCACTCGCTCCGCAGACCGACGTTGCATCGAGCTCGGCGGTGAGGATGCAAGATCATCTATTTTGAGGGCGGCAATGTGGAGCAGCGTATGAACGGTATCTGCGCCGGCGGCACCGGTTCTTTCATCGACCAGATGGCTTCTCTTCTGCAGACCGATGCAACCGGACTCAACGAATACGCGAAGCATTACCAGGCGATTTATCCGATCGCAGCACGCTGCGGTGTATTCGCAAAAACCGATATCCAGCCGCTCATCAACGACGGTGCAACAAAAGAGGATCTTTCCGCTTCCATTTTCCAGGCAGTTGTCAACCAGACCATTTCTGGTCTTGCCTGCGGTAAACCGATCCGCGGCCACGTTGCCTTTCTCGGCGGCCCGCTGCACTTCCTCTCGGAATTAAAGACAGCATTCGTCCGTACCTTAAAACTGGATGACGAGCATACAATCGTACCGGACAACTCCCACCTGTTTGCAGCCATCGGTTCTGCGATGAATGCAGACGGAAAAACCGAGATTTCCCTTCTCGCACTGAAAAAACGGCTCGAAGAGAAAGTTGCTATCGATTTTGAGGTTGCCCGTCTTGAGCCGCTGTTTAAAGATCAGCCGAGTATGACGAATTTCTGGCGCGCCAGAGTGTCAACAACGTCGTGACCGCCGATCTTTCCACCTACGAGGGAAACTGCTATCTCGGTATTGATGCCGGTTCCACGACGACCAAAGCTGCACTCGTCGGCGAAGACGGTGCTCTTCTCTATTCCTTCTACAGCAACAACCACGGAAATCCGCTCGGCACATCGATCCGCGCGATCCAGGAGATCTACTCCAAACTGCCGGATTCCGCACAGATCGCCTGGTCCTGTTCGACCGGTTACGGCGAGGCGCTCATCAAAGCTGCACTGATGCTGGACGAGGGTGAGGTAGAGACGATTTCCCATTATTACGCTGCCGCGTTCTTCGATCCGGAAGTCGACTGTATTCTCGACATCGGCGGCCAGGATATGAAGTGCATCAAGATCAAAAACGGCACTGTAGACAGCGTACAGCTGAACGAGGCATGTTCCTCCGGCTGCGGTTCCTTCATCGAGACGTTCGCGCAGTCCCTGAACTACAGCGTGCAGGATTTCGCGCATGAGGCGCTGTTTGCAAAACACCCGATCGATCTTGGTACCCGCTGTACCGTATTTATGAATTCCAAGGTAAAACAGGCGCAGAAAGAGGGCGCATCCGTCGCCGATATTTCTGCCGGACTTGCCTGCTCCGTTATTAAAAACGCATTATATAAGGTAATTAAAGTTTCGGATGCCACCGAGCTGGGACGCCACATCGTCGTACAGGGCGGTACATTCTACAACGACGCTGTTCTCCGAAGCTTTGAGCGGATCGCCAACTGCGAAGCCATCCGCCCGGACATCGCCGGCATCATGGGTGCGTTCGGTGCGGCGCTGATCGCAAGAGAGCGCTACTCCGCCGATCAGGAGACCACGATGCTCTCCATTGAAAAGATCAACGAGCTGAAATATTCGACCACGATGGCAAACTGTAAGGGATGTACGAACAGCTGCCGTCTGACCATCAACAAATTCTCCGGCGGCCGTCAGTACATCAGCGGAAACCGCTGCGAGCGCGGTATCGGAAAAGAGAAAAACAAAGATCATATTCCGAACCTGTTCGAATACAAATACAAACGGATCTTCGGCTACCAGCCGCTGCCGCAGGATGAAGCGATCCGCGGAGAGGTCGGCATTCCGAGAGTCCTCAATATGTTTGAGAATTATCCGTTCTGGTACACCTTCTTTACGCAGCTGAAATACCGCGTGGTACTCTCTCCGACCTCGAGCCGCAAGATCTACGAGCTCGGTATTGAGTCGATTCCAAGTGAATCCGAGTGCTATCCGGCCAAACTGGCGCACGGCCATGTGACCTGGCTCTTACGCCACGGTGTGAAGTTCATCTTCTACCGTGTATCCCGTACGAGCGCACCGAGTTCCCGGAAGCCATCAACCACTACAACTGCCCGATCGTTACCTCGTATGCGGAAAATATCAAAAACAACGTGGACGAGCTGCAGGACGATTCCATTACGTTCCGCAATCCGTTCCTTGCGTTTACGAGTGAAAAGGTGCTTGCCGATGGTCTTGTCAAAGAGTTCTCCGGTCTGCCGGAGGATGAAGTCCGTGCTGCTGTTCATGCCGGATGGGAAGAGCTTGGCGCTGCAAGACGCGATATGCAGAAAAAAGGCGAGGAAACGCTTCAGTATATGAAAGAAACCGGCCGCAGAGGCATCGTGCTTGCCGGCCGTCCGTACCACATCGATCCGGAAATCCATCACGGTATCCCGGATATGATCAACTCCTACGGACTGTGCGTGCTGACGGAGGACTCTGTTTCCCATCTGGCACCGCTCGAGCGTCCGCTCCGTGTCAATGACCAGTGGATGTACCACACCCGTCTGTATGCAGCTGCAAACTATGTAAAGACACGCGACGATCTTGACCTGATTCAGCTGAACTCGTTCGGCTGCGGTCTCGACGCCGTTACCACCGATGAGGTTTATGAGATTCTGACAGAAGCGGCAAGATTTATACCTGCCTGAAGATCGATGAGGTCAACAACCTCGGCGCTGCCAGAATCCGTGTCCGCTCTCTGCTCGCTGCCCTCCGTGCACATGATCGGAAACAGGCGGTACGCGAGATTCTTCCGTCCTCGATCCAGAAACCGGTCTTCACGAAAGAAATGCGGAAAGACTACACAATCCTCTGCCCGCAGATGTCACCGATCCACTTCTCGCTTCTGCAGCCGGCGTTCAACGCAGCCGGATACAATCTGGAAGTGCTTCCGAACGACAACAAAGAGGCGGTTGATGTCGGACTGAAATACGTCAACAACGATGCCTGCTATCCGTCTCTGATGGTAGTCGGACAGATTATGCAGGCGCTGCTCTCCGGCAAGTATGACCTGAACAAAGTGGCTGTCATCATGAGCCAGACCGGCGGCGGCTGCCGTGCTTCGAACTACATCGGATTTATCCGCCGTGCGCTGGAGAAGGCCGATATGACGCAGATTCCGGTCATCTCGATTAACTTGAGCGGTCTGGAGGAAAATCCGGCTTCAAGATCACGCCGGATCTTGCGATTCGTCTCTGCTATGCAGCAGAATTCGGCGATATCATGATGAAATGTATTTACCGGATGCGTCCTTATGAGCAGAAGAAGTACAACAGACCGGATTCATCAGAAATGGGAAAAGATCTGTATTGATTTTATTTCAGCAAAACGCTTAAGCCATACCCGCTTCAAACAGATCTGCCGCACGATGATTCGCGATTTCGACCACATTCCGATCACCGATGAAAAGAAACCGCGTGTCGGTATTGTCGGCGAGATTCTTGTTAAGTTCCTTCCGGCGGCTAACAACCATCTGGCGGAGCTGCTTGAGAGTGAAGGCGCGGAACCGGTTGTCCCGGATCTGATCGACTTCTTCTGTTACTGCTTCTACAATACGAACTTCAAGGTAGAGCACCTGGGATTCAAAAAAAGTTCTTCGATGTTGGGAAATACCGGTATTAAACTGATCAATTGGCTGCGCAGTGCGGCGGTTGCGGAGTTCAAGAAGAGTGAGCATTTTGATCCACCGGCCGATGTGCGGGATCTGGCAAAATATGCTTCCCCGATTGTATCCTGTGGTAACCAGACCGGTTGAGGGATGGTTCCTGACGGGCGAGATGATGGAGCTGATTCACAGTGATGTTTACAACATCGTCTGTATCCAGCCGTTTGCATGCCTGCCGAACCACATTGTTGGTAAGGGTGTGATTAAGGCAATCCGTAAGGAGTATCCGAAGGCAAATATCGTGGCTGTCGACTACGATCCCGGTGCTTCGGAGGTGAATCAGCTGAACCGTATTAAACTGATGCTTTCTACTGCAAATAAGAATCTGAAGCAGGAATTGCGTGAAGAAAAAGACGTGTAAATTTACATAGTTTCAAGCAAAGCGGATATTCGCAATCCGCTTTGCTATTTGCTTGATTCAGTTAACCGAAAAGGCGGTCAGAGTCGAAAAACTCTGACCGCCTTTTCTATTGGTTTTAGCGGTAAATCCGCAGGATACGGAGAACCTTTACCAGTTTTGTTCCCATTGGCATGCGGCGCATTTCGGCCTCGGTTGTCCCGGTTACAACCACAAAAGCAATCAAATATACAACAATTGCAATCAGGATTGCGATCAGCATGCTGATGGATGGGCGTTTGGTGATGGCAAAGAGCCCATAGTAAACAACCCAGGTTACGACGCCCATGATTGCAGCTGCAATCAATGGTTTTACGTAGGTGTTTTTGAATTCGTTGCGGAAATTCAAGTGTTTGCGGATTGATAGATTATTTAGTATGCACATGCTTAAGGAAAACAAGATTCCCGCAAAGACAACAGCATAGATATTTGTCTTCGGGAAGACTGTGAGAATCAAAGCCAGGATGGCAAGATCCATTCCAAGGGAAATGGCAGCGTTGTGCAGGGCTTTTTTCTGCTGGCCGATGGACTGCAGGACGCTGTTGGTAATGGTGGACAGTGCCGAAAACACAACTGAGACTGCACCCATCATCAACAGTTTGCCGGAAAGGCTCGAGCTTGACGGGAACAGAACTCCTGTGATCGGGAATGCCAGGACGCCAAGACCGACAGCTGCCGGGATGGAGATGAACATCGTCAGACGGATCGTCTCAAGAATCTTGTCGTTTGCCTCATCGAGATCACCGGTCGCATAACACGAGGATACCTCCGGCATCATGCGGATGCGGATGCACTTGCCATAGCAAGCGGGACGTTGATCAGGGTAACATAATAGTTGGAAAACTCTCCATATGCGGCATTCAGTGCTTTCTGATTCTCTCCGTGCCATCCGAGGATGGTGAAGAACAGGTAATTGTCCAGGTAAGCGTTGCAGTTATAAATAAAGGTCGTAAAGATAACCGGTGTTACCATCAGAAAAAGAACCTGAAAAATTTCGCGGTAGGATTCTTCGCGGTGGCGCGTGTCCTTTGCCACTTTCCGTAGAATGGTTTTCCGATTTACGCCATAGACAATCACCATGAAGCAGAGGCCTGCCAGGACACCGGCTCCTGTTCCGAGGTTCCGCCGGCGCACCGAATTTGGCATGTTCGGTATCGTTTGTCGCGAACTGCTGGATGAAGAACCAGGCGGCGCCAATACTGAATGCGGCGTTGAATACCTGCTCGATGATCTGTGAAATTGAGGTCGGCATCATCGTGCTGTGGGCCTGGAAATAGCCACGCAGAACGCCGAGAACAGCCGAGAAAAAGATCGTCGGCGCCAATACACGCAGGGCGAGGAGTGCATTCTGCTGGTTATACGGCAGAAGGAATTTCCCGCCAAAGAATGCCAACCAGTGCAGCAACTCCACCCACGATCACGGCGTAAAGAAGGGCACCGTGGAACACGCGATGTGCATTTCGGTACTCTTTTAATGCCAGACGTTCGGATACGATTTTTGACACTGCCATCGGAATACTATAGGAGGAGATCAGAAGCAGAATCGTATAACAGATTACTCGCCGTACTGTAATAGCCAAGTCCTCATTTCCAATCGTTTCGCCGAGCGGTGACCGGTATAAAAGACCGATCACACGCGAGATAATCGTTGCAGCCATCAAGATAGAAGTATTTCTCAGTAACGTATTTTTCTTTTTACTCATTCTTTCGCTCCCCGGATTACATTTTCGATCTGCCAGTCAATCGGCGCAAGACCGTTTTCTTCCAGATATTCGTTTGTTCTGGAAACGGATGGCTGCCGAAAAATCCACGGTATGCAGAGAGCGGACTCGGATGAGCGGACATCAGCACCAGATGCTTTGGATTGTGGATCATCTCTTTTTTCCGCTGCGCCGGACGGCCCCAGAGGATGAATACCATCGGGCGGTCCTGCCCGGCGAGCACTTTGATTGCCGCGTCCGTGAACTGCTCCCAGCCGATTTCCTTGTGGGAATTTGCCTGATGCGCACGCACAGTCAGCACCGTGTTCAGCATCAGAACACCCTGCCGTGCCCATTTTTCGAGATAACCGTTGTTCGGGATGTAGCATCCCAGATCGTCTTCGAGTTCCTTGTAAATATTGACCAGAGACGGCGGAATGTCTACTTCCGGTTTTACGGAAAAGCAGAGTCCGTGCGCCTGTCCCGGCTCGTGGTACGGATCCTGGCCTAAGATGACCACTTTGACCTGCTCGAGCGGGGTAAAGTGGAACGCATTGAAAATATCATCAGCCGGCGGGTAAATCGTGTGGGTTTTGTACTCCGCTCCCACCGTCTGAAACAGTTTTTTATAATAATCTTTGGAGAATTCTCCTTTCAGGGCATTGGCCCAGCTTCCGCTAAGAGGCGGCATATCGTTTTCTCCCTTCCTTTTACAGGCGGACCGGCACATTGCGGCCTGCCAGATATTCTTTGACTTCACGAATTTCCAGTTCTTTGTAGTGGAACAGGGATGCGGCAAGTGCAGCATCGGCTTTTCCTTCGGTTAAAGCGTCATAGAAATGCTCCAGCGTTCCTGCGCCGCCGGATGCAATGACCGGGATACCGACGCTTTCTGCGATGGTTCTTGTCAGCTCAATATCGTATCCCGCCTTTGTTCCGTCGCAGTCCATGCTGGTGAGCAGGATTTCTCCGGCGCCAAGCTTTCTGCTTTTTTTGCCCACGCAACGGCATCGATGCCGACATCGATGCGGCCGCCGTTTTTATAGATATTCCAGCCGCTTCCGTCCGCTCTTTTCTTGGCGTCGATCGCAACGACCACGCACTGGCTGCCGAATTTCTGTGCCGCGTCGTGGATGAGCTGCGGATTGTTGATGGCAGAGGAGTTGATCGAGATTTTATCGGCTCCTTCGCGGAGCAGCATCTTGAAATCATCCACGGTACGGATTCCGCCGCCAACGGTGAATGGGATAAAAACGTTTGCTGCTACTTTGCGTACCATATCAACGACGGTTCCTCTCTGATCGGAGGAAGCAGTGATATCAAGAAAAACAACTTCATCGGCTCCTGCCTTGTCGTACGCTTTTGCGATCTCCACCGGGTCGCCGGCATCTTTTAAATCGACGAAATTAACGCCTTTTACGACTCTTCCGTTTTTTACATCCAGGCATGGGATAATTCGTTTTGTAAACATCCGTCAGTCCTCCTCTCCAATTTCCGCAAAATTTTTCAGAATGGCAAGCCCAAGATCTGAGCTCTTTTCCGGGTGGAACTGGCAGGCGAACAGATTTTCTTTTTCCACGGATGCATGGATGTGTGTACTGTACTCTGTCGTTGCTTTTACAATTTCCTCCTCTTCTGCTTTCAGATAGTAGGAGTGGACAAAGTAAACATACGATTCCTGCAGGATGCCTTTGAATAAGCGTCCACCGTTCTGCAGATGGATGGAATTCCAGCCCATGTGCGGAATCTTTAAGCCCTCTTTGTCCGGAATCCGGAGAATTTCTCCTTTTAACAGGCCAAGGCCTGCAACGCCCGGGCTCTCTTCGCTGCGTTCAAACAGGATCTGAAGTCCGAGGCAGATTCCAAGAAACGGAGTCCCTTTTTCTACGATTTCATGAATAACCGGTACCAGATGATAGCGGTTCAGATTTTCCATCGCATCTCCAAAGCTGCCGACACCCGGCAGAACGACGTGATCTGCGCGTTTTAACACGTCTGGATCCCTGGTCAGTACAACCTCTTTTCCAAGGCTTTGAAAGGCTTTTTCCACGCTTTTTATATTTCCGGCATCATAATCGATCAGTGCAATCATAGGTGGGTCCTCCTCGTTTGTTATTTCAGTCCACGCCCCCTGTCATTGGGGGCATCTCTGCTGTTCTTTTGCAAACAGTACACTTCATTCTAACATACCGTTTTCTAAAATTCAAATTTTGAAAGTTATAAAATTATACAAAAATGCAGAAATTCTTAAGATTTCTTTTACTCCCGCTCCTTTCTTTCTTTTTATACTGGACAAATGGCGGGCATCACGCTACAATAAGAGCGTTGCACTAAGAAACGATAACATTTTGTAAAAAACGAGAGGTGTATATGATTACCAAATATCTGATTGTATTTTTGATTTCCATGGTTCCGCTCATCGAGCTGCGTGGTGCGATTCCGTACGCGGTAGCTTTCCATATTCCGACGCTTCCGGCCTATCTGATCGCCGTCATCGGAAATATGCTTCCGGTTCCGGTTATTTTCCTGTTCGCTCGAAAGGTTCTTGTCTGGGGATGTGATAAAAAGTATATCGGAAAGTTCTTCACCTGGTGTCTGGAAAAAGGCGAAAAAGGCGGGGAAAAACTGAAAGCAAAAGCCGGCCGCGGACTTCCGCTCGCCCTGCTGCTCTTCGTCGGCATCCCGCTCCCGGGAACCGGCGCATGGACCGGCACACTGGCCGCAAGTATCCTCGATATGGACTTTAAGACCAGCGTTCTCGCCATCATGGGCGGTGTTCTCCTTGCAAGCGTCATCATGCTGCTTGCAAGTTCCGGCGTATTCGGGGCAATTGGGGCGCTTTTGGCGTAAACGGCTCTGCTTCCGTTTCAATTCCATAAAATTTGGCTTACAGCCGCACAGATTTTGTTTTTCCGATCTGTGCGGCTGTTTTTGTATAACTTTTTTCTAACAG
>ENA-OQIG01001146-OQIG01001146.1-human-gut-metagenome-genome-assembly--contig:-NODE-1146-length-12379-cov-1.886059_pt1 | contig 12379 bp, 19 predicted proteins | sample MGYA00242576_ERZ504741 | MGnify/ENA primary metagenome ERZ504741 (study PRJEB26092, sample SAMD00036436) | human gut metagenome | host: Homo sapiens | study: EMG produced TPA metagenomics assembly of... | reverse complement strand
CGGTTAGTTGGCGAGTACGGTTTGAATTCAGTTTTAGTCGGGTTTTGTTGGGTTCTTTTGGGATTTCCAAATTAACCAGGTTGGTTTTGGTTGGGTTTCTTTGGGTTTCTTTTGGGTTTTCACTTTTCGGACGTCCCCCCTTAGAACCATTGCTCTTATTCCTTTCCACAATAGACATATACTTTTCAGTATCCCTGTCTATATCTATCTTTATAAAGTTGAAAGCAATATTTGCCATAGGTTTCAACCCCCGAAGATTTCCCGTTGTCGCATACTCAATTATGCTTTCGTAAATCTCCAGCCTGACATCATCCGGCAAATCCTTGATTGCTTCTCTCCACCCTTTATAAAAGATGAATGAATTTCTTTCCATATTTTAAGATTATACTCCGATTAGTAATAAAACTCACAGACCTTTTGCTTCCTTCAGTTTTTTCGCTTCTTCCTTGTAATGAGTAATCAGCTTTTCTAATTGAAAGTCACTAAATTGCTTAGTAACATTTTTCTTGGCTTCCAGGATCAGCACATTTCGTTCACCATACTTGGCAACTAGACGTCTGCGATAATCCTGAATATTTCCTTCCATGAAGCGGTTACAATGTGAACATTGAGCATTGCAGTTCATTTCATCAAAGCGAGTACTCATGTGTTGGCGGTTGATGTAATGACCGCAATCTGCTTTATTGAAAGGCTTTATTTTACCACATGAAATACACTGAAAATATCCATTAGGCATCGTATCACGATAACGGATGAATAAACTAAATATTCTGTCTAGTTTATCGACAAGATCAGGTTTCTTCTTGACCTTAACACCTTTCTACCTCGAAAAGAGGCTTTTTCCTTTTCTTTCTTCTTGTAATTTCTCCACATGATAATTAAAATACTACATTGGTTAATTGACGGCCACGACTCATTATACACCATTTTCCCTTTTCAGGCTGTTCTATGCGTAACTCTTCAACACGCCCAAAACGCCGGAAATTCCCACTCAAATCAACAACCCAACCCTCTTTACCTTGGCAGGGACGAATAACACGACCGACCATTTGATAATAGAGGGAAAGGATTTGGTTGGACGTGCAAGAACAATCGTATCAAGCTCCGGGTAATCGAATCCGGTTGTAAGTACTCCGACATTAGCAACAACTTTTATTCTTCCATCTTTAAAACCTTTCAGAATTCGTGCCCTTTCTTCCTTTGGAGTAGAACCGCTAACGATCGCACAATTAGGAATTTCGGAAGCCAGTTTTTCAGCTTCACGAATAAACCTCGTGAATATTAAAATACCTTTGCGTGGTATGCCCGATTTGGGGTTCAACAGACGTTTTGTCCATCCAACTATATCTTTGTATATGTCCACACGTTCAAACTCTTGCAGAAGACTTTTTTCATCATAATCTGCACCAGTAGAATTAGTCCTGACTCTACTTAAATCCAACTTTGTAATATCATAGTATTTCAAACTTGCGAGAAATCCTTTAGCAAGTAGTTCACTCACCTGACAGTGATAAATAACATCAGTGAAAACCTTTGGCCGGGTACGAGTTATAAATTTAAGCATAGCACCACCTCTTCCTGAACATAATCTGTAAGGAGTCGCTGTCAGCCCAATAACTTTCCTTTGCTCATCTTCAAAGAATTCCTTATACATTCCTTTCTCCGGATTCACTAAATGACATTCATCAATCAGAACGTGCTTAAAATGTTTGAAGAAACTCATGTGTTTCATCACACTACCAATCATAGCAAACGTAATACGATTGATATCCTTTCTTCCGGCAGAAGCTGAATAAACTCCACAATCGAATATGCCGTATGATTGAAGTTTTGCAAAATTTTGTTCGAGTATTTCCTTGCTAGGCTGGAACACTATCAGCGGCCCGTCTATCCGTGCAGCTATATTGGCAATGACAAGGGACTTCCCGGCACCAGTGGGAAGAACTATCACGTAGTTTTTCTTTTCCTTGGATTTAAAAACGCTGACCGCTGCATCACTAGCACTTTTTGGTAGTCTCTTAACTGGTATGTCATAATTTGATGTGATATTTATGAACTTTCAAATGACAGTCACCACAAAGGGTAACGAGACAATCAAGATGTTCAAGCTCATGACCAACGATTGATTTTCCGTTAACCCTGTATGTTTTGTGGTGAATCTCTAAATTAAAGTCTTTACCGCACATCTGGCATTTATGTCCGTCCCTAATACGAACTTTACGCTTGGCTTCTTCCCAATCTGGATTATTCACAAGCCGCTTCACATAGTTGGACTTCCTGCCTTTTTTGTGCTGCAATCTACTCATCGTCTTCCGGTTCTTCTTCAGGAAGTTTATCAGACAGGTCTTCTTCGAACTTGTCCCCATAATCTTCTGTATCATCAATAGGACGTTCTACTTCAGGATATTCAATACCAAACAAATCAAGCATCGCTTTTCTGTTTCGATCTTCCTGTGCCCAAAGAGAACGTTTGTCCCAATCAGGAATTTTTTCAGCTTTCACAAGCTTAAACTCACCGTTCACCCATGAATAATACAGGAAATATCCATCAAGAGCAAACCGGATCGTATTCTTACTTGAAAGATGATACTCCCTCGTCCCCTTTTTGACCTCGGCAGCCAGGTCTTTAATTTCAGTCTTAATAGAAGCTAACCTGTCTTGTGCATCACTCTTAATTTTCTTTGCACGTTCAATGGCTTCCAACAGTTCACGTTCGCGTTTGGGGACTCATTCTCTTGCTTGATGCAATACTCTTCACGAATTTCGGAAATCTCAAATTCATCCAGTAAACGTTGTGTCACCTCACTTTCAGGGAATGTAGCATTGAAATGCTCATTCACCAACTTTATCAATTCATCTACATTCGTAGAACCCTGAAATAAAACAGGGGGAAATTTTTCCCGAATAGAATCGGGAACTACAAACTCGATTGTCTCGGTTCGTAGTTTCTCAAATTTGCAATCATAAATTATAAAAGGATTAATTAGTACCGGTTTTGGTACTCATGAATAAAATCTAAGTAATGCTGGTCTTCAGGCAATGGAAGTGTAATACCAAACTCGGTGGCCGCATCTATTTTCACGCTTTCCATGAAATTATGCATCTCTAAAGTATTAAGTTTACTTGTTCCTCGCACAATAGTTTCCACCTTACCATTCACATGAACCTGTTTCACAAGAAACTTCTTACAATACAAGTCATGTATATCCTGAACTCCAGCAGCAGTGCTCCAATACTCTTCACCTGTGTATTCACGCAAACAGGCACCAATACACTGAAACCATTTCCACATGAGAGCATTTTGATTTAATGTTCTCGGCTGTGTTTTTTTCTTAATGGTTACAGTGTATTCTCCATTACGAAGTGTGCTGCACATGAACTCGAAAGACTTATCCATTTGGATTTTGCCATCTTTCTTCGTCAATGTTGCTTCCATAACCTATCAGAATGGCAAATCGTCCTTGGTCGGTGGTGGCGGTGGCGGGCACTCATTCACCGCACTTCGAGTCTGATTATTGGTGTGTTCCGGAAGAGGTGGCGGTGGTGGCGCTTGTTGAGGCTTAACAGAAAGCATCTCCATATTATCAACAAAAAGTTCTGTAATATACCGTTTAATTCCTCTGCTATCATCATAACTCCGAGTTCTTATCTTTCCTTCCAGATACAACTTGTCTCCCTTATGGACATACTTCTCAACAACATCGGCAAGACCACGCCAAACAACAATATTATGCCATTCAGTTCTTTCAGGAACTGTGTTCCATTGGCAAGGGTATAACCTTTTTCAGTGGTGGCAAAGGAGAAAGTGGCCACTTTAGAACCAGCTTCCAAAATTCTAATATCGGGGTCTTTGCCAACATGCCCGATAAGCATCAATTTGTTTAAACTCATGATTTATCCTCCTTATTGTTACACGGATACTATCAGCTTTAGGAACTGTTTTGATATACTTAGAATATAATTCCGGATAGTCAGCCTGAAACTTTTTAGTATCAAAATTGTCACTCGTAGAAGCGGGTGTATAACTAACTCGCAATCTTCCGGCATCCCATGACTTGACACCATTCTCACGCATAGCAGTTTTCAATTTTGCCTTATAATCTTTCTGAATCTTGGTTAGATCTGCAAGTTCTTCCTCAATTCCGATTATAGTATTTACAAGTTGCATTGGAATAAGTAACTTGTCATCATCAGGGGCAGGAACAGGAAGAATGGATAGATATTGCTCACCCTTCTTCTCGCATTCCATTAATTTCTTGACTTCTTTATCAGGCTTACGAGGAATTTCAACCAATTCATGTTTATCACCACGTACCCAAATGCCGAACAATTTATCAACTTTGAGTAATGGATTTTGTAGTTCAAACAGATAAGCATAAATTGACAACTGCCAACTCAAATACTCTTCGTCAAGATGCAGCGTAGTTTTGATGTCACCAAGACAGATTCTACCGGCTTTCTCCCAAACACAATCTATATTCGATGCAAAGTATTCGTTATCAGACACCGTGTACTCATTAGCAAAAGCCTTATATCCAGCTTTCGTCCGCTCTTTCAAATAATTCTCTGCTTCAATACTTTCAGGCGGTAAGCTGTTGCATCAACAAACTGGCATTGAGCATGAATAAGGCTCCCCTTCTCAGCAGCTCTCTTCAATACAAAATCTGGGACATCTTTATATTTGTCAGGGAACAACTGCCGGCTAATCATACCGGTTATACCTTGCAACTGTTTTTCACCGAGCATATAAGTGTGGTTTTCCTCATTGAAAACCACACTGGATTTCACTAATTCTATCATTATTATCAATTTCTAGGGGGATATGTTTTCTGCATGTCAATAGTTATGTTTCTGAACTCCTTATTATTGTGAAGTTCAGGATGTTCAGCCAAACTCTTTCAAGCTCTTCGCGGCTTTTAACACCAGTCATTTGTTTAATTGCACGATCCAGGTCTACACCAGTATATACTTTGCCCGAAGCGTTTGAAGCAGAAACATTGGGAGCATATACTTTTTCCTTTGTATTACCATAAGCAAAACGAACACGGTTTTTATTGTCCACAATAACAAGTAGAATAATCTCCTTTTGCTCGTTATAGCCAATCTCTTTCACACTGAATTTGGTATATAGAGCAGGAGAACCTGTTTTGCTCTGATATACTTCATTTTTCTCAAGTGGAATCCAAATGAAAGGACCCGTATAAAGTTCACGCCCAATTCCCCAGTTAAATCCTGCACGTTTAAAGGCATCCGAAGCCTGCCCTTTCTCTTTTTCTGTACTGGATTCTGTCCCAACATCCTGTTTACTCACCCATTCCTTCTTTTCATTATCCCAAATGGACAACGTACAGAATAGATTCCCATTAACGACATCATGGTGCCGTTTCCAGTTCATTTCTCCGAACACTTCATCAAGTATTCTCATGTCTACTCGAGCATCCTTGTATAATAGCAAGGAGCAGCCCGAACCGTCCGGTTTCATAGTACCAACCCTACATTCAATTTCAGAAGCTAGAAGCGGTCTGATAGAGTTTTTCTTCTTCTCTTCATTCTGAATCGTTGATACAGTGTTTTTTCTCGCTGTCATAATTCTAATTTAATGGTTTGACTTTTAGTTTATTACATCAGTAAAGATAATCGTTATTATCAAGTTTAGCAAACAGAAACTTCGCCATTTTAACGCCATTTTCAAGTAGTAAAAACTGCCTGTACAATATCGTACAGGCAGAAAAATAAGAATAATCCAATGTACCTTATGGAACGGCTACGCTTGAAGGGTGTACGGCTCCCTGATTTATACATAATGTAAATGCTAGTGGACGGAACCGGAGTCGAACCGGTCTCACGGAATATTGGTGCACCTCACCGCAGTTTCAACCAACGATATACATATCCGCCCGATTAATTAAAAAGGTGCACTATCTTCACAGACCATACACCCTAATCACAAACACAAAACAAAACTCAATGAACTACTATAATTTAATTAGGATCAGAAGGGTGAATGGCGTGGGGATCGAACCCACATCACGCATATCTGCGTATGCTGCCAATTACACCAGCCATCCGTTTTAAGTGAACTATTCTCACGAACCATTCACCTAGAACACAAACAACAAAATAAAACACGACATTAACTATTAAATAGCACTCTCACGAGCTTCTTGTTTCCGGATAGCCGTTCAAAGCACACCGGAATAGTATAGAACAATTAAAACTCAAATAACAGGGGCTTTAACCCTACAGCGTCCTTTTCGCTGGCAACATTAGTTAAACATAAAAAGAAAAATTCTCTGTGAAGGAACCCGGACTCGAACCGGGATGACAGATTACCTATGTATGACTTTCTTCAATCTATCTGCATACTTGCGTCTACCAATTCCGCCATTCCTTCAGGTCGTAGCCAGACGCTTCCGGCTACATTGATTGAATTGTTAATTGATACAAACATAATTTTCCCCCTCACGGTTACTTAACTCTGATTGAGTTGAGCCGAGAAACGGATTCGAACCGCTGACCTCATGTAAAAACATGCGCTCTAACCAACTGGGCTATCCCGGCAGATGCCCGGCGAACCGGGCTAAATAAACATGACAAATACTAAAATTAAGCAATGCAAACCTTCACAGGCTATCTTTATTTTGTTTCCTATCTTCGTAGTATCGAAAACAGATATAATTCACTGATACGACAGTCACCAATACAAAAGCAGCAATAAATTCTTTCTTGCTAACTTCAATGCTATCTATAAGATACAGTGTTGTCCATAAGGCAATGAACATCATGGCATACTGTATCACTTTAATCTTTTTCATTTCTTCCGTTTTTTAGATTTAACTTTCCTTCCCGCACATCGGCAATGAAGTAATACTTGAGCAGCATTACAATGCCACTTGCCGTTTTGGACATTAGTGGCTTATCACTTTCAATCTTACCCGCTTCTATAAGATTCATCAATTTCTTTTCCCCACCCACATAATACGCAGACTTATCTTTTCCAAACGTTTCTGTTAGAAAACAGACGGAGAATATTATCTAGCAATATTTCAGCCATTTCACCTCTGATCATCTCAACAAGCAAGGTAGTTATGCAATTCTGGTTACTATAAACTGCATATTTTTTACATCTGACTTTGTTTTCCAAGCCATTCCTTCAGCTTTTTCTTTATAAAGCCGAGCATTCAATGTATTAGTTACAGACGGTTTCTGAACGATAGGAAATACTTCTATTGCACCAACATCCATACTCCGTAATACATCAATTACGTTACGTCTCTGAATATCCTTTTCCATACAATCTAATTTTAAATTAAACATTGAAGCGATGAGCGGATTCGAACCGCCGACCTCTGCTTGTGGTGCTCTTCCGTTAAGCTAAGAGTATTTCTTGAGAGACTCGAACTCTCAACCATCCACCACACACAGCGCTCTAACCTGCCTGAGCTACATCACCTTTATATACATAAAGCAAATACCTCGATTTGCCGACAAACGTCTAACTGATTTAGTTTTACAACGATACGGCTTGACCATTAACCACAGCATTATATCGTTGAGAAGCCCGCCTACGTCAGTAATCCCTTTCGGCACGTGTCGGCTTCCAAAACACCATTTTACCAATATGTCAAAGAACTCTTCTCTGTTGTTCCCAGTCTCCCTTCAAGGCAGGCTCAAAGACCGGACTGGGTACGGATAACCGGCGGTTTAGTTTGACTTTAGTGAGGGTTAGAGAATACTTTGGTTGTTCTTCAAAACTATGTCCATTAAGTTTCGTTGCGATTCAATAAATTTCTTCAAATCATCACATTGGGAAACTTTCTCTCTATAAAATCCACGTTCTGATTCTAAATCTCGTTTGAGTTTTTCATTTTCACCTCTCAAAGAGCTGATCAACGCGTCTCGTTCTTCAATCACAGCTTCATATTTGTCTCGCTGTATTTCTAGTTCGGTTCTTTTATCCATTGTTGTATAATTTGATTAATCTCCGACGTAATGTGCACCGTAATGAGTACTATTTGGGTTGTAGTAAGCGGAAGCGGGAATATTAAGGTTATTATATTCCTTGCTAGGTGTAGCTTTGGCAGTCTTGCTCATAGCTTCATGTCTTTCAGCTAAAAATTTATCAGTTCTTGATTTCACTGCTTCCGGTGAGAAACTTTCTTGGAGTTTTGCGAAGCTCCATGCAGATTTTAAACACTCTGAAAATGTTTTTCCACCCTTCTTGTAATTGCGGTGTGCAGACTTCATTATTTGTGATAAATTGTAGCTCATAATCGTTATTTTTTAATTGGTTTTATCAATCATTTTTTGTATGTTTGTATGATTGATTGATTTATGATGCAAATGTAATCCAAATATGGATAATTTCAAATCCAAAAATCTATTTTATTATCCATATTTGGATATATTAACTTTATAGTAGTTTTTATGATTAATAGAATTAAAGAAGTCATAGCCCTTTCAGGGCTATCTGATAGGGCATTTGCCATTAAATGTGGTATTAAACAAAACACATTGAGTAGACAATTAGGAGGGGTAAGTGAGGTTAGCGCCTCAACTATTAATGCAATATTGGATAACTACGAAGAAATATCCGCAGAATGGCTGTTAAGAGGAAAAGGTTCTATGCTTCTTCAAAAAGAAGAAACAGAACAGGAATGGATAAATTGAAAAGTATAGTATATACCATCGCCAATTTACAAGATGAGATTAATGAAAAGACGATGCTCACTCAACGTCTTTTGGAAGAAAATCAAAAACTGAAAGGTGAATTAGCTATGTTAAAGAATGAAAGAAATATAGAATAAACCAACAACACAGAAATGAAAAAAATACTATTACTAATTTTAGCTACAATGCCATTGTTCTGCTTTGCTCAAAAAAGTAGACACAAAAATAGACGATTTTACAGGTGAGAAAGTAGTTACAACATCGTGGGAAAAGATTTACTCGGGTGGTGCAACAGGTAAGAATCAAACACGAATAAGATTCAGACACGAAGGCGGTGTAGATTTGATAGAGTTTCGTGTCTTCACAGACTGTGCTACTTCGTGTAATAAAGGACAAGAAATGCTCCTCAAAACGAACGACGGAATTATCAAAGTAAAAAATGTAGAATATACGCTAGCAAAACCAGGGGATTGGACCCCAAATGGCATTAATAGCAAACTAGGAATTTATATTGTATGTCTAGGGAGTGATTTAGAAAAGCTCTCAAACGAAACAGTAACTAAAATGCGGCTAACATTTAGTGATGGATATAGAGATATAGCTTTGAAGGAAAAGGATTCTTCTAAGCTACAAGAGTTATACAATCAATTCAATAAAGCCAAATAACAACCTTGAGTATCGTTTTATGAAAAAGATATTAATCGCATTAATGCTTATTATACCACTTTTTGCAAATGCACAAAAAGATAATAATTTAGCATTCAAAGATTCGTTGAATATATATAAGGATACTTCATCCGAATATCACTCAAAATTAGATTCACTATATTCTAGTTTCGAGGAAAAATATAAAAATCAACAAGTTACTAATATTGGTGGCATTCCTTTTGGGATTTCTAGAGAAGAAGCATTACCCATATTAAGAAACAAGTATGGAGAAGAAATGTATAATCCTAAGAAAAAAAACATATTGTCTTTTAATAATATAAAGTATGCTGGTGTGGATTTTAATACTGTGCATTTTCTTTTCCAATCAGACGGAATTAATAGTTATTTTAATACTTGCATATTTGTTTTAAACGCAGATACAGAAAAAGAAGCAATTGACAAACAAAAAAAAATGAGCGATATTTTGTCTAAAAAATATGAATTATCTTGCGTTAAAGATGCCAATGGACTTGATTCATACGGTGGTGGCGTATCCCCATTATGGGATGGACATTGGAGTTCGTTGTTAAAAGAAGAATATCTCACAGCGATCCATACAGATATAATCAAGTACGATGAAGAGCTAGCAAAAGACACTGGAATCAAATATGCTACTCGTATAATCTATGGTCCTTACAATTATATTAAAGAAGAGTTTTAGTTCCTAATTATATTATCAGCAAACAACAACTATTATAAAATTACAATATGCGCCCAATTAGAACTGTACCCCCAAAAGATGAAAGAGAATATCCTTTAGTTATAACAGCTGAAGAAAAGGATAAAGTATTAAATTATATTTTGGTTGTAGCAAACGGGAAAAGAACAGCTAAACTAAATTATAAAGATATACCAGACCTTAGGATCAGTAAAGAACAATATGAAATAGTTTTAGAGGAGTTCAAAATAGGAGATTTATTGACTATAAAGGATATGGTATTGAATATCTTACGTTGAATTTTGAAATATTCAATTTTGCAGAAAAAGGGGGATTCACTGTTGAAAGAGACTTATATATATTAAGTTTTGATACATTTCAAATGCAGCTAGAACGATTAGAAAAGGAGTTAAGCCCTGATACAGCAGCGAAAGTTGATGATGTTGTCGGAAAAGCCAAAAATATAACTGAACTACTGATAGGGCTCTCTGCTCTAGCTGAAAAAATGAATCTCTAAGATTTATTATCAGGATCAGTTAATAGGAACTCCAATATAGAAGCTGCACGAAGCAGTCTTGAAGCATATAGAGTTGCATCTGCATCCGGGTTGTAATTGATAACGCCTAGTCTGAAACTTTTTAAAAGTAACAAAGCCACTAGACATATCATTAGCAAGTGTTTTCAAGCTTGATATAGTTTCTTTTACATTTTGGTCATAAGACATTTTTATACGCATACGAGCGGAATCATCCACTTTTGCACAACACTGGGGATAAAAGGCTGTCGCATTATCTTCTTTAGAAGATTTGTTTTTTACTTATCCTTCTTAGGACATTTTTTAATAACGATTTCATAAACGCACTATTTTAGTTTGACAATGCGCAAATATAATATTTAAAGTAATATAAAATATGAAATATAGAAATCTTGATAGTACATAAAACATCAAATGGTCGAATTATGGTCGAACCATAAAAAAAAGCAGGACTATATAATTGATATACAGAATATACAACTAGATTTCCAAAAATGTGTCTAGTTTAGTTTTTGTGTTAATAGCTCCCTCGTCAGCGGACGAACTAGGGAGCTATTTTTTTTATTTATTACAGGAATATAATTGCACAAAATATACATATTTTCCATAACTTTGCAGCGACAAAGGATCACACAAATGGAATATAGCGTAGAAGAACTAAAAAGTGCATTAATAGAGAAATGCGAGAGTGAAGGTATCCTGTATGCAACGGTTGCAATGGACCGTCGTACTAAAGAAATGATTCTTCCTGATACTTTACAAGGAGCTCTGAAACATCCGGAATTCTTCGTATGTACCTGCAAGAAAGTAAAAGACCAATATGTAGTGGAGGAGATTACTAAAGTGTAATACTCCCCCCAGTCTTTTATTTTTTATTCGCCCAGTTCACTTAGCAAATCGTAGGAAGGAGCAAAGAAAAGTGTTCCCGTAACTGCTGTACTAAAGTCCAGTAAACGGTCGGTATTGCCTACCGGATTGCCAATAAACATACTTTCCAACATCTGCCGGGTAGTAGTGAACGTACTTGCATAGCCGATGAAGTAAGTACCATATTCTCCCTTAGACGTATTGGCGAACGGCATATTGGCACGCACTATTTTCAGGTCATCTCCAATATTAGTGACGGCATTATGCGCATTTTGAGGTTTCTCCTCGTCAGACAGTTCGACATCGTTAAACTTACGACGCCCGATCACTTTCTCCTGTTCTTCCACAGGTAAGGAGTTCCACGCAACCATATCGTGAATATACTTCTGCACAAAGACATAACTGCCTCCTGCAAAATCAGCATCTTCCTCTCCTACAACTGCAAAATGATAGGGATTTTCATCAACCGCCGGATTCTCCGTTCCATCCACAAAGCCGATAATGGCTTTGCCATCCATATATCTGAAACCGTGAGTTTCGTCGACAGGTTCAACCACGCCTTGAAGTTTCTCATCGATGATAGATGCAAACTCAAAACATAATCCCATCTGTTTTGCACGGATATGAAACAATAAGTCGCCCGGAGTAGAAACTGCCGTATGCTTCTCGCCTTTTATCTCTTCGAAAGTTTTCAGTTCTTTGGGTCTTCCCTGTTCCGGGAAAAGACGGTTCCAGGCATCGGCTCCAAATCCCATGGTACAACTGAACATCATATCAGGAAAACGGTTACGCATACTGCGAATCAGGGCCGAGAAATTGGCACACACATCTTTTACTTTGTCAAGAGTTTCAGGCGAATCTTTTAAAGTATAAACAATAAAAATAACATTTTCGCCTTGTTTCCCCGCTACGTCTTGTGGGATATTACCACCAAATGAATG
>ENA-OQIG01001143-OQIG01001143.1-human-gut-metagenome-genome-assembly--contig:-NODE-1143-length-12387-cov-1.292007_pt1 | contig 12387 bp, 16 predicted proteins | sample MGYA00242576_ERZ504741 | MGnify/ENA primary metagenome ERZ504741 (study PRJEB26092, sample SAMD00036436) | human gut metagenome | host: Homo sapiens | study: EMG produced TPA metagenomics assembly of... | reverse complement strand
ACAAAGGCTTGGATAATTAATAGGGTTGTGCTTGCCAACATTTTGTTGTTGCTTGTATGGGCATGGGTGGTCACAAGGCTGGAGATATGGCATCAAAATATACAGTAGATACACTTATTGAGTTATTAAAGCAATCAGCAGGTATGGATCCGCTTGATGCGGTTGATGATAATATTAAGCTTGTTAATACGCTGCTTTTAAAGAAAGCAGGAGAGTCAGAAGAGTATGAAGGAATGGGAACAACCCTTGTAGTTGCCAGTATTTTTGGAAGCACTTTAAGAGTTGCTAACGTAGGTGACAGCAGACTTTATGTTATAGGAGAAGATATAACACAGATAACAAGGGATCATTCGCTTGTTGAAGAGATGGTACAGCTTGGCCAGATAGACAGAAAAGCAGCAAGAACACATGAGAAAAAGAACTACATAACTAGGGCAATCGGTGGATGTGAGACTGTGGAGGCAGAAATGTTTTCAGTGGATCTTAACGATAATGATATTATTCTTATGTGCTCAGATGGGCTTACTAATATGCTTGAAGATTCAGAGATATTTCACATTGTCAAAGAAAGCGCTGATATTAAAACAGCAGCTGACAGCCTTGTTAAAAAGGCTAATTATAATGGTGGCAAAGATAATATATCAGTAGTATTGATTGAACCATAAGTTGGAAAGGTAAAGAATCATGTTAAGAGAAGGAATGTTTTATGCCGACAGATATGAAATAATTGAACAGATAGGTACGGGTGGAATGGCTGATGTTTATAAAGCCAAGTGTCATAAGCTTAACAGATATGTTGCTATTAAGGTTATGAAATCTGAATTCAGCCAGGATAAGACATTTGTCAGCAAGTTCTGGGCAGAGGCACAGTCAGCGGCAGGACTTGTCAATCCTAATGTTGTCAATGTATATGATGTTGGCGTTGAGAATGGAATATATTATATTGTTATGGAACTTGTAGAGGCATAACTCTTAAGAAATATATAGAGAAGAGAGGCAGGCTTCCATATAAAGAGGCTGTAAGTATAGCAATACAGGTTGCTAATGGTATGGATGCAGCACATAAGCACAATATTGTCCACAGAGATATTAAGCCACAGAATATTATTATCTCAAAAGAGGGCAAAGTAAAGGTTACAGATTTTGGAATAGCTAAGGTTGCATCATCAGCTACTATTAACACATCAGCATCTATGGGTTCAGTGCATTATATTTCGCCTGAGCAGGCAAGAGGTGGCTATTCAGATGAGAGAAGTGATATATACTCACTTGGTATAACTCTTTTTGAAATGCTCACAGGAACAGTGCCTTTTGATGGCGATTCAGCAGTATCAGTAGCTGTCCAGCATATACAGGATAGTATACCACTGCCTTCACAGCTTGTAGAGGGTGTACCTGTAAGTGTAGATAAGATTGTGCTTAAGTGTACGCAGAAAAAGACAGATAGAAGATATCAGTCAGCAGCAGACTGATAGTTGACCTTAAAAGTCACTTGTTATGCCAGATGAAGATTTTGTCAGAATGGGTTCTGCATATGATAGTGTATTAAAGAAGGACGAAGAAGAATATAATCCAGATGATGATGAACTTCTTACTGAAAGTGCAGGACATGATTTGGATGATGATAACGATGATACAGATGATGAGCTTCTAGAGAATGATTCCGATAAGGATGAAGATATAGATGATGAGAGAAATGATAAGCTTGAGCTTGTCATGAAATGCATCGGTATCGGTATTGCAGTTATTATACTTATGATAACTATATTTGTAGTTATCAAGCTTGTAGGAAATGGCAAAAATACAGCAAAAAATAATAAAACCTCAGTAGAAGCAACAACTGTTAATACAGCTAATAACAATTCATCAGACATGGTAGAGGTTCCAGAAGTTCTTGGTATGACAAAGGAGGATGCTATCAAGGCACTTAACAAGCTTGGGCTTGGATATAAGGCTGTTACACAAAGCTCTGATACGGTTGCAGAGGATTGTGTTATAAGCCAGGGCAATGTAGGCGGTTCAAAGGTAGAAAAGAATTCACAGATAGTACTTACTATAAGTACAGGTAAAGAAAACAAAGAAGTGACAGTGCCTAACGTAAAGGGAAAGTCAGAGCAGGAAGCTAAGGAAGCTATTGAAGCAGCTAATCTTGTGGCTTCTGTAGATTATCAGTATAGTGATTCAGTTGAAGCTGGTAATGTTATAAAATATAGTCCTTCAGGTTCAGTAGCAGAAGGTTCTACAGTAACTATACATGTAAGCCGTGGAAAGAAGGTAACTAATGTATCAGTTCCTAATGTACTTGGAATGTCAGAAAGTCTTGCAAGCCAGACACTTGATTCTGCTAATCTTAAGGTTACAGTCAAGTATGAAACATCATCTAAGGCAGAATATGGAACAGTTACATCACAGACACCTTATTCAGCAGGCGATTCTGTACCATCAGGAACAACTATTACTATATATGTAAGCCATTATCAGCAGACAGCACAGCAGACAACAACAGCTGCTAATAACAAAAACAATAATGGCAATTCAAACAATAGTTCTAATTAATGGAAACGGCATAATATGCAGGGAAAGATAATCAAAGGAATAGCAGGCTTTTACTATGTGCATGTAGAAGCCTGCGGTATATATGAATGTAAAGCAAAAGGAATATTCAGAAACAAAAAGATAAAACCTTTAGTAGGTGATAATGTTTTAATAGATGTTATTGATGAGGATAATAAAAAGGGAAATATAAGTGATATTCTTGAAAGAAAAAATGAACTTATAAGACCAGCTTCGGCTAATATAGATCAGGCTATGGTCATATTTGCTGTAAAATCTCCAGAACCTAACTATAATCTTTTAGACAGATTCATACTTATGATGGATTATCAGGATGTTCCTACTGTTGTTGTATTTAACAAGACAGATCTTGTTGAAGAAAAGGATATAGAAGAGTTAAGAAAAATATATGAAAAATGTGGCTGTAAGGTTATATTTATAAGTGCCTACAATAACACGGGCATAGATATTCTGATAGATACTCTTAAAGATAAGACAACTATACTGGCAGGTCCGTCAGGAGTTGGTAAATCTTCTCTTACTAACATTATTCTTCCAGACAGGAAGGAAGAAGGAGAGATAAGTAAGACAGGAGATGTCAGCAGAATAGGACGAGGGCGTCATACAACGAGGCACTCTGAAATATTTAACGTAACAGGAAGCACATATATATGTGATACTCCTGGGTTTACATCACTTAACCTTCCGGGGCTTGAAAAGGAACAGGTGAGGTTTTATTTCAACGAGTTTGATGAATATGAAGGCACTTGCCGTTTTAATGGCTGTGTGCATATAAACGAGCCGGATTGTGCTGTGAAAATGGCAGTTGAAAGGGGTGTTATAAAGCCGCCGCCGATATACAAGCTATGTAGAGCTATATGAAGAGATTAAGAATCAGAAGAAGTATTAGTGAGGAAATATATTATGATGTTATTATCGCCATCGTTACTGGCAGCAGATTTCAAGAATCTTGAAAAGGATATAAAAACTGTGGATAAAGCAGGAGCTGATTATATTCATCTTGATGTTATGGATGGAAGTTTTGTTCCAAGCTTTTCATTCGGAAATCCAGTCATTAAATCAATAAGAGAATGTACAGATAAGGTGTTTGATGTACATCTTATGATTGATGAGCCTATAAGATATATAGAGGAGTTCGTAAGTGTGGAGCTGATATAATTACAGTTCATGTTGAAGCGTGTCAGGATGTAGCAGCAACGCTTAAAAAGATTAAGGAATATAATATAAAACCAGCTATTACACTTAATCCAGAAACACCTGTAAAGGCTATAGAGCCTTATCTTTCAATGGTTGATATGGTGCTTGTTATGAGTGTACATCCTGGTTTTGGAGGTCAGAAGTTCATCCCAGAGTCTATACAGAAGGTAAAGGAAGTAAAGAAGCTTCTTATAGATAAGGGACTTGATAATGTTGATATAGAAATCGATGGCGGTATCAATGCAGAGAATCTTGCATCAGTACTTGAGGCTGGTGTTAATGTTGTTGTTGCCGGTTCAGCGGTTTTTAAGAATGATGCATCAGAGAATGTAAAAAAGTTTAAGGAAATTATGTCGTTATATTAAACAGGTATCCCAGATGGATGAGTTGTTCTGACAGATGTAATAGCATTTACATATGTTATATAACTTTTCTGTCTGGGATTTGATTAATGTAATGGTGTGATACAGGAAAGGATACTGAAGCTATGTTAGAAGAATTAAAACAAAAAGTGTATGAAGCGAATATGCAGCTTCCAAAGTACGGACTTGTTACTTTTACATGGGGAAATGTAAGTCAGATAGACAGAACTACTGGGTATTTTGCATAAAACCAAGTGGAGTTGATTATGAACTGTTAACTCCTGATGATATGGTTATTATGGATCTTGAAGGAAACAGGATAGAGGGGAGATATAATCCGTCTTCAGATACCCAGACACATATAGAACTATATAAAGCGTTCGATAAGATAGGTGGAATAGTGCATACACATTCATCGTATGCTACAAGCTGGGCACAGGCAGGCAGAAGCATACCTTGTTATGGAACTACACATGCGGATTATATATATGGTGAGGTTCCATGTCTTAGATGCCTTACTAAGGAGGAGATAGATGAGGCATATGAAAAAAATACTGGAAAGCTTATAGTTGATGAGTTTAAAAGGATGGGGAAAGATGTTTCTGCTGTTCCAGCTGTACTATGCAAGAATCATGGACCTTTTACGTGGGGAAAGGATGCAAAAGAGGCTGTTCATAATGCGGTTGTGCTTGAGGAGTGTGCAAAGATGGCATATAGGACAGAAAGCATAAATCCACAGGTAAACAAGCACCACAGGAGCTTATGGATAAACATTATTTAAGAAAACACGGAAAAAATGCATATTACGGACAGAAAAATGTCAAGTAAAATTAAACTTTCATGGAAAACAGCGAAATTAAAGGCAGTGAAAATAATCTTTCAGGGGTTTTAAAAATACATTTTTTATGATATAGTAATCAGATGATGTGAAGGTCAAAAAATCAAAAAGCCGTTTATGATTGTAAAAGCTAAGAAGCCATGGGAATTATGGCTATCATGATTGGGCTGCAGTAAATATAGCGGATTGTTTAAATGAAATAAAGAGAAAGGTGAAAGTCCTGAAACAGAGGATTTTCAAAGAGGTATATACATTATGAAACTCGGTATCGTAGGTCTACCAAATGTAGGTAAAAGTACATTATTTAATTCACTTACAAAGGCAGGAGCGGAGTCAGCAAACTATCCATTCTGTACAATTGATCCTAATGTTGGTATTGTTACAGTGCCAGATGAGAGACTTGATAAGCTTGCAGCACTTTATAATTCTGCAAAGATAACACCAGCGGTTATAGAGTTTGTTGATATAGCAGGTCTTGTAAAGGGAGCAAGTAAGGGAGAAGGTCTTGGTAACCAGTTCCTTGCTAATATACGAGAAGTAGATGCAATCGTTCACGTAGTAAGATGTTTTGAGAATTCTAACATCGTACATGTAGATGGTTCTATTGATCCTGTACGTGATATTGAAACAATCAATCTTGAACTTATATTCTCAGATATGGAAGTGCTTGAGAGAAGACTGGCAAAGCAGAAGAGAGCTTCTTATAATAACAAGGATATAGCTAAGGAATGTGAACTTATAGAAAGACTTCTTGCATTTCTTGAGGCAGGTAATCTTGCCAAGAACTTTGAATGTGAGGATGAGGATGAAGAAGCATTCATGAAGGAATATAATCTGCTTACAGCTAAGCCAGTTATATTTGCTGCTAATGTGTCAGAAGATGATCTTGCTAATGATGGCGCTGGCAATGAATATGTAGCACAGGTAAGAGAATATGCAAAGAAGGATAACTGTGAAGTATTCGTTATATGTGCACAGATAGAAGAAGAAATATCTGAACTTGATGATGAAGAGAAGAAGATGTTCCTTGATGATCTTGGAATAAGCTCATCAGGACTTGATAAGCTTATAGCAGCAAGTTACAGGATACTTGGACTTATCAGCTACTTAACAGCAGGTGAAACAGAGACAAGAGCATGGACTATAACAAAAGGAACTAAGGCTCCTGGTGCGGCAGGAAAGATTCATAGTGACTTTGAAAGAGGCTTTATCAAGGCAGAAGTTGTTAATTATCAGGATCTTTTAGATTGTGGTACTTATGCAAAGGCAAAAAGAAAAAAGGTCTTGTGCGTATGGAAGGTAAAGAATATGTAGTTAGGATGGAGATGTAATTCTTTTCCGTTTTAAACGTATAAAATAAAATGTGATAAAGGTTTATAAAAGGACCAGACAGCTGTCATAAGACAGATTGTCTGGTCCTTTTGTACTATATTTTTTAAAAAGTCCGCAAGTGTTGATATTAATCTGCCTGATGTTGATGGAAAATTTTAGAAAAATGCCAAAAAACTATAGGAAAATGCTTGTGTTTTTTATTAAAAAAGTATAAAATTGACTCTAAAGTGGAGCAAAGTGGTAGTGAGTGGAAGAAAGTGGTAGAAAGGAGGAACGATTGCTATGTTTATGGGCGAATATAGCCATACTATAGATGCCAAGGGCAGAATAATCGTTCCAGTGAAGTTCCGCGAAAGTCTTGGTGATAACTTTGTTGTTACCAAAGGACTTGATAACTGCCTTTTTGTATATACCAAAGAAGACTGGCAGAAGTTTGAAGAGAAGTTAAGGACACTTCCTCTTACGAATAAAGATGCCAGAAAGTTTACAAGATTCTTTCTTGCGGGAGCAGCAGAAATGGAGGTTGACAAGCAGGGAGAATACTTATTCCATCTGTATTACGTGAGTTTGCAGCACTTGAGAAGGATGTTGTATTCGTAGGGGTTGGAAGCCGTATAGAGATATGGAACAGAGCAGGATGGGATGAAAGCATAAGCGGTTATGATGATGATATGGATGAAGTCGCAGAAAATATGGACAGTCTGGGATTTACTATATAAGAACGAATCAGCTTTTAAACAGAAACACTAAAAACTGATCTTTAAAGTATAAACAGGGAGAGAGTGGTATGGAATTCAAGCACAAGTCAGTATTATTATACGAGACGGTTGATCAACTTAATATCAAGCCTGATGGTATATATGTAGATGGCACGCTTGGAGGTGGAGGCCATTCATATGAGATTGCAAGCAGGCTTTCTGACAAAGGAAGACTTATAGGTATTGATCAGGATGAGGATGCTATAAAGGCAGCTAGTGAAAGATTGAAACCTTTTATGGACAGAGTCACTATTGTAAGGAATAATTATTGCAACATGGATAAAGTATTAGACAAACTTTCCATTGATAAAGTAGATGGCATAATGTTAGACTTAGGAGTTTCTTCATATCAGCTTGATACAGCTGAGAGAGGATTTACATACAATGTAGATGCCAAGCTTGATATGCGAATGGATCAGAGACAGGAAGTTACAGCAAGAGATATAGTTAATGATTATAGTGAATATGATCTTTACAGAATCATAAGAGACTATGGAGAGGACAGATTTGCAAAAAATATTGCAAAACATATAGTTGCTGCCAGACAAAAAAAGCCTATAGAGACAACATTTGAGCTAAATGAAATAATAAAGGCAGCCATACCTATGAAGGTAAGGGCAACAGGTGGACATCCATCAAAAAGAACATATCAGGCTATAAGAATAGAGTTGAACAGAGACTTGAGGTTCTTGAGAATTCGATAGATATGATGATAGACAGGCTTAATAAAGGTGGACGCCTGTGTATAATAACTTTTCATTCACTTGAAGACAGAATAGTGAAGGTCAGATACAAGAATAATGAGAATCCTTGTACTTGTCCTCCAAGTTTTCCAACATGTGTTTGTGGCAAAAAGTCTAAAGGAAAAGTTATAACAAGAAAACCTATTATTCCATCTGAAGAGGAATTAGAGGAGAACAGCAGATCAAAAAGCTCTAAGCTAGAGTGTTTGAAAGAGCATAAGGAGGTAAGAGTGAAGATGAGTAATTCAAAGAACCGTGTAAGCGTTTCTGGTAAGATATATGGTAAGGCATATGAATATGGAAGTGCAGCAAGACAGCTTAATATGAATGCACAGCCTCTTAGACGTAACGAAGAATCGGAAGAGTCAAGAGAACAAAGACGTGCAAAACAGAAACAGATCAGACACAACAATAAGATTAATCTTATGTATACAGTTGTTGTTGCAACAGTTGCATCAGTTGTATTTTTTATATGCTATCAGTATCTTAATGTCCAGGCAGCAGCTAAGGTTAATTCAGATAAGATAATAGAGTTAAAAAGTACTTTGAATTCACTTAAAGACAACAATGATGCTCTTGAAGCTGATATCAATGCAAGTATAGATTATGATGCCATATATGATACAGCTGTCAATGATCTTGGAATGATATATCCAGGTAAAGGACAGGTTATTACATATGACTCAAAGGAAAGTGAATATGTAAAACAGTTCAAGGATGTTCCAGAAGCTGGTAAATAACTGATTTACAGTTATATAGTGATGATGAATATAAATATCAGAATATTAAGAGGTACTTATGGCAGATAGTGAACAGTTAAGAAGAAATAAGTACAGAAGAAAAAGAGTGATGTTAAAAAGAGTCCATGTCAGGGGCAAGGTTGCACTTGGCATGGTTGTTGTTATATTGATAGTTCTTGGTGGACATGTGTTTAAGATAAACTATACACATGGTGATGTGTATGCAAAAGCGGTATTAGACCATCAGACATATACTTCAACTGAGCTTGCATATAAAAGAGGACAGATACTTACAAGCGATGGTACTGTGCTTGCGTATAGCGAAAAGGTTTATAATCTTATATTAGATGTTAAACAGCTGCTTTCAGATGAAGAATATAAAGAACCGACACTTAGTGCACTTACAAGATGCTTTTCGCTTGACAGAAGTGAGCTTGAAACTATAGTTGCAGCCAATCCTAACAGCCGTTATCAGAAGCTTTTAAGAAATCTTACCATGGATGAGATAGAAGAGTTTAAGAATCTTATGAATGATAAGACAGAAGGAAAAAACATTAAGGGTGTATGGTTTGAGGACAGCTATTTAAGAAAATATCCATTAGGCACATTTGCAAGTGATACGATAGGCTTTGCAAGTGCCAGCAATGGTGGTGAACTTGGAATAGAAAGCCAGTATGATGATGAATTGACAGGAACTAATGGAACAACATAACAGCTATGTTGATGATGGACTAGAGGTTACAGAAACACAGAAGGCTGCTGTAGATGGAAATAACATCGTAACAACGATAGATTATAATGTTCAGTCTATTATAGAAAAATGTATTAAAGAATATAACGCTGAAAAACCACATCAAAGAATACAGCAGTAGTAGTTGCAGATCCATCTAACGGGGATATTCTTGGAATGGCAAGTTATCCAACTTTTGACCTTAACAGTCCAAGAGACTTAAGTGGTGTATATACTCAGGAACAGATAGATAAGATGTCGGATGATGATTATAAGAATGCATTATATTCATTATGGACGAACTATTGTGTATCGGAAAGTTACGAACCAGGTTCAACCTTTAAGCCGGTTACAGTGGCATCGGCTTTAGAAGAAGGCGTTGTAAAGGATGGAGATACTTATACATGTAATGGATATGAAATGATAGGACCTGACAGGCTTAAGTGCCATGTGTATTCATCAGGTGGACATGGAACGATTACAGTAGAGCAGGCTGTTATGAATTCATGTAATCCATATATGATCCATCTTGCCTTAGAACTTGGCAACGAAAAGTTTGCAGCATATCAATCACTTTTTGGTTTCGGTAAAACAACAGGTATAGATCTTCCTGGTGAAACAATGGGTATTGTATATGGAAATAAGATGACAACTATAGATGCTGCATGTAACTCATTTGGGCAGACTATTAATGTTAATATGATGCAGATGATGTCAGCCTACTGTTCTATTATAAATGGTGGAATGTTATATCAGCCACATATAGTTAAAAGAATAGAATCAGCTAACGGCGAGGTTGTAAAAGAAAACAAAGCTACGCTTGTGAGACAGACAGTTACTATGTCAACATCAAAGCTGTTAAGAAGATATCTTAAGAGCACAGTTGAAACAGGAACAGCTAAGAAGGTAGCTGTTACGGGGTATTCAGTGGCTGGAAAGACAGGAACAGCGCAGAAATCACCAAGAAGTGAGAATAAGTGGCTTATATCATTTATAGGACATGCGCCAGCTGATAATCCCAAGTTTGCTATATATGTAATAATTGATGAACCAGATGGAACGACAGGAACATCCGGAAGCTCAGCAGATGTTCTTACACTTTCACATGATATATTAGAAAAGCTTCTTCCTTATATGAGTGTTTACAAGGATTCATTAGAACCAGAAACAGATACAGGCACTGCGGAAGATGAATATACAGTGGATGGTGTACCAGAGGGTTCTATACAGAACACAGCAACTGAAAACTTACAGAACATGCCATCAATTAACTAGTAATAATAAGTATAAGAATAACCCTGAGTGAACTTACATATGAATAAAGTAAGTTTACACAGGGTTATTGTATTATATGAAATCAAGAATAGAGTTAAATGAAGATGAAAGATATTCTTTGTATGTAAGAACGAGGCACAGAAAAAAGCTGCTGACCATAATAATAAGTCTTATTATAATCATGTCACTTCTTACAGTCCGTATAGGATGTATTATGACGGTTGAGGCTGGCTATTATAGCAGAAAGGCAACAGAATTGCACGAAAGAGAGCGTGCGATAAAGGCAATGAGAGGCCGTATACTTGATGCTAATGGAACAGTGCTTGCAGATAACAGGACAGTGTGTACTGTGTCAGTTATACATAACCAGATAAAAGAACCACAAAAGGTTATTGAGATGTTGTGCAGTGAGCTGTCAGAAGAAGAGGAGATGATAACTAAAAAGGTAAATAAAAATATCATCAATAGAGATTATCAGGACAAATGTTGAATAAAGAAACAGGAGACAGGATAAGGGAGTATGATTATGAAGGGGTGAAGGTTGATGAGGATTATAAAAGATATTATCCATATGACACTCTGGCATCTAAGGTTATAGGGTTTACAGGAAGAGATAATCAGGGGATTGTTGGTCTTGAAGCAAAGTATGATGCCTGCCTTTCAGGAGATGGTGGAAAGATACTGACACTTACAGATGCGTGGGGAAGTGAGCTTGAGGGTAAAAAAGAAGGAAGGCTTGAACCCAAGGCAGGGTGTGACCTTTATACAAGCATAGATATAAATATCCAGATGTATGCACAGCAGCTTGCAGAAAAGACACTTGTTAAAAAGGGTGCAAAAAGGGTATCGATAATAGTCATGAATCCACGTAATGGTGAGTTATATGCAATGGTAAATGCTCCGGAGTATAACCTGAATGATCCATATACATTGAATTATGATGATGAAGACACAACTGGAAATAAGATGGATAAACTAAATAATATGTGGAGAAATTTCTGTATAAATGATACATATGAACCTGGCTCGGTTTTTAAGATGGTAACAGCAACAGCTGCGCTTGAACTTGGTGTTGTGAGCCTGTCAGATATGTATACATGTGGTGGTTCAACAACAGTTGCTGATAGAAGAATAAGATGTCATAAAACAACAGGACATGGAACGCAGACCTTTACCCAGACAGTAATGAATTCGTGTAATCCGGCATTCATAGAATGGGGGAGGCGTGTCGGTGTAGATAATTTCTATACATATATTGATAAGCTTGGATTAACCTCAAAGACAGGAATTGATATAGCAGGTGAAGCAGGTACTATCATACATAAGAAGGAAAACGTAGGAGAGGTGGAGCTGGCAACCATGTCGTTTGGACAGTCGTTTCAGATAACTCCAATGCAGATGCTAAGGGCAGCTGCAGCAATTGTAAATGGTGTAATCTGGTAACACCACATTTTGCAATCAGAACATGTGCTGCTGATAAAACAACATACAGCGAGTTTTCATATTCGACTACACAGGAAGCTGTAAGTAAGGAAACAAGTGATACGATGAAGGATATATTAAGACAGGTTGTTGAAGAAGGTGGTGGAAAAAAAGCATATATTGAAGGCTTTTCAATAGGAGGAAAAACAGCTACTTCACAGAAGCTTCCAAGAGGTTCAGGAAAATATATAGCCTCTTTTATAGGTTTTTCAGATGTGACGGATCCTTCTGTTATAGCTATGTGTCTTATAGATGAGCCTCAGGGCGTATACTATGGAGGAACAATAGCAGCTCCTGTCATAAGAGAGCTATATGACAATATATTGCCGTATATGGATTTAAAATGAATAACTTTA
>ENA-OQIG01001142-OQIG01001142.1-human-gut-metagenome-genome-assembly--contig:-NODE-1142-length-12394-cov-1.381185_pt1 | contig 12394 bp, 17 predicted proteins | sample MGYA00242576_ERZ504741 | MGnify/ENA primary metagenome ERZ504741 (study PRJEB26092, sample SAMD00036436) | human gut metagenome | host: Homo sapiens | study: EMG produced TPA metagenomics assembly of... | reverse complement strand
ATGATGATTTTTATTTATGGAGTGTGCAAGTATGGGGACAATAGGAACAATTGTTAACTGGGGATATTACATTGTATTTATTATAGCAGGGTTGGCTTACCTGGTTTGCTTTTGGAATCCCTGGAAGAAAAATAAGAAGATTATTTGCCAGTTTGAATGAAGAGCTTGCGGCGTATACTCCTCAGAGCATATTAATAAATTTTGAGAGCTTTAGTGAAAAACTTGAAAAGAATCCATTGGTGGCTCCTCTGTGGAAAAAATATGAAAAGACACTGATCAAGGTCCGGAGAGATGACATGGTTGCCGTTTATTCTACAGTAGACAGCGATGAGTATATCAATCCGGTTAATCTTATGTCGGGGCTGAATGTATCATTCTTCTCTAATCTTGGAGGAATTTTTACAGGGCTGGAATTTTGGCACATTTGTTGGACTTACACTTGGAATCTGGGGCATTGATACCAGCTCCAGCGCACGTCTCCAGGCCGGCATCAGTACGCTGCTGGCCGGTTCATCAATGGCTTTCGTAACATCTATTATCGGTATTATCTGCGCCATAGGCTTTAATAGTTGGTATAGCAGGGACGTCAAAGAATACAGCAAAATGATTTGCTGTACAGCAGATCATTTTGACCGGATTTTTATAAGAAAAAAACTGGAAGATTTTTTTATAGAAGAGAATGAATCTCACAGAAACAACTGATAGCCATACAGGATTTGAGTACCAACTTGCAGTCAGCCTTGGAGAGACGTTTAATAATACTCTTGAGAAATTAAATATGCAGATGGATCAGTCGATGAAGTCTAATTTAAAAGAAACACTGGAGCCATTGTTTACAGAACTCATTCAGGAGACCAAGAAATTAAATGGCGGAGCCATGAATACTGTGGCAGAGTCGTTTACTAAAGGTGCCGGGGCACAGATTGCAGAATTTGCCGATACATTAAAAGAGTTGTCTTCAGGAATGAAGGAAATTCTTGAACATGCCCGGCAGACGAATCAGCAGGCCAATGAAGAACTTCAAAGTTCTCTGAACAGTATGATTGAAAAATTAAATCAGTCATTTGACCAAAACCTGATCCGTCAAAAAGAAGGTATTGATCAGAGCAGCAGCCAGATGCAGGAATTGATGAAGTCTCTTACCGAGCTCTCAGGGAAACCGCTGCGAATGTGAAAAGTTCTTCCGATGCGCAAAAACAAAATATGGAGCAATCTGGGGAAAAGATGAGATCTTCCATGGAAGAGTCGATGGTTCTTGTGAAGAAGGCGCTGGAACAAATCAGTCAAAAAATGGAAGAGCGTACGACTGCAGCGGCCGGGAAGCTGGATGCTGCATCTCAGGGAATTACAAAAATCGCAAGAAATTTATGATAAAACAACAAAAGATGCTGTCAAAAATATGGATTCAATCGGTTCAGAATCTGATGACAGGAGTAGAAAAAGGAATGCAGCAGATGCAGAATGCAATGGATCAGAAAGAACAAGGGCTGGTTCAGGTATTGAACTCCATGCAGAGAACTCTGCAGTCATCCCATATATTAGTTAAAGATGCGGGTACTGCCGCAAATGCATTTCAAAAAGCGGCAGTGCCAATTCACGATATTGCCTCTCAAATGGGAAAGATGGTCACTTCCAGCACCCTTATCAATTCAGACATGAACCGTCAGGTGGAACAAATCTCATCTATCAGTCAGAATACGCAAAAAATGCAGAACATATCGAGAAGGCGACTGTAACAACACAGCAGACATGGAAAAACTATGAAGATGAATTTATCAAAGTCAAGGAGAATTTGGATGATACATTGGAATCCCTGTGCTCAAATATCGAAAAGTACAATGCTGTTACAACGGATGCATTAAGCCGGAAGCTGCTTAAATTCGATCAGTCTATCAGCGCCGCTGTTGACAGGCTGGCATCTTTATATGAGGAAACTAATGATACGCTGGAAGACCTCAATGATCATATCAATAAATTGAAAAAATAATCGGATGCAGGGTTTCATATAGGGGGCACTCATTTTGAGAAGACGCCAAATAAGACAAGAAATAAATGGACCGGATGGAGATGCATTTAATCTGTCAATCAGTGATCTTATGGCTGGATTTTTAGCCATCTTTATTTTGGCAGTTTGTTATTTTATGATGAATTTAGGAGAGGTAAAAGACCAGTATACAGGAAATAATGAAAAAAGAAACGAAATTCTTCAGGATATACAGACACAGATGCAAATGCGCGGTGTCAATGTCCATGTAGATAAAAAACAGGGAGTCCTGCGTATCCCTGAAGGAGTCCTTTTTGATCAGGGAGATGCCAATCTTAAAGCAGAAGGATATGAAGTCATTGCTGATTTAGGCGATGTCCTTGACCAGGTCCTCGATCAGGACAAATATAAAAATACGATTGAGACTATTTTTATTGAGGGTCATACGGATAATGTACCTATTGAGACAAATGAATTTCATTCAAATTGGGAATTATCCACACAAAGAGCTATTAATACATGGAATCTGATGGGGCAGGATGTGCCGGCCTTGAAAAGCATAGTGAATCCGAATCAACAGCCGATTTTTTCCTGCTCGGGATATGCGGATACGCGTCCCATTACAGATGATGAATATGACGAAAATTCAGATGAGGGGCGGCAGGCAAACCGGAGGATTGATATACGGTTTACCATGATGCCCCCTGTGGATCCTGCACAGACAGATAAAAATTGATTTTGGTATTCATAACGGACGGAGTTTCCCCATGAGTTATGCCTTCAATTTAGAAAAATTATCCGGGATATTATCAGATCTTAACAAGCCACATAAAGAATATCCGGATCCTAAAAAAATAGAATTGGCTGTGAGGAAGATCAGTAAAAAACTGGACAGTGTCTCTGCTGTTCCTAAAAATATTGATTTATCGGCACTGAACAAAAAAATTCATAGAAAATTTCAGGGGTATTCAGAGAAGTTAACAGTTAAAGAAATGAAAAATCTGCCTTTTCTACTGGGACTTAATGCAGGGGAGATGGGAATGACAGAGTTCATTTTCCGTGAGATGAATATTCATCGTTCTTCCGTTTTTAGACGTATTTTTATATGCATATTTAATACATATATTCCTAATCACAAGTCTTATGCATACATGGAAAAACAAATAGCTGATGAATTGAAACGGGATCCGGGAAAAATCAGGAGACTCAGATTTTTAAAAATGAACCCGCGCTTGCTATCTGGCGGACCAGGACAATTAGCTGTTGATTTTCAGGGGGATATATTTGCTTATTTAGGGAAAATTGAATTTCCGAATGCATTATACGGCGGACGGTTTATCGGATATGCAATTATGTCATTCTTTAACCAGGGAAAGCATTCGGCAGATATATTAATGAAAAATGCAATAAATGGAGAATCTCTGATCGGCCATGATAATTTATTTCCTTATATTGCAGATTCTTTGATTATGACGGTTCACCGGTATGGCAAAGCAGTATATATAGATCCATTAATTAAATTGCTTTATCAACATATGAAAGATCCCAGACATCCCGAAGCAGATCAAATGGCAGAAAGTCAGTCCACGGGCGCAGGCTGTTTTTTTATCGTGGCTGAAGAAAAATGACTTTGAAATTTTTTTTGGAATTATCGAAAAAACAGCAGGACAAACCTTATCAGGAGACCGTATGTGGAAATATCGGCAGCAATTTTGGGAAGATTATCTGGACAATATGTATGAGACACGGGTGATATTAGGGCCTGATGCAGTGGAACTGGCACAGAGGATGGGACAAAAATTATTAAACTGCGCGTATTTATCACGGGGTTCGCATGACCAAAGCCTGCTTATGTTCAGTATTGGACAATTTGTATTTATTGAAGTCAGTCATAGTGGAAAACTGCGCGTTTTCTTAAAAGATCACTCCCCTGTTCCTTTTTATGAATCCCGAAAGGGTTCTACCTATCATATAGTGAAATTCGAGAATCTTATGCGGCTGAAGAATTTATTCATTCCAGTCCTGAAACATATAGTTGGCAGTCACGTGTTTCAGAATGGATCAGAATGAATTGCCGAATTAACCCAAAGAGAAGGTATTATAGAAATGAAAGATGAAAAATTCTGGATCTGTTCAGAAATGGGATATTCCTTCCAAGATCATGGAGGGGAAGATGAGCGGTATTGGCAGATTGTAAAAAGTGAGCTGGATATGCTGCTTACGGAGGGGCGGGCTAATAAAATAGGACAGAATTATATCATAACCCATGATACCGCAGTCTCTTTTTCTGAAGAAGAACGTGAAACCTTGGGGATGCCCAAGGTATTTCCCTATTTAATTTCCATACAGGAAAAAAATCTTTTTCAAAATCAACAGTTCCAATTGGAGATCTATTACTTAAAGCCGGATAAGACACCTTTTGTTAATCCACAAGTAATAGGTTCCTTCATAAGAATTTCGGATTTCTCTTTTTTTATGTTTTAATAAACCAACAGTATGAAATTGTAAAAGCAGCGGATAAATTAAGGAAAGAGCAAAATACTTCAGGCAGTCAGCAGAATATTATGGCGAGAAATATGCGCTATACCTCGGATATTCAAAAAAATGCGCAGAAAATTGATGCATTTTTGACACCTTATCTGAAGTCTGATATTGTGGCGCCGGATAAACTATCTATTTCTGTACAGAAAATGAAGATGGTACATATTATATTTCACCGGTTCTTTTAAAAAAATCAGAAAATGGGTATGATCCTATTTCAGAGGAGGATTTAACAGACGTTTTCATGACAGTCCATCGGTAAAGCAGATTTATACGGGGAAAAATAGGCATACTTATGTCATTTTTGACGATGATCAGTCGATGGTTTAAAGCAGATTAAACAACATCATCGGCTCAAGAAAGAGGAAGCAAAACGTATTTTGCGGTCGCCGTCAAGTATTTTTAGCCGAAAAACATTTGTGTTTGATGCACAATACTATTCTGAACGGGTGGAAGCATACGGTGAATTTATCCGTAAAAATTTGCCGTATCTTCCGATTCAGGAAAAAGGATGGCTGCCGGAAGAGGGGAATTTCCGTGCATCTGAGACGGATGGAAAAGAAATGCCGGCGGTGTCTCCTCATAATGTTAGAGAACTTGAAAGGACTGTAAAAACAGCCAGACTCAATGAAAAAAATGAGTTCATATGGCATGGGAAAAAATACATCATCACTGAAGAATTAATAGAAAAGATAAAAAAAATAAAACCGGATGAAAAAGATGATTCTGTGACAGGTGTTGACAATCCTTCTTCTGAGAAGCAGGTCCAGCTTTCTAATCAAGCACTTATCATTAAAGACAACCTGTCAGATCTGGAATATGGTGCCCATCAGAGGAAGGAGCAGCTGCTGCATGGGAGATGGCGCCATGTACAGGATTGAAGATGAGATTCATTTATTTGATTATCAAGAAGAAGGCATACACTGGATTTGGTCAAATTGGATGAAAGGCTATAAAGGCGTCCTGCTGGCTGATGATATGGGATTGGGAAAGACAGTTCAGGCGCTGGGGTTTATTGCCGGAATGAAAAAACCTATGGTCAGAATCCTATGAATTCGGTATTGATTGTAGCCCCCGTATCATTATTGGCGAACTGGAAAGAAGAATATCAAAATTTGTCAAAGAAGGAATATTCCGGGATATTATTGAATTATACAGTGATAAAATAAATGACTATGATAAGGACTCTTTGATTTATCATGATTTTTCTCCTATAGCCAAGGACTGCATTGTCCTGACGACCTACGAAACCCTGCGGATTAATGATGTGGATTTTGGACGTATGGACTGGTCCTGTATGATCTTGGACGAAGCGCAGAAAATTAAAAATCCTGTTTCTCTGATATGCAATACAGCCAAAGCGATGAAGTATGATTTTGCTGTAGCGCTGACGGGCACCCCAGTGGAAAAATGCATGGATTGATTTGTGGAGCATTATGGATTTTGTTGTACCTGGTAAATTAGGAAGTCTCAGGGAATTTAATAGTCAATACCAAAACAGGTTAAAGTCTGTTAAGAATAATTCCAAAGAACTGAAAAAACTGGGTGGATCAGCTGGAAGAACAGCTTAAACCTGTATTTCTCCGCAGACAGAAAAAAGATTATTTAAAAGATTTTCCGCGTAAAGAGATTCATAAAATAGAAATATGCATGCCCAGGGAGCAGCGCATGCTTTATCGAAATATTATTGAGTCCGCGAAAAAAGAAAAGGGGCATATGGGACAGGGCAGGATGTTCAGTATTATTGCAGCACTGCGTGATGTATCTTTGTGTCCCCATTTGGATTTCTATAATGACCAGGCTTTGGCGCAAATGTCCTGTCAGGATTTTTTTAACTCCTCAGCCCGGCTGCAGGCCACTTTTCAGACTTTAGTGAATATTCGGGAAAAGCAGGAAAAAGCGCTTATCTTCGTTACCAGCCGGAAGATGCAGAGGATTCTAAAATTTTTTATTGACCAGGTTTTTCATCTGCAGACTTTTACACCGATTAACGGTACAGTGTACAGTATTGAAAGGCAGCGGATTATTGATAAATTTAATCAGTCAGAAGGGTTCAATGTATTGATTTTGTCAGCAGAAGCCGGAGGGGTGGGATTTAATATTACCAGTGCCAATCATGTTATCCATCTGAGCAGATGCTGGAATCCGGCCAAAGAAGATCAGGCCATTGACCGTGTGTATCGGATTGGACAGAAAAAAGATGTCCATGTATATATTCCTATTGCAGTAACCCCTGATTATGGGAAAAATGGATCATTTGATGAAAAATTGGATCAGCTTCTGGATTTTAAGCGGCACCTGAGTGAAAGTGTCATATTTCCCACAGGAGATTCCGGAGAAGATGGAGAGCGTATATGGGGTGATCTTATGGGTCCATCATGTAAGGAGTCCTCTCCCGTTTACGGCGGGGAGGATGACCCATGGACTGTTGCAGATACGGATAAAGTAAAGGGAGATGTTTTTGAACATATGATTTATGAGCTGTATAACCAGATGCCTGGTTATACAGCGGAACAAACACCGCAGTCCAATGACAATGGTGCTGATGTGGTCGTTTACTGTGGTGATTCTAAAGAACGGAAGGGGCTGCTTATTCAATGTAAACAGACCTCTACGGGGAAAAATATAGGGCCGGAAGGTGTAGAACAGATTTGCAGTGCATTAAAATGGTACGAAGGACAGACGGGGTATCAATTTCAAGGTATAGTCATCACCAATGCACCGGGATTTACCGCGAATGCAAAAGAGCGGGCAGAGGTCAATCATATTCAATTAATCACAAGAGTGAAACTGGAGGAAATGCTGAAGAAATATCCCATGAAGAAACAACTGTTATTAATTTTTATGTTCAATTACATGGACGAGAGAACTGCATGAAATGATTCGATCATTCGGAGTTGTCTTTTGCAGGAAAGAGGAAGAGAACGGTGGCATATTCAAAAGGAAGGGAAAAGGGGAAATCTTTATTAATTTGTCCGTCTGATTATACTGTCATTGATCTTGAGACAACGGGGCTGAGTCCAGAATATGATGAAATCATTGAAGTGGCCTGCGTTCAATACAGGGACGGACAGGAGACAGAGAGGATTGCGTCCCTGATTCAGCCGGGATCCCGCACAAAAGACAACCGGTTTATAGATCCTTTTATTGAATCGCTGACGGGCATTACAAACCATATGCTTGAAACGGCACCTCGGTTTGAAGACGTGGGAGAGAAAGTCTGGGATTTTTTAGAAGGGGAATTTATTGTCGGGCACAATGTGAATTTTGATATCAATTTTCTCTACGATAACTTCCTGAACCAGTGGGGCAAAAAACTCTGCAATGATTTTCTGGATACCATGCGTCTGTCCCGCCGGGTTCTGCCGGAACTGGAAAGTCATACGTTGGAAGATTTATCAGACTATTTTGATGTGCATATCTCTCATCACCGGGCACTTAATGACTGCCTGATTACCCATGAAGTAGCCGAGCAGCTGAAAGAAATAGCCTGCAGCCGGCCGGAATTGCTTGAAAAGAAAAAATACGCCAGCCACAGATCAAGCTGTGATCTCCGCACCTTGATCTGCGACGGACAGCACATCTGCCCTGACCATATTTTTTATAAACGGCACTGCGTATTTACAGGCAAACTGGAAAAATTCACAAGAAAAGAAGCAGCCCAGATGGTTGTGAATATCGGCGGATTCTGTGACAACACCATGAGCCATGAAACAAATTTCCTGATTGTGGGAAATCTGGATTTTGTGAAAACCGTAAAAACGGTCAGAGCTCTAAAATAAAAAAGCACAAAAATTGATGCTCCTTCATCAGGATCTTCATATAATCAGCGAAAATGTTTTTTATGAACTTATGGAAGATATGCTGTAAAAATACGGAGTGAAACTATGTTTGGCAGCAGTTTTACAGATGCCCGGTTCCCTGATGCAGTGAGCGGCCGTATGACAGAGACATAGAGAGCATATGGTTACTCTTGCGGGATTGTCACTGAATCATGAAATACGGTGCGGATTGTAATTTTTGGATGGATGTCAGGCATATCGGCATTAAAGTGCTGAATCTGAATCAGCCTTTATCAAAGAGCAGTTGAATGATATAGGCAGACTGTTCTTTTGGGCTATAATAAAAAAGGATCCTAAAACTGAGGGTTGTTTTTGACAGATCAATCATTTTTCTGTTGTTGCAGCGCGAAGAAGCAACATGAAGGAAGGAGGCCAATATGGAAAGTGAAAAGGGAAACATGGGTAAAATTCTTATTTATCAAAATGAAAACGGCCATACAAAAGTGGATGTTTATTTTGATGAAGATACAGTTTGGATGGCTCAGCGCAGCATGGCAGAGCTGTATCAAGTGGATGTCCGTACCATTAATGAGCATATTGGGAACATTATTGCTGATGGGGAATTAAGTGAAAAAGCAACTATCCGGAATTTCCGGATAGTTCAATTAGAGGGAACTCGATCGGTTCAGCGTAATGTTCAGCATTATAACCTGGATATGATTTTAGCGGTAGGATACAGGGTGCGCAGCCATGTGGGAATTCATTTCCGCCGTTGGGCCAGTGAGATTTTGACGGAATACATGAAAAAGGGCTTTGCTCTGAATGACGAACGTCTCCGGAACCCGAAGAAATTTGGGGCAGACTACTTTGATGAGCTGCTTGAAAGAATTCGGGATATCCGTGCCAGTGAAAAAAGGCTTTATCGAAAGATCAAAGATATATTCGCTTATTCTGTAGATTATGACAGTAAAAGCGAAGCGGCACAAAATTTTTTCAAATTCGTTCAGAATCAATTGGAGTATGCGGCAACGGGTTATACAGCCTCTGAGATTATTGCAGGCCGGGCAGATGCGGGGAAAGACAATATGGGGTTGACTGCTTTTAAAGGCGCTAAAGTGCGTCGTGCTGATGTAACAGTAGCGAAAAATTATATGTCACAAGAAGAAATCAGCACATTGAATTTGATAGTCAATATGTATCTTGACTATGCAGAGCTGCAGGCGAAAAATCATCAGGAAATGTACATGTCCGACTGGAGAAGGAAACTGGAGGACTTTCTGCGGTTTAATAACAGAGAAATTCTGCGGAATTTCGGAAAAATCAAACGTGAAACAGCAGAAAAATTGGTGCTTGATGAATATGAGAAATACGATGCCCACCGAAGAGAACTGGAAGTGGATGATGTGGATGAATTGGAAGCGGATATAAAACATTTAAAAGCATAGATTCTCAGAGGGATGCCTAATGGACAGCCATAAGATGTTGGTGATTATTAAGGGAAAGGACAGGACAGACGAGATAGCGGATATTAGACAGGAGGCTGCCTGCACACGGGTGACCTATTTAAACCGTTCTAAACCGTACAGCTATCACAGAGAAAATGTCTCTGTCTATCAAAATCCGAAGGAACTGCTGCCTCAGGATTATTGCGTGTTCCATCACGGAGACCTTGTTCTCCATGTTTCACGCATACAGCGGTTTGAATATTACGTGAGACTGTATTATGAATCGGGGCAGCGTGAAGTATTTCCTCTTAGTGAGACAGCCTTGGTGCCTCTGCGCTGAAGAAGGGAAATACACAGGACCGCTTTTCTTATTTTCAAAAACTGGCATACATAGATACACTTCTGACACCCGAGGGAGAGCCATCCTGGGGAAAGCCTTTGGCCGGATCCAGTCCATACAGAAAGAATCCATAGCCTCCATCTATTTAAAAGGAAACCTTCCAGAAGATTCTGAAGAGAAAAAACAGATAGTTTATTATCCTTTTGGATTCAACAGCAGCCAGAAAAAAGCCGTGAATTATGCTTTAAACAACCGAATCAGCGTGATAGAAGGACCGCCGGGCACAGGAAAAACGCAGACGATTCTCAATATCCTGGCTAATATTGTCATGCAGGACGGGACAGCGGCCGTCGTATCGAGCAATAATTCCGCCACAGAAAATGTGGAAGAAAAACTCAAAAAATATGAAGTGGATTTTATCTCCGCATTCTTAGGAAGCCGGAAAAACAAAAGAAGGATTTATTCTGCAGCAGAAAGAAATTCCAGCCATGGAAGACTGGAAAATTCCGGATCAAGAGAAAGCAGATATAAAACAACGGCTGTCACGGATGTACGTTCCCTTGATAAACAGCTTAAGCAAAGAGAACGGATGGCACAGCTGAGTGCAGAATGGAATACACTAAAAGTGGAACAGGCACATTTTCTGACATATTATCAGGAGACCTGCGGATGATGTGGATTTTCGGACCATCGGCAAAGTAAAATCCAAAGCACTCCTCCATTTAATGGCACGTTGTGAGATCATGAAAGAAAAACGGGGTGTCGTCTCTTCCTGGGCAAAACTTTATAATTTTTTTGCCTTTGGAATCTATATCTCCGCTTCTATACCAACCCGTGGGACCGGATCATGGCCGTGTGTCAAAAACATTACTATGAAGAACGGGATAAAGAACTGGAAGAAGAGATCAGCACACTGAAAAAGCTCTTGAATCCTGTCGATTTGAGAACAAATGGAAGAATACACAGCACTGTCCATGAAAATGTTCCGGCACTGCCTTTTCCTGAGATACCATAATAGGAAAAGGGAACAGTACTCTGAAGCAGATCTGCAGTGCCGTTCCAAACAGTTTATTCAGGATTATCCCATCATACTCAGTACGGCCCATTCACTGCGGAATAGTTTGAATCCTGAATACATATATGACTATGTCATTATGGACGAGGCATCTCAGATCAATGTGACCACAGGTTTTCTGGCCTTTTCCTGTGCCCGCCGGGCAGTTGTGGTGGGCGACATGAAACAACTGTCTCATGTGGTTGATCAGGAAATGAAAAAACGAACGGATGCGGTTTTTCAGGAATATCACATGCCGGAGGCATACCGGTATAGCGATCACAGCATGCTCCGTTCCATAACAGAACTTTTTTTGGAGATTCCCATAACAATGCTGCGGGAACATTATCGGTGTCATCCTAAAATTATTGAATTCTGCAATCAAAAATTTTATGACGGACGGCTTATTATCATGACTGAAGAACGGGAGAAAGATCCGGCACCCCTGATGATTTACAAAACAGTTCCGGGCAATCATGCCAGAAATCATCTCAACCAGCGGGAAATTGATGTAATTTGTGAAGAAGTCCTGCCTCACGCAGTCTCAAGATCCCAAGAGCATCATTGGGAATCGTCACTCCCTACAGAAACCAGGCGGATGCCCTGCAGCAGAAATTAGCTGGTACCTCTATTAAAGCCGATACAGTGGATAAGTTCCAAGGACAGGAACGGGATACCATTATCCTATCCACGGTGGATAATGATATCTCTGATTTTGTCGATGACGGACACCGGCTGAATGTGGCCGTCTCCCGGGCTGTTCACAGGCTGATTATCGTTACCACAGGAAACACGCCTGCACGGGAAACAGGAATTGGAGATCTGATTCAATATGTCCAATACAATAACATGGATGTTATGAACAGTGAGATTTACTCCGTCTTTGATATGCTTTACAGACAGTATGCTGAAATCCGCAGAGACCTCCTGAAAAAATGGGGACGTGTCTCGGAATATGACAGCGAAAATCTTATGTACAGCATTATTATGGATGTACTGAAAGAAGAGAAGTACCATTCCTACGGTGTGCTGCTGCATGTGCCCCTCCGCATGATACTCCGGGATCTGTCCAGACTGGATACAGACAGAGAGAGCCAGTTCGTCATGAATGCTCATACCCATGCAGACTTTCTGATTTACAACCGCTTCAGCCGCCAGCCGGTTCTGATCATCGAAGTTGACGGCGCCGGCTTATCACCAGAACAATCCGGTGCAGGCGGAACGGGACGAAATGAAAGACCGCATCTG
>ENA-OQIG01001141-OQIG01001141.1-human-gut-metagenome-genome-assembly--contig:-NODE-1141-length-12435-cov-3.003737_pt1 | contig 12435 bp, 13 predicted proteins | sample MGYA00242576_ERZ504741 | MGnify/ENA primary metagenome ERZ504741 (study PRJEB26092, sample SAMD00036436) | human gut metagenome | host: Homo sapiens | study: EMG produced TPA metagenomics assembly of... | reverse complement strand
ATGCGGACCAATACTACAAAGAAAAGAGATGAAAATCACGGAACCAATACGACATGGTATAACTATCAAAAACTTATAGATAAGGGCTATCGATAGTATCATCCAGATAGAACAAAAAATGATGAAATAGACTTTCTAAAATATTGCTTTATTACAGAATTCAGTGGCATATGTAGTCCTTATAGCAAGAAAAGCCCCGAAGTCACAGAATCTATCAAAAATAGGACTACAAATTTATTGAATCACCCTTTTTTTAAGTCTTTTCCTATCATCATAATAGCTTGCGGTCATTATGTCCGCCAATATAAAGATATTATTGATTTACAGAAGTTATTTGAGGTTAAATGGGATGAACGCACAATCGAAGTTGAGAATAATTGGTATAATTTACATAAAGGAAACAACAAAATCCTCATTCATACAAATCAGTTATCAATGAATATTTCTAATCAATTATTGGATGAAATAGCCAAAGAAGTGCCAACCATTATTTAAAGGAATAAAACAAGAAGACATACATGTAAAATGATTAGTTCATTGATAAAAAGTAACCATTTAGATTAACTGGATAGTTAACCTACTCTCATTTATTCATTTATTATTGGTACTACAGACTGATTAGACAGTAGGAAACAAAATAAGTTTTTCGCCGAAAAGGAGGTCGAATATACTTTCTTTTCGTATTTTTGCACTAAATTTCCTAGAATCATGAATAGTGAACCAACATATAACTTGTTACACTCATCAATTACCCCGAGACCTACGTAAACTAACCGTAGAGCAACTGCCGGAAGTATGCGGTGAACTAAGGCAAGACATTATTAAAGAACTCTGCTGCAACCCCGGACACTTCGCCGCCAGCCTGGGGACCGTGGAACTAACCGTAGCTCTGCACTACGTCTACAATACACCATACGACCGTATTGTATGGGACGTGGGACATCAGGCATACGGCCACAAAATTCTTACAGGACGCGTGAAGCATTTTCCACAAACAGGAAACTCGGAGGAATCCGCCCTTTCCCATCTCCGGAAGAAAGCGAATATGATACTTTCACGTGCGGACACGCTTCCAATTCGATTTCTGCCGCTCTCGGTATGGCTGTCGCAGCCGCCCGGAAAGGAGACGCCAAACGCCATGTAGTAGCCATTATCGGCGACGGATCAATGAGTGGCGGACTGGCTTTTGAAGGACTGAACAACGCATCTGCCACGTCGAACAACCTGCTCATTATCCTGAATGACAATGATATGGCAATCGACCGCAGCGTAGGAGGCATGAAGCAGTATCTTTTCAACTTAACGACTTCCAACCGCTATAATCAGCTACGTTTCAAGCTCTCGCGCATGCTGTTCAAGCTTGGCATTTTAAACGAAGAACGCCGCAAAGCGCTCATCCGTTTCGGAAATAGCCTGAAATCAATGGCGGCACAGCAACAGAATATTTTTGAAGGGATGAATATCCGTTACTTCGGTCCGATAGACGGACACGACGTAAAGAACCTGGCAAGAGTATTACGTGATATCAAAGATATGCAAGGACCTAAAATCCTGCACCTGCATACTATCAAAGGAAAAGGATTCGGACCGGCAGAGAAACACGCTACCGAATGGCATGCTCCCGGCAAATTCGATCCCGTCACCGGCGAACGTTTCATTGCCAACACCGAAGGAATGCCCCCGCTTTTCCAGGACGTATTCGGAAATACACTGGTGGAACTTGCCGAAGCCAACCCGAAGATTGTCGGTGTCACTCCCGCCATGCCCAGCGGCTGTTCGATGAATATACTAATGGAGAAAATGCCGAAACGCGCTTTCGATGTCGGTATTGCCGAAGGACATGCGGTTACCTTCTCCGGAGGAATGGCTAAAGACGGACTGCAACCGTTCTGCAATATCTATTCTTCTTTTATGCAACGGGCGCATGATAATATCATCCACGACGTAGCGATTCAGAATCTCCCAGTTGTTTTGTGTCTCGACCGCGCCGGACTGGTTGGCGAAGACGGTCCTACTCATCACGGAGCTTTTGATATGGCATGTTTACGCCCGATCCCTAATCTGACTATCAGTTCCCCGATGGACGAACATGAATTACGTCGCCTGATGTATACGGCACAATTGCCGGACAAGGACCGTTCGTGATCCGCTACCCCCGTGGACGCGGCGTACTGGTGGACTGGAAATGTCCGCTGGAAGAAATTCCGGTAGGAAAAGGACGGAAACTGAAAGAGGGTAGCGACCTTGCAGTGATTACTATCGGACCGATAGGAAACGTAGCCGCCCGTGCCATCACCCGGCAGAAGCAGATTTAGGTCTGTCCATCGCCCATTACGATTTACGATTCCTGAAACCGCTGGATGAAGAATTGTTGCATGAGGCAGGACGTAAATTCCAACGTATCCTGACCATCGAAGACGGAATTATCAAAGGCGGTATGGGTAGCGCTGTCCTCGAATTTATGGCAGACAACGAATACAAACCGACCGTGAAGCGTATCGGTATCCCTAATATATTTGTAGAACATGGGGCAGTTGCCGAACTGTACCAACTGTGCGGCATGGATGAAGAAGGGATTCTGACTAAAATAAAAGAATTTATCAATTGACATGAAGATTATTATTGCCGGTGCCGGCAACGTAGGCACCCATTGGCCAAACTGTTATCGCGCGAAAAGCAAGATATTATCTTGATGGATGATGACGAAGAGAAACTAAGTGCTCTTAGCGCCAACTTTGACTTGCTGACTGTTGCCGCTTCTCCTTCTTCCATCTCCGGATTGAAAGAAGTGGGCGTCAAAGAAGCCGACCTGTTCATCGCAGTCACACCGGACGAAAGCCGCAACATGACTGCCTGTATGCTGGCTACCAACCTGGGAGCCAAAAAGACAGTGGCGCGTATCGACAACTATGAATATCTTCTACCCAAAAATAAAGAGTTTTTCCAGAAGCTAGGAGTAGATTCTCTGATTTACCCGGAAATGCTGGCTGCTAAAGAAATCGTATCTTCCATGCGCATGAGCTGGGTACGCCAATGGTGGGAATTCTGTGGAGGTTCGCTGGTTCTGATTGGTACGAAGATGCGCGAAAAGGCTGAAATCCTGAATATACCGCTGCACCAATTAGGCGGTCCCAACATTCCTTACCACGTAGTGGCCATCAAACGCGGAACGGAAACGATTATCCCTCGCGGAGACGATGTTATTAAATTGCATGATATTGTTTATTTCACCACTACCCGCAAATACATTCCTTATATACGTAAGATAGCCGGCAAAGAAGACTATGCTGACGTACGCAATGTAATGATTATGGGAGGTAGCCGTATCGCAGTCCGTACCGCACAATATGTGCCGGACTATATGCAGGTGAAAATAGTAGATAATGACCTGAACCGTTGCAACCGTCTGACAGAGCTACTGGATGACAAAACAATGATTATCAACGGAGACGGTCGCGACATGGACCTGCTTATCGAAGAAGGGCTAAAGAATACCGAAGCATTTGTAGCCCTGACCGGCAACTCGGAAACGAATATCCTGGCCTGTCTCGCCGCCAAACGCATGGGAGTGGAAAAGACGGTGGCAGAAGTGGAGAACATCGACTATATCGGTATGGCAGAGAGTCTCGACATCGGCACGGTTATCAATAAAAAAATGATTGCTGCCAGCCATATCTACCAAATGATGTTGGACGCCGACGTGTCTAATGTAAAATGCCTAACTTTTGCCAATGCGGACGTTGCAGAATTCACCGTACCGGAAGGAGCCAAAATAACCAAACACCTGATTAAAGACCTGGGACTTCCCAAAGGCACCACCATCGGAGGAATGATCCGTAACGGAGAAGGTATCCTGGTGACAGGTGATACGCAAATCCGCCCCGGCGACCATGTAGTCGTATTCTGCTTAAGCATGATGATTAAAAAGATTGAGAAGTTCTTTCACTAAGTATCAACAAATACTTGTATATGATTAACTCGAAGATGATATTCCGGATTCTGGGTTTTCTGCTTCTGATAGAAACAGTTATGCTATTATGTTGTGGGGGTGTTTCTCTTTTTTATAAGGAGAATGACTTGCAGAGTTTTCTGGTTTCATCGGCTATTACCACTAGCATCGGTATTCTGTTGCTCGCCATCGGGAAAGACGCAGTGAAATCCCTGAATCGCCGTGATGGATATGTCATAGTCAGTGTAGCATGGGTCACCTTTTCCCTTTTCGGAATGTTACCTTATTATATAGGAGGGTATATCCCAAGTGTTACGGATGCATTTTTTGAAACGATGTCCGGGTTCAGCAGTACGGGTGCCACCATCTTGAATAATATAGAGTCAATGCCTCATGGAATACTTTTTTGGCGGGCTATGACGCAATGGATAGGCGGTTTGGGTATTGTATTCTTCACCATTGCCGTTCTGCCGATTTTCGGTGTGGGTGGGATTCAGGTGTTTGCAGCAGAAGCCAGCGGTCCTACTCATGACAAAGTGCATCCCCGTATTGGTATCACTGCCAAATGGATTTGGGGTATTTATGCCGGAATGACAGGGACATTGATTGTCTTATTAGTATTTGGAGGTATGAGTGTGTTTGACAGTATATGCCATGCTTTCACGACAACCAGCACTGGCGGATTTTCTACCAAACAAGCAAGTATCGAATATTATCATTCACCCTATATAGATTATGTAATCTCTATTTTCATGTTTCTTTCGGGCATCAACTTCACGCTATTACTGTTGATGTTCAATGGAAAAATAAAGAAGTTCATTCATGATGCAGAGCTAAAGTTCTATTTCTGGTGTGTCTCTTTCTTTACTATATTTATTGCAGTCTGGCTTCATCAGACTTCTTCTATGGAGATAGAAGAGGCGTTCCGTAAATCACTTTTCCAAGTGATTTCCTTGCAAACTTCTACGGGATTTGCCACAGCCGATTATATGCTTTGGCCTTCTATTCTTTGGGGATGCCTTGTAATAGTGATGATCATCGGAGCCTGTGCCGGCAGTACAACAGGAGGTATAAAATGTATTCGTATGGTTATCCTGTTTCAGGTTGTGAAAAACGAATTCAAACATATTCTTCACCCTAATGCCGTGCTCCCGGTGCGAGTTAACAAACAGGTTATTTCTCCTTCCATCCAGTCTACAGTATTGGCCTTTACTTTTTTATATGCAGTCATCGCTATCATCAGCATACTTATCATGATGGGGCTGGGAGTCGGTTTTCTGGAATCAATCGGAACCGTAATCTCAAGTATGGGTAATATGGGACCGGGACTCGGTACATGCGGCCCGGCTTTTTCATGGAGTCAATTGCCTGATGCCGCCAAATGGCTGCTTTCTTTTTTAATGCTCTTGGGACGTTTGGAATTGTTTACAGTATTACTACTTTTCACTTCCGATTTCTGGAAAAAGAATTAAGAATTCAATAAAGGTAGTCTCTTTAATGCAAAAGCTACAATAAGACATACATTATCAAGCTATTACAAAGAGTACTTATCTATTCATATATTCTCAACGATACTCACTGTAATGAGAAAAAATACTCATCGCAATGAGAAAAAGTTCTCATTACAGTGAGAATTCTTTCTCATTACGGTGAGTATTCTATCGTATTTGTACGTTGTTATCGCATCATATCTTTCTAAGTAAAATCTTTCTTACAACAGGCTTATTTATTTCATAAATCTTATTGATAAGAACATCCATTTCCTGTTGGCGAGCATCACGGACAGCTTCAAACATCATCTTTGAATACATATCACGACGTCCCTTCAACCAAACGTTTTTATCCAAGTTTTCATCCATCACCTCGATCGCTTTTCTGTCGTCAGCATACAACAATCCCTTTTGCTGGAAAAAGCCGAATTCACACCACGCATATTCTCTGAATGTTCTTTCAATTTCCCAACGATATTCATTCAGGTGCATCACCGTCAATGCTTGTTGGTACTGGGGAGTTTTGGATTCAGCAGCAAGATTAATGCCCTTTGCCAGTTCATCTCCACTCCAAGTTCCAATTTCTTCATCGTCTATCAACAACTTATAATTGCCTTTTAGTCCTGTTACTTTCAACGTTTCACGGTTCATCTCTTCCATAAAAGGAACAACTTTCAGCACTTCTGCCTGGCTCTTTTTCTGTCCCCAACCACGAGCAATAGTATCTAAAGGATAAGGAAGAGCTTCTGCCAAATAGTCAAAACTCAAATCTTTTCCATTCTTCTTTATATTTGAAACGGTACAATTTTCCGACTTAACGGCTTGTTTTTTATTAGCATTAATCTCCATATCCGCTACTTCCTTACCTACAAATCCCTGGGCTTTCAGGAAAAGATAGGCCATTACCATGTGTCCGTCGTTATCGGGATGAATACGGTCACTGCCACAAAGGGTAAAGGTAGGATCTTTCTGCTGATATTGCTGATTAATAGCTGTCATAGGAGCATTTAAATCGGTAAATTCCCAATTATTCTTAGCTGCCGATTCTTTCTGATATTCAACAAGCCGTTTGATGGTTTTCATTTTTTGTCTTGAACGGTGTATTCTCTTTGAGTTGTACGGTTTCATCATACGGAGAAGTCCCGACCATCACGATACGGGTATCAGGAAGATCTTTAAAACGTTTCTCCATCTGCTGGTAATTCTTTATACTTCCTGATATTTCTGCTCACCGAATTCTTTGGGCTTATCACCGTTATATTCAAAATATCCGGAATCATTCATACCAAAAGTAACCATCAACACGGAAGGTTTCATCGCAAAAATATCACCATCCAGCGTTTATTCATATCATACGCCGTATCTCCACCAATACCACCGTTGAAAACACGGATAGGCATATCCGGAAAACGAGTCATATAATATAACCAGATGTATGAATGGTAATGCCCACCATCCGTTATACTATTTCCCAGGAACACTGCTCTCTCACCCTCCTTAAAAGGTTTCACAGTTTGTGCAAACGCAGCAGTACATGTCATACAAGCCGCTGCAATCAATACAAAAAGTTTTTTCATGTCTTAATTTCTATTTTATAAACTGTTATTTTCATTATGAACGTTTTCTTTATTTTTTGAGAGGATCATATACGGCAACTGCCACGCGTGAATCGGCACAGCCATAATATAAGAACCATTTCTGATTGTGGAATACAAGCCTTCTATAAATACGGTTCCGGCTGGATATTGTCCGCTCTTTTCAAAGTCTGATTCGGGAATATAGAAAGGTTTATCCAAGCGATCGATTAGTTTAGTAGGATCTTTGGCATCAAATAAGGCTTGTCCGGCGCAATAAGAGTTGGCTGTATACAGTGTGTCTCCTTCTGCGCCGATTTATTTTTGCCGTTATAAAATAAAAGGATTCCTTTGTCAGTCAGGATGGCAGGAGGACCACATTCGGTCAGGTCACTGTCGAACTTACCTGCGCGGGGAGTCATCACTTTCAGGAATTCTCCATTTTCATCCAACATCGGTTCCCAGTTGACAAGGTCCGTGGAAGTGGCTACATTCACAAACTTTTCTCCCCAGTACATCCAGTATTTGCCGTCAATCTTGCAATCACTTGTTTGCCGTCAATTAATTTGGTTACGATAGAGGCAGATTTGGAAAATTCATCCATGAATCTTCCGTTGTATGCTTTTGCGAAAGCCGGTCCATGTTTTTCCCACGTTTGAAGATCGCGCGAGGTGGCCACTGCCAAACGTGCCTGTTTGCGGTTCCATTGTGTGTAATGCATTACGTAAAGCCCGTCTTCTGTTACAGCAACACGTGGGTCTTCGCAACCGCCGGGATTTTCCAGTTCTTTCTGACTGTCGTCTGCCGGATAAAATACAGGTACGGACATTCGTTTGAAGTGTAGTCCGTCGTCAGAAGAGGCATATCCCAAACGGGAGGTACGTGATCCGATACCGATTGCCGAGTTGTCTTCAGCCCGGTAGAAGACTACTACTTCCCATCATAAACAGTAGCAGCGGGATTAAACGTATCACTCGCTTCCCATGCTACTGACTCCTGTCGCATCGGACAATAGAAAAAGGTAGTAGTGTCAGGAGAAATAATCGGATTAATTCCTTCCGGACGCTGGAAATCTGCCCACGCCCAATCCGGGAATTCTGCTGTTTGCTTCTTCTCGCCACAGGAAGTGATTAATGCGGCAGCCATCAGTAGATAAGTCTATGTTTTGTTAGTTTTCTTTTCATTTTCACGTTTGATGTTATAAATAAGTGCTCTTACAAAATTATCTTATATCATAAATTTATATACCTCGTTGATTTGCTTTAAGGGAAAGAGGGAGGCGTCACTTTAGTTCCCCACTTCACGTCAGGCTTGGACGAAGTAGTGTATTCTATTGTAGCCCCATTATTCAGTTGATCCCAATCGATCCATGTACTGTCATACGGTTTACCGTTTAGCTTCATGGACTTGATATAAATATTCTTTTCCGAACCGCCTTTTATCACCATATCCCCTTTCTTTAAATGAACTTTCACGGATGAGAATATCGGAGTGTTCACCGTAAAGCCTCCCACTCCCGGTATTTCGGGATAAAGACCGATACAAGCGAACACATACCAGGCGCCCATCGTCCCTAAATCATCATTGCCCGGCAAACCATCAATTTTACTTGAATACTGTTCATTCAATACACGGTTAATAATCTCCTGTGCTTTATAGGGAGTTCCGACCCAGTTGTATATCCAGGGAATGTGAAAGCTCGGTTCATTGCCGGAAGCGAACCAGGCATCATTATAGCCGGCATCCAGACGAGTAAAGAATTCATCCAGGCGTTTTTCTGCCGCTGCTTTGCCTCCAATGATTTCTATCAGACCGGCAATGTCGTATGGCACCATCCAGAAATAATTCTTATAGGTCGATTCACGGAAATCTTCAGTCAGTGGTTTCCACGAACCATCGGGATTGCGTGATTGCAACCATCCGGTTTCCGGGTTATACAGATTCTTCCATGAACGTGCAAAATGGAAATAACGCCAGCTTGCAAACTCATCTCCTACGGCATGTAAGGCAAATTGTGCGATTGCAAAATCAGCGGAAGTATATTCCAATTGTATAGAAGCGTTGTAATATCCTTTATCCAAATACTGTTTCAGGCCCGGACGAGCCTCAACCTCCTGTGACATTGCTCCCGGTTCTTCCGCTCCTTTTCTCATGGTTTTGAAATCGGTTTCGGGTCATAATTGCGAGCACCAAAAGCGTAAGCATTGGATATCAGGATAGGAGTCGGATCTCCTTGCATCACGCCGGTCTCTATATTAGCCATCACCCAACGCGGGAAAGCACCACCAGCTTCTTCGGCAAACAATTGGTGAGAAATAACAATATCAGAGGCTACTTCAGGATCAAGGATTGATAATAGTTGAATCTGTGTACGATAGGTATCCCAGTTGCTAAAAGAAGTATAGTGCTTGGAACGGGATTTATGCACTCTGAAGTCAGCTCCCATGTATTCTCCGTTCACATCGCTGCATACATTCGGGTGAATGAATGAACGATACAGATGAGTATAAAATTGAGTGGTACGATCCGGATTGGTTCCTTCTACTTCAATCTTACCCAAATAATGATTCCATTTGGATTCTGCCTGATTCTGAATCTGCAGGAAATCCCATCCGGTATTCTCCGCTTTCAGATTCTCGCGTGCATTTTCTACTGATACATAAGAAACCCCAATCTTATATTGGATATTTTTCTTCTTATTTACATCAAAAGTAAAATAGACTCCGGAGTATTCTCCTTCAGCAAAAGTCGTGTTCGGCTTCAGTTCATCTCTTTTCCATGTTCCCGATTCCAACGCATCCGTATCAAACTCTGCTACAAAATAGACTTTATACGGTGTACGGAGTCCACAGAAATTACCGCCTTCTGCATATCCTTCACACTTATTCGGTGCAGTAATAACGATGGCGGCCTGCTCTATCGGAGTTGCGGAAATGCCTCCACCGATAATTACCGTACCATATTGCTGATCTGCCGGATATTCATAACTCGCCATACCGGTTCTTTCGGTTACTGTCAGTTTTGCATGAATATCTTCCTGCACCTTTGCTTCATAATAACCGGCATGTCCTTTTTCTTCAGAAATATTGATACGGTAATTGAGAATATTGTCCGGAGACATCTTCAGTTTACCTTTTACCGGAAAAGTGGGAAAGTTGCCCATGTGTTCGCAACCGCCACCACTCAACTGATTGATGACGAATCCGGAACGTTTGGAAAAATAAGAGGGGGTGAACTGCACCATTCCGTATGGATAGGTGGCTCCGGGATAAAGATATCCCGAAGTCAAACCCACGCCCTTCGTTCCTATCAGGGTATTTACCTGACGGGCATAATTACTCCCGACGTTCTGCGCCGAGAGACTCCCCCACCCTCCAATCAAAACCAATAATAAACCTGTTAAAATTTTATTTTTCATACTGTATTCTTCTTATATCTTTTTAGTTTCTTATTCTTTCGACAATGAGAAAGGAGCAGCATACTTCGACGTACATCGTTCTTTATTCGGTTGACTTCCCATTTCAAAACGGATAATTCCTCCGTCTGCTATATCGTCGTATCTGATAAAATTCTTATCCAACACACGTCCATTTAAGGTAGCAGACTGGATATAGAGATTCTCTTTACTATTGTTGTTCGCTTCAATCACGAATTTATTGCCGTTTTCCATCGTTACAGTAGCTTTCTTAAATAACGGGCTACCAATTACATATTCATCCGTACCCGGACAAACGGCATAAATGCCTAATGAACTCAAGATATACCATGATGACATACCACCTTGGTCTTCGTCTCCCGGATATCCTCTTTCTGTGGAATTATACAATCTTTCAACGATCTGACGCACCCAATACTGGGTTTTCCATGGTTGGCCGGCATAGCTATACAGATAAGGCATGTGCTGAATCGGCTGATTGCCGTGTGCATATTGTCCCATACCCGCCAATTCCATTTCTTTCATTTCATGGATCACTCCTCCGTAAGTTCCCGGTTTAATAGTGCTGGGAAGGGCGAATACCGAATCCATTTTGGTCGTAAATCTTTGGTCGCTTCCGAACAAGTTTATTAATCCTTCTACATCATGGAATACGGACCAGGTATAATGCCAGGCATTACCTTCGCAGAAAGGTCCACCCCACTCCAACGGGTCAAACGGTTCCTGCCATTTACCATCGACGCCTTTTCCACGCATAAAACCGATAGACGGATCGAATACGTTTTTATAATTATACATCTGACGGGCAAAGACTTCCTGATAGTGTTTGTTTCCAGTCATCTTAGCCAGTTGGTAGCCACAGAAATCATCGTATGCATATTCCATTGTTTGTGCACTCGATCCCATTGATTCCGGATAAGGAACATATCCCAGTTCAAAATATTCTTTCCAGAAACCACGTCCGTTGGCACCTCCCCAAGGACCTTTATTCATGGCTTCGTGCGCGTAGGCTTTCAGAGCTTTCTCCGGATCAAAAGTCCGAATCTCTTTTGCCCACGCATCTGCCAGCAACGAAATGGAATGATTGCCCAACATTCCTCCTGTTTCTCCGGGAGCTGACCAGGAAGGTAACCATCCGCATTGTTCTTGTGCGGCAAGCAAGGCATTCATGTAACGTCCCTGCATGGTAGGATGAAGAATATTAGTTAATGGAAATTGAGAACGGAAAGTGTCCCAGAAGCCATTATCTGTATACATATATCCGTCATATACTTTGCCATCATAAGGACTATAATAATAAGGTTCTCCGTTCGCTTTACGTTCATAGAATTTGCGTGAGAAGAGATTGGCACGGAACAGGCAGGAATAGAAAGTCTTCATTTGTTCGTCTGTTCCACCTTCTACCTGGATTCTGTTCAATAATTCATTCCACGTTTTATGTCCACGTATTTTGGTGGCTTCCAAATTCTTATCTTTACCCAGTTCGTCGTTCAGTGTAATCACAGCCTGCTCTGCGCTGATATAGGAAGAGGCAGCCTTTGCCTGTACTTTCGATCCTTTCTTAAATTTGATATAAGCACCATAGCCTTTGCCTTCTCCTTCCAACTTTTTAGGATAAATCTCATCTTTCTGATTTTCCCACATACCGTAATCCTCAAATGCTTTATCGAACTGCACTACAAAGTAACTACGGAATGTCTTAGAGTTATTTACAAAACGTTGGTTATTCACCCAACCGGAGATTTGTCTCTTTGCCGGATCAATCTTAATTTCACTCATATCCGTATATCCGTCAATTACCAGATAGGCGTCTTCGGTAGAGGGATAAGAAAAGCGTAAATGTACACCACGAGTAGTTGGAGCCATCTCGGTTGTAATTCCATTATCCAGCATCACTTTATAATAATGCGGCTTGGCAATTTCATTATCATGGCTGAACTTCGTTGCCCGCATCTCCTGATTAACGACTAACTTCCCTACCATCGG
>ENA-OQIG01001140-OQIG01001140.1-human-gut-metagenome-genome-assembly--contig:-NODE-1140-length-12436-cov-2.098465_pt1 | contig 12436 bp, 17 predicted proteins | sample MGYA00242576_ERZ504741 | MGnify/ENA primary metagenome ERZ504741 (study PRJEB26092, sample SAMD00036436) | human gut metagenome | host: Homo sapiens | study: EMG produced TPA metagenomics assembly of... | reverse complement strand
CACGAGAGTGAGGAAGCGCTGAAATTGTGGAAGAGCGAAATCATCCGTTTCAAAGAATTATTTAGAGAAGAAATTTGAAGTGACGATCACGGAGGACGATATCCGCAAGGCAATTCATGAAGAAAATAAGATCCGCAAGTCTTTAAAGAGATTTTATGAAGTGATGAAACATGATCCGGCGCCGATCACAGGTATGGATCAGTTTAAGGTACTCTATGGAAGTGGCTTCAAATTCGACAGAACAGCGATCCCGGCAGAGGTGGACGGAATTGTTGAAAAAATCGAGAGAGAATATGCAGAAGGAAAGATGTTAAACAAGAGACCGAGAATCCTTTTGACTGGATGTCCGGTAGGGGGAGCAAGCGAGAAGGTGATCAAAGCAATCGAAGAGAATGGCGGTGTCGTTGTGACTTACGAGAACTGCAGTGGTGCAAAATCTATCGATAAGCTGGTTGATGAGGAGAATCCGGATGTATACGATGCACTTGCGAGAAGATACATTGATATCGGATGTTCTGTAATGACACCGAACCCAAACAGACTGGAATTGTTAGATCGTCTGATCGATGAGTACAAAGTAGACGGAGTTGTAGAGATGACACTTCAGGCATGTCATACATATAATGTGGAGACACTGGGAATCCGCCGTTTTGTCAATGAGAAGAAGGGAATTCCTTATATTAATGTAGAGACAGACTATTCTCAGGCAGACATCGGTCAGCTCAATACAAGAATCACAGCATTCCTGGAGATGCTGTAACATGTCAGAAGAGGTAAGAAACGTGAATTATGTAGGGATTGATATTGGCTCCACCGCATCGAAGGTAGTAGTAAGAGGGACATCCGATATGCAGTTTGTGCTTCCTACGGGGTGGAGCAGCAAGGAAACAACACAGACGATCAAAGAGAAGTTAAAGGAAAATGATGTGGATGTTCTGGGAGATGAGACGAAAGTCGTTGCGACCGGGTATGGCCGGATCGCAGTAGATTTTGCCGACTATGTGATCACGGAGATCACCTGCCATGCAAGGGGCGGAAGAGAATTGGCGGGAGGAGACTGTACGGTCATTGATGTCGGAGGTCAGGACACGAAAGTCATACTGATCGAGAACGGAATGGTACAGGATTTTCTGATGAATGATAAGTGCTCAGCAGGAACTGGAAAGTTTTTGGAAATCATGGCAAACAGGCTTGGTGTGACACTGCAGGAACTTTTTGATCTGGCAGAAAAGGGAACCGTGCTCCCGATCAGTTCTCTCTGTACTGTTTTTGCGGAATCAGAAGTTATCAATTATATTGGAGAAGGCAGAAGCAGGGAGGATATCGCAGCAGGTGTTGTGGACTCTGTTGTGACGAAGGTAGCGCAGCTGCTATGCGAAAGGCAATGACAGACCGTGTCATCCTGACAGGAGGACTGAGTCACAGCGCATATTTTACAAGACGCCTTTCTGAGCAGATTGGAAAGAACGTGGAGTCGACTGCAGATGGAAGGTATGCGGGGGCGCTGGGCGCAGCGATCCTTGCAGAAGAAAAGTCAAGAAGAGGGAGATAGAGGAGTACCGGTTTTTACGGAAAAGCCAGTACGTTATTAAAAGGAAGAGAGGAAATAAGAGTGGCAGAAAATTCTGCACTTCTTACAAAAAGATACCGAAATTCAGACGGTATCTTTTTTGTATCTGACTATTGTATTTGGAAGAAAATTATAGTAAGATAAGGAAAATAAATAACACAATAGATTCTGTCTAAAAGAGAGACGGATCGTTGAAAGGGGGACTTTCTATGTATTACGCAACAGGAAGCATTATGACGATGGTGCTTGGAATTGTTTTTCTTATCATTATTGTAGGGCTTCTGATTTCGTGTATTAAGATTGTGCCACAGGCACAAGCGATGGTAATCGAAAGACTGGGCGCTTATAAGACAACATGGGGAGTAGGATTCCATGTCAAAGTGCCGATCATCGAGAAGGTAGCAAGAAAAGTGGACTTAAAAGAGCAGGTAGTAGATTTTGCGCCACAACCGGTGATCACAAAGGATAACGTTACAATGCAGATTGACACAGTTGTGTTTTATCAGATTACAGATCCAAAGTTATTCTGCTATGGGGTGGCGAATCCGATCATGGCGATCGAGAATCTGACCGCGACAACCCTTCGTAATATCATCGGTGATTTGGAATTAGACGAGACACTTACCTCCAGAGAGACAATCAATACGAAGATGCGGGCATCCCTCGATGTTGCAACAGACCCTTGGGGCATTAAAGTCAATCGTGTAGAATTAAAGAATATCATTCCTCCGGCTGCGATCCGTGATGCCATGGAGAAGCAGATGAAGGCAGAGCGTGAGAGACGTGAAGCGATTCTGAAGGCAGAAGGTGAGAAGAAGTCTACAATCCTTGTGGCAGAAGGTAACAAGGAGTCTGCAATCCTTGATGCAGAGGCAGAGAAGCAGGCTGCGATCCTTAGAGCGGAAGCAGAGAAAGAGAAGATGATTCGTGAAGCAGAAGGTGAGGCAGAGGCGATCCTCAAGGTGCAGAAAGCCAATGCAGACGGTATCCGTTTCTTGAAAGAGGCAGGAGCAGATGAGGCAGTTCTGACGATGAAGAGTCTTGAGGCATTTGAAAAGGCATCTAATGGAAGAGCGACGAAGATTATTATTCCTTCTGAGATTCAGGGAATCGCAGGACTTGTGAAGTCTGTGACAGAGATTGCAAAGACAGAGAAAGAACAATAAAGAAATAAAAGAGGAAAGTCATAAGAGGAAGGCGGCTGCTGCAAAGGATTTTGCGGCGGCCCCTTCGCTTTCCACCTGACGGGAGGGGATTTTGTGAAACCGGTGATAGATCTTGAGAAAACATATGGAATTGTATTTGACGGTGGAGGCGCCAGAGGAGCATATCAAATTGGAGCGTGGAAGGCGATGCGGGAGGCCGGTGTCAAGATCAGTGCAGTGCAGGCACATCGGTCGGAGCTTTAAACGGTGCACTTGTCTGCATGGGGGATCTGGAGCGAGCGGAGAAAATCTGGGAGAAGATCACTTTTTCAAGAGTCATGGATGTAGATGACCAGATCATGCAGGAATTGTTTGACAGAAAACTTCCGCTCCACGAAGCAATCCATGAAGTGCTCACTGTGATAAAAAATGGGGGAGTGGATGTTACACCGCTGAGGGAACTGATCCATGAAATGGTGGATGAAGAGAAAATCAGACAGTCAAAAATTGCATTTTATCTGCTTACATTTTCTTTGTCAGATATGAAGGAGCTGGAGCTTGGAATCGAAGATATTCCGGAAGGACTGCTGGAGGATTTTCTTCTGGCGAGCGCTTATCTGATTGGGTTTAAAAACGAAGAACTGCATGGGAAGAAGTATATGGACGGGGGCGTGATCAACAATGTACCGCTTGGAACACTTGTTGAGCGCGGGTATCAGAATATTATCGAAGTGCGGATTTTTGGTCCGGGAAGAGAGCCAAGGGTATATTTACCTGACGATGTGACAGTCTATGAGATTGCACCAAGGGTGAAGCTTGGGAGTATTATTGAATTTCAGGAAAAGCGAAGCAGGCAGAATATGAAGATTGGATATTATGATGCCAAACGAGTGATCTACGGACTTGCGGGTACGATTTACTATATTGAACAAACGAAAGAAGAGTGGTATTATGAAAAGAAGTTTGAGGGCCTGACAGAGCATGACCGGCAGGGAGATTGCATTCTGGCTGAAGCTTCCGCTGCGCACAAAGGAAGCAGAGTTGTATCTTGCAATGTTGGAGGCGAGCGCAAAATATCTGCATGTCCCAAAGTACCGGATCTATACCGTGGAAGAATTATTTGATCTTATGAAAGAAAAATATGAAAAGAAAGACAACAAAGAGGCTGTTCCATATTTTACGGAACTGCTCCTTGCGATGGGAAAGGAAGAATAGTATGAATTAAAAGGATACGTCATTTTTTAACATTAAAAGATTTTACCGCAGAAGAGATTACATATTTTCTTGATCTGGCCGCAGAACTGAAGGGAAAGAAAAAGCAGGGCATCTTGACTAAAACTTTGCGAGCGGGAAATGTAGCGCTGATTTTTGCAACAAGTACGAGAACCCGCTGTTCTTTTGAGGTGGCTGCCCACGATCTCGGAATGGGAACGACCTATCTGGAACCGGCTGCGTCACAGATTGGGAAGAAGGAGAGTATCAAGGATACTGCACGGGTGCTTGGAAGAATGTTTGATGGGATTGAATACCGCGGATATGGACAGGAAATCGTTGAGGAACTGGCAAAGTATGCAGGCGTTCCAGTCTGGAACGGGCTTACGAATGAATATCATCCGACACAGATGCTGGCAGATCTGTTAACCATCCGGGAGCACTTTGGAGATCTTGCGGGAAGAAAGCTTGTGTATATGGGGGATGCCCGCTATAATATGGGAAATTCTCTGATGATCGCCTGCGCGAAGATGGGAATGCACTTTGTGGCATGTGCACCGGAGAAATACTTTCCGGACCAGGCACTTGTGGAAGAATGCCGGAAATTTGCAGAGGAATCTGGCGCAACGATCACACTGACAAAAGATGTCAGCGCAGGGACTAAGGATGCAGATATTATTTATACAGATGTATGGGTATCTATGGGAGAGCCAGACAGTGTGTGGGAAGAACGAATCCGTGATCTGACCCCGTACAAGGTGACAATGGATGTGATGAAAAATGCGGGAGAGCAGGCAATCTTTCTCCACTGTCTGCCGGCATTTCACGATTGGGAGACTGAGGTCGGAAAAGAGATGGGAGAACGTTTCCAGATTAAAGAGATGGAAGTCACCGACGAGGTGTTTGAGTCTGCACAGTCGAAAGTATTCGATGAGGCGGAGAATCGTATGCATACGATCAAGCAGTGATGGCTGCCACTCTGGGAGCATGATCATGAAGGCAGAGATATTAAAAGTGCTTCGGGAAAGCAGTGGCATGTCTCCGGGCAGGAGCTGTGTGAACGGTTCCAAGTGTCCCGGACTGCCATCTGGAAAGTAATCTCACAGCTGAAGGAAGAAGGATATGAGATCGAGGCGGTGAGAAACAAAGGATATCGACTCCAAGAGAGCCCGGATGTGCTTTCTAAAGAAGAGATGGAAAGCAGGATTGAGACACGGACAATTGGAAAGTGTGTAGAATATTATGCAGAGACAGACTCTACGAACATTCGTAGCAAAGCAGGCAGCCGGGCAGGGAGCTGTGCATGGAACACTTTTTGTGCAGACAGGCAGAGTGCCGGAAAAGGACGCAGAGGAAGAAGCTGGGATTCCCCAAAAGGAACTGAGATTTTTATGTCTTTGCTGCTGCGACCGCAGTTTGCTCCGGACAAGGCGCCGATGCTGACGATCTTGATGGCGATTGCCGCGGCGGAGGCAGTAAGAGATAAGACTGATCTTGAGGTAAAGATTAAGTGGCCAAATGATCTTGTGAATTGGCGGAAAGAAGATCTGTGGGATTCTGACAGAGATGAGCGCAGAGATTGATTACATTGACTATGTGGTTGTCGGAGTCGGAGTAAATGTAAACCGGAAGGAATTTCCGGAAGAGCTTAGAGAGAAGGCGACGTCCCTTCTGCTAGAAGGCAAGGTTTCCATAAAGAGATCTGAGTTGATCGCAGAGATCATGCAGCGGTTTGAGACGCTTTATGAAGCGTTTGAAAAAGAACAGAGCCTTCGTTTTGTGCAGCAGAGATACAATGAGCAGTCAGTAAACTGTGGACGGAGAGTGACAGTTCTGGAACCAAAGGGAAACTGGGACGGCATAGCACTGGGGATCAATGAGCTGGAGAACTGCTAGTAGAAAATGAAGCGGGAGAGATTTGCACGGTTTATGCCGGGGAAGTATCGGTGCGCGGAATTTACGGATATGCGTATTAGCATAAATGAATTAGAAAAATGGAGTAACAAAAACATGTACGAAGAGAAAGTAGTATTGTGCGGGGCGAACTCGTATGAAAAAAAATATTATCTAAATCCGGACTTTGAGGCATTGCCGCAGGAAATCCAGGATGAATTGAAGATTCTGTGTGTACTTTACACAGAAGATGTGGGGGGAATCCTCACACTCGTCTTTGAAGAAGATGGAACACTTTGTTTTGAAGTGACGACAGAGGATTTTGATCCAATGTTTGATGAAATTGGAAGCAAGCTCAAGATCAAAGAGATACAGCAGACAAAAGAAGAACTGTTGAGATCTTTGGAGCTTTACTATAAAGTATTTTCTTAGGAGAAGAAATTTAATGTTATTGGTTATAGATGTTGGAAATACAAATATTACACTGGGTGTATATAAGGAAGAAAAGCTGGAAGCGAAATTTAGAATGACAACAAAGCTTCCGAGAACATCGGATGAATATGGGATTTCTCTGTGTGATCTGATTGAACACCAAGGGTTTGAGATCCGGCAGATCGATGCAGTCATCATTGCTTCTGTCGTGCCGGATATTATGCACTCTCTGACAAGTGCGATTATTAAATATCTGGATGTATATCCCCTTGTAGTCTCAAGAGAGATTGAGACGGGAATTAAGATCGGGATGGATAATCCGCGCATGGGACCGGATCGGATTGTAGATGCAGTTGCTGCATATGAAAAATATGGCGGTCCGGTGATCGTCGTCGATTTCGGGACAGCGACGACCTATGATATGATTGCAGAGGATGGTTCCTTTATGGGAGGATGCATTGCAACGGGAATCCGCACCTCTGCGCGGGCGCTTTGGGGCGGGGCAGCGATGCTGCCGGAGATTGAGATCAAGAAGCCGGAAGTGATCATGGGACAGGAAACAATTACAAGTATGCAGGCGGGACTTGTGTATGGGTATATCGGGCAGACAGAGTATATTGTCCAAAAGATGAAAAAAGAAACAGGATTGGAGAATGTAAAAGTCATTGCGACCGGAGGCCTTGGTAAGATCATTGTCTCGGAGACAGACGTTTTTGATGCCTATGATCAGAATCTGACATTGGACGGACTTCGGATTCTGTATGAGAAGAATAAGAAGTAAAAAGCAGAAAGGAAAGAGATGATACACAAAAATAGATTGAAAATAGGGACAGTAGAGCTGGAAAATCCATATATACTGGCACCGATGGCAGGAGTGACCGACCTGCCTTTTCGCTTGCTCTGCAAGGAGCAGGGAGCAGGACTTCTATGCATGGAGATGGTCAGCGCGAAGGCAATCCAGTACAAGAATAAAAATACACAGGACCTTCTTCGGATCCACGAGGAAGAACGACCGGTTTCTCTTCAGCTATTCGGTTCTGAGCCGGATACGATCAGTGAGATTGCAAAGCAGATTGAAGAACTTCCGTTTGCGATCCTCGATATCAATATGGGATGCCCGGTGCCTAAAATTGTCAAAAATGGAGAAGGTTCTGCGCTGATGAAACAGCCAAAGCTTGTCTATGAGATCGTGAGCAAGACAGTGAAGGCGATCCAAAAGCCGGTCACTGTTAAAATCCGGAAAGGATTTGATGATTCTTGCATCAATGCAGTGGAAATCGCAAAGGTGATCGAGGAGGCAGGGGGCGTTGCAGTGGCGGTGCATGGTCGGACAAGAGAGCAGTACTATTCTGGAAAAGCAGACTGGGAGATCATAAGGAAAGTGAAAGAGGCAGTATCCATCCCGGTCATCGGAAATGGAGATGTGACTTCTGCAGAAGATGCTGTGCGGATGCAGAAATTGACTGGATGTGATGGAGTAATGGTAGGAAGAGGCGCACAGGGAAATCCATGGATCTTTCGAGAGTTAGTCGAATATGATAGAACCGGAAAGATTCCGCCACGTCCATCGCTGGAAGAATTAAAGGAGACTATGCTGCGTCATGCAAGGCTTCAGATCGAGTATAAAGGAGATTATCTCGGGATCCGGGAGATGCGGAAACATGTCGGATGGTATACGACTGGATTAAAAGGAGCAGCGGCTTTGCGGGCAGAAATCAATCAAGTGCAAAGTTACGAGGAATTGGAACAATTACTTGGAAACAAATTGACATTATAGGCAAAAACATGTATAATGTTGAAATTGTGAAAATAGAATTATTTTACAGGAAATATTCGCTGAAAAGCTGACAAATAATAGGGGAATGTTATAAGCATACAAGGAGGTAATATGCAATGGCAGACAAAAAAACAATACTTACTTATGCAGGGTTAAAGGCATTGGAAGAAGAGCTGGAAAACCTCAAAGTAGTAAAACGTAAGGAAGTTGCAGCAAAGATCAAAGAAGCAAGAGAGCAGGGCGATTTATCAGAGAATGCAGAGTACGATGCTGCAAAAGATGAACAGAGAGATATCGAAGCAAGAATCGAAGAGATAGAGAAGATTTTAAAGAATGCAGAAGTTGTTGTAGAGGATGAAGTAGATTTCGATAAGATTAATATCGGATGTTCTGTACTCGTATATGACAAGGAATTTGACGAGGAAATTCAGTTTAAGATCGTAGGTTCCACAGAGGCAAACAGCCTTCAGGGTAAGATCTCCAACGAATCTCCGGTAGGACAAGCACTGCTTGGCAAGAAAGTCGGAGACGAGATCCAGGTAGAGACGCAGGCAGGCGTTATGGAATACAAAGTGTTAAAAATTGAAAGAGCAAACTAAGGAGTGAGAGAAGTGGCTGAACAGAAGAAGGTACAGGAGCAGGACGTAAACCAGCTCAGACAGGTGCGCCGGGAGAAACTGGCAGATCTGCAGGCAAGTGGAAATGACCCGTTCGTCATTACAAAGTATGATGTGACACATCATAGCATGGATATCAAGGATCATTTTGAAGAGATGGAAGGAAAAGACGTAGCGATCGCAGGACGTATTATGTCCAAACGTGTGATGGGAAAAGCGTCTTTCTGCAATGTTCAGGATTTACAGGGCAATATCCAGTCTTATGTCGCAAGAGATAACATCGGAGAGGAAGCTTATAAAGCATTCAAAAAGATGGATATCGGTGATATTGTCGGAATCAAGGGAGATGTGTTCCGCACAAAGATGGGAGAGATTTCTATCCATGCGCAGGAAGTGACATTGTTATCGAAGAGTCTTCAGATCCTTCCTGAGAAATTCCACGGTCTGACCAATACAGATTTACGTTACCGTCAGAGATATGTAGACCTGATCATGAATCCGGACGTCAAAGATACATTTATCAAACGTTCTAAGATTCTCAGCGCGATCAGAAAATACTTAGATGGACAAGGATTCATGGAAGTAGAAACTCCAATCCTCGTTTCTAATGCAGGAGGAGCAGCAGCAAGACCATTTGAGACACATTTTAATGCACTCAATGAAGATTTCAAACTGCGTATCTCCCTGGAATTATATTTGAAGAGACTGATCGTTGGTGGTATGGAACGCGTCTATGAGATTGGACGAGTATTCCGCAACGAAGGACTTGATACCAGACACAACCCAGAGTTTACATTGATGGAATTATACCAGGCATATACAGATTACAACGGAATGATGGATTTGACAGAAAATCTTTACCGTTTTGTGGCACAGGAAGTTCTTGGAACAACGAAGATTACTTACGGTGGAGTAGAGATGGATCTTGGAAAACCGTTTGAGAGAATTACAATGGTAGATGCGGTGAAGAAATACACTGGTATCGACTGGAACGAAGTGACTACACTCAAAGAAGCAAGAGAACTCGCCAAAGAACATAAAGTAGAGTTTGAAGAGCGCCATAAGAAGGGAGATATCCTTTCTCTGTTCTTCGAGGCATTTGTAGAAGAACATTTAATCCAGCCTACATTTGTGATGGATCATCCGATCGAGATTTCTCCGCTGACAAAGAAGAAACCGGAGAATCCAGAATATACAGAGCGTTTCGAATTCTTCATGAATGGATGGGAAATGGCAAACGCATACTCAGAGTTAAACGATCCGATCGATCAGAGAGCACGTTTCAAAGCACAGGAAGAGTTGCTTGCACAAGGTGATGAGGAAGCGAACACAACAGACGAAGACTTCCTGAATGCACTGGAGATTGGTATGCCGCCAACAGGTGGTATCGGATTCGGAATTGACAGAATGTGTATGCTTCTCACAGATTCCGCAGCGATCAGAGACGTTCTCCTGTTCCCGACAATGAAGTCACAGGGCGCTGCTAAGAACGAAGCAAACAATGCTGCACAGTCAACAACAGCAGCTCCAAAAGCTGTAGAAGCACCGGTTGCAGCTGAGCCGGCTAAGGTAGAAATCGACTTTTCTAATGTAGAAGTGGAACCATTATTTAAAGATATGGTAGACTTTGACACATTCAGCAAATCAGAATTTCCGTGCGGTAAAGGTAAAAGAATGTGAAGCAGTTCCAAAGAGCAAAAAACTTCTGAAATTTGTATTAGACGATGGAAGCGGCGAAGATCGTGTCATCTTAAGTGGTATCCACGATTACTATGAGCCAGAATTCTTAGTAGGAAAGACATTGCTTGCAATCACAAACCTTCCACCACGTAAGATGATGGGAATTGATTCTTGCGGTATGATTATCTCCGCTACACACCTTGTAGAAGGAAGAGAAGGACTCAATGTTCTGATCCTGGATGATAAGATTCCAGCTGGAGCAAAACTGTACTAAGAGCAAGAAATTTTAAGCTATATTTTAAACAGAAAAACAGGTTACTACACCACATTTATACCAAATTTTTAAAAAGTCTAAGAGAAGGACTCTGCAAAAGAATGGTGTAAAAGAAAACTAGTAATAAAAGATACAGTTGAGTGTACCAAAAAAGTTGGTACACCCAGCTGTTTTTGTTTTATTAAAATATCTAAATATCAAAATGGAAGTAATCAGTGTTGTAGGTGGTTATTTTTTATTCTATATCGCACATCAGAAATTCTAAAACTTTTATAAATTTCTCAGAAATTCCTGTAAAAATGCCTCTCAGCAATTCGTTATGTAGAAGGATATATATAACAAGTTTAACGAAATGTTAGAAGTAAATCATTATTCTTACAAATGAGGAAGGATTATGGTACACAACGTTCCTGAATCTGTGTAAATAATTTCCTGTCGTAAAAGAAGAGGGGGAAGTGCCTACGAAGCAGGAGGTTTCCATCTAGGGGAAGAACAATTTGACTTTAGAAGAAGCGGCTGTTTACTGGAGTTGGTATTAACAAATTGTCTGATGATGGGAATTGTAGGTTTATGCTCTGGATTGGGCAAAAGACTAATTAAACACAGACAGCTTGACGTGTATATTAAGATGAATGTGTTCGTTGTAGTGAATGATATGATAAAATGAAAAAAATATTGCGTTTTAAAGTGAAAGGTGGTGGTATTACAGTATGCCAATGGAGAAAGGAAGTATCATTATGAAAATACAAGCAGTATTGATTGATGGATTTAAAAATTTATCAAATGTTAGGATTAATTTTGATAATATTACTGCATTGGTATCATTGAACAATTTTGGAAAATCCAATGTTTTGTCGGCGATAGATTTTGGATTGACTTATATTAAGAGTAATATCGAAGATAAAATTGATATGATGGGAAGGGATAAAAGTATAATAAGCTTATCAAAAGAAATCAAGAAGAGGCATTTTATAAAAGTTCAGAAACAGGAAGATGTTCATCCAAATTAAAGTGGAAGATGCAAAGCGTTTTTATCAGCCTGATCCTATTATAAGAAAAGGATTAGAAGATGTGATGATTAATGCGGAAAATTTACCAAGAGTAATTTATCAGCTCAAGGAAAAATATCCAGACAAATTTGAATTGCTTAAAGATGTATATTCTCAGTTGTTTCCTGATATAGAAGATATTGTTGTAAACAGTTTAAGTTAAAGGGCAGTGAAAATGATAAATTACCAGAGAATGCCCCTTTCATAATAGCAAATTCGATTCATGTTTTATTCGTTAAAGATAGGAATTTAAGCCATCCAATAGGGTTTGAAATGATGTCGGATGGAGCAAAAAGGGTATTTATGATTTTGGCAAGAATCATTCTATCGGGAACGAGTAACGTGTCTTTGATAGCAATAGAAGAACCGGAAAATTCTGTGCATCCTAGTTTGTTTCAGGCATATATAAGAATTATTAGCCAGTTGCTTGATGATTGTAAGATCATTATTACAAGTCATTCACCATATATTGTAAGCTATTTGGAGCCTTCGTGGATACATGTTGGAATGAACAGAGAACCCGGAATTGCAGAGTTCTTTACGTTTAAAAAGTCAGGGCAGAAATTGCTACAGCAAGATGCCGAGTCGTTTAAAATGAGTATGGGAGATTATCTGTTCTCATTATTGGCAGATTCGGAAAATAATTTGAATGATTATTTGGAGTGTGATGCGAATGAGTAAATGCCTTGTGCTATTTGTTGAAGGAGAAACAGAAGTAGAATTTTATAAACAAGTTATTGCTAATGCACGTAAAAGCGGAAATAAAGCCAGATTTTTTTATTTTTCG
>ENA-OQIG01001138-OQIG01001138.1-human-gut-metagenome-genome-assembly--contig:-NODE-1138-length-12449-cov-1.454066_pt1 | contig 12449 bp, 17 predicted proteins | sample MGYA00242576_ERZ504741 | MGnify/ENA primary metagenome ERZ504741 (study PRJEB26092, sample SAMD00036436) | human gut metagenome | host: Homo sapiens | study: EMG produced TPA metagenomics assembly of... | reverse complement strand
TGTTCACGTAGATGGAGTTTTCCACGGTATAGTGATAGGCCGGTTTGGACCGGAATGAACTGTAGGTGGAGAAGCCGGCCACCTGATTGTCTTCTTCCCAGACAAAAACAGGGTATCCCTGTTTCATCCGCTGCAGGCACCATTCTATCTGGTCTTCATCCGTATAAGCATCGTAGGTGTAGATAGAGGTTGTGTGGAGAATGGCATCGTTGTAAATCTCTTTGATAGGAATAATGTCTTTTAATGCGGCATGGCGGATCATAAGAATTCCCCCTCTCTGCATGTATCGTATATTTATGCATACAGAAATCATGGAGAACGAGGGAAGTATGCTGCATGATGCACTGATATGCTATATAAAATATAATATATCTAAAATTGATTCTGTCAATAGGAATTGCATAAATAATAAATAAGTATGTATATTATTCAATAATGAAAGGAGTTTGTCCATGAAACTGATAGGAAAACGAAACAGTTTCTTGTCACTGTTTCTGCAGGCAAGCGTTTGATCGGGAAAGCGCTGTGCCGGATGGCCTGTATTCAGGAGGCGCTGCGCAGTCATACTCTGGTGATTGTGTGCGGCAGTACGAATGCGTATGCGGCGGAGGAAATTCTCTCCATGATTCATCAGGAGGAAGGGTTTGACCGTCATTCATTTTTGAGGGGAATTAAGGCAGCGCCCTGGCAGAAGGGAATCAAAAGTGTCTACAGCGGTCAGGATGTAGTGATTGAGAAGGGGATTTGGAAGAAAGAGGAAAATCTTTTTGATGCCGCACCCCGTCTGAAACGGGGCGATGTCATACTGAAGGGGGCCAATGCGGTGGATGAGGCCCATACCATGGCAGGCATCAGATCGCCAATCCCCGGCTGGGGACAAGTGCCCCCATTCTGGAATGCACGGCCGGCCGGCAGGTCCGGCTGGTGATTCCCGTGGGGCTGGAAAACGGTATTCCCGGAATCTGTTGCGGAGGCAGCCGCGCTGGTCAACGGTCCGGAATCAACGGGTCTCCGTCTGCTTCCTGTGACGGGCGATATTGTAACAGAAACAGAGGCCCTGGAGATTCTGTGCGGGTCCAGGTGAGACTGACGGGAGCCGGCGGGATTTTCGGCGCTGAAGGAAGTCTGTATCTGTCAGTGACCGGTACGGATGAGGAGCTGCAGAAGGTTTCTGAAGTGATGGAAGGGGTTGTCAGAGAAGAGCCTTTTGGCGGCCTGCCCCGGGAAAGCTGAAAATATTTACATGCCTGTATGATTTCCCCGTATGCCTGTGATATACTTATTTACATAGTATTCTATCTAATTAGAAGCAGGGGATATTTAATTCACGGGGGAGTCTTGTTTATGAAATTTCATTCCGGTGCGGCTGCAGTGTTAACCGCTTTTCTTCTGGCATCAGCCGGCTCTGCGGCCGCGGAGGCATCTCCTTATGAAGTGCAGGTTGACTCCATGCATCATGCCTATTTCAAAAACCGTTCCATTGACACAATATCTATCCATGTGATGGAACCTTTCAAGGAACGGGGAGCGGTGTCTTTTTACCGGGGAATCACATTCACAAGGCCTTACGGTCATATTACAGATCATGGCGTAAAGCGGGACAGCAGCGCTCTGGGGGCAGGGCCTGTGTTCATGGTCAGGATGAAACGCAGCATCTCCGGGAAGTGGTACGGGGCGCTGGATGCAGGCGGCGGATTCATTGTTTATGACAAGGCTTTTCCCGCCGGAGGAAGGGCTTATAATTTTATGTGGCGCATCGGCCGCGGCTGGTTTATCAGGCCGGTAAAAATACTTCAGTCAGTGCGGGTTATTTGTTTATGCATGTATCCAATGGTTTTGAATCAAGAAATCCGGCTACAACGGAGCCGGGTTTTCCCTGGGTATTTCTTCGTCGTGGTGATTAAAAAAGAATGCCCTGCCTATTTTGAAATGGACAGGGCGTTCTTTTTTTAGTGATGCTTTTTTTTGATAAACCGGATAAATTCGTCGGACAGGCGGGGATCAAACTGTGTTCCCCGGCAGCGCAGGATTTCATTCAGCGCTTTTTCGTTTTTCATTGCTTTCCGGTAAGGGCGGTCATGGGTCATGGCATCGAAGGCATCCACCAAAGACAGAATGCGGGCAGTCAGGGGAATCTGGCTGTCTGCTATTCCCCGGGGATAGCCTTTTCCGTCCCACCGTTCGTGATGGGACAGTATGGCCTCCGCCACATCGTTCATGCCGGGCAGGTCTTTGATCATGCGGCATCCAATGGCGGGATGGTGTTTCATGATTTCCCATTCTTCGTCATCCAGGGGCCCTTCTTTATTGAGTATGGAGGAAGGAATGGCAATTTTTCCAATATCATGAAGAGCCGCTACCAGAGCACACCGTTTGGCGGTACGCATATCAAGGCCCAGGAAGACAGAGAACCGGAAACAGGTCTCCCGTACACGTACGGCATGTTCCGAGGTGACGGTATCTTTCTTTTGAAGGGAATCTTCCAGACTGAGAAGGTAAAAATTAGGACGTCCCCGGCCGCAGGCCAGTTTATTTCCGTACATGTTCCGGTCTGCCTGATGGAGAAGATGAAGGAGGGGCTGGTTTATATGATATTTGACGGCGTATCCCATGGAGATGGATGAGGGAACATTTTCTGTCATCAGATTGGCGCAGGCGCTTTGGATGTCCCGGATCATTTGGCGGATCTGCAGTTCTGTGCAGCGGGGAACGAGAATAATAAATTCATCTCCGCCGTATCGGATCATGATATCCGTGGGGACGCAGATTTCTGCATGACACTGACAATGGATACCAGCATGCGGTCGCCGTACTGATGGCCCAGGGTATCATTGGAAAGCTTCAAATTGTCCACATCGCCTACAATCAGCCCCAGCGGAAGGCTGTCTTCCGTATTCCAGTTCTTTGAATTTTCATCGAAATAGGCGCGGTTGTAAAGGCCGGTCAGCTGATCATGGAAACTGAGCATCTGCATATGCCTTTGCTTTTCTTTCTGGGCGGTGATGTCCCGGACAGAGGCCAGATAGGCATGGCTGTTTTTCCAATCAATCCATACGGTTTTCAGTTCTATAACCTTTTTTTGCCTTCCGGGCAGACGAGGTTTAATTCCATAGTCTGGTTGGCTGATACGGGAAATCCGAATTCCTGACCGATAAGATCGCACTGGCTGCGGCCAAATATTTCAGCCGCGGCCGGATTGGCGAAGCAGATATGCCCCGATTCATCAATCATCAGGATGCGTCGGCGGACTGGCGGATAATCGCTTCCAGGCTTCTTTCAGGAACTGGATCTGTTCCGTTTTTTGTTTCAGGCTGATGCGCATCCGATAGCGTTCGATGGCAAAAGCGGCGGTATGTCCGATCAGTTCCGTGTAATGCGCCCGCCGGAGTCAGGTAATCCTGGGCGTCGCGTGCGGAGGAGAGGCAGGGATGGTGGCTTCGTCTTCTTTGTCGGTGATGACAATGACCGGCATTTTGGGAAACTGCCGGTGAATCAGGTAAAAGGCATTCTCAGGCAGGCCGCCTTTGGAGGAGATATCCAGAAAGAGAAGGTCAAAAGACTGCCGCTTCAGCATGTGCATACCTTCTTCGAGAGATACGGCCCATGAAAAAAGTTCTTCCAATGGGGATGCGTCGGAAAACAGACGGATTAGATTCCGGTTTTCCGGCACAGCACCGGTGATCAGCAGTGACTGAATCCGCTTCATAATGAGTTGGCTCCTTTTTTAGATATTGGGTGCGGAGATTTTAATTGATATCCCATTATAGGTCTCCAGCCGGTATGCCGATGACGGCAAGAAATGCTTTTTCATTGGACAGATCTCCCAAAATGCGGCCCCTGGACAAGCCGGAATCCCAGATCAGGTCGGTGTGGCCAGAACATGTTTTGATGGATCTGCTTCTGAAGAAGCTGCATTAATAATTTCAATGTGACAGGGAACGGATATCCGTGTCCCGCAGATCCGCCGAAGATTTTCTTCTGCACGGACGAAGGCGCACTTCCTTTTGTGATATATAAGATAAACTGGAATCGGCATGGGCGGTCCATGATATTCTCCTCGTTCTGCGCCGGGCAGCATGTATTGTGTAATGTCGGTATAAATAAATTCATCCAACAGAGATCACTCTGATTTTATGACTGTAAAGCAGTGCCGCGGCGCATAGATTTGTTTTGATTTCAAAGCAACACTCTCTTTTCTAGCAGATCTTTCATTTTTGATAAAACAAATTGTTTAAATCTGGTTTTATTATAACACTAAATAGGTTTGTGAAAAACAGATAAAGTGCATAAAAGAAAATTTTAATGAGTATATATGTGTTATTCATCGAATAAGTGTATACTATAAGAATAAAGGGTTTTTATTATCTGCCGATAGGTACGGATGAATTTTGAGGGGGGTGTGTTTTATGGAACCATTTTCTCTGCAGAAAGCGTTTACTCTTATTGAACCGGGTCCGGTTCTTCTCATGACCACTGCTTCAGGAATGAAGCGGGATGTGATGACGCTGACCTGGCATATGGTGGTGGATTTTTCTCCCCGCTTTGCCATCGCCACAGGTCCCTGGAATTTTTCGTGGAGGCTTCTGAAGGCGGGCGGGACATGCGTTCTTGCAGTTCCTCCCGCAGACTGGATCAGAAAAGTCATCGCTGTCGGCATGATATCCGGCGCAGAAACAGATAAGTTTGCCCGTTTTGATCTTGAAACAGAACAGGGACGATATGCACCGCCGCTTCTGACTGGCTGCATCGGGTGCATTGAATGCCGGGTTCTCCGTTTTTTTGAGGAAGGAATTGTGCTGCTTCAGGGAGAGCAGGCCTGGCTGAATCCGCAAAAGGCGGACAGCCCCCGCATTCATGCTGTGGGGGACGGACGTTTTGTGACTGACGGGGCTGCTGCGGATTACCGGAGCCTGATGGCGGAGAAGCTGCCTGAGGGAGTATAAAATAAAAGGAGTCCGGATTTCATTATGAATCGGACTCCTTTTTGAATGTCAGACGAGAATCAGACTGCCGGCCATGAGGAGGAGGCCGTAGGTGACGCGGCGGAACATCTGCTGATTGATTTTTTCATGGAGCAGATTGCCTAGCAGAGGGCAATGCCAGCGGAATAGTCCGAGAGCCACGAGACCGAAGAAATGGGTGTATAGAGACCTTTCTGAAAGTCGGCAAACATGAGGAACAGGTTCAGAACACACCATACGGCGGCCACATTGGCCCGGAAGCTGTTTTATCTTTGAACTTGGCGGCCAGATAAATAACAAGAAGCGCACCGCCTGAGACAAACATGCCGTGAATGATTCCGGCGCCGAAAAGAATCAGGTTGTAAATCCAATCGGAAAGCTCTTTGGTGGAGGGTTTCAGAAGAAGGTTTTTCAAGGCTACCAGTACGATGACAGCGCCGTAGAATGGAATCAGGAAGCCCGCGTCTGTATGACGGTAAAGGACAATTCCCACCGCCATGCCCACCAGCATGTAGGAGACAATATGGCGGACTTGTTTTAAATCGATGAAGCGGCGGTTCTGCCAGGCAATGATGACGCAGATCAGCCAGCAGATAATATTGATGACGGCTTTGGCCGTATCAGGTCCGTAAAGCAGAATGATGGGCGGAATAGAAAGCATGACGCCCGCAAATCCGGTCAGAGCCTGTACAATATTAGAGTAAAAAATAATAAATACATAGAAACGGCTAGTTTGGTATATCAGGCAGCATGACCGTATCCATTTCAATCACCTCTCAAGAATGTTATATACAGTATAATGCTAAAAAACTCATAATCAAGCACAATTATGATGTATTCGCAATCGATAACAATCGATGCATTTAAGTCATAGAATTTAGTCATAGATTTTGACGAAATCGATGATTTTTAGTCATCTATTCAAAAAGGAAGAAACTGAACAGGTTCAGCCTGTTTTTTGTGGACGGAGGAGGTTCATGTTATACTGGATATAAAGAAAACGAGTTTTTGTTTTTATGAAAAAATGGAGGAATGCACATGGAAAGCGGGGATCACTTATGGGGGAATTACTGATACTCATATTGCTGATTCTGGGTAATGGAGTTTGTTCCATGACAGAAATTGCCATCGTGAGCGCACGGAAGACGAGGCTCAAGGAAATGGCGGAAAAAGGAGACCGCGGGGCCAGGGCGGCTATTCATATAGCAGAGAATCCGGCTCAGCTGTTTTCTACGATTCAGATTGGGATTACGGCGATCGGTATTATTACAGGGATGTTTTCAGGATCATCTCTCGCAGGTCCCTTGGCGGAAGAGCTGAAAAAAAATACCTGCCGCAGCGCCATATGCATCGGGACTGGCGATGTTGATTGTCATGTCTCTGGTGACGTATCTGTCGCTGATTGTCGGAGAACTGGTCCCGAAGTGCTGGCCATTAATGCGCCGGAGAAAATTTCTGCGGCCATAGCGAGGCCGATGAATTTTTTTGCGGCGGCCTGCAAGCCGCTGGTGCTGTTCAGCACGTGGTCAACCAATGCGGTGATCCGCATGCTGGGCGTGAAGGTGGAGAAGGAACGGCCTGTTTCCGAGGAGGAGATCCGTGTTCTTCTGCAGCAGGGGGCCGTCTGGGGGCTTTTGATAAGGAAGAACCGGAGCTGGTGGATAATATTTTCCAGCTGAATGATCTGACGGCCAGCGACTGTATGACGGCACGGACGCAGCTGACGTGGATTGATATTGAAGACAGCAGTCAGGATATCTGGGAAGTGGTGCGGTCGTCCAGCCATTTCCGTCTTCCTGTGGGAAAGGGTTCTCTGGATCATTTCCTGGGACTGGTGGATATGCGGGAGATTCTGATGGATCAGCATCTGGAGGGCAATCAGCGGACTATTCAGGAGTCGATTGAGAAGCTGATTCATCCGCCTCTGTATATACCGGAGACATTGACTCTGGTCAAGGTTCTGCAGTCATTCCGGGGCAAGGGTGTTCATGAGGCGATTGTCCTGGATGAATACGGATCCCTGGAGGGACTGATTACGCTTCATGATGTGCTGGAGGAGATTGTGGGCGTTATGCCCGGGAATGCCGAGGATATCCGTGAGGAACAGAATAAATGTGTTCAGCGGTCGGATAATTCCTGGCTGGTAGAAGGCTGATTTCCATTGAGGATTTTAAGGAATTCTTTCATATTCCGGGAGAACTTCCGGGAGAAGATGAGGATTATTATAAAACATTGGGCGGATTTATCGTGTATTTATTCGGGTATATTCCGAAGGAAACAGAAACTGTGCAGTATCAGGGGCTGACATTCGAGGTTATGGATTGTGACAACAGAAGGGTGGACAAGGTATTGGTGACGGTCGATCCGGGAAACCGGCGGCCCGGAAAGGAGTAATCATGGATGAGAAGAAGAGCAGCGGTGATTTGACACTGGAGGAAATTATCGTGGAAATCCGTCATGAGCTGGAGGAAGACCAGCTTTTCCTGCAGGAGCATTACCGGCTCTGGGAGGCCGGCGACAGAGAATCGGCGGTTGTGGATGAACGGTTCCGGCATGTGCTGCTGCTGACATCCATTATGGATGAGCTTTTGTCTTCTTTTTTGACAGAAGAAAAGGAAAGCTTGAGGCAATTCCTGTACCGAAGGACAGTGTCCTGGTTCCGGCAGGCTCTGGGACGCCGGAGGAAGAGTCTTTACCGGGAGAAGCCGGAGAGGAGGAAATTTCCCAGGATGAGGAAGAAAATCAGGTAAAGACCCGTGAGCCGCTGTCAGCGGATGAAAGCAATCCGGAATTAAAGGATCTCCGTTATACCATCCATACATTGGGAAGCCCTGACGGAGCCGAGTCTGTGGAGGCCGACTGGCCTATGACTGGACAGATCAGAAATCCCATAAGAAGCATGACAAAAAGGAAAGCAAAAGGGGGAAAAAGAATAAAAAGGGCAAAAAAAATAAAAAGTCAAAAAAAGAGAAAAAGAATTTGCCGGAAACAGTTCAGAATCCTGAAGAAGCACGCAGGAAAGAGTCTAAGTCCAAAAAGAAAAACAGAAAGTAAAGAATTACTCAAAGTATGATCTATTCCAAAAACGAATAGATCATAGGGCAAAAGTTCGGGAAATCAGAGAATCTTTATTACTTCACCGAATAACGTGAGCAAAGGATTCTTTTTGGGCAAGACCGTAAAGTCCCTTAAGCAGCGGAAAGTCCGCCCTGTGTATTCTATGCAAAAAAAGCATAGAAATAAAAACACAGGCGGATTTCTTGTTTGACTTTGCAATTTTGTAATCATATAATGAGTTTATCTTTTGGCATTGTAAAAATTAAGGAAAGGTGGTTATCAGACAAATGGTTATGAATGGGTTATACCTGGTCATTATTACGATCTGCGTTCTCATGATTGCCTATCGCCTTTACGGTTCCTGGATTGCCGCAAAGGTGTTGACACTGAACCGGTATAAGGAAACTCCGGCGTATGAACTGGAGGACGGACATGATTATGTCCCTACCGACAAGTGGGTCGTTTTCGGGCACCATTTTGCGGCTATTGCCGGTGCCGGACCATTGGTAGGACCCGTTATTGCTGCGCAGTTCGGTTTATGCCGGGACTTCTCTGGCTTTTGTTCGGTTCTGTTTTTGCGGGGGCTGTGCACGATATGGTTGTGCTGGCCGCTTCTGTCCGGCATGACGGAAAGTCACTGGCGGAGATTGCCAGGGAGGAGGTTTCCCATACGGCAGGGGTGGCGGCTCTTTGGGTGATGCTGCTTCTGCTGGTGATTACGGAGGCCGGCATGGCCGTGGTGGTGGCCAACTCGCTTCATGGAAGCGCCTGGGGGACTTTCACCGTGGGAATGACGATTCCCATCGCCATTTTTATCGGTATTTATGTGAAATATCTCCGGCCCGGGAAGGTGCAGGAGGCTACGGTCATCGGGGTTATCATGATTCTGGCTGCTGTATTCCTCGGACCGCTGGTGCGTGACAGCGCTGCGCTGGCTCCGTTTTTTACTTTCAATCTGACACAGATCGAGATTATGCTCGGCATTTACGGATTTCTGGCATCGGTGCTTCCCGTATGGCTGCTGCTGGCGCCCCGTGATTATCTGTCCACGTATATGAAGATCGGGACGATTGCCCTTCTGGCTCTGGGCATCATCATTGTGGCGCCGGATATCCGGATGCCGGCATTCTCCCCGTTTCTCTGGGGCGGCGGTCCGGTGCTGACCGGTTCGGTCATTCCTTATGTGTTTATTACGATCGCCTGCGGCGCCATTTCCGGATTTCACAGTATTATTTCCACGGGGACCACGCCGAAAATGATTGAGAATGAAAGACAGATTCTGCCTATCGGCTATGGCGCCATGCTGACGGAAACATTTATTTCCGTGATGGCTCTCATTGCGGCGACCAGTCTTCATCCGTCTGATTATTTCGCTATCAATTCTTCTGCCCAGGCTTTTGCCGCTTTGGGCATTCAGGTCCAGGATCTTCCCGCCCTGTCCCAGATGGTGGGCGAGGAGCTGATGCACCGCCCCGGCGGCGCTGTTTCTCTGGCGGTCGGCATGGCGGATATTTTCTCCAAGATTCCTTTTATGGATCATCTCATGGGATTCTGGTATCATTCTGCATTATGTTTGAAGCGCTGTTCATTCTGACGCTGATTGATGCAGGCTGCCGCGTAGGGCGGTATCTGCTCCAGGAACTGCTGGGCAAGGTTTACAAGCCTTTCGGCCAGCGTGACTGGTGGCCTGGATTATCATCTGCTCTATCCTGATTACCGTATCATGGATGTATCTGGTGCTGCAGGGAAATATCGGCATTATATGGCCGCTGTTCGGCGTATCCAATCAGCTACTTGCGGCTACGGGCCTGGCGATTGGAACTTCCTTCCTGTTCCGCCACGGACGCGGACGGTATGCATGGGTGACCATGCTTCCCTGTATCTTCATGGCGGTGCTCACTGTTATGGCGGATTATGAAAATGTGTTCAACAGTTATCTGCCCAGGGCAAATATTCGCTGGTGGTTGTATCTGTGGTTATGTTTGTGCTGGTGGCTATCGTGCTGGCAGAATCTGTACGCAGCTGGATCCGTCTCAGTAAAACGGTGCCGCAGGATTACCGGACACAGGATGAGATCGAGGAACAGACTAAAAAAGAATTGGAAGAGGCAGGAAAAACAGTTTCTGCTTTATTAAAGAGACAGAACGGGTTTTCCGTTATCTCCGGGTTTTATGTTGTCAGTCTGATGCATGAAATCCGGGGATTTTTGTATATAACCGGAGTTTGTCCGGGGATGTATGCTGTGGTACAATGCACACAGCATATGTGTCTGCAGAGATTCAAGAAGGGATATTTATTATGGTTTTCTTCGGGGGAAAAGGGACTGTGCCCGCAGTACTCAGACGGTACCGTCCGGCACGGTGATGAATTTGTTTTATGAGTCTGTGCATACTACTGGCTGCGGGGATTATACGGAGGAGCAGTTCTGTGCATGGGCGCTCCTGGAATTGGATGCGGATTGCGGAAGACCGGAGATGTACATAGGAGAGCGGATTCTCTTTTATGCAGCCGGCTTGAATCACGAAAAGAAACAATAAGGATAACGGCCCATGTGCCGGCTGCCGCAGGACCATTTTTCTGTACCGGGGATATGGGAAGTACGGGAAGAGCAGGTATGCTGCCTGGGGATCTCCCTGTCCGCTCTTTTATGGCGGAGGAGCTGCCCGGCAGCGGAAGGTGAAAGGAACCGTCTGTTCCTCTTTGGGCTTTTTTGTACGGAGGGGGAAGGCGGAAATTTGCGGATTTGTTTGGATAATGGCTGTTTCTTTGATAAAATAAAGAATAGAAGGCGGAAGGGGATTCATTATGTATAGGGAAACAACCATTGCGTCCACGGCAACAGCTCCCGGAGAAGGGGGAATCGGCATTGTCCGCATCAGCGGAAAAGATGCTCTTTCTGTGGGCAATCATATTTTCAGAATGAAAAACGGAAAGCAATTTGGAGAAGTGCCGCCCTTTTCCATGCATTACGGCCATGTGGCAGACGGGGATACGCTAATCGATGAAGGATTAGGCGTTTTTATGAAGGGTCCCCATTCTTATACCGGGGAAGATGTGGTGGAGATACAGATCCACGGCAGTATGGCGGCACTCCGCAGGACGCTGCGCCTGGCCTGGCATTTCGGGGCAGTTCCCGCCCAGCGCGGAGAGTTCACGGAACGGGCTTTTTTAAACGGACGTCTTGATCTGGCCCAGGCTGAGGCGGTCATGGGATATTATCCGCGCCCGGGGCGATGCGGCTCTGGTGCAGGCGGAAACACATCTGTCGGGGGCGCTGTCTTCTTTTGTCCATGGAGTCAGGGACAAGCTGAAGGATTTAATTACCCGTCTGGAGGTAACGATTGATTTTCCTGAGGAGGATCTGGAGGATATGACCCTGCAGGAGATCTCGGTCCGTCTGGAACCGATCGGGCTGATCTGCAGCGTCTTATAAAAAGGTCTGAGACAGGACGTTTTATAAGAGACGGTATGCGGACGGTCATTGCGGGACGGCCCAATGTGGGCAAATCCAGTCTTCTGAATGCACTGCTGCAGGAGGACCGGGCTATTGTGACGGATATTCCCGGAACGACCCGGGATACGATTGAGGAAACAATTTCTGTCGGCGGTGTGCCGCTGGTTCTTATGGATACGGCCGGCTGCGCCGGACGGAGGATCAGGCAGAGAAGATCGGCGTGGAGAAGACACGCCATTTTCTGGAACAGGCGGATCTGATTCTTGCAGTTATCAACGGGGGCGGAGCCGCTGGAGGAAGAAGACCGGAGCTGCTGGCGCGGCTGAAGGGACGGCGCGCGGTGGTTATTGTCAATAAATCGGATCTGCCTGCGGCGGTGACGGAGCAGGATATACGCTCCATAGCCGGCAGCGTCCCGCTGGTAGAGCTGTCAGCGTTCGGGCAGGGGCATGGACAGTCTGGAGCAGGAGCTGCGGCATATGGCGGAAGGCCAGGATGCAGAGGCCGGGCGGGAGCTTTATCTGATGAATGAGCGCCATATGGATCTGGTCAGAAAGGCATCGGCGTCTGTGGAGAGGGCGGAGAAGTCCTGCATGGCGGGGATGCCTGCCGACTGCATTACTGTGGATCTGTCAGAGGCCTGGAATGATCTGGGCAGCATCACAGGCGAGACCATGGATGAGGAACTGATCCATTCTATATTCAGCCAGTTCTGTGTAGGCAAATAACGGAAGCTTTATATAAGTGCGAGAGAAACTCCCAGGGAGAAAGAAGGACTTTTTATCATGTATTTGATTGATTCATATGATGTGATTGTGGTGGGCGCCGGTCATGCCGGATGTGAAGCGGCGCTGGCCGCTGCCCGTATGGGATGCCGCACGCTGCTGTGTACAATTTCTTTGGACAATATAGCCATGATGCCGTGTAATCCGGCCATTGGAGGTCCCGGAAAGAGTCATCTGGTACGGGAAATTGAT
>ENA-OQIG01001136-OQIG01001136.1-human-gut-metagenome-genome-assembly--contig:-NODE-1136-length-12463-cov-3.342494_pt1 | contig 12463 bp, 16 predicted proteins | sample MGYA00242576_ERZ504741 | MGnify/ENA primary metagenome ERZ504741 (study PRJEB26092, sample SAMD00036436) | human gut metagenome | host: Homo sapiens | study: EMG produced TPA metagenomics assembly of... | reverse complement strand
GTCGAAATATATATTATCAGATCCACAGCAGAATGTCAACAACTTTTTAATTATTTTTCAAAAAAATTTTGCCGCACATTTTCGCACTATAAAAGGGTGCCTCCAAGCACCCCTTTATACTATATTTATCAGATGCTGCAATCCAGTGTAAACCAGAATTCCACACCATCTTTTACATTCTGTACGCCACAGGCCTTATTGTGGGAATCCATGATCGCCTTCACAATGGAAAGGCCAATGCCACTTCCGCCGTAAGCTCTGGTGCGTGCCTTATCTACTTTATAGAATTTAGTCCAGAGTTTTCCAAGATCTTCCTCCGGTATATTCTGCCTGTGTTAAATACCGTTACTTTTACCTCTTTATCATTTTTCTCAATGCGGATCTCAATGCGTTTTTCCCCGTCCAAATGGTTCATGGCATTATTCAGATAGTTGGTCACTACTTCTTCTATCTTAAACTCATCCGCCCATACCATGACCGGTTCGCTTGCATCAAATATAACCTGAGCCTCTTTTTGCTGAAGAAGGATCTTTGCAGATGAAAGAACACCGCTTATTAATGTAACCAGATCAAACTGTTCCATAACTGGTTTGTCATTGCCAAATTCAAGGGCTGTAAGGGTAAGAAGCTGTTTTACCATTTTATTCATTTTTCCGGCTTCATCCTGAATGACCTCACAGTAATAGTCCCTGCTTTCCGGGTCCTCTGCCATTCCTTCTGTAAGTCCCTCTGCATATCCCTGGATCAGGGCAATAGGTGTTTTCAGTTCATGAGATACATTGGCGATAAATTCCTTTCGGGCTTCATCAATGCGTATCTTCTCTTCAATGTCCTTTTGCAGTTCATTATTGGCTGTTTTCAGTTCTCCTATGGTTTCCTTCAGCTTTTCCGAAAGAGTATTCATACTATTTCCCAGTACACCGATCTCATCCTCGGAGTCTCCTGTATAACGAGCGTCAAAATCCAGCTCTGACATCCGCTCCGACAAAGCTGCAAGAGAGAGAATAGGAGAAGTAATCTTTTTCCCTGCAAAATACATGATAATGCTTCCTGCTGCCAAGGCAATAAGACCGATATATACCATGAAACGGTTAGACAGATCTACGCTTTCATGGATACTTGCAATAGGCATGGACATGATAAAGATAGTCTTATTATCTTCAAAGAAGCCCCAGTTCTGCAGATAGAAGCTTTTGGCATGTTTGTCAAACTTTTTTCAATGGTGTAATTTTCTTCATGCACCAGTGTTTCTGTCTTTGGTCCACGCTTTCCAAGGATATACTGCTGCACACGGTCTGCTAAAAGTCTTCCATCCCAGAAAGAAGGATACGTTTCATCATTGGTACTGTCTACGATCACTACCGTAATATTGTATTTTTCATTTACATTGCGGATCAGCCTGGTGATCTCATTTTGTTCTCCGTCTTTAGAATAAAGACTTTGCAGGTCATCCATGATGTCTTCCCCGGCTGCCGCTTTTTCCATTGCATATGCATTGATCTGGGTATAGGTATCCTGAAGGATCTTTACTTTATCATTCAGATAATAATTTTCCAAAAAGAAGCTGTTCATAGCCCATACGGCTAACAGGACCATTGCCAGCAGGCCGATAAACAGTCCTATAAATGTAGTTCGGATGGAGCGTTTCATTCTTCACTCACCTCAAATTTATAGCCCATTCCCCAGATGGTCTTAATATAATCACCTTTTTCCCCCATTTTGCTGCGCAGTTTTTTTACATGGGTGTCAATGGTTCTGGCATCTCCAAAATAATCGTAATTCCATACATTATTTAAAATCTTCTCTCTGGAAAGGGCAATTCCCTGATTTTCTGCAAAATAGGTGAGAAGTTCAAATTCCTTGAAACTTAATTCGATCTCTTTTCCGTCGATGGTCACTCTGTGGGCTGCCTTATCAATACAGATGCCACCGATATTCATTACATCCGCAGATACTGCATTGGTCCTGCGAAGAAGGGCCTCTACTCTTGCAACCAGGATCTTTGGACTGAATGGTTTGGAAATGTATTCATCCACTCCTAAAGAAAATCCCTGAAGTTCGTCCCGTTCCTCACTTCTGGCTGTCAGCATGATCACCGGCACTTTAGAGTATTTCCGGATGGTCTTAAGGACTTCCCAGCCGTCCATTTTCGGCATCATTACATCCAATAAGATCAGCGCAATGTCTTTCTGGGCAAAAAAGATCTCCAGAGCCTCTTCTCCGTCACCTGCTTCTACTACAGAAAATCCCTTATTGGTAAGGAAATCCTTTACCAGTTTCCGCATTCTCTCTTCATCATCTACCATTAATATTTTCAAAGCATCCATTTCCTGCTCCTCCTGCTTATTTTATGTACTTATAAAAAACTTACTTCGCCCTTATTATAACAAAAAAATCCGGGTTTTCTACGCTTTCACACAAGTTTCACAACTAGGCTGTTTAAGTGCAAAAAACCGGGACATGCACATTTACATATCCCGGCTTTCTTTCCGCTTTATAATGCTTTATAATGCCCTACAAGCATTCAGATACATGATCTAATAGAATTAGTCGTCTAAATCTTCTTCGCTTACCAGCTCATCGTATTCCTGGTCATCTAACATTTCGTCAAATGCGTCAGCAACGATCTCGTACTCATCATCATCCATGATGTTATCCAGAACAGGAGTTCCGTCTTCTGTCTCGCTGTAACGGTACAGATAAACTTCTCCTTCTTCGGACTCTGCTCCTTCCATAGGAAGAAGGGCAATATATTCACGGTCTCCTGCAGAGAAGATGTTAAGGACCACGCACTCGATTTCAGAATCATCATCTAATGTCAGGGTAACGGTCATTTCCTCTTCTTCATTTAAATTCTTCTCGTCTGCCATATTTTATTCCTTTCATATCCAATCCGGTTAAATGTTACAGCTTTTCGCTGTTCATTTACACTTTATCAGACTGCCTGTAAAATTGCAAGCTAATATTCAATTCCTTTTCTGGCGGGTATTCCCCTGGTATAAGGGTGGGCACGCATGACCATTTCCGTGACATAATCTGCAGCTGCAAGCAGTTCTTTAGAAGGATTTCTGCCTGTCAGGATCACTTCTAATTTTTCTGGCTTACAACCAATCAGTTCCAGCAGGCGTTCTTCCTTTATAAAGCCAAGGCTGCAGCGCCTACCGCCTCATCTAAGATCAGCATATCTGCATCCTGACCCCATGCTGTTTTCCAGGCTTTTTCCAGTTCTTCCCCGTAATATTCCTTTGCCTCTTCTTTCTCCTGGGAACTCATTTTCCAGGAAAATCCAAACTGCCTGGTACATGGCAGGACTGTTATCCCCGGGATCTGTTTTAAAACTTCCACTTCCCCGGAATGATCATTTTTCAGGAAACGTTTTATCACCACTTTTTTTTCCGCTTCCTGCTGCCCGGACGGCTGCACCTACAGAAGCAGTGGTCTTTCCTTTTCCATCCCCACAGTAGATATGGACCAGGCCATCTGTTCTTTTACCAGATTCCCTCTCCTTATTTTCTTCCCTGTTTTCCATTTTTTTCTAAATCCCCTTTTTTACCAAGAAGTCCTGTCTCCACTACAAACCGGGATACGGTCTGCCGCTTGTGATACCGCTCTTTTACATAAAAAATATGCAGCCGGTCCTTTGCTCTGTCATTGCCACATAGAACATGCGCCGTTCTTCTTCCAGATCCGGCTCTAAAACCGCCTTATGATGAGGTGTTATGCCTTCATTTGTATCCAGGATATATACTACTTTAAATTCCAGACCTTTACAGCTGTGCATGGTCATCAGACTGACACCTTCTTTTTCTGCCTCTCTTAAGGCAGACTGCTCCTTTAGCTGCTCTTTGTACTCATCCATATGGTTGAACCATGCCTCATAGGTCTTAAAGGGCACAGCACTCTCCTGAAGGGCATCTAAGACCTCAAACAGGTCCTCCGGCTTTAGTCTTCGCTCATTGGCATACTCTCTTAAGTAATCGTCATATCCAATAGCTTTCCGGATATAGTTTACTGCACCTGCCGGAGCCATTTCCCGCAGCATTTCCAGGTCGTATACCAGCTGGTCAATACGGTCCAGCATCCAGTTTTTATCCTGATAGAAAGATCTCAGCTGTTCCCATCGGATCACCTTGGTATCTAAGGCATCCCGGCTGATATACCTTGCAGGCCGGTTGATGATCTGGAGTATATTGGAACGGCTCAGATCCCCTAAGGCCGCGTAAATGTAGCAGAACACATTTCTGGAGATCCAGTGTTCATAAAGATTTGGCACTGTATCCCGCATATGAAAGGGGATATTGTATTCCATCATCCGCTCGATCAGAAGTCTTGGTCCCTGATTGGTGCGGTATAAAACCGCCATATCTTCGTAAGCGATCCCCATCAGGTGGTAATCCCGCAGTTCTTCTGTAATAGCCTTTGTCTCTGCTAAAGGGTCCGGCCACTCTTTTACAAATACAGGACAGCCTTTTCCCCTGTTTCCATGGATCTCTTTCTGGAAACGTGTTTTATTATTAGCGATCAGTTTTCCTGCGCTCTCGATCACCGGATCCACGCAGCGGTAATTTACATCCAGCAGGATTCTCTCTGCATCTGGATAATCTTTTTCAAATCCAAGCATTAGCTCCGGCCTTGCGCCCCGGAAACGGTAAATGGACTGATCATCATCTCCTACGATGAACAGATTGTTCTCCGGCAGAGCCAGCATTTTTACGATCTCATACTGGATCTGGTTGATATCCTGAAATTCATCGATAAGTATGTACTTATATTTTCTCTGCCATGCCTGTAAAATATCCTTACGTTCTTTAAAAAGCTCATAGCACATGGCAAGCATGTCATCAAAATCCAGAAGTCCCTGTTTGCGAAGACGATGCTCATAGCCATCATACAGTTCTTTAAAGACGGTCTGGGAGCAGCTTTTTGCATAATAGTTATCTAAGGACATTAATTCCCCTTTAATAAGGCTGATCTCTGACAATACAGAAGAAATAAACTCTCCTTCGTCCTCGATCTCCAGATCTGTCTGGTCTAACTGCTCCCTGATAAACTGGATGCGCTGCTCTTCTTTTACGATATTGGAGGCCTGATACCGGTATGCCAGTTTTAATATCATAAAAAAGACAGAATGGAAGGTCCCAAAAGAGACTCTGCTGCATCCTGTCCCGGTTATCCGTTCATATCGTTCTTTCATTTCACGGGCCGCCGCCCTGGTAAAGGTGATCACCAGGATATTTCCAGCTCCACGCCCACTTTTTCCGTTAAATAACGGACCCGGTTGGTAATGACCGTAGTCTTACCTGAGCCGGGTCCTGCAAGTACAAGGGCAGGTCCGTCTGTGTGACGGATCGCCCTTTTCTGTGCTTCATTAAAAGCCATGTATTAAGCCTCCAGCATTTCAATGCCTTTGCGGATACGTTTTAATGATTCTTCTTTTCCAAGAACTTCCATGATCTCAGTTGCGCCTGCAGGAGTCATCTGCTTGCCGGAAACAGCGGTACGTACAGGCCACATAACAAAGCCTGTCTTTACGCCAGTTTCACTTACATAAGCGGAAAGTGCTGCAAACAGAGCGTCATTGCTGAAATCTTCCTGTGCTTCCAGAATAGGAAGTACATCTTTTAATACCTTAAGGGAAGTCTCTGCGTTTGTCTTCATCTTCTTGTGAGTATACATAGCAATGTCATACTCAGGAAGTTCCTCAAAGAAATCAATGTGATCCCTGATCTCCGGGAATACTTCAATTCTGGTCTTTACCATATTTGCAATCTTCTTAAGATCTAAGTCTTTCTTGATCACTTCTTTTAAGTATGGCTCAGCCAGCTTATAGAAACGATCAAAGTCCATTGCCTTGATATACTCGCCGTTCATCCAGCGAAGCTTGGTCATATCAAAAACAGACGGAGACTTATTCATACGGTGGTAATCAAATTCCTTTACCATCTCTTCCAGAGAGAAGATCTCGTTATTGCCTTCTGGAGACCAGCCAAGAAGTGCCACATAGTTTACGATTGCTTCCGGAACAAAGCCCTGTTCTACCAGGTCCTCAAAAGAGGAATGTCCGCAGCGCTTGCTTAACTTGTGATGGCTTTCATCTGTGATCAGCGGGCAGTGTACATAAACCGGCACTTCCCAGCCGAAAGCGTCATACAGACGGTTGTACTTTGGTGAAGAAGAAAGATACTCATTTCCTCTTACTACATGGGTAATGCCCATAAGATGATCGTCTACTACGTTTGCAAAGTTGTAGGTAGGATAACCATCAGATTTGATCAGTACCATATCATCCAGTTCAGAGTTATCTACAGTGATATCTCCGTAGATCTCGTCATGGAAGGTGGTAGTTCCTCAGTCGGGTTATTCTGACGGATAACAAATGGCTTTCCAGCAGCCAAATTTGCCTCGATTTCCTCTTTGGAAAGGTGCAGACAGTGCTTATCATAGGTCATGATCTCCTCACCGTTTACAGTCTTTCTTAAGGACTCCAGACGCTCTGGTGTACAGAAGCAGTAATATGCTTCTCCTTTTTCTACCAGCTGCTTTGCATACTCCATATAAATTCCGGAAGCCTGGCGCTCACTCTGAACATAAGGACCGCAGCCGCCATCCTTGTCTGGTCCCTCATCGTGGACCAGACCGGTTTCTTCCAGGGTTCTGTAAATGATATCTACAGCGCCTTCTACATAACGTTCCTGGTCTGTATCTTCAATTCTTAAAAGGAAATCGCCTCCCTCATGTTTTGCGATCAGGTACGCATACAGAGCTGTTCTCAAATTTCCAACATGCATTCTTCCTGTAGGGCTTGGTGCATATCTTGTTCTTACTTTCATTTTCTCACCCTCTGATTTTAGTTTTCTTCTTTTTCTTCCTTCTTCTCTGCCAGGTCACTTGGTCTCATGGTCAGGTTAATTCTTCCCATCTTGTCAACTTCTGCAACCTTAACAGTTACTTCGTCGCCGATGTTTACAACATCTTCTACCTTTGCAACACGCTTATCAGACAGCTTGGAGATGTGTACCATACCGTCTTTGTTTGGTGCCAGCTGTACAAATGCGCCGAAGTTCATGATACGTACTACCTTGCCGGTAAATACCATTCCAGCTTCGATATCAGTAACAATTCCTGTAATAATAGCGATAGCGCGGTCGATCATAGCCTCGTCAGTACCGCAAACATTTACAATACCATCATCGCTGATGTCGATCTTAACGCCGGTCTCTTCGATGATCTTGTTGATCACCTTGCCCTGCTTACCAACTACATCGCCGATCTTCTGAGGATCAATGGTGATCTGCTTGATCTTTGGAGCATACTGGCTTAAGTGCTTTCTAGGCTCGGAGATAACTGGCTTCATAACATTGTCTAAGATGTACATTCTTGCTTCACGGGTTCTTGCAATTGCCTCTTCAATGATCGGACGGGTCAGACCATGGATCTTAATATCCATCTGGATAGCAGTGATACCCTTTTCAGTACCGCCTACCTTAAAGTCCATATCGCCGAAGAAGTCTTCCAGACCCTGGATATCGGTCAGAACGATGTAATCGTCATCAGTCTCACCTGTTACCAGACCACAGGAGATACCAGCTACCATACGCTTGATCGGTACACCTGCTGCCATTAAGGACAGAGTGGATGCACAGATACTTGCCTGGGAAGTAGAACCATTAGACTCCATAGTCTCAGATACAGTACGGATCGCATATGGGAACTCTTCTTCACTTGGAAGTACAGGAACTAATGCACGCTCAGCCAGTGCGCCATGTCCGATCTCACGACGGCCCGGTCCTCTGCTTGGCTTTGTCTCGCCTACGGAGAAGGACGGGAAGTTGTAATGATGCATGTAACGCTTGGTTGTCTCATTTGCATCTAAGCCATCGATCTTCTGAGCCTCAGATAATGGTGCCAGTGTGCAGGCATTTAAGATCTGGGTCTGTCCACGGGTGAACATACCTGAACCATGTACTCTTGGAAGGATGTCGATCTCAGCTGCTAAAGGACGGATCTGTGTAATCGCACGGCCGTCTGGACGCTTGTGGTCTTTTAAGATCATCTTGCGGACAGTCTTCTTCTCATACTGATAAATAGCATCGCCTAATAATGGCAGCCACTCTTCGTTCTCAGCAAATGCCTCTTCCAGACGCTCAGTAATAGCTGCAATATTTGCCTCTCGGGTCTGCTTGTCATCGGTAAATACAGCTGTTTCCATCTCTTCAGAAGGAACGATCTCCTTGATCGCTGCAAATAATTCTTCCGGAACTGCGCAGCTTTCGTAGGTGTGCTTTTCTTTTCCGCACTCAGCTACGATGGTATCGATAAAGCGGATGATCTCCTGGTTTACTTCGTGAGCTTTGAAAATAGCCTCGATCATCTTCTGCTCAGGAACTTCCTTGGCACCAGCTTCGATCATGATAACTTTCTCTCTGGTAGAAGCTACAGTCAGAGCCATCTCAGATACCTGTCTCTGAGCGGAAGTTGGGTTGATAACAAATTCACCATCAATAAGACCAACCTGGGTAGTAGCGCAAGGTCCGTCAAATGGGATATCAGAAATGCTGGTAGCGATAGCAGAACCAAGCATAGCAGTCAGCTCTGGGCTGCAGTCTGGATCTACAGACATAACTACGTTGTCTAAGGTTACGTCATTGCGGTAATCCTTTGGGAATAAAGGACGCATAGGGCGGTCGATAACACGGGAGGTAAGGATGGCATTTTCAGATGCTTTTCCTTCTCTCTTATTGAAGCCGCCTGGGATCTTTCCTACAGAGTAGAACTTCTCCTCATATTCTACACTTAAAGGGAAGAAATCAATGCCTTCTCTTGGCTTTGCAGATGCGGTTGCTGTAGAAAGTACTACAGTATCGCCGTAATGCATAAATGCTGCACCGTTTGCCTGAGCTGCTACGCGGCCAACTTCTACAGTCAGCTTACGGCCAGCCAGGTCCATACTGAAACTCTTAAACATGGGGTGTCTCCTTTTCTCTTTTAATGTAACGTTCTGTAAATATACAAGTTTTTACAGGGCAAAAGACGCCGAAACTACTGATCTATCCCAAACGATCTGTTTGGGACACATCAGCGGTCCCGGAGTGTTCCTTTTGCACCTGTCTTCATGCAAATATAGGGTGGAGTAAACTCCACCCTAACATGAATGAAAGCCCGCTGCCAAATGTCTATGCGGCCTTGCGTACAAGCACGCAATCCACATAGCCGCCCGGCAACACTTTCATGATAATTACTTTCTGATTCCCAGCTTTTCGATCAGAGCACGGTAGCCTTCCAGATCGGTCTTCTTCAGGTAATCAAGAAGTCCTCTTCTGTGTCCAACCATCATCAGAAGTCCTCTTCTGGAGTGATGATCCTTTGGATTCTGCTGAAGATGAGCGGTCAGTTCAGCAATTCTCTCTGTCAGAATAGCGATCTGAACTTCTGGTGAACCGGTATCTCCTGCCTTACGTCCGTACTGTGCGATAATCTCTGCTTTCTTTTCCTTAGAAATCATGGTAATTCCTCCTAAAATAATTTAATTTTCTCACCTTAAACCAGGCTGCCGGCTGGAGTCACCAGGCAACGGGGCTTCGGCGTTCTTTTATACTTGGTTACTGTATCATATTTTAACCGGGTTGTAAAGGGGATTTTCCGCAAAATACTTAAGAGCAAATTCTTTGTCTTTTTCGATCCGTTCTTTTAACTCTTCTAAAGAAGCAAATTTCTGTTCTCCCCTGTCAAACTCCAAAAGCTGGACCTCGATCATTTTTCCGTAAATGTCTCCGTCAAAATCAAAGATAAATGTCTCTACGCCTACCGGATTATCCCCATGGATCGTAGGTTTCCTGCCGATATTAGTAACTCCCTTATAATATTTTCCCTGTGCAAGGACTCTGGATACATAGACCCCGAATTTGGGCAGACGTTTGTTTGCCGGCGGGATGATATTGGCTGTTGGAAAGCCCAGTCTCGGTCCTCCGATATGGTTGCCGTGGACTACAATGCCGTGGATGGCATATGGTTCTCCTAACAATTCATTTGCTTTTGCCACATTTCCCAGGGAAAGTTCTTCCCGGATATAGGTGCTGCTGATGTCTCTTCTGTGATCTTTTTCTTTTTGGATCACATAAAGTTCAAATCCCAGCTCTTTGCTTAAAGATCTGAGAAGTTCTACATTTCCGGCGCCTTTGTAGCCAAAACTGCAGTCCGGCCCCACTACCATGCTTTTGCCCGCATCCGTTTTACCAAGATATCCTTTACAAATACAGAAGGGTCCATTTTACGCACATCATCTGTAAAAGGATACTCCACCAGGTAATCGATCCCCATTTTTTCCATATTATGACGTCGTTCTTCACTGGTTGTGATCACAGTGGCAGCTTCACCTGTAACAAGGCTTAATGGGGCTGTGCTGAAGGTAAAAATAGCAGTTGCATAGCCCAGTGTTTCTTTCAGTTCTTCCATTGTATGCAGAAGCTTCTGATGTCCTCTGTGTCTTCCGTCAAATTTTCCAAGAGTTACCACAGTGGGCTCTTCCAGCTGAAAATCCACTGTATCTGCTATATATTTCATCAGTTTCCTTCTCCATCCGGCATGAACATTTTCCATGGTTTCCACCAGTGTTTTTCTTCCTGGTATTCATATACACCCATAAAGATCCCCTGGCTGTTGTACATACGGTATCTGTCTCCGCTTTTTCTTTCTTCTAAAGATGTACTTTTTTCCAGGTCTAACTGCTGTTTAAAGCAGGGATTTCCATTTTTCAAAGCCTTGTCCCCTTCTGCTGTTGTGTATACAGGCAGATAACCTTCTAAGGCTTCTTCCAGAGAACAGATATATTCTCCTACTTTTCCTTCATCTCTTAAAACTTCGATCTCATCCAGTTTCAAACTGTCTTTTACCTGAAAACGGTCTACACGGGTACGCAGGAGAGACTCCATGCAGCCCCCGACTCCTAATTTAGCTCCAATATCTTCACAGAGAGTTCTTATGTAGGTCCCTTTGGAACAGCTGACTGTCATCCAGACTCTTGGCAGTTCTATTTTTTCAACAGAAATATCTAAGATCTGTACTCTTCTTGCCTTGCGCTCTACTTCTTTTCCTGCTCTTGCAAGGTCGCAAAGCTTCTTTCCATCTACTTTTAAAGCAGAGTACATAGGAGGGATCTGGTCATAATCTCCCTTAAAATCCAGGATCACCTGGCGCACCTGTTCTTCATCCAGTTCTAACGCCTTTTCATGATCTTCCGTAAGCACCGTTCCTGTGGTATCCTGGGTGTCCGTAGTCTGTCCTAAAAGAAGCACTGCCTCATAGGTTTTGGACCGGTCTGTAAGCATGTCACAAAGCCTTGTCCCATTTCCCAGACACACCGGAAGGACGCCCTTGGCCGCCGGATCAAGGTTCCCGTATGGCCGATCTTTTTCTGTCTTAAAATCCCTCGAAGCCGGGCTACAACATCATGGGATGTATAGCCCGGCTCTTTATACACATTAATGATTCCGTGATACATTTAAACCTCCCCGGCTGCCGCAGCATCTAACTGCTTGGCAATGTGAAGGGACAGATTATTGATCACATCATGAATACTTCCGGACATGGTACAGCCTGCTGCACGCACATGACCACCGCCGCCAAAATAGAACGCTACCTGGCTTACATCTACGATTTTCTGGGAACGCAGACTTACCTTATACTGCTGAGGTCCTGTCTCATACAGGAAAATAGCAACCTCCACTCCCTCTGTAAGACGCAGCTGGTCGATGATACCGTCAAGGTCTTTTCCGGTCACACCGTAAAAGTCCAGATCAGACTGGCGCAGAGCACTGAAAATGGCCTTTCCATCAAGGAAGGTAATGCTTTCAAGAAGCGCTCTTCCCATGATCTGGTTCTGCACATAAGTCTTTTTGTAGAAGCTGTTGTCAATGATGCTTCCAAAGTCAACGCCTTTTCCCATCAGGAAACCGGCAATCTCCATCGTCTTTGCAGAAGTGCAGGAATACTTGAACACACCGGTATCATGTACGATCCCTGTATACAGGCATTCTGCCACATTTTATCCACGTTATCCGGATTTAACTGTTCAAAAAGGACTTCGCTGGCAGAACTTGCATCAGCTGCCACTAAATTGACCTGGCAGTAACGGGTGTTGGTTACGTGATGATCGATGCAAAGGCTTTTTTTCGCCCGCTTCAGATACACGTTAAAATCCCCCAGACGTTCTTCATCACTGCTGTCAAGGCAGATGCAAAGCTCATATTCTTTGTCATCTGTTTCATGGTGGATCTCATCATAGCCCTTTAAATAGGCAAATTTTGAGGAAGCTTCCTCCAGATATACAGCTGCCTGTATATCCGGATAGGAAGCAAGAAGAAAATTATACAGACCAGAGTAGAGCCGAGGCAATCGCCATCCGGCCTTACATGACCCAAAATCGCTACAGACTTTGTTCTCTACTCCTGTTCAAGAATCATCACCG
>ENA-OQIG01001135-OQIG01001135.1-human-gut-metagenome-genome-assembly--contig:-NODE-1135-length-12474-cov-2.845873_pt1 | contig 12474 bp, 15 predicted proteins | sample MGYA00242576_ERZ504741 | MGnify/ENA primary metagenome ERZ504741 (study PRJEB26092, sample SAMD00036436) | human gut metagenome | host: Homo sapiens | study: EMG produced TPA metagenomics assembly of... | reverse complement strand
CTGAGGCAGCACCTGGCACGGCTGGGACGGAAGTCGCTGTCGTTCTCAAAATCGGTGGAGCTGCATGACAAAGTCATCGGGCATTATCTGAACATAAAACACTATCAATAAGTTGGAGTCATTACCCGAAAACAGAACTCAAAAACAATCTGGCTAAATAAAAGTAATAAAATTTGCTTTAAGGAAGAATTTTCTATGTACACACAGACCCTGTATGAGTTAAGTCAGGAGGCTGAACGCTGTTACAGCTTTCTCGCCAACAGTTGCAGTTACTGGAAAAAATGCCTCTCTCTGTACCCGGAGACGATGCGCCACAACTGGCTTTACCCTGGAGTCAGCCTAATATCGCCGAACGTCACGCGATGCTGAATAATGAGTTGCGTAAAATTTCCCGACTGGAAATGGTGCTGGCGATTGTCGGTACCATGAAAGCAGGGAAATCAACACCATTAATGCCATTGTTGGTACGGAGGTTCTGCCTAATCGTAATCGCCCAATGACTGCGCTGCCGACGCTTATTCGCCATACGCCCGGGCAAAAGGAACCGGTACTGCATTTTTCACATGTCGCGCCAATCGATTGTTTAATTAAAAAATTACAACAGCGCCTGCGTGATTGCGATATTAAGCATCTGACCGATGTGCTGGAAATAGATAAAGATATGCGTGCGCTTATGCAGCGGATCGAAAATGGCGTCGCTTTCGAAAAATATTATCTGGGTGCCCAGCCTATTTTTCATTGTCTGAAAAGTTTGAATGATTTAGTGCGACTGGCGAAGGCGCTGGGCGTCGATTTTCCTTTTTCTGCTTACGCCGCCATTGAGCATATTCCCGTGATTGAAGTGGAGTTTGTCCATCTGGCGGGGCTGGAGAGTTATCCCGGTCAGTTGACGTTACTGGATACCCCCGGGCCAAATGAAGCCGGCAACCGCATCTGCAAAAAATGCTTAACCAGCAGCTGCACGCGCCTCGGCGGTACTGGCGGTGCTGGATTATACGCAACTGAAATCGATCTCCGATGAAGAGGTCCGTGAGGCGATTTTGGCGGTGGGGCAATCGGTGCCGCTGTATGTGCTGGTCAATAAGTTCGATCAACAGGATCGTAACAGTGACGACGCCGACCAGGTGCGGGCACTGATTTCCGGGACGCTGATGAAAGGCTGTATTACGCCACAGCAGATATTTCCGGTGTCGTCGATGTGGGGCTACCTGGCGAATCGGGCGCGCTATGAGTTAGCCAACAACGGTAAGTTACCAGCGCCAGAGCAACAACGCTGGGTGGAAGATTTTGCCCATGCCGCGCTCGGCAGGCGCTGGCGTCATGACGATCTGGCGGACCTCGAACATATTCGTCATGCTGCCGATCAGTTGTGGGAAGATTCGCTGTTCGCCCAGCCAATTCAGGCGTTGCTTCATGCCGCTTACGCTAACGCCTCGTTGTATGCTCTGCGATCTGCTGCGCATAAACTGTTGAATTACGCGCAGCAGGCGCGGGAATACCTAGATTTTCGTGCGCACGGGTTAAACGTCGCTTGTGAACAATTGCGGCAAAATATCCATCAGGTCGAAGAAAGTTTGCAGCTATTGCAACTCAATCAGGCGCAGGTGAGCGGCGAGATTAAACATGAAATCGAGCTGGCCCTGACCTCCGCCAACCACTTTCTGCGTCAACAACAAGATGCGCTGAATGCGCAGTTAGCCGCCTTGTTTCAGGATGATTCGGAGCCGTTAAGCGAGATTCGTACCCGCTGTGAGACACTGTTACAGACGGCGCAGAACACCATCAGTCGCGACTTTACGCTGCGTTTTGCCGAGCTGGAATCCACTTTGCCGGGTGTTAACCGATGTTATTCGCCCCATTGAGCAACAAGTCAAAATGGAATTGAGCGAGTCAGGGTTTCGTCCTGGGTTTCATTTTCCTGTTTTTCACGGCGTAGTTCCCCACTTCAACACTCGCCAGCTGTTCAGTGAAGTCATTTCGCGCCAGGAAGCAACGGACGAGCAGAGCACGCGTTTAGGCGTTGTGCGTGAGACTTTTTCGCGCTGGTTGAATCAGCGACTGGGGACGGGGAAATGAGAAATCACCGACAGAAACGGTTGATTACAGTGTGTTGCAACGAGCATTAAGCGCAGAAGTCGATCTCTATTGCCAACAAATGGCTAAAGTTCTGGCAGAGCAGGTCGATGAATCTGTTACGGCAGGCATGAATACTTTTTTCGCTGAGTTCGCTTCATGTTTGACGGAATTACAGACGCGTTTACGCGAAAGTCTGGCTCTGCGTCAACAAAATGAATCGGTGGTCAGGCTGATGCAGCAGCAATTGCAGCAGACTGTGATGACTCACGGCTGGATTTACACCGACGCCCAGCTGTTACGCGATGATATTCAAACACTTTTCACGGCAGAACGATATTGACCAAGACGTTACTTGACGGCCCCGGTCGCGTGCTGGAGTCGGTTTATCCCCGCTTTTTAGTGGATCTGGCGCAGGGTGATGATGCCCGCCTTCCACAAGCCATCAGCAGCAGTTTCGTGAACGACTGATGCAGGAACTTCTTTCGCGTGTGCAGCTTCAGACATGGACGAACGGCGGCATGTTAAATGCGCCGCTTAGCCTGCGTCTGACATTGGTGGAAAAACTGGCGTCGATGCTGGATCCCGGTCATCTGGCACTGACGCAGATCGCGCAGCATCTGGCGCTGCTGCAAAAAATGGATCACCGCCAGCACTCTGCTTTCCCGGAGCTCCCCCAGCAAATTGCCGCCTTGTATGAGTGGTTTTCAGCCCGTTGTCGCTGGAAGGAAAAGGCGTTAACGCAACGAGGCCTACTGGTGCAGGCAGGTGATCAGAGCGAGCAAATTTTTACCCGCTGGCGTGCTGGGGCGTATAACGCCTGGTCGTTGCCTGGGCGCTGTTTTATCGTTCTGGAGGAGTTGCGCTGGGGGGCATTTGGCGATGCCTGCCGTCTGGGAAGCCCGCAAGCGGTGGCGTTGTTGCTGGGTGATTTGCTCGAGAAAGCGACACAACATCTGGCAGAGAGTATCAATGCGGCACCGACCACGCGTCACTATTACCATCAGTGGTTTGCCTCTTCGACCGTTCCGACGGGCGGGGAGCATGCTGATTTTTTAAGTTGGCTGGGAAAGTGGACCACGGCAGATAAACAACCCGTTTGCTGGTCAGTGACCCAACGCTGGCAAACTGTCGCGCTGGGGATGCCACGACTCTGTTCAGCGCAGCGTCTGGCGGGGGCAATGCTCGAGGAAATCTTCTCTGTAAATTTGGCGTAAATAATCAGTTACATCAATGAGTCCTAAACGAAATCCATGTGTGAAGTTGATCACAAATTTAAACACTGGTAGGGTAAAAAGGTCATTAACTGCCCAATTCAGGCGTCAACTGGTTTGATTGTACATTCCTTAACCGGAGGGTGTAAGCAAACCCGCTACGCTTGTTACAGAGATTGCATCCTGCAATTCCCGCTCCCCTTTTGCGGCCGTCGCGCTGATTTTTCTGGCGTTTGCGGAAATGGGCCAACTCTGCGAGGAAAGCTATGCTGAAAAGGAAAAAAGTAAAACCCATTACCCTTCGTGATGTCACCATTATTGATGACGGTAAACTGCGTAAAGCCATTACCGCAGCATCACTGGGTAATGCAATGGAATGGTTTGATTTTGGTGTTTATGGTTTTGTTGCTTACGCATTAGGTAAAGTTTTTTTCCCGGGGGCTGACCCCAGCGTGCAGATGGTTGCTGCACTTGCCACTTTCTCCGTTCCCTTTCTGATTCGACCGCTTGGCGGGCTCTTCTTTGGTATGTTGGGCGATAAATATGGTCGCCAGAAGATCCTCGCTATCACTATTGTGATTATGTCGATCAGTACGTTCTGTATTGGCTTAATACCGTCCTACGACACGATTGGTATTTGGGCACCGATTCTGCTGTTGATCTGTAAGATGGCACAAGGTTTCTCGGTCGGCGGTGAATATACCGGGGCGTCGATATTTGTTGCGGAATACTCCCCTGACCGTAAACGTGGCTTTATGGGCAGCTGGCTGGACTTCGGTTCTATTGCCGGGTTTGTGCTGGGTGCGGGCGTGGTGGTGTTAATTTCGACCATTGTCGGCGAAGCGAACTTCCTCGACTGGGGCTGGCGTATTCCGTTCTTTATTGCTCTGCCGTTAGGGATTATCGGGCTTTACCTGCGCCATGCGCTGGAAGAAACTCCGGCGTTTCAGCAGCATGTTGATAAACTGGAACAGGGCGACCGCGAAGGTTTGCAGGATGGCCCGAAAGTCTCGTTTAAAGAGATTGCCACTAAATACTGGCGCAGCCTGTTGACATGTATTGGTCTGGTTATTGCCACCAACGTGACTTACTACATGTTGCTGACCTATATGCCGAGTTATTTGTCGCATAACCTGCATTACTCCGAAGACCACGGGGTGCTGATTATTATCGCCATTATGATCGGTATGCTGTTTGTCCAGCCGGTGATGGGCTTGCTGAGTGACCGTTTTGGCCGTCGTCCGTTTGTGCTACTTGGTAGTGTTGCCCTGTTTGTGTTGGCGATCCCGGCGTTTATTCTGATTAACAGTAACGTCATCGGTCTGATTTTTGCCGGGTTACTGATGCTGGCGGTGATCCTTAACTGCTTTACGGGCGTTATGGCTTCTACCTTGCCAGCGATGTTCCCGACGCATATCCGATACAGCGCGCTGGCGGCGGCATTTAATATTTCGGTGCTGGTTGCCGGTCTGACGCCAACGCTGGCGGCCTGGCTGGTCGAAAGCTCGCAGAATCTGATGATGCCTGCCTATTACCTGATGGTAGTGGCGGTGGTTGGTTTAATCACCGGCGTAACCATGAAAGAGACGGCGAATCGTCCGTTGAAAGGTGCGACACCGGCGGCGTCAGATATACAGGAAGCGAAGGAAATTCTCGTCGAGCATTACGATAATATCGAGCAGAAAATCGATGATATTGACCACGAGATTGCCGATTTGCAGGCGAAACGTACCCGCCTGGTGCAGCAACATCCGCGAATTGATGAATAAGCTGAAACGGATGGCCTGATGTGACGCTGTCTTATCAGGCCAATTGAACTCTTAAGGTTCACTTAATCTCTGACGCGCATACTCTCCTCCAGGTTAACGGAGGAGAGTGCAATGAAAAACCGTGTTTATGAAAGTTTAACTACCGTGTTCAGCGTGCTGGTGGTCAGCAGCTTTCTTTATATCTGGTTTGCCACGTACTGATCTTTCTTCAGCCGTACCCAGGCCCGCGTGCCGGAAGTCTCTTGCCGGTTTTGCAGGAAAAACTGCCCGTGATGCAACTGTGTAATGCGGCTGACAATACTTAACCCCAGACCAATCCCGCCATAACGGCTGTCCATACGTACAAACGCTTTACTCAACTCCCCGCATTTACTCTCATCAATACCTGGTCCTTCATCTTCAACTGCCATGACCGCTCCGTCATCTTCTTGCAGCTTAATCATAATGTTGCTGCCTTGCGGGCTGTAACGATGGGCGTTTTCTACCAGGTTTCGCAATAACATCCGCAGCAGGGTTGCATCACCCTGAACGGTGATGTCGGCGGCGCTCTCTGGCAATAGCAGGGTTTGCTGTCGCTGGTCGAGCATGGTACTGAGTTCGTCATACGAGGGGAGAATGACATCTTCCAGCAGTTTTACATGTTGATAATTACCGGAAGAAAATGACTGTCCGGCACGCGCCAGTTGCAGCAGCTGGGAGACGCTCTCCATCATCTGATCAAGCCGTGCCACTAACGGTGCTACATCAATGTGATGCGTTTTCGCCAGCAGTTCCAGATGCAAACGCACCCCCGCCAGTGGCGTTCGCAGTTCGTGCGCGACGTCAGCGGTAAACAACCTTTCGTTATCCAGCGTGCTGGTCAGGCGACTGACCAGATCGTTTAACGCCGAAACCACCGCTTCGATTTCGAGGGTGGCGCTGTGAATGGCAATGGGCGTTAAGTTGTCGGCGGTGCGCGCTTCCAGCTCTTTTTGCAGCTCCGCCAGCGGGCGGGTGATGCGGCGTACCGCCTGATAGCAGATAAATAGCGTCAGGCTGACCATAAAGACGCCGGGGACAATCAGGCTGGCGACCGCCTCGCGGATCTCACGCATGATGTGGCGATCGTTGTTGCGATTGTCGCGTAGCGCCTGCTCAAACAGCTGAATCTGCTCGGTACTTTCATGCCATAGCCAGAAGACGCTGATCAGCTCAAACACCAACAAAATGGCCCCGATGGTCAATATCAGCCGTTGGCGCAGCGATATTGGTCGGCGCAGAAAATGCATCAGATTCAATTAGTTTTCCTCATTCGCGACCAGCATATAGCCAAAGCCGCGCACGGTGCGGATACGGGCTTTGCCCACTTTGTCGCGCAGATTGTGGATATGCACTTCCAGGGTGTTGGTCGAGGGTTCATTGTCCCAGTTATAGATGTCGTTGTAGAGAATTTCCCGATGCACCGGACTGCCTGCTTTGAGCATTAACCGTGACAGCAGAGCATATTCTTTGGGCGTCAGAATCAACTCTTCACCGCCCATCCATACCTGACGGCGACCCATATTCAGCGTCAGATTGCCAACAATCAGCTCACTTTCGCCCTGATTATTATGGCGTCGTAGCAGGGCGCGGATACGGGCGTGTAACTCTTCCAGCGCAAAAGGCTTCACCAGATAGTCATCGGCACCGACATCCAGCCCGGCGATTTTGTCGGTCAGCGTATCGCGAGCGGTGAGGATCAGTACTGGCAGGGTGTATTTTTTCTGCCGGATACGGGCGAGAAATGCAGTCCATCTTCGTCGGGTAACCCTAAATCCAGTACCACCAGGCTGTAATGACCGGCTCAAGGCTTTGTTCCGCCATCCGCGCGGTTGTCACGCCATCGCACGCGTAGCCTTCGGTTTGCGCCGCCAGAATCAATCCCTGCAATAACAGCGTATCGTCTTCAACAATCAGAATTTTCATTCACTCACTCTCCTGCAAGTTTGCAGAATATCATCCGCAGCCTGGTAATACTTCGTCTCAACGCCAGTTAATCCCAATAGCGTGGAGAATAAATTGTCTTGTGAATAGTGTTGCGTTTGCGCCTGTTTTTGCAGGCAGTTCTGGTCAACCTGATACCGTTTTTGATAATCCTCCGACAGCCACAGCAGCATTGGCACCTGTTTTTGGCTATCCGGGGCGATGGCATAAGGCAGACCGTGCAGATAGATGCCATTTTCACCTAACGATTCACCGTGGTCAGAAAGATAAACCAGGCTGGTGGTAAATTTATCCTGATGTTCTTTCAGCAGATTAATCGCTTTATCAACAATATAGTCGACGTAAACCAGCGTGTTGTCGTAAGTGTTCACCAGTTGCTCTTTGCTACAGGTCTGGATCTCATTGGTGTCGCAGGTTGGGGTAAATTTCCTGAACTGCGGCGGATAGCGGTTGTAATAGGTCGGACCGTGGCTGCCGATGGTGTGTAAGACAATCACGCCATCACCCTGCAGGTTATTGATGTACTCTTCCAGCCCGTGGAACAGTACTTCGTCATAGCATTCGCCGTTGATGCACTGACCAGGCAGATTCAGCGCGGTGACGTTCTGGTGAGGCACGCGGTCGCAGGCACCTTTACAGCCGCCATCGTTGTCATTCCACAGCACGTTGATGCCCGCTCGCTGAATGATATCCAGCACGCCTTCCTGGTGCTGTGCCAGCTCTTCTTTGTAATGCTCACGCGGCATATCCGAGAACATGCACGGTACTGAAACTGCCGTTGCCGTGCCGCAAGATGCGGTATTAGGGAAATAGACCACGTTATCTTTCGCCAGCCGCGGGTTAGTTTCACGCGGGTAGCCGTTGAGGGAGAAGTTCTCCGCCCGCGAGGTTTCGCCGACAATCAGGATGGTCAAATTTTTACGTTTTTCGTTCTGCATTAACGGGTTGCGGTGCGCGTCTTCACCAATTCGCACCAGCGGCAGATTTGCCAGTCGCTGATGGGAGTACCATGACCAGCTGGCAACAATGCTGTTAGAGGGGCTTAAGGATTTCACCAGCTCTTTGTTATTGCGGAACAACGAGGCGTAGTCTTTATAAAACAGTGCGGCGACCAGCAAAATCAGTAGTACAGAAACCAGAATATTGGCTCCACGGAAAAGAACACTGCGCAGACGCGAGGTGGCAGGTTTGATTTTTATCCAGCAGGCAATCAGCGCAGCAAGCACGCCGCTGAATCCCAGCGTTAATAACATTTGCGGTGTCATCAGCGCATAACTTTCTGCCGGAGTGGTATCAATAATATTGGCAATCATCGAGCGGTCGATGACGATGCCGTAAGTCATTATGAAATATTGTGCAGCCGCGCCAACCAGAATAAACAGGCAGGCCAGTGGTCGATTAAGCCATAAGAAAGAGCTTAGTGTCAGGACAATATTAATCACGCTGAAAGCGACGACCGGCATCGACAAGAAAACCAGTACGTTATGCAGCGAATCCAGCGGCAGCGCCTGCAACACCTGTTTAAAAAAGACAATATTCAGGCAGATAGAGATATAAAAAGCGGCCAACAATAGCCAGGCGAGTAAATTCAAAGAGGGTCTTTTTAGTAGGCGCTTCAACATCACGGTGTTTCCATCGAACAAAGTGCGCATATGCTCGCAAAGCAAAATTAAGCCAACCTTAAGTTCTTAAGGTTGGCTTTTATGTTTGCTGGATTAAGGGGAATTAATCTTTGCTTATTGGTGCATCTAAGGGATACGGGTTTTTATGTAGCCGGTTGTAATTCAGCGCATACATGGCGGTGATGACCATCAGGGTGACAAATGACCACATAACCTCTTTCGCTCCGGACCCCACCACGGCCAGATGCAGTAGAGGAAGGCAATGGTAGTAACTGCCAGATATGCCGGGCGTGCTTTACCAAAGTGACCGTGTCCGAGCAGCAGTAACGCCGCACAGGTGTAAAGATATGCACCAGTGTAAAGATGACCGAGACGGAAGAAACCAGACCGAACTCTTTGGTCGCGTTTGGTGAAATGCTGCTGAGCTGGAAGATGGTCATCAAAATACCGACGATAATCAGCCCCGCCACTGGCGTACCCGCTTTATTTACACGGGCAAAAATCGGTGGGAACAGTCCGTCATCGGCAGCGGCTTTCGCCGTTTGACCCGCCAGCATCGTCCAGCCGCCCAGTGAACCTAAGCAACCCGCAGCTGCGCAGAAGGAAACAATGGCCCCGGCGGTGTCACCCAACGCCATCCGTGCGGCATCACCGAATGGCGAAGCAGAAACGCGCAGTGCGGCATTAGGATCATCCCCATAATCGCGGTGGTAGAAAGTACATAGCAAACGGCGGCAATCAATACCCCACCAATGGTGGCGATAGGGACATTGCGTTTCGGGTTTTTCACCACACCTGCGGCAACGGAGGCACTTTCCACACCGATGAACGACCACAGCGTAACGTTAAGGGTACTTTGAATTGCACCGAAGGTGCCCAGGCCGCTGACGTTCCATGCCGCCATATAGGTTTCACCACGGAACCAGAACCAGCCAAATACGGCAATCCCGACGATGGGGATCAGCGCCAGCACGGTGGCAACTGCCTGCACACGGGTGATCATTTCGGACCGACAATGTTCAGCAGGACGAAGATCCACAGCACCACGACGCAGGTGATGGTTAATACCAATGGATCTTTCAGAATCGGGAAGAAGTAACTTAAATATCCTACGCCAATGACCACCATGCGATATTGCCGATCCAGCAGGCCAGCCAGTAGAGGACGTTGGTTTGATAACCGAGAAACGGGCCAAAGCAGCGGCGGGCGTAAGCGTAAGAACCACCAGGACTTGGGTCGAGGAACGACATTTTGGCGTATACCATCGAGAGCCCCAGTGCACCGATAATCGTCACCAACCATCCATAAATGGCAATCCCGCCAGTAGAGGCCAGGTTTGCAGGTAACAGAAAAACACCTGACCCCATAATATTCCCCGACACCATCAGGGTGACGGGGATTAAGCCCACTTTGTGAGCATCAGCATCCGAAGACATAATTAAACTCCTGCGAAGGCGAGCTTCGTGACAATAAATTACGTCATATCATACGCCTGCATTCGATAGTTGAATTATTATCGACCGGGTTATCGCTGATGCCGTTATTAATATAGCTCTTCGTTAAGGTTAAAAATCAGGCGACAGTGCGTTCTCTGTGCTGACTAACATAATGCAGCGGCGTCATACCGTAGAAGTCTTTAAAGACAGAAATAAAGTACGACGTACTGTTGTAGCCGCAGGACTGTGATACCTGAGAGATATTTTTACCGTCCATCATTAATTCATTTACGGCATAACGCATGCGGCAGGTGGTGATTATTTGGCTATAACTGGTGTTTTCGCTTTTCAACTTTTTCTTTAACAGACTTGGGCTAAGACATAAACAACTGGCTACCATACTAAGATTCCAGTCTTTGTGAATATCGCTTTCAATAATTTGATAAACGCTGTCACTTACACAATTACGTAACATATACATCATTAATGAAAGGAATTTTTTACTGTCGAGAAAACGGGATAGCACCGTGAATAATAATGCGCGTGTTCGTTCCTTTTCTGACTCAGTTTCTGCGGGCATCATGCTGTGTTGCGCGGCAACGCGAAAGACGTCTGGCGTCAGGCATGGCAGGGTGAGTATGGGCGTAGCGCTACGTTGCCATACTGGTATTTGCGAGAGATCTTTATTCAGAAACCGGAGGTAATCTTTGATGATGTCGTGACTAATATGAGCAACCAAAGTGTTGTTAAGAGAGGAGACGTCGATAATATTATTTTCACAATTTAATAACGCCATATGGTTAGCTTTAAGGCTAATAGGTTCTTTCCCATTCACCCTTATCCAGACATCTTTTTCAGTCAATAAAACAATACAAGGTTGGTCGCTGCAAATCCTCATACATGTACTCCTGAGTGCGAATAAAAGACCAGTTCTCGCTAAAGCAAAGCGATACCGGGAAATGGTTATATAATTGTATGATGAATATAAACATGCATAAAAATAACGAGTTTTACTAATATTACAAATTTTTATAGTAATTTCTTATGTACATATTTTTTTACAGGATAAATAACAGGCAAAAAAAAGCGCGGGGTGGGGCCGCGCAAAAAGTATGACATTTTTGTTTGCAGCAATTTTTATGAAAACGTTGCCATACTCAAAAGGCCTAAGGCCAGGCGGCGTAATGTTATTTAAACAATTACGCCTTCAGCGGAATAGTGGTTACGCTTTCACACACATAACGTGGTAAATACCGTCAATAATTTCAGTCCCTTCAGTTTCGTGTTCAAATCCAGGGAAATGGTGGTCCCAGGATTGCAGCGAGCGTAAATAACTTACTTGCGGACTGTTTTTATCGCCGAAGTTTTCACCAGACAGCAGCATCGGGATTCCTGGCGGATACGGGATAACTGAGTTTGCCGCGATGCGTCCTGGCAGATTTTCAATGGATACCAGTTCGACATTGTTGTCGACAATCGCGTTGTACGCTTCACGCGGGATGATTTCCGCCACCGGCAGGCCGGAATAGGCTTCGTTCAACCGTGCGCCAGGGTTGTTTTCTTTCAGCCAGGCAAACATGGTGTCACCCAGATCGTGAATCCCCATGTTCGCGTAAGTGTCAGGATATTGTTCAACAAGTTCCGGCATCACCTGCGCCAGCGGTGTGTTGGCGTCATAGTGGCGTTTGAAGGAGCAAAGGGTGTTAACCAGAGTCCCCCATTTCCCACGGGTTACGCCCATAGAGAACAGGAACATAATTTGGAAGTCAGTGGTGCGGGTAGGCACAATGCCATGGCGACCAAGCCAGGCAGTGACCAGCGCCGCCGGAACACCGGTTTCTTCCAGTTCACCATCTTCACCCATTCCCGGAGCAAGGATGCTGACTTTAATCGGTCGAGCATACTCCAGTTATCCGGAATATCTTTGAAGCCGTGCCAGCTTTCGCCCGGATGCATTACCCAGCAGTCCTGAACGGTGGTCAGCAGTTTTGTTGGTGCGTCAGCAAAGTCATAGGTTTTGCCGGTTTGTGGGTCGGTGACGACTTCTTTGTTCCACGGTTTGAAGAACCAGCTACCGTCAGCGGTGAACTCTTTATACAGCCGCGCCATCGCCTGACGAAAATCAACCGCTTCGTCAATCACTTCTTGTGTCAGTGACAGGCCGCTGTTGCCGTCCATCATCGACACCGCCACGTCGTTGGATGCGCAGATGGCATACAGCGGGGAGGTGGTGGCATGCATCATGTAGGCCTGGTTGAAGCGGGAGAAGTTAATCGCCCCACGACCTTCACGTACATGAATATAAGAAGCCTGTGACAGCGCATTCAGCAGTTTGTGGGTGGAGTGGGTGGCGAAAACGGTAGGACGTTGTGATCGCCAGGTTCGCCGCGCATGGCAT
>ENA-OQIG01001134-OQIG01001134.1-human-gut-metagenome-genome-assembly--contig:-NODE-1134-length-12478-cov-2.986155_pt1 | contig 12478 bp, 17 predicted proteins | sample MGYA00242576_ERZ504741 | MGnify/ENA primary metagenome ERZ504741 (study PRJEB26092, sample SAMD00036436) | human gut metagenome | host: Homo sapiens | study: EMG produced TPA metagenomics assembly of... | reverse complement strand
TTCGAAGATACGGAAAAGTCGGTGAGAGGAACAGTCGATTTTATTGTACGCCATCCTTTGATCCTTCAGATGTGACAGTCTACGGATTTATTATTGATTCTGACGACCGGGGAATTAACGCGGATTGTATAGATAATTAGATAGATAGGTAAATAGGTAAATAGATAAACAGCTTTTTTAATCCCCTAAATATAGTGACGCCATTCTTATTGTGTAGTGTCGCTATGTCTGGAGGATAGTGACGCTATTTTGAAGACAAAAAAATAAGGCAGCTTTTTGTCGGCTGCCTTTATCTTTCTGCGGTTATATACTTTCTTTGACTGGTGCACTCGTTTGTGACAAATAGGGTGTCCGTACATCTCAATTTCTGCCTCACGGCTAGCTTTACGATTCGCTTTAACGTAATCGTCTTGTGTAATTCGCTTTTTCATAATGAAATTATTTCTCTGTGCAAAGATACAATATATTCTTCATTTAGTATAAACTTTTATTTCCTATTACGCTCGGTTTGCATTATCTTTGCATACATTAATCAAATGAAACCGGAAATAATATGGAAAATTTCAGTGAATTAATAAAGAACCGTCGTAGTATGCGGAAGTTCACCGATGAAGAATTGACACAAGATCAGGTAGTTGCGTTGATGAAAGCAGCTTGATGTCCCCTTCTTCCAAACGTAGTAATAGTTGGCAGTTTGTAGTGGTTGATGATAAAGAGGTATTGAAAGAATTGTCTCATTGCAAAGAACAGGCTTCTTCGTTCATTGCCGATGCAGCTTTGGCGATTGTTGTAATGGCCGATCCGTTGGCCAGTGATGTTTGGATTGAAGACGCTTCCATTGCTTCCATCATGATACAGTTGCAGGCTGAAGATCTTGGCTTGGGAAGTTGTTGGGTGCAGGTTCGCGAACGTTTCACTGCCACCGGAATGCCTTCCGATGAATTTGTCCATGGAATTTTGGATATTCCCTTGCAACTTCAGATTCTTTCTGTCATTGCTATCGGACATAAAGGGATGGAACGTAAACCTTTCAATGAAGAACATCTTCAATGGGAGAAAATTCATATTAACAAGTTCGGAGGAAAATAAGTATGGGAGCTGCTAAAGCGAATAATAGTAAAGATACCTATCTGGCTACTGCTGTTACCTTTATTGTAATCGGAGCACTTTTTCTGATCGATAAGCTGATTCATTTTTCTTCCATTGGGCTACCCTGGGTGATGAATAAGGACAATATGCTATTGTACGCCTCGATCTGTTTCCTTATTTTCAAACGCGATAAATCAATTGGTTTTGTGTTGCTTGGGCTTTGGCTAGTGATGAATATCGGTTTGGTCATGTCCTTATTGGGTTCGTTATCCGGATATCTGTTGCCATTGACACTGCTCATCATCGGAATCGTTTTATTCTGGTTTGCAAAACGATAAGAGAATAATGAAAAGAAGTATAGAAGATACACCGATCGTGTTTATCGGTGCAGGTAACTTGGCTACTAATCTGGCGAAAGCTCTTTATCGTAAAGGTTTCCGCATTGTACAGGTATATAGCCGGACTATGGAATCTGCCCGTACCTTAGCCGAGAAAGTAGAAGCTGAATATACAACAGATTTACAGGCAGTCTCCAAAGATGCAAAATTGTATATCGTATCGTTGAAAGATGATGCTTTAGTAGATTTGTTACCGCAGATAACAGAAGGAAAGCAAGCGTCTTTGTTGGTGCATACGGCAGGAAGCATTCCGATGAGCGTTTGGGAAGGGCATGCAGAACGTTACGGAGTATTTTATCCGATGCAGACATTCAGCAAACAACGTGAAGTTAAATTTCAGGAAGTGCCTTTCTTTGTTGAAGCGAAAAGGCCGGAAGACGTGGAATTGTTGAAGCTGTTGCCGCCACACTTTCGGAAAAGGTCTACGAGGCTTCTTCCGAGCAACGTAAGAGCCTTCATTTGGCTGCTGTTTTTATCTGTAACTTCACCAATCACATGTATGCATTAGCAGCTGATTTGCTTGAAAAATACAACTTGCCTTTCGATGTCATGCTTCCGCTGATAGATGAAACAGCACGTAAAGTCCACGAATTGGCGCCACGTGATGCACAGACCGGACCCGCTGTTCGTTACGATGAGAATGTGATGAGTAATCATCTTGCCATGTTGGTAGATTCTCCGGCATTGCAGGAAATATATAAACTAATGAGCAAAAGTATCCATGAGCACCATCAATTATGATTTATCCCGTATCAAAGCTTTAGCTTTTGATGTGGACGGAGTATTGAGTTCGACAACCGTACCTTTGCATCCTTCCGGAGAACCGATGCGCACGGTGAATATCAAAGATGGGTACGCCATCCAGTTGGCTGTGAAAAAAGGACTTCACATAGCTATCATCACCGGTGGCCGGACAGAAGCGGTACGTATCCGTTTTGAGGGACTGGGAGTGAAGGATTTATACATGGTTCTGCTGTGAAGATACATGATTATCGTGCTTTTCGTGATAAGTACGGATTGACCGATGATGAAATTCTATATATGGGTGATGACGTGCCGGATATTGAAGTGATGTGTGAGTGCGGACTGCCATGCTGCCCGAAAGATGCCGTGCCGGAAGTGAAATCCGTTGCAAAGTATATTTCTTATGCAGACGGTGGTCGTGGATGCGGACGTGATGTAGTGGAGCAGGTGCTGAAAGCTCACGGTCTATGGATGGCGGAAGACGCCTTCGGTTGGTAACTTAATCATAAATAATCGTTGTTTAATAACGAATAAAACCATGCTTGATAACTTAAATAAATATCAGATTATATTAGCTTCCAATTCTCCCCGTCGGAAAGAACTGATGTCGGGACTAGGAGTAGACTATGTAGTCAGAACATTGCCGGATGTAGACGAGTCATACCCGGATACATTGGTGGGTGCTGAAATACCTGAATATATTGCCCGTGAAAAGGCGGATGCCTACCGTACCATGATGAAGCCGGGAGAATTATTGATTACGGCAGATACCATAGTTTGGTTAGATGGGAAAGTGCTTGGAAAACCGGAGGGTAGGGAAGGAGCCATTGAAATGCTTCGCGCTCTCTCGGGAAAATCTCATCAGGTTTTCACAGGGGTTTGCCTGACTACTACCGAGTGGCAAAAAAGCTTTACCGCTTCCTCCGAAGTGCTGTTTGATGTCTTGTCGGAAGATGAAATCCTGTATTACGTAGATCGTTATCAGCCAATGGATAAGGCAGGAGCTTATGGCGTTCAGGAGTGGATCGGGTATATCGGGGTTAAATCAATTTCCGGTAGTTTCTATAATATTATGGGGCTTCCCATACAGAAACTGTACGGAGAGTTGAAAAAGCTGTAGTAAGTATCTTGAATATATCTGAATATATCAGTGTAATAAACTTATTGATTACATGAAATACATAAGATATACTTAGTCCAATAATGCACAAAGGCTACCTCAAAATAGAAAATGAGGCAGCCTTTTTCTGTATTTTTAAGCAGGAACATTTACTGAATATCCCAAACTGAAAGATGTGGAAGACTATAATAAATCCAACATCAGAGGAATATCTTCTTCCCGAATTCCTTGTGTGAGAAGAGCTTCTTCATCTTTATGGAACATTTCCAGGAATCGTTCCCGGTTTCCACTAGCCGTAATGGCTTTTCCATAGAAAACGGACGCTTTCTGAATATCTCCCATCACCCAGGCAACATGTCCTGCATTCATATAGTCAATAGCCAGAGGCTTTTGTTCTATTATTTTTTCATAATACTTCATCGCCTGTTCATGTTTCTGGCTGATAAATGAACACCATCCGATACCACGCCATGCCTTAATACAGTTGTTCTCGATGAAATCCAGTTTGAAGAAATAATTCAGTGCTTCTTCATATTGCCCCAATTCGGCCAGACAGCTACCGATATGGAAAGTCACATTGGTATCTTCCGGAGCAGCTTCTTCTACCTTCTTATAATAGGTGATTGCTACCTGGTAATTTCTGTTCAACCGATAACAAATAGCCAGATGGCGATTGTTCCAGATATTATCCGGTTTCAACGTGTCTGCTTTCAGGTAAGCCTGGATAGCTTCTGCATATTTCTTTCTTTTCTGCAATGCATAGCCAAACTTCTGGTAATATTCAGCACTCTCTCCTTCGAATCCGCCAATCGTTTCCAACTCTTCATAAATTTCGATAGCCTCGTCCCAACGTTCCTTTGACAGGTAGAAATCGGCAATGGGGAATAATACATCTTCCCAGTGCAATATATTGTCGAGTGCAGGGACATGATGAAGATCGAGCTTCTCTTTAAAAATATCTCTGAATTCACTCTTGCGCACACTAAGTTTGAAGAAACGATACAAATCGTGCAGGTACTGGTTGCTGACCGTTCCCGGACGTTCATTGAATTTCTTCATCGTCTCAACATTCGATTTCTCCGCCAATTCTGCAACCTGTTGTTCATTCAGTTGGCTCAACATCATATCCTGTTGTGACTGTGGCAATTGATGGATCGTGAAAAAGAGAGAGTACTTATCACTGTTACTGAAGAATCCCGATTGAAGAATTAAATCCAGTAGACTGCCTCCCTGATTTCCTGCCTGCTTCATTGCCTTGAGCACATTAGACTGTTGCTTGCTGAATGGATAAAACCAGTTATGCACCTCGCGGAAGAACGGATAGTTTTTCAAAGCCGCAAAAGTACTCATATATACATCTGCACCCTCCAACTGCAATTCGTTCATTTCACGCAATTTATCCCCCAGTCCGGATTTCTCGAATGCATCTTCCCAATCCGGATTCATGTCGTTGTTCTCTTCATCGCTTTCTTCAAAGCCGAACCGCATATTTTTCATGGAGGAAACATTCTTCAGCATTTCGGGAATAATCTCCTCCCTCATTTTTTTGTCAATCTTTTCCGTTTCCTGACATAATAGCATTTGGCGGTAAATGCGAGCGACATCTTCTCTGAATGAAGGAATTTCTTCCATGAGATCCACCCTTTTTATCAGTTCCGGATAGAAAGTAAGGCGGCTTCTGTAAATGTGGAAAATAATCATCGCACCAACCAATGCCCGTTGGCTGACGTTGACGTTGGGATGCTCGTAAGCATCAAGCAACCACATTATTTTTCGTAAGTCGAAACATTCCATCAAGCTCAATGTGAGGGCACTGACAAATAAGCATAAGTCGTCTCCCGGAAGTAATTCCGAGGCAAGCATGGCTTTTGCATCTTCCTCGTCTTCGGGAGTCCAGGCACTGTTTGTCCATGTTCTGATAAACATAAACTTGAGCGTGTCCTCATGCCGCTTTAATACTTCATCCATCTTTTCGTCAGACAGTAATCCGCTGACTGCCAAGTCGTCATTAAAAGACTCCAGTATGTGTAATATGGTTTTAAGACCATAGTTTGACAAATCTGGCGATTTGGGAGTACGTCGTACTTCATGATAGTATCTTGATGAAGCGTTATCCAATATGAGCAAACGTGATTGGTCGGCAATTCCCCACGTGTCTGATACCATTTTCTGATACAGATTCCATCGTTCAGGGTCATTTGCTCCCTGTTTCATGTATTCCAGCATATATTTGTAGGAAGTCTGCAATTGTTCCAGGCGAGTGCGTAGATCCCAGTCAGGACACTGCCACAGCAGAGATTCCAACTGCATCAGAGCTTCCTTGAGCCTTTTCTCTTCAAGTAAGGTACGTATATATGCGTATTGTTCATTAATCGTTTTTTCGTTCATCATTATTTAATTATTTATTTTTTCCAATCCAGGTCAAACGTTTCCAGAGACCCTCAAAAGGACCATGTTTATGGTGTCGGAGCCACCACGAACAGAATACCATTTGTAATAGAACAAAAAGGATGCCAAAAAGGAAGCTATATGTGATTCCTAAATATCGTCCCAATTCGAATCCCCAATGATAGAACAAAAGAGAACCGAAAATGGATTGCCCGAGATAGTTCGTTAAACTCATTTTACCATAAGATGTGAAACGCATAAAGAAACTACGGTCTTTCACACGGTAGAAAGTCAACAGTAATCCTGTCACCAGTAATACCATGAAACTAAGGCTGCTGAATGAACTTAATATCAACTGTAGAGGAACAAGGACGGCACTCCGTTCGATGAATTCCGGCAACATATTGTTCAATCCGTAGATGGGGAAGAAGCAGAGAAGCGAAATTGCTAATGCTTTTAACCACAAGCGTTCGTTCTGTTCGCTATACAGGAAATATTTGCGGCGGCCAACCAGCATTCCGAATAGGATAATCCCGGTGTTTGTAAGATACGTCCATGTTCCAAAGCCCAGGTCATGTTAGCCATTTGTCCTTCCCACATATTCATGCGGACTGTTTCAAGGAAGTTGCCATGTTTTTGTACGTCGAAAGCGATGCTGAAATAATAACCTGCCAAACTTTTACCTGCCACATAGTCAGGATTGCACAAGGCATAGATCAGTTTTGCCCAGTCGATAGGTTGAAGGATTAATAAAGTAGCAAAGATGGCAACTGTACGGTCACTCATCCGGCAGAATATCGGCAGGATAATTCCTAAAATCGCATACATGGTTAATATTTCGCCGGTAAAGAAAGCGGCATTGAATTGTCCTATAATGAATAGGATGAATAATCTCCATAAAAAACGCAGGCGGAAATCTTTCCCTCTCCGTTGTTGGTTATTGTCCTGAATATAGAAACTGAAACCGAAGAGCAAAGCAAATACAGCGTATGCTTTATTACTGAATGTGAAGAATAATCCTCTCCAGATAGCCTGATCGGTAAATTTCATCCATTCAAAAGGGACTTCTTCCGGGAAAGAATAGAAATTAAAGTGTTCGATGCTGTGCAAGAGGATGATCCCATTACTGCCAATCCTCTTAATACGTCGGCCACGTCTATTCGGGCGTTGGTTTCGGCGATTTTGTGTTCCATGATTTTTGTTCTGTTATTAATAAGGTTTATATTTTATAATTATTTGATTCGGCTTGCTTCAACTCTACTGCTTTAATCCTATTGTTAAGGTACTACTTACTATAGCCTTGATACTTTACTCTTGGAACTTAACCCTGATGCTTCGGCTCTAATACTTGATACCTAATACTTAAATTTAGTCCTTGAATTTAAAACCTCACTTGTACCTGTGCCTGTATCAGGTTGGAATCTTTTTGTCCGTCTCCTTTCTTATTACAAAAAGTGTATTGTGCCTGTAACCGGCATCTGGGATAAAACCAGTATTGTACGCCTGCAATATAGTTATTTTGTTTGAAATCTGCAGCTTTGTTCGGGTTGAAATAATCGAACGAAGCGATGAAATCGAAATTCCGGGCAAAACGCACGCTTCCTGTTGCATAGAAACCTTCACTTTTCACATTCCTGTCTTTTCCGGCAAGATATTCCGTACGCAGATTAAAAGTGGAAGTGGTGACAACCCCTCCTGCACTCCAGCGTCTCTTAGCGTAATTTTCTCCTACTTTGATTCCGGTATATTCAGAGTCAGCTATGGCGTGTCCTGTTCCGCGGATAAACGAACCACCTACGGACAACCATTTCAGCGGATTAACCATCAGATTACCGACCACATCTTTTTGACTGTTTTTGTCTTTGGTGTTCAGTCCCTGTCCGTTCATTACAGCTACTTTATATTGTAGGAAGTCACGAAATAATTTCCCGTGAAGCATCATACCTATATCCCGTCCGGAAGTCATTCCGTAACATTTATCGCTGCCGCTTACTCCTGCCAGATAGCAGACAGATTGTGAATAGCAATTGATAAGTTCTACTGTAGTAGGAGACAATTCGTTTTCTATGGTATAAGGAACCTTGAATTCACCGATACGTGCCGTAAGTCCGGGGAGAAACTGATAATCGGTATACACTTCGAGTAACATGCCCCCGTTGTAGAAGTCGTACATAAAATCACAAGTCCACCGTTTGGTGATCTTTCCGTGTGCCATGAAAATGATTCGTTTGATGTCGAATGTGTTATCCGGATTCGCTGCATCGTCATAAGTGTATCCCAGTTGGGCATATCCGGAGAGACTAATCCGTTCTTTCAGTGTGTTGACAACTTGATTTAATGGTGTCTGCTCCTGTGCCAGGAGAGGATTTTGCATACTTGTAATGCATAATACAAAGGTTAAGAGTTGGAGTAGTGTTTTTCGCATGAGTTAGTTGTTATTTGATTTTGATTATGGTTGATACTGTATTATGGTTGATACTGTGGGAATAAATGTAGTGTCAATCAGATTCTTTTCAGAGTAGGTTTGGGGTATTCGGTGATTTTCTTTCAACCAGTGTATAGCCTTGTCTATCGCTTCAGCGGAGGGGCGTTTTGCTTTTTGATAATTGGGGAGGGCGACGAGTCCTGTCAGATTTTCGGGCACACCTATTTCTATCAATACTTGCTCCCATTCTTTCTGCGGGTGCATTTTTATGTAATCTACTCCCAGGTTATATCCTGTGATGAGTAGCTCGATTTCTTCTCTCTTCTCGTTGAGCGCTTTTCGTGAAAAAGCGGTAGCGGTGAAATCGATACCCAACTCTTGCGTACTTACCAATGAACGATGTTTACTGTTCATGGCGATGGATGCGGCAGGGTCGGGTAGGAAAGAGGCATCAATTTGATTGTACTGCAACATTTGCAGACGGAGAGGAAGCTGGCCGATTTCCGGCATGTTTATTTCCGCATGCTTGATTCCGGCTTTGCTTAATAGCTGGTCGGTGGCATATTCGATAACTGTGTTGCGCGACACGGCGATATTCTTTTCCTTGAGCTGTTCCAGTTGGTTGATGTTACTTTCTTTGGAGACAATGAAGCAGAAATAACCATCATTCTTCAGGATGAATCCTAAATCAGTATGATGAATAGCTTGTAATGCTACCGCACTGGGATAGTCAGTAATCATGCCATCTATTTTCCGGGTTTGGAAAGCAGCGTCCCGGTCGTTGGCAGAGTTGAATGAAAGAATGGTCAAATCCAGTCCTAATGAGTCGTAAATGCCTTGCGTTTTGGCTATATGAAAAGGAAGTCCGTCCAGTGTAGCATCATGCCCAGGGTAAGTGGTTGCAGTTCGGTTAGAGGTAAAAAAGAGCTGTCTCCTTTCTTACTCTGACAAGAGTAAAGGAAGAAAAGGATGAACCAAAAGAATAGTATCGGTCTTTTCATACCTCGTTTTTATAAATAAGAGGAATTCTGTTTTTATAAATAAGGGCAACTCTTTTCACAAAGAACTGCCCTTCTAATAATTAACTATGTGATTTTAACAATTATCTTATTCTTGAATAGCAGCGATACCCGGAAGAACTTTTCCTTCGATTGCTTCGAGCAATGCGCCACCACCAGTTGAAACATAAGATACACCGCTAGCCAAACCAAACTTGTTAACACAAGCTACAGAGTCGCCACCACCAACAAGTGAGAATGCGCCGTTCTTAGTTGCTTCAACGATTGCTTCACCTACTGCACGTGAGCCGTGAGTGAAGTTGTCAAATTCGAATACGCCTGTAGGACCGTTCCAAAGAATAGTCTTAGATTCTTTGATAACGTTAGCGAAGATTTCTTCAGTCTTAGGACCGATATCAAGACCTTCCCATCCGTCAGGAATTTCGTCAACAGCACAGAATTTAGTATTTGCATCGTTAGAGAATGCGTCAGCAATCTTAGCGTCAACAGCCAATACCAGGTTTACACCTTTTTCTTTTGCTTTTTTCATCAAATCCAAAGCCAGGTCAAGTTTGTCGTCCTCACAGATAGAGATACCGATTTTACCACCCATTGCTTTAGTAAATGTATAAGTCATACCACCGGCGATGATCAGGTTGTCCACCTTGCTCAACAGGTTTTCGATGATTTCGATTTTAGAAGAAACTTTAGAACCACCCATGATAGCAGTGAACGGACGTTTGATATCGTTCAATACTTTATCAACAGCTTTCACTTCTTTTTCCATCAAGTAACCGAACATCTTGTTGTTACATCGAAATATTTAGCGATCAATGCTGTAGAAGCGTGTGCACGGTGAGCAGTACCGAATGCGTCGTTTACGTAGCAGTCAGCGTAAGAAGCCAATTTCTTGGTAAATTCTTTCTGGCTTTCTTTTACTGCTTTCTTAGCAGCAGCTTTTTCTTCGTCAGTTGCATCTTCTGCCAAACCTCTTGGTTTGCCTTCTTCTTCAGCGTAGAAACGAAGGTTTTCGAGCAACAGCACTTCTCCCGGTTGCAGAGCAGCAGCTTTTACAGCAGCTTCTTCGCCCATGCAGTCGTTAGCGAACTGAACCTCAACGCCCAGCAATTCAGACAGATGCTTGATGATATGTTTCAAAGAGAATTTATCGGCAACGCCTTTCGGACGGCCCAGGTGAGAGCCAATGATGATGCTTCCGCCGTCTGCCAGAATCTTCTTCAAAGTAGGAAGAGCTGCACGCATACGAGTGTCATCTGTAATGTTGAAGTTTTCGTCCAGGGGTACATTGAAGTCCACGCGAACAAATGCCTTTTTACCGGCAAAATTGAATTTGTCAATTGTCTGCATAATACTCTATTTTTATTTAAAAGTGTTTTTAAAATTCTTCTTTTAGAACGACCGCAAAGTTACTATTTATTTCGGTTCCTTGCTATTAAATCGTTATTTATTCTTGGCTTTTGGTGCCTCTTTTGTAACTTTATAAGTGTTACAGAAATATTTGCACATCATTTGCAAACCGCAGGTGTCACATTTCGGCGTACGTGCCTGACAAACATAACGACCATGCAGAATAAGCCAGTGATGGGCTATGGGTATTAATTTTTCCGGAATGTTCTTCACCAGTTCTTTCTCTACGCTGAATGGAGTCGTACAACTGTCCGGCACCAGTCCGATGCGGTGACTGACACGGAAAACGTGGGTATCAACCGCCATCGCTGCTTTGTTGAAAACGACGGACTGAATCACATTGGCGGTCTTTCTTCCTACACCGGGAAGTTTGATCAGGTCATCCATGTTGTCGGGCACTTTGCTGTTGAAGTCATTAACCAGCATTTTAGCCATTCCTACCAGATGTTTGGCTTTGTTATTCGGATAAGATACGCTCCGGATGTATTCGAAAATAACTTCAGGCGTACTGGCAGCAAGAGCTTCCGGAGTCGGGAAGTCCTTGTAGAGAGGCGGAGTGATCATATTTACTCGTTTATCCGTACATTGTGCAGAAAGGATTACAGCGATCAGTAATTCATACGGATTATTGTAATGTAATTCTGTTTCGGCTACAGGAACATTTGCCTGAAACCATGCGATTACTTTTTCATAACGTTCTTTCTTTCTCATCTTAACTTGTTTTTATGGTAGTGAGGCGTTACTTTTAATTTGAAATAGACAGCGGAAACTACTGTCAGGCAGGCACCGAAAAGATATGCTTTGTCAAACGAACAGATTTCGGCTATATATCCTCCGGTCAGCATACCGATACCAATTCCTACATCCCATGAGGTCAGGTAGGTGGAAGTAGCTGTTCCCCGTTGGTTGTTGGGGGCAAGGTTTACGAACAGAGTATTGAATGCCGGAAACATAATTCCGAATCCGATTCCCATCAGCAGGGCAATTCCGAAAAAGAGAATGGTGCAGGCAGCATCATTCCATTGAATCAGATATACACAGGATGCGAGCAGGAAGAAACTTATTATAACCAGATTGAGTCCGGCGGCAATTACTTGGGTTATCTTTCCCCGGTCCACCAGCTTTCCTGAGAATATACGGGAAATGGCCATACCGATCGCCATAAAGGTAAAAAAGAAACCTGTTTGTGTATGGATTCCTATTTCGCGGGCATACATGGCTACATAATTGGTGGTCATTCCGTAGGGGATGGAGAGTAGCAACAGGCTGAGTCCCGCAGGCATTCCTTTTAATAAAATGAAACGGTCGAGTGAAATCGGTTCACGCTTTACCGGTGGTTTATAAGGTGTTTTCACCAGGCTTGCGGACAGGAATCCCAGCATACAGGAACCGAGCGCATAGCAGAATATTGTAGCGAAAGAAACCCCTCCGTCATGTAAAAACAGTCCGAACATCGGTCCGATGGACATGGCGATATTATTGGTCAGTCCATAATAGCCCAGCCCTTCACCTCTGCGGGAAGAGGGCATAATGTCAATGACTACTGTATTTCCACCTACTGTGACCATGCCGAAAGAGACTCCATGAATAATTCGGAATATAATAAATAGGGTAAGCGAGCCGGCGATAAGATATCCCGCAAACATCAGCATAAAGATGAAATAAGCGAAAAGATAAAGCGGCTTACGGGCAAACGTATCCAGCAGATAGCCGGAAAACGGACGGATGCAGAGTGCAGCTACCGTATAACAGGAAAGCACGATGCCGATAGTGGAATTTCCAGCCTGGAAGAATTCGGATAAATAGAACGGCAAAACAGGAATCAGCAACCAGAAACCGAAGTATAGCAGGAAGTTGGCTGCCAAGATGAAACAATAACTGGGAGTAA
>ENA-OQIG01001133-OQIG01001133.1-human-gut-metagenome-genome-assembly--contig:-NODE-1133-length-12480-cov-2.341213_pt1 | contig 12480 bp, 15 predicted proteins | sample MGYA00242576_ERZ504741 | MGnify/ENA primary metagenome ERZ504741 (study PRJEB26092, sample SAMD00036436) | human gut metagenome | host: Homo sapiens | study: EMG produced TPA metagenomics assembly of... | reverse complement strand
CCTTTGTTCGAAGTTACCACCCGTTTCGGTCATTTTGACCACACGTCCATCATCAGCATGTTCGGTGCTGGCAATTGCGGGCCTTTAGCGCCAAACAGTTCACCGCGACAGAGGCAAGAAGGTCTTCTTTTGTATAGGATTCGCGTTTATCTACCATGTTCTCTGTAAGCCTTATTTTATTGAAGCACGCAGGATAGCTAACACGTGTACGCTGAACAAGTCCGATCAGTTCGGAATAAACCAGTTCAGCCAACGTAATGGCCATGGAAAACGGTGACGTCCTTCCTGTTGCGATGCTTGCGCGATACGTTCCTGGATGGTTTGCATCAGCGTCGTTTGGCCTTCGCATCCCACACCAGATTTAATAATAACGGCAGTGCGTCAGTCACATCGTCTACTGCCCAGATGGTGAATTTGCCTTCTTCTACCGCTTTCACCAGTTCACTGTGAAGACTTAAATGGCGAACGTTAGCTGTGGGGATAATGACACCTTGTTTCCCGGTTAACTCACGTTGCTGGCAAATAGCAAAGAAGCCTTCGATTTTCTCATTTAAACCACCGACCGGCTGGGCGCGACCGAACTGATCGACTGAACCTGTGATAGCGATACTCTGATTCACCGGCACATCGGCGAGGGCGCTTATCAGGCGCAGAGTTCAGCCATCGAGGCACTATCTCCATCAACTTCACTGTATGACTGCTCAAATGTCAGCGATGCTGAGAAGGGGATCTGTTGCTCAAGCTGTAGTTCCGACATCAGGACGCTTGCATGATCATCATCCCTTTCGCATGGATATTGCCGCCAAGCTCCGCTTTGCGTTCGATGTCGGTGAATTCACCATCGCCAATATGCACAACGCAGCTAATGCGAGAAGGTTCGCCAAAAGCGCGTGGATGACCCGGAAATTCAATGACCGAAAGGGCGTTAATTTGCCCGATGCGTTCGCCTTCGGTTTCAATCAGGATTTGCTCCTGAAGGATCTCATCCTGCATACGTTCAGCGAGGAAACCTTCGCGCCATTCACGCTGCTGCAGCATTAAGTTTAGCTGCTCGCCGGAGAAGGTGTCGCCATCACACAGGGAGGCGACCTCTTTACACTGGCGGAGGATCCACTGCGGGCTAAGCGGAAGTGTTTCTTGTTCACCGGTGTAGCGTGCTGCTTCGCGGATAAGTACCGGCCAGGCATCCGCTCCCGGGGCAGGTAAGTGATTATGTCTGGCGGTAAATGTCACCCAGCGACACCACTGGCTTACTGACTCCGCATCGACAATCTGCAGAGTATCTTCAAATTCGCTATAAATAGCCTGCTCTGAAAGCTCTGGCTCCATCTCCTGGAAATCAGCCAATGATTCGCGTTCGCCTACCAGAATGACTTTCAGCTTCAATGGCATCGAAGGCACAGAGACGGGGAGAGGGCGCGACTCATCAAACGCAACCCAGTCAAAACGCTCGCGGTTAACGATATTTTTCAGCCGCATCCACAGCAGAGGTTGCGCCAGCAGTGTACGCAAAGAGATGATGAGAATACCGCCATTTGCCTGATGCACCAGACCAGGCTGCAGGGTAATGTCGCCATTAAACTGGCGCAGGCAGCCAAAGAGTTGCTCCGCTTCTACCCAGTCGGCAGCGACAACTTGCGTTAAAGTCGCAAAATTATCATCTGCACTCACTGCGTGACGTAAGCGGATGGAGTGGCCGGAAACCTCATAGTGACCGCCCACCAGTTGGCCTGCATCGCTTTGTAGCGTACGCGCGGCATTGGCAATAAGATTCAGATACTCAGACTCTTCCGGGGCCTTCGCCAGCATAAAAGAGGAGGATGCTCGCGTATGCAGCAACAGCTCCAGTGCGAATTGCAGTCGCGGTTGAGTATCACTGAATAAAGGATCGTTTTCGTCAATCAAATGTGGCTGAGCAAATATTTCCTGATAGCTATCGGTATCAGGAACCAGGTCACGCCATGCAAGTTTCGTAATGGTCAAAGTTGATGTTTTTTAGTCTGTTGTCAAAGCCGCGATTATACCGTAACCGGCACTACAGCACACGTAGAAAGCACCGACAATACTCCTGGCATGGGCGTTAAAGCTCACAGGATGGAGATTCTTTTCTTCACTGGCCTAAAAAGCTGATATTCTGTAAAGAGTTACACGGTAACATTGAGATCGCTATGAAATATCAACAACTTGAAAATCTTGAAAGCGGTTGGAAATGGAAGTATCTGGTGAAGAAGCATCGCGAAGGGGAGTTAATCACCCGTTACATAGAAGCCAGTGCCGCCCAGGAAGCCGTCGATGTGTTGCTCTCGCTGGAAAATGAACCCGTGCTGGTAAATGGCTGGATTGACAAGCATATGAATCCGGAACTGGTCAATCGCATGAAGCAAACCATTCGGGCCAGACGGAAGCGCCATTTTAATGCGGAACACCAGCATACGCGCAAAAATCGATCGATCTGGAATTTATTGTCTGGCAACGTCTGGCTGGTCTTGCGCAGCGTCGCGGTAAAACGCTTTCTGAAACGATTGTTCAGCTGATTGAAGATGCGGAAAACAAAGAGAAATACGCGAATAAAATGTCTTCTTTGAAGCATGATCTGCAGGCATTGCTGGGTAAGGAATAACTGACGAAGTCAGTTCAATTTACTAAAGGCGAAAAAAACCCCGCAGCTGCGGGGTTTTTCTACCAGACGAGAACTTAAGCCTGCGGCTGAGTTACAACGTCTTTGATGCCTTTAACTTCGATCTCTACGCGACGATCCGGAGCCAGGCAGTCGATCAGTGCAGCACGCTGTTTCACGTTGTCACAGGTGTTGCCAGTAACCGGGTTGGATTCGCCCATACCACGTGCGGAGATCTTGTCTGCCGGGATACCTTTGGAGATCAGGTAATCAACAACAGACTGAGCACGGCGCTCGGACAGACCCTGGTTGTAAGCGTCAGAACCGATGCGGTCAGTGTAACCCAGAACAACTACGGAACCGTCTTTCGGATCCAGGTTGCTCAGCTGGCTGTACAGCTGATCCAGAGCAGCCTGACCTTCCGGTTTCAGGGTTGCTTTGTTGAAGTTGAACAGAACGTCAGACTTCAGAGTGAAGTGCTTGGTCTGTACTTCCGGTGCCGGAGCTGGAGCCGGAGCAACTACCGGAGCTGCTTCGCCCTGACCGAAACGGTAGGAAACACCCAGGCTCAGCAGACCGTTGTCCGGACGAGTACCGATGGTGTTTGCGTCACCGATGTTGTTGGTCCACTGGTATTCCAGACGGGTAGCGATTTCAGGAGTGATCGCGTACTCAACACCACCTGCGAAAACCGGAGAAACGCCAGTGTCGTGGTCTTTAAAGGATGCGCACCAGGTACGTTAGCCTTGGTGTCTGCACGCCATACCATACCACCCAGACGAGTGTATACGTCCAGATCGTCAGTGATTGGGTAACCCAGTTTAGCGGTCAGTTGAACGCCCTGAGCTTTGTATGCACCGTTGATGTTGTCGCCTTTGTACGGCATACGACCTAACCAGTCGTAACCCATTTCAAAACCAACATACGGGTTAACCTGGTAACCACCAAAAGCACCTGCACCCAGTTGGTTTTCGTGGGTCGGACCATTGTTAGGAATAAAACCAGTGTCATGGTACTGGGACCAGCCCAGTTTAGCACCAGTGTACCAGGTGTTATCTTTCGGAGCGGCCTGCGCTACGGTAGCGAAACCAGCCAGTGCCACTGCAATCGCGATAGCTGTCTTTTTCATTTTTTTGCGCCTCGTTATCATCCAAAATACGCCATGAATATCTCCAACGAGATAACACGGTTAAATCCTTCACCGGGGGATCTGCTCAATATTAACTCTACCGATATCTTCGGCTTATGCCGAGCACCCCTGGCGATGTAAAGTCTACAACGTAGTTGAAAACTTACAAGTGTGAACTCCGTCAGGCATATGAAAAAAAAGTCTTGTATAAGGTATGTTTAATCTTTTTTGTCAGCGACAATTTACAGAAGAAAATCGCGGAAACCGCTTCAGACAAGCCTCCGCAAGGAAAATTAGTCACGACTGAAAGCATTGGCTGGGCGACAAAAAAAGTTCCAGGATTAATCCTAAATTTACTTAATGATACAAATTAGAGTGAATTTTTAGCCCGGAAAGTTGTCTCGTGGCGTGAGAGGATGCGCTTACCGGACGCATAATAAACCCCATAGCGTTACCTTCATTTGCCGCATCAACAAGTTCAGCATGCTCTTCTTCAGTCAAATCATCTGCCAACCAACCGATCACCACACTGTAATTGCCCGTGCGTAAAGCGCGAACCATTGACTCCACGGTGTGGCAAGGGGAGAGCTGGCTAATCTGCATTACTTTCGTTAAGGGTAGCCCAGATGCCTGAACCCATTCCCGACTCAGTTTTTGTTGCGGTGTTAACCAGAGTTGCCAGCGCGATTGCTGACCGAGTTGCTGTAACAATGGCAACAGTAGAAGTTGCGTCATCATGGCTGATCTTCGCGATAGACAACTTCACTGATAAGCCCGGCTGTAGTGTTTTCCGTAGAGACACGCGCAATTTTACTTGCTGCGGATGAGAACGACGAAGAACGATGTGCATAGCCTGAAGTGTACATAATCAATCCAGCCCCTGTGAGTTACTGTATGGATGTACAGTACATCCAGTGACGACAAAGATCAACCCTATTTTCGGAAAGAGCCTCGCAAATTTTGTCGTTGGTGACGGGAAAACATAAATTAATCTTGCCCCTAAAGAATAAGTTGCCTATTTTCGTATTTAACGGATCCGTTAATGTGAATCATTCTTTTATATTATGATTTTAAAAGGAATTTTATGAAAAACCTCTCCTATAAGCGGATCTATAAATCACAAGAATACCTGGCAACGTTGGGCACAATTGAATACCGATCATTGTTTGGTAGTTACAGCCTGACCGTTGACGACACGGTGTTTGCGATGGTTTCTGATGGTGAGTTGTATCTTCGGGCTTGTGAGCAAAGTGCACAGTACTGTGTAAAACATCCGCCTGTCTGGCTGACATATAAAAAGTGTGGCCGATCCGTTACCTCAATTACTATCGGGTTGATGAAAGTCTATGGCGAAATCAACTGAAGCTGGTGCGTCTGTCGAAATATTCTCTCGATGCAGCGCTGAAAGAGAAAAGCACGCGCAATACCCGGGAAAGACTGAAAGATTTGCCCAATATGTCTTTCATCTGGAAGCGATTCTCGGGGAGGTGGGGATTAAGGATGTACGGGCGTTACGTATACTTGGGGCAAAAATGTGTTGGTTGCGACTGCGGCAGCAAAACAGTCTGGTGACAGAAAAGATTCTGTTTATGCTTGAAGGCGCCATTATCGGGATTCATGAAGCTGCGCTCCCGGTGGCACGCCGCCAGGAGCTAGCAGAATGGGCTGACTCTCTTACGCCGAAACAGGAGTTTCCTGCGGAACTTGAGTAATCTGGCGTTGCAGACGACCAATCTCAGGCAGTAATGCAATCAATAACCCAACTTGTTGTACGACCAGAGGTTCTTTGCTGTCTGCCCGTGGTTCAAGTTGCTGCATTCGCTGTTTCAGGCCAGCTAATGCCTGATTGACGCGTTCTTCATCAGCAGGTTGATGATGTAACGCGTCATCAACATAGCAAACTGCGTCATCAAGAAACGCCAGAATTTCAGGATTAGTTAACTGCTCCCGGTGAGCACCGAGGCTGAGATATAGCTGGTAAACGTATGGTTAAGGCACAGCAACCGAAACGCGGCTTCGCGAATTTGCGGGGTAACGTTCGGTTCGCTGGACATATTTGATACCACCGACGCCAGTTCAGCATCACGGTTGTGTGCATCGCGGCGGGCAATACGATACGCCAGACGGTTATCACGCCCTGATGGTATTGCTCCAGTATGGCATCGAGATAGCGACAGTTGGCCTCTGTGGCGCGTTCGAGCATGCGCGGCAGATTGCGAAACCGCCAGTCAGGCAGATGTAGCTCACTGCCGCCCACGCAATGGCACAACCAATCAGCGTATCAATTACGCGAGGTAACGCCACTTCAAAACCTTCACCCAGTAAGTTAAAACACAGTAGCACCAAAAGTGTGATGAACATCGTTGCATGGGCGTATTGCACGTTACGGAAGGCAAAAAAGAGCACGCCGGTAATAACCAGCAGCACCAGCTGCCCTTCCAGTGATGGCACAAACCACAGCACAGGAATGCCAATGGCGATACCTACCAGCGTACCAATAATCCTTAACTTCAGGCGGTGGCGCGTGGCGTTATAGTTTGGCTGGCAGACAAACAAACTTGTCAGCAAGATCCAATACCCGTGATGCATTCCGGTTATCTGAATGATGGCGTAGCCGAAGCACAACACCAGCGACATTCTTACCGCATGACGGAAGAGGGCGGATTCCGGCGTGAAGTGACGGCTAAGACGCAGCCAGATATCACTCAACCCGTGCGGGCTGTCATCAGCGAGCTCATTTTCGTCATTATTATGGGGTAGTGCCTGGGCCTGTTCTGATTCAATTGTTGCCAGTTGGGCATCAATGGCGCGTAAATTGTTCAGCAAAATCCCAGTGTTTTGAGTAAATCGGCGGGTGCGCCGTTATCGCGCATCCGCTCCAGCGCAGCATCAATATGCGTAAAAGCGCGCTCAAAATGCGGATCATGTTGATAAGGCTGACGCAACAAAATACAGCGTGACAGTTGCTGGCACGCCTGGCCCTGCATCGACATCAGCCGCTGAAAACGGAACAGCACGTCGCTGTGGCGAAAATGTTCACGCAATGTTTGATACTGAATATGAGAAGAGCTGGCACGCTCGTGAATATCCTGTGCGACAAAGTAATAATGCAGCGTGCGACGCGTTCCCCGTTGACCACGATCGCCACGTAAGCGGGTCAGCAGCGAGAGTTTCGTCTGATTCAATGTCGCCATCAGCAGACCGTTGGCGAGAGCCAAATCGTACAGCGGTGCCTGGCTTTCATCTTCAATATCAGGATCAAACATGCGCGACTTGAGCTCAAGATAACGCGCCAGTTGTTCATAGCAACGCGCCAGGTTGTCCTGCAGCGGGCGGACCGGGAACAGCAGATGACCAATAAGTGTCAGGACGTTGTACCAGACGGCACCGGCCAGCAGATACATCGGCTGCTGATACCAGTGCTCATACAGTGATGTTCCCAACATAGTGTAAATGGCGATCAGCAATGCACCGAAGGCAATTGTTGCATAGCGTTGACCCAGACCGCCGAGCAAAATGAAGCCGCTGGTAGAGAGCGTTAAGCCAATCGCAAATAGCCAGGGCCAGGGAAACAGCAATTCTACTGAGGCCGAGGCGATAAAAAAGCAGAACAGCGTAATGATGAGGTTACGCAAACGTCCCGCCAGTCGGTCATCGAGATCGGTCAGCGCCGCTGCCACCATCCCCAGCGTTAGCGGAATCGTCAGTTTTACATCACCCAGCCACCACGGAAACGCTGTGGTTCCACAAAGCGCAATAAAAATACGCGCGTAATACAGCCAGGCGCTGTTCCAAGTATAGCGTTTGAGCAAAGGACTTAGCATAAAGGCCATATTAGTGGATTATTCAAAACGACGACGTGCATTGGCTTCACGCGCAGCTTGCGCTGTTTCTACCGATACCACGCGACGACCAACCGGCCATAGTGCAATAGCGGCAATTTTAAAGTTCGCAATGCCGACAGGAATGCCAATGATTGAAATACATTGTGCGATGCCCGTTGCAATGTGCATCAGGCATAACCACCAGCCAAAGAAAATCAGCCAGAAAATATTCAATACCGTACCGCCAGTATTCAGCAGCACATTTTTGCCAGCCGGGTTCAGTTCATCGACATGAATAGCTTCATTGCCATAAGGCACCAGAGACAGTTTAGTGATCTCCCAGCAGGATCGTGTCAGCGGTAAGGTAAAAATCAGCACAATACTGACCAGAGTCGCCAACAGCCAGCCCAGAGTGGTGGCAAATCCGCCAAGCACAAAGTTCAGAATGTTCAAAACGGTACGCATAAAACCTCGCTTTACTGTGGTTTTCAGTAATGGGCGGCAATTGTAACGTTTTTTTGGGCTGGAGCACGTTTTCTCTGACGGTTACACTGATAAGAAATAATTTCGTGTGGATCTACAGAGTCATGGAACTGAAAGCGACAACGCTTGGAAAACGTCTGGCACAGCACCCTTACGATCGGGCGGTGATCCTCAATGCCGGGATTAAAGTCTCCGGCGATCGCCACGAATACCTTATTCCTTTCAATCAATTACTGGCGATTCACTGTAAGCGCGGTCTGGTATGGGGCGAGCTGGAATTTGTACTGCCGGACGAAAAAGTGGTGCGTCTGCACGGCACCGAATGGGGCGAGACGCAGCGTTTTTACCATCATCTTGATGCTCACTGGCGGCGGTGGAGTGGCGAGATGAGCGAAATTGCGTCTGGTGTTTTACGCCAGCAACTGGATTTGATTGCCACGCGCACTGGAGAAAATAAATGGCTGACGCGTGAGCAAACCTCTGGCGTTCAGCAACAAATCCGCCAGGCTTTGTCGGCGTTGCCGTTGCCGGTTAACCGACTGGAAGAATTCGATAACTGCCGTGAGGCGTGGCGTAAATGTCAGGCCTGGTTGAAAGATATTGAAAGCGCTCGGTTGCAGCATAACCAGGCGTATACCGAAGCCATGCTTACCGAGTATGCGGATTTTTTCCGCCAGGTCGAGTCTTCACCGCTGAATCCGGCGCAGACCCGGGCAGTCGTTAATGGCGAGCATTCTCTGTTAGTGCTGGCAGGTGCAGGAAGCGGAAAAACGTCGGTGCTGGTGGCCCGTGCAGGCTGGTTGCTGGCGCGTGGTGAAGCGTCCCCTGAGCAAATTTTATTGCTGGCGTTTGGTCGCAAAGCCGCTGAAGAGATGGACGAGCGGATTCGCGAACGGCTACATACCGAAGACATTACCGCACGCACGTTTCATGCGCTGGCGCTGCATATTATTCAGCAGGGCAGCAAAAAAGTTCCGATAGTCAGCAAACTGGAAAATGATACCGCTGCCCGTCATGAACTCTTTATTGCTGAGTGGCGCAAGCAATGCAGCGAAAAGAAAGCGCAGGCGAAGGGCTGGCGGCAATGGCTGACGGAAGAAATGCAGTGGTCAGTGCCAGAAGGTAACTTCTGGGATGATGAAAAATTACAGCGTCGCCTTGCCTCTCGCCTCGATCGCTGGGTAAGTCTGATGCGGATGCACGGTGGTGCACAGGCAGAAATGATTGCCAGTGCACCCGAAGAGATTCGCGATCTGTTCAGTAAACGTATCAAGTTGATGGCCCCGTTATTAAAAGCCTGGAAAGGTGCGCTGAAGGCAGAAAACGCTGTCGATTTTTCGGGCCTTATTCATCAGGCGATTGTGATTCTGGAGAAAGGTCGCTTTATCAGCCCGTGGAAGCATATTCTGGTTGATGAATTTCAGGATATCTCGCCGCAGCGGGCAGCGTTGTTAGCGGCATTACGCAAGCAAAACAGTCAGACGACGTTGTTCGCTGTTGGTGATGACTGGCAGGCGATTTACCGATTCAGCGGTGCGCAAATGTCGCTCACCACCGCTTTCCATGAAAACTTTGGTGAAGGCGAACGTTGTGATTTAGACACGACTTACCGTTTTAACAGTCGTATCGGTAAGGTGGCAAACCGGTTTATTCAGCAGAACCCAGGCCAGCTGAAAAAGCCGCTAAACAGCTTAACCAATGGAGACAAAAAAGCCGTCACGTTATTGGATGAGAGTCAACTTGACGCTTTGCTGGATAAGCTCTCTGGTTATGCCAAACCGGAAGAGCGCATTCTGATCCTGGCGCGTTACCATCACATGAGGCCTGCCAGCCTGGAAAAAGCGGCAACACGCTGGCCGAAGTTGCAAATCGACTTTATGACCATTCATGCCAGCAAAGGGCAACAGGCGGATTACGTCATCATCGTTGGCTTGCAGGAGGGAAGTGATGGTTTTCCGGCTGCGGCGCGAGAATCGATTATGGAAGAGGCGCTACTGCCACCGGTTGAGGATTTCCCGGACGCGGAAGAACGGCGGTTAATGTACGTGGCGCTGACCCGGGCACGCCATCGGGTATGGGCACTGTTTAACAAAGAGAATCCCTCTCCCTTTGTGGAAATACTGAAAAATCTGGATGTGCCGGTGGCGAGAAAACCGTAAGAAACAGGTGGCGTTTGCCACCTGTGCAATATTACTTCAGACGGTCCGCGAGATAACGCTGATAATCGGGGATCAGAATATCGACCGCGTCGTTGAAATGCGGCGACTGGATTATGAAGTCTGCCGTTGCCACGTTGGTGGCGACCGGAATGTTCCATACCGTCGCCAGACGCAGCAAGGCTTTCACGTCAGGATCGTGCGGCACGGCATTTAGTGGATCCCAGAAGAAAATCAATACATCAATTTTCCCTTCTGAGATCAATGCGCCAACCTGCTGGTCACCCCCCATTGGGCCACTCAACATCGCGTTGACGTTCATGCCGGTCGCGCGGGAAATTAAGTTACCGGTAGTGCCTGTTGCATACAGTACGTGTTGTTCCAGTAACGGTTGATGCCGTTCCACCCAGCTCATCAGCATTTGTTTGCAGTGATCGTGTGCCACCAGCGCAATATGTTTCCGCGAAGGTAAAGTGCGAGTCGTCAGTTCCATAATGTACATCCGTAGTTAACTTTCCTACAGATTACTGTAAGTACTTATCGCTGCAAGATAAAGACTGAAAAAGCCTGCGCACAGGCACAAAAATCTCAGGAGGATGGTTGTTTTTCCGCCCATTGCAGGAAAGTATTTCGCGTTTGTGGGTCAGCCAGTTTAAACCAATACTTCAGCCGTTGTTCTGTGAGCACCTGAGACTGCGGTGGAATAGCATCCAGCTCGGAAACACCCGAAAGCAGCGTACTGTCATCTGCCATCATCGTGGCAAATTGCGGTAGTGAAGCGCGTTTCGCGGATTTGTTATAGCGTTCAACCTCGACCTCATAATCAATCGTTTTTGCCGTTGAGGTAATGGCGAGAATATCCAGCTTTACCGGAATCGGCGTCGCATCGCCATCCAACAATTCAAGGCGCGGCGCGGCATCAAAATGGTTAGCTTCCCGCTCATTCTCCAGGCGAGGCAGGCGAAAATTGACCTGGTTGATGAGCTGGGTATTAAAACTGACCACCAGCGGTGGGGAGATATACAGCCGTTCTTCACTATTGGAAAGATGAATCGTCTTCTCAACGCGAAATACTAACTGATGCGGTCCATTATCCAGTTCAATGCTGTCCGCACCGCGCAGCAGAGAGCTGGAAACCTTCTTGCCGTCGAGTACCAGAAGATCGACATCGGTTGAAAGCCGCAGCGTGGTGGCAAAAACGGATACCGGCAAACATAATGCAATCAAGGTGGTCACGATGCCGGTTTTCATAGGTAGCTCCTGTCAAAAGACCGCCCGAATAATAATGTGTCAAAATTTTTCTTTAATCATACTTACTAACATATAGACATATTTCCCGCTTTTGCTCTCATTCATTCGTATTAGCTGCATGGTTGGCATGTCGGCTTTGTCGTACACTTTGTTAAACAGTCTGGAGGAAATAATGAAAGAAACCGATATTGCAGGTATTTTAACGTCCACTCATACCATTGCGCTGGTGGGGGCAAGCGACAAACCCGATCGTCCCAGCTATCGCGTGATGAAATATCTACTCGACCAGGGGTATCACGTCATTCCGGTTTCGCCAAAAGTTGCCGGCAAAACGCTGCTGGGCCAGCAGGGGTATGGCACGCTGGCAGACGTTCCGGAAAAGGTCGATATGGTCGATGTTTTCCGTAATTCAGAAGCGGCGTGGGGCGTGGCACAGGAAGCTATTGCCATTGGCGCGAAAACCCTCTGGATGCAACTGGGGGTGATTAATGAGCAAGCGGCAGTACTGGCACGGGATGCCGGGTTGAATGTGGTGATGGATCGCTGCCCGGCTATTGAGATCCCTCGCCTGGGCCTGGCCAAATAAAAAATCCCCGGAAGGCAAAAACCTTCCGGGGATTCGTTCAGGGATCAGTTACGCAGACGCGGGGCCTGGAGTTGTTTGCGGATGGTCTGCGCCAGCTCATCCATGGATGGCTGTTCAGGATGTTCATCCTGCAATTCGCTACTTAGCTGGGCTTCAGCCAGGTAGGTATGAACCGGTAGGCCGTTATCGTCCTCCATCACTACGTGATACCACGGAGCGGCGCGAAGCTCGTCATTTACCGCCAGCTCATCAGGCGACGGTTCAGAGAGCGAATAAACCGGGTCGATATCCACGACCACTCCGAGATAACCTAACAGGGAATGGCGGACCTGCTGGCCGATACCGAATTTGCTGGCAATCATAGTCACCTCCCGGGAAATCTTTACCTTTGATATAAGGGTAAAATTCCACATTTCAAGTTACATGACGCGACA
>ENA-OQIG01001132-OQIG01001132.1-human-gut-metagenome-genome-assembly--contig:-NODE-1132-length-12481-cov-2.017646_pt1 | contig 12481 bp, 15 predicted proteins | sample MGYA00242576_ERZ504741 | MGnify/ENA primary metagenome ERZ504741 (study PRJEB26092, sample SAMD00036436) | human gut metagenome | host: Homo sapiens | study: EMG produced TPA metagenomics assembly of... | reverse complement strand
CGCAAACAGACAAATCTAATTTTAGGGGCGTTATTATAAGGCTTTTATAACCGATCGCTACTTTCTTTACTGGACATAGCGCCAGACGGACTTCGGTACCTGGCCGAGGTCAAACAAACGCCCGCCAGAAACCAGCTCTGCGCGACGTGATCGGCAGCACGATACATATTGATCAGTTCCTGATCGTCCGTCAGGGTGTAATTAAGATGGTCGTAGAGTTTTTCCAGACTTCGAGTGAACTGATTTTGCGAAATTTTAATAAGTAGTCCTGAACAGTCATAAAAGGTCCATAAAATAATTAATACCAAAGGGGTAGGTATTATTAGTGATGATAAAATTTCACCAAAAGTGAACGCTTGTGTTATTACAATAATAAGAATGCGCTGATGGCAAATATTCAGGGATGAAAAACTGCTCTGAAAAGAGTAACGCGCTTTACTATCCCTGACAATCACCAACAACATCGAACAAGATAATAAATTCCTGGTTTAATATCCGACAAGTGAAAACATGCACCCGGACGGGCAGCATGTCGCTCCACAAGTGCAGAGCTTACTTGTGTTGTACCGAAGCACTCTGTTCAGGTGCTGATAGTTGTCAATGTGACTCGCCACGCCAAGAAGAATGACTGAAACGACAAGAACGATCCAACCTGTTAATTCAATAAGACGATTCATTACAGCCCACATCTCTCTTGATTGATCCATTAACTTCAGGGGGTAAATGTTACTTAGCAATAATAGCTCCAGCAAGATTTTTACTGAGGTTTTTGCGATATTTAGCTTTTGTCGTTGGAAAATTCGCTATTTTTTTGACTTAAGTTAAACAACATCCCTTATTGCTGGCAGGTTATTAAACTGTTGAGCGTGGGTAAAGGATAGTGTCAAATAGCCATCATACTTCAATGAGAGGCAATGACATGAGCGACAACATCCGTGTTGGGTTGATTGGGTATGGTTATGCGAGCAAAACCTTCCATGCGCCCCTGATTGCGGGCACGCCCCGGCTGGAACTGGCGGTAATCTCCAGCAGTGATGAAACAAAAGTAAAAGCCGACTGGCCAACGGTTACGGTTGTCTCTGAGCCGAAGCATCTGTTTAACGATCCCAACATAGACCTGATTGTCATTCCTACACCCAACGATACCCATTTCCCGTTAGCCAAAGCGGCGCTTGAGGCGGGTAAACATGTGGTCGTTGATAAACCCTTTACCGTGACACTGTCACAAGCGCGAGAGCTGGATGCGCTGGCAAAAAGCCTGGGGCGTGTGCTGTCTGTATTCCATAACCGTCGCTGGGATAGCGATTTCTTGACGCTAAAAGGTTTACTCGCGGAAGGCGTGCTGGGTGAAGTTGCTTACTTTGAGTCTCATTTTGACCGCTTCCGTCCGCAGGTGCGCGATCGTTGGCGTGAACAGGGCGGCCCAGGCAGCGGTATCTGGTACGATTTAGCACCACATCTTCTTGATCAGCCATTACGCTTTTTGGTTTACCGGTCAGCATGACGGTAGATTTGGCACAGTTACGGCCCGGAGCGCAGTCGACCGATTATTTCCACGCCATCTTGTCCTATCCACAGCGGCGAGTCATTTTACACGGTACCATGCTGGCAGCCGCTGAGTCAGCACGGTATATCGTGCATGGATCCCGAGGCAGTTATGTGAAATATGGCCTCGATCCACAGGAAGAACGTCTGAAAAATGGCGAGCGTCTGCCGCAGGAAGACTGGGGCTACGATATGCGTGATGGCGTACTTACCCGCGTGGAAGGTGAGGAACGTGTCGAAGAAACGCTGTTGACGGTGCCTGGGAATTATCCGGCTTACTATGCGGCTATTCGTGATGCGTTAAATGGCGATGGTGAAAATCCGGTTCCGGCAAGCCAGGCAATCCAGGTAATGGAGTTGATTGAGCTGGGCATCGAATCCGCCAAACATCGCGCGACTTTGTGCCTTGCATGAAAAATGGATGGTGCATTTGCACCATCCATTTTGTTACTTCGCGGCGACTTTTTCTCGCAGTGCGCGTTTTTCCTCAGCGCTGAGGAAAGCCATTTCCAGACCATTAATCTGTGCCTGGCGGATTTGCTCGCGGGATAACCCAGCAGCTGGCGCGGCAACGGTATATTCGTGAATGATATCCACTCCCTGTACGCCGGGATCGTCAGTGTTAATGCTGGCACGAATGCCATGCTCAAGGAACGTTTTCAGCGGATGTGCAGCCAGCTCTGCTACGGTGCTGGTCTGAATATTGGAGGTCAGACAGGATTCAATACCAATTTGTTGCTCGGCGAGAAAATCCATCAGCGCCCGATCTTCAATGGCTTTTACGCCATGTCCAATACGCTCCGCACCCAGTTCACGAATCGCCTGCCAGATGCTTTCCGGCCCGGCAGCTTCGCCTGCATGGACGGTAATATGCCAGCCCGCATCACGCGCGCGGTTGAAGTGAGAAAGGAACAGACTTCCCGGGAAACCAAGTTCATCACCGGCTAAATCAAGTGCGGTAATCTGGTCACGGTGGGCTAAAAAGGCCTCCAGCTCTTGCTGACAGGCGGCTTCGCCGAAGGTCCGGCTCATAATGCCGATAAGCTTCGCCTGCACACCAAAGGTGCGGCAACCTTCACGTACGCCATCGATCACCGCTTCGACAACACCCGCTACAGGCAGCTGATGTGCCATTGCCATGTACCTGGTGAAAAACGCAGCTCGACATAGTGCAGGCCGTGACGGGCTGCATCTTCAATGTTTTCAAATGCCACGCGGCGACAGGCATCAAGAGAGGCGAGAACTTTAACGCCCCAGTCAAGTTTGGTCAGAAAGCTCACCAGATCGGGTTCGTTGGCAATGACCTGAACGTGGGGAATCAGTGTTTCCAGGGATTGTGCAGGAAGCGAGATATTATACTGGCGGCCAAGTTCAAGAATGGTCTGGGGACGAATGTTGCCATCAAGGTGGCGATGGATATCAGTTAATGGCAGGGTGGTATCAATCATGGTCGCACTCTTTTTCTGGATATAAAAGTGCGCACCATTATAAAAACAAAGCAGGGTAAAAATCCACGATTGCGCAACGATTTTTTACGTTGCGCAATTGGGGTTAACGAACAGCGCGGATGGCGTTAATTAATCCAGCCACACCTTTTTCCAGTTTCGAACGTGGGCAGCCGGCATTGAGACGGACAAAACCACGACCTTCTTCACCGTAGGTATACCCCGGCATGATCGCGACTTTTTCTTGTTCGATAAGTGCTTTTTGCAACGCGTTGTCGTCAATATTCAACGGACGTAAATCAAGCCATGCCAGATAAGTGGATTGTGGGATCTGCCAGTTGAGTTCAGGAACGCGGCGTTCATTTTATCTGCGATATACGTCAGGTTATCTTTCAGATAGATGCGTAAGGCATCCAGCACGGCGCGCCTTGCTGATAGGCGGCGATATGGCAGTTAACGCCAGTACCGAAGGGGAAGAAAGCCCATCACGCCTTTCAGTGCCGATAAATAGGCATCGCGCTACTGCTATTTTCTATAATCCGTAAGCACCGGTCAGGGCGGGAATATTGAAACTTTTCGAGCCGACGTTAGCAACGCCCATCTCCGCGAGCCACATTACTCCAGGGAATATGCGGCTGCTCGCCCCAAACCATATCCATATGGATTTCATCGGAAATAACCCGCACACCATGACGCTCGCACAGGTCAGCCATGATCTCCAGCTCATCGCACGTCCACACTTTCCCGGTAGGATTCTGTGGGCTACACAGGAGCATAATTTTACATTCTGGTTTCGCCAACACGGCTTCCAACTTGCCATATCGCAAAACCAACCATCAGCCTGCTTCTCTAAAGCAACGGGCATTACTGTGCGCTGGTTACCTTCAATGGCCTTGTAAAATGCGTCATAGGCGGGTGTGTGGATCACCACGCCTTCACCTGTTTCAGACCACTGACGAATCAGTCTGAAACCATATAGATGACAGAAGGGCCATACACCACCGACTGAGGATCGATGGCGGTGTAATGCTGGGTGGAAAACCAGTGGCAATAGCCGCGAGAAACTCATCGTTTTTCCAGCGGCTGTAGCCAAACACGCCGTGTATCAGCGCTGATTCAGCGCCTCGATAATGCAGGGGGCAGTGGCAAAATCCATGTCTGAAATCGTGAACGGTAACAGGTCAGCAGTGCCGAAACGGTCAGCGACATAATCCCACTGTGTACACCATGTGCCATGACGATCCACGACCTTTGAAAAATCGAACATATCTTATCCTTATGCCTGGACAGTATGCATCAGACCGGCCATTTCATCTTTTACTGACTGAACTTGTGGCCCGATAACAACCTGCAGGTTATGTTGATTAAGTTGTACTACGCCAATTGCCCGATTGTCCTTCAGTGCCTGCACATTAACAAGCGACATATCTTTCACAGACAAACGCAGACGGGTAATGCAGTTATCGAGGCTGACAATATTGTCGGCACCGCCTAATGCTTCGAGGATTGCAGGAACGTTGTAACCTGATTTACCCGGCGCACCGGCAACGGCTTTTTCGATTGAGCTGGCAACTTCGCTATCGCGCCCCGGGGTTTTCAGATTGAAGCGGGTGATAGCGAAACGGAAGATGACGTAGTAAACGACAAACCAGATTGCCGCCACCACTGGCACCATGTACCACTTGGTTGACAGACCATGCAAAATACCGAACACCACGAAGTCGATGATATTGCCGTCGGTATTACCGATGGTGACGCCGAGCACAGACATGACGGTGAAGCCGAGGCCGGTTAACAGCGCGTGGATGACATACAGAACTGGCGCTACGAACAGGAACAGGAATTCCAGCGGTTCGGTAGTGCCGCCAACGACGCAGGCGATCAGCCAGAAATCAGCAGACCTTTAATTTTATGGCGATTTTCCGGGCGCGCGCAGTGATACATAGCTAACGCTGCACCTGGCAGACCGCCGAGAAACGCAGGCATTTTACCTTGCGAAAGGAAACGCGTGGCGCTTTCAGAAAAACCGTGAGTGGTCGGGCAACTCAATTGCGCCTGGAAGATGGTCAGTGCGCCGCTGACGGTTTGACCGCAGACTTCCTGCGTGCCGCCTGCGTCGGTAAAGCGAATTAATGCCACCAGAATGTGATGCAGACCAAACGGCAACAGCAGACGTTCACCGGTACCAAACAGCATCGGTCCGAAATCACCCGCGCTGTTTATCATATGGCCCAAGCCGCTAATACCCATGCGAAAATCGGCCAGACTAATGGAATCACCAGCCGACAAGGCCCATCACCAGCGAGGAGATAATTGGTACGAAGCGCGTACCGCCGAAGAATGCCAGCGCATCCGGCAGGCGGATATTATGGAAACGCTCATGCAGCATCCAGACGATAATACCGGCGATCACCGCACCGAGGATCCCGGTATCGATCGACTGGATCCCAAGAATGCTCTGGATGTTATTGGCTTTCAGAACCGCGGCATCCGTGGTTGGCAGAATGCCTTTATTGGTCAACCAGAAGTTTACCGCGAGGTTCATTACCGCATAACCGACGAAGCCAGCGAATGCCGCTACGCCTTTATTTTCGCGTGCCAGGCCCAGCGGGATGGCGATACAGAACATGACAGGCAGGAAACTAAAAGCAAACGAGCCAATCTTACTCATCCAGGTAAAGATAGCCTGCAACACGGGGTTGCCCAGGACCGGGATCAGGGTTATGACATCATGGCTGCTAAGAGAACTACCAATGCCGAGCATAATGCCGCAGAACGACAATAATGCCACGGGTAACATGAAGGTTTTGCCTAACTGCTGGAAGAACTCCCACAGCGTGACTTTCGGTGCTGTTTTCGCCGTCATAAAACGACTCCTCGTAGAGAACAATCTGGATTCAGTAAATTGCGCGAGAAGATAAAAACGTTTTATCAAATTTTAGTGAGGCATAAATCACATTACGCAACGATAATAGCGGGTATAAGATAAATAAAAGGTAAAACGTTTTATCTGTCACATAATCAGGGAGTAGGTCATCTGCATGGCTACCGCCAAAAAAATAACCATTCATGATGTTGCGCTGGCTGCGGGCGTGTCGGTAAGCACCGTTTCGCTGGTGCTAAGTGGCAAAGGGCGAATCTCTACCGCCACAGGAGAACGCGTTAACGCCGCCATTGAAGAGCTGGGATTTGTGCGCAATCGGCAGGCGTCGGCGCTGCGCGGCGGGCAAAGTGGCGTCATTGGTTTGATCGTCCGTGATTTATCTGCGCCGTTTTACGCCGAATTGACGGCCGAATTGACGGAAGCTCTGGAAGCGCAGGGACGGATGGTTTTTTTGCTTCACGGCGGTAAAGACGGTGAGCAGCTGGCACAGCGGTTTTCACTGTTACTGAATCAGGGTGTCGATGGTGTGGTAATTGCCGGAGCTGCAGGAAGTAGCGATGACCTGCGACGGATGGCAGAAGAAAAAGCTATCCCGGTGATTTTCGCTTCCCGTGCCAGTTATCTTGATGATGTTGATACGGTTCGCCCGGACAACATGCAGGCTGCACAGTTGTTGACGGAGCATCTCATTCGCAATGGGCATCAGCGGATCGCCTGGCTGGGAGGGCAAAGTTCCTCATTAACCCGTGCAGAACGGTTGGGGGCTATTGTGCAACTCTACTAAAATTTGGCCTGCCGTTTCATAGCGATTGGGTGTTGGAGTGCACTTCCAGCCAGAAGCAAGCCGCGGAAGCTATCACGGCGCTTTTACGTCATAACCCGACCATCAGTGCCGTGGTTTGCTATAACGAAACTATTGCGATGGGGGCATGGTTTGGTTTGCTGAAAGCAGGGCGGCAAAGCGGGGAAAGCGGAGTCGATCGTTACTTTGAGCAACAGGTTTCGCTGGCGGCATTTACCGATGCGACACCAACCACACTTGATGATATACCTGTTACCTGGGCCAGCACGCCAGCGCGGGAACTTGGTACCACACTTGCGGATCGCATGATGCAAAAAATCACCCATGAAGAGACGCATTCACGCAATCTTATTATTCCCGCCCGGCTCATTGCAGCGAAATAATCCTCTCTTTATCTGCTATACCTGGTAGTGTCCTTTCCTCAAGGTTAATGATAAAAAATGTGGCACACAGGCGGTGCCTTTTATTTTTACTGAAGTTCACAGGAGGTTTATGTGTTTAATTCTGACAACCTGAGATTCGACGGAAAATGCGCCATCATCACAGGTGCGGGTGCAGGTATTGGTAAAGAAATCGCCATTACATTCGCGACAGCTGGCGCATCTGTGGTGGTCAGTGATATTAACGCCGACGCAGCTAACCATGTTGTAGACGAAATTCAACAACTGGGTGGTCAGGCATTTGCCTGCCGTTGTGATATTACTTCCGAACAGGAACTCTCTGCACTGGCAGACTTTGCTATCAGTAAGCTGGGTAAAGTTGATATTCTGGTTAACAACGCCGGTGGCGGTGGACCTAAACCGTTTGATATGCCAATGGCAGATTTTCGTCGCGCTTATGAACTGAATGTATTTTCTTTTTTCCATCTGTCACAACTTGTTGCGCCAGAAATGGAAAAAAATGGCGGTGGCGTTATTCTGACCATCACTTCTATGGCGGCAGAAAATAAAAATATAAACATGACTTCCTATGCATCATCTAAAGCTGCGGCCAGTCATCTGGTCAGAAATATGGCGTTTGACCTGGGTGAAAAAAATATTCGGGTAAATGGCATTGCGCCGGGGGCAATATTAACCGATGCCCTGAAATCCGTTATTACACCAGAAATTGAACAAAAAATGTTACAGCACACGCCGATCAGACGTCTGGGCCAACCGCAAGATATTGCTAACGCAGCGCTGTTCCTTTGCTCGCCTGCTGCGAGCTGGGTAAGCGGACAAATTCTCACCGTCTCCGGTGGTGGGGTACAGGAGCTCAATTAATACACTAACGGACCGGTAAACAACCGTGCGTGTTGTTTACGGGATAAACTCATCAACGTCTCTGCTAAATAACTGGCAGCCAAATCACGCTATTGGTTAACCAATTTCAGAGTGAAAAGTATACGAATAGAGTGTGCCTTCGCACTATTCAACAGCAATGATAGGCGCTCACCTGACAACGCGGTAAACTAGTTATTCACGCTAACTATAATGGTTTAATGATGGATAACATGCAGACTGAAGCACAACCGACACGGACCCGGATCCTCAATGCTGCCAGAGAGATTTTTTCAGAAAATGGATTTCACAGTGCCTCGATGAAAGCCATCTGTAAATCTTGCGCCATTAGTCCCGGGACGCTCTATCACCATTTCATCTCCAAAGAAGCCTTGATTCAGGCGATTATCTTACAGGACCAGGAGAGGGCGCTGGCCCGTTTCCGGGAACCGATTGAAGGGATTCATTTCGTTGACTATATGGTCGAGTCCATTGTCTCTCTCACCCATGAAGCCTTTGGACAACGGGCGCTGGTGGTTGAAATTATGGCGGAAGGGATGCGTAACCCACAGGTCGCCGCCATGCTTAAAAATAAGCATATGACGATCACGGAATTTGTTGCCCAGCGGATGCGTGATGCCCAGCAAAAAGGCGAGATAAGCCCAGACATCAACACGGCAATGACTTCACGTTTACTGCTGGATCTGACCTACGGTGTACTGGCCGATATCGAAGCGGAAGACCTGGCGCGTGAAGCGTCGTTTGCTCAGGGATTACGCGCGATGATTGGCGGTATCTTAACCGCATCCTGATTCTCTCTCTTTTTCGGCGGGCTGGTGATAACTGTGCCCGCGTTTCATATCGTAATTTCTCTGTGCAAAAATTATCCTTCCCGGCTTCGGAGAATTCCCCCCAAAATATTCACTGTAGCCATATGTCATGAGAGTTTATCGTTCCCAATACGCTCGAACGAACGTTCGGTTGCTTATTTTATGGCTTCTGTCAACGCTGTTTTAAAGATTAATGCGATCTATATCACGCTGTGGGTATTGCAGTTTTTGGTTTTTTGATCGCGGTGTCAGTTCTTTTTATTTCCATTTCTCTTCCATGTTTCTCACAGATAACTGTGTGCAACACAGAATTGGTTAACTAATCAGATTAAAGGTTGACCAGTATTATTATCTTAATGAGGAGTCCCTTATGTTACGTCCTGTAGAAACCCCAACCCGTGAAATCAAAAAACTCGACGGCCTGTGGGCATTCAGTCTGGATCGCGAAAACTGCGGAATTGATCAGCGTTGGTGGGAAAGCGCGTTACAAGAAAGCCGGGCAATTGCTGTGCCGGGCAGTTTTAACGATCAGTTCGCCGATGCAGATATTCGTAATTATGTGGGCAACGTCTGGTATCAGCGCGAAGTCTTTATACCGAAAGGTTGGGCAGGCCAGCGTATCGTGCTGCGTTTCGATGCGGTCACTCATTACGGCAAAGTGTGGGTAAATAATCAGGAAGTGATGGAGCATCAGGGCGGCTATACACCGTTTGAAGCCGATGTCACGCCGTATGTTATTGCCGGGAAAAGTGTGCGTATCACCGTTTGTGTGAACAACGAACTGAACTGGCAGACTATCCCGCCGGGAATGGTGATTACCGACGAAAACGGCAAGAAAAAGCAGTCTTACTTCCATGATTTCTTTAATTATGCCGGGATCCATCGCAGCGTAATGCTCTACACCACGCCGAACACCTGGGTGGACGATATCACCGTGGTGACGCATGTCGCGCAAGACTGTAACCACGCGTCTGTTGACTGGCAGGTGGTGGCCAATGGTGATGTCAGCGTTGAACTGCGTGATGCGGATCAACAGGTGGTTGCAACTGGACAAGGCACTAGCGGGACTTTGCAAGTGGTGAATCCACACCTCTGGCAACCGGGTGAAGGTTATCTCTATGAACTGTGCGTCACAGCCAAAAGCCAGACAGAGTGTGATATCTACCGCTGCGCGTCGGCATCCGGTCAGTGGCAGTGAAGGGCGAACAGTTCCTGATCAACCACAAACCGTTCTACTTTACTGGCTTTGGCCGTCATGAAGATGCGGATTTGCGCGGCAAAGGATTCGATAACGTGCTGATGGTGCACGATCACGCATTAATGGACTGGATTGGGGCCAACTCCTACCGTACCTCGCATTACCCTTATGCCGAAGAGATGCTCGACTGGGCAGATGAACATGGCATCGTGGTGATTGATGAAACTGCAGCTGTCGGCTTTAACCTCTCTTTAGGCATTGGTTTCGAAGCGGGCAACAAGCCGAAAGAACTGTACAGCGAAGAGGCAGTCAACGGAGAAACCCAGCAGGCGCACTTACAGGCGATTAAAGAGCTGATTGCGCGTGACAAAAACCACCCAAGCGTGGTGATGTGGAGTATTGCCAACGAACCGGATACCCGTCCGCAAGGTGCACGGGAATATTTCGCGCCACTGGCGGAAGCAACGCGTAAACTCGACCCGACGCGTCCGATCACCTGCGTCAATGTAATGTTCTGCGACGCTCACACCGATACCATCAGCGATCTCTTTGATGTGCTGTGCCTGAACCGTTATTACGATGGTATGTCCAAAGCGGCGATTTGGAAACGGCAGAGAAGGTACTGGAAAAAGAACTTCTGGCCTGGCAGGAGAAACTGCATCAGCCGATTATCATCACCGAATACGGCGTGGATACGTTAGCCGGGCTGCACTCAATGTACACCGACATGTGGAGTGAAGAGTATCAGTGTGCATGGCTGGATATGTATCACCGCGTCTTTGATCGCGTCAGCGCCGTCGTCGGTGAACAGGTATGGAATTTCGCCGATTTTGCGACCTCGCAAGGCATATTGCGCGTTGGCGGTAACAAGAAGGGCATCTTCACCCGCGACCGCAAACCGAAGTCGGCGGCTTTTCTGCTGCAAAAACGCTGGACTGGCATGAACTTCGGTGAAAAACCGCAGCAGGGAGGCAAACAATGAATCAACAACTCTCCTGGCGCACCATCGTCGGCTACAGCTCGGTGACGTCGCCAATAACTTCGCCTTCGCAATGGGGGCGCTCTTCCTGTTGAGTTACTACACCGACGTCGCTGGCGTCGGTGCCGCTGCGGCAGGCACCATGCTGTTACTGGTGCGGGTATTCGATGCCTTCGCCGACGTCTTTGCCGGACGAGTGGTGGACAGTGTGAATACGCTGGGGAAAATTCCGCCCGTTTTTACTCTTCGGTACTGCGCCGTTAATGATCTTCAGCGTGCTGGTATTCTGGGTACCGACCGACTGGACCATAGCAGCAAAGTAGTGTATGCATATTTGACCTACATGGGCCTCGGGCTTTGCTACAGCCTGGTGAATATTCCTTATGGTTCACTTGCTACCGCGATGACCCAACAACCACAATCCCGCGCCCGTCTGGGCGCGGCTCGTGGGATTGCCGCTTCATTGACCTTTGTCTGCCTGGCATTTCTGATAGGACCGAGCATTAAGAACTCCAGCCCGGAAGAGATGGTGTCGGTATACCATTTCTGGACAATTGTGCTGGCGATTGCCGGAATGGTGCTTTACTTCATCTGCTTCAAATCGACGCGTGAGAATGTGGTACGTATCGTTGCGCAGCCGTCATTGAATATCAGTCTGCAAACTCTGAAACGGAATCGCCCGCTGTTTATGTTGTGCATCGGTGCGCTGTGTGTGCTGATTTCGACCTTTGCGGTCAGCGCCTCGTCGTTGTTCTACGTGCGCTATGTGTTAAATGATACCGGGCTGTTCACTGTGCTGGTACTGGTGCAAAACCTGGTTGGTACTGTGGCATCGGCACCGCTGGTGCCGGGGATGGTCGCGAGGATCGGTAAAAAGAATACCTTCCTGATTGGCGCTTTGCTGGGACCTGCGGTTATCTGCTGTTCTTCTGGGTTTCCGTCTGGTCACTGCCGGTGGCGTTGGTTGCGTTGGCCATCGCTTCAATTGGTCAGGGCGTTACCATGACCGTGATGTGGGCGCTGGAAGCTGATACCGTAGAATACGGTGAATACCTGACCGGCGTGCGAATTGAAGGGCTCACCTATTCACTATTCTCATTTACCCGTAAATGCGGTCAGGCAATCGGAGGTTCAATTCCTGCCTTTATTTTGGGGTTAAGCGGATATATCGCCAATCAGGTGCAAACGCCGGAAGTTATTATGGGCATCCGCACATCAATTGCCTTAGTACCTTGCGGATTTATGCTACTGGCATTCGTTATTATCTGGTTTTATCCGCTCACGGATAAAAATTCAAAGAAATCGTGGTTGAAATTGATAATCGTAAAAAAGTGCAGCAGCAATTAATCAGCGATATCACTAATTAATATTCAATAAAAATAATCAGAACATCAAAGGTGCGGTGATGCTGCCAACTTACTGATTTAGTGTATGATGGTGTTTTTGAGGTGCTCCAGTGGCTTCTGTTTCTATCAGCTGTCCTCCTGTTCAGCTACTGACGGGTGGTGCGTAACGGCAAAAGCACCGCCGGACATCAGC
>ENA-OQIG01001131-OQIG01001131.1-human-gut-metagenome-genome-assembly--contig:-NODE-1131-length-12488-cov-1.797346_pt1 | contig 12488 bp, 17 predicted proteins | sample MGYA00242576_ERZ504741 | MGnify/ENA primary metagenome ERZ504741 (study PRJEB26092, sample SAMD00036436) | human gut metagenome | host: Homo sapiens | study: EMG produced TPA metagenomics assembly of... | reverse complement strand
TTTTGATAACAGCATGAAATAAAATAAAAAACTTCGTCTAGCCTCACAGAGGAGAAAACGAAGACAAAATCACAGATTTGTTTTGTAGTACTACTTAGATTGCATAAAAATACAGTGTAACTTTTGGCCTATTTCTTGCTTTATCCCAGTGCTGAAAGCTTTTGTGAAGAAAAAGCAGAAAAAAGTTATCTTGATATTGTATTTGTATTCATGTGTTGCGTATATATTACAAGAAAAAATATTAGATGTCAATTATTTTTTTGAATAGAATTAAATTGAACTACATATTGAGAAAATACAAAGAAATGTCAAACGGTTATTGACAAAAAAGAGGAAAAAGGTGTAATCTGATAACTAAATAATTTTAGGAGGAGTTACAATGGAAGTAAAATTTATACCCGCAGAACAATTAAAAGAAAAGCCGGATGAGAATGCGTTAGGCTTTGGAAAATATTTTACAGACTATATGTTTACGATGGACTGGACGAAAGAAAAAGGCTGGCATAATGCAACGATTGAGCCTTATGGACCAGTTTCACTGGATCCGGCAACAATGGTTTTACATTATGCGCAGGAAACCTTTGAGGGATTAAAAGCATATAGGACAAAAGAAGGAAAGCTACTTTTATTCAGACCAGAAATGAATGCGAAAAGGTTTGCAAATTCCAACCGCCGTCTTTGTATGGAAGTATTGCCGGAAGAACTGTTTGTGGATGCGATTGCTACTTTAGTCTCTTATGAAAAAGACTGGATCCCAACGGCGGAAGGAACTTCTCTTTACATTCGCCCGTTTATGTTTGCAACGGAACGTGCGGTGGGAGTACACCCAAGCAATGCATATAAATTTATGATCATTCTCTCGCCGGTTGGGGCATATTACCCGGAGGGAGTGAATCCGGTTAAAATTTATGTAGAAGATGAATACGTGCGTGCTACGAAAGGCGGTACAGGATTTGCAAAGTGTGGTGGAAACTATGCTGCAAGTATAGCGGCTCAGGTGAAAGCGGAAAAGTTAGGGTATACGCAAGTATTGTGGCTTGATGGAGTAGAAAGAAAATATGTAGAAGAAGTAGGGACGATGAATGCGATGTTTATCATCGATGAAAAAATTGTGACTGCACCGTGTGATGGAACGGTTTTACCGGGAGTCACTCGTGATTCTGTGATCCAATTGTTAAAATCCTGGGGATATGTCGTAGAAGAGCGTCATTTGTCAATTGATGAATTAATGGAAGCAGGAAGAAACGGAAAGCTGCAGGAAGCTTTTGGAACCGGGACAGCAGCTGTCATTTCCCCAATCGGCAAATTAAATTATAAAGGGGAAAGTATTACCCTCAATGACTTTCAAACCGGAGAAATCACACAGCGGTTATATGATACATTGACCGGAATCCAGTGGGGGAAATTAGAAGATTGCTTCCACTGGACGTATGAAGTGAAATAGTGTCGTTCATACGTCCCAATTTTTAGAGCATAATATTAAAGCGGGTTATTTGCACGTGTTGCGATCAGTTCGCCTGCGATGCTGACTGCAATCTCGGCAGGAGTCTCCGCGCCGATGGAGAGCCCGATCGGGGACTTGCAGCGGTTAATCTCTTCCTTGGTAAATCCGTCAGCCAGAAGTTTTTCGCGGAGTGTCTCGCATTTTCGTCGGCTTCCCATGATGCCGATGTAGGAGACGGGTGTCTGCATTCACTTGTTTTTGGACAATGTAGTCACAGAGATGTCCGCGAGTCATAATGCAGACATAGTCTTCCGGATGAAAGTCGATCAGATCTGACAGCTGCTCAAAGTTTCCAGTGATGCAGCGGCAGGCAGAAGGGAATAGTTCTGGGTTGGCAAATTCTTTTCGGTCATCGAAGACGACACAGCGAAAATCCAAATGTGTCAGTACCGGAACAAGTTCCTGCGCCACATGTCCGCCTCCAAAGATATAGACAGTTCCGGCTTTGATGAGGGGTTCGATGTAATAATGCCTGCCGGCAATACTATATTCGGACGGCTCTTCTGGAAGTGCATATCCAGAATCTGTCAAATTGCGCAGTGAGGCGTCTATGGTATCGGTCATATACTGGAAGGTCCAGTTGGATTCTTCCGTCAGATCGAGGAGGAGCCAGAGTTGTTTTGCCTGATCCCAGTTGGCGAGCAGTGAACGGCACTGATCTAGAAAGACTGTATTCTCATGGGAGATATATTGAAAATAGGCAGTGATCTGACCGCCGCAAATCATTCCGAGATCGGCAGCATCATTTGGTCTTAAGACAAAGTCTTTCAAAAAGGAAGTCTGCTCTTGGATCCCGAGAAGCGCCTGCTTTGTTGCTTCGTATTCAATGGAGCCTCCGCCAATCGTTCCGTGGGACGTTCCGTCAGCGAGGACGATCATGCGGGAGCCGGCGCCGCGGGGAGCAGAGCCGGAGCTTTTTGTCACAGTCACGATCATACAGTCATTTTCGGATTCTACATGTTCTAAAAGGATTTCAAAAAGTTCTTTCATAGTTTTCATAAGATTCTCCAATCTAAATTTTTAATAGTTAATCTTTTTCCCCAATCTAAATTTTTAATTAGGAATCTTTTCCTCTAATCTAGGTTTTTAAGAGGTGTTTTTTGTCCGGTAAAAATTTCTTGAAACAGTTCTGAGGCATAGGCAGAAAGCTGTTCTTCTGCGCGCAGATAATTCTGTAAAAATACCGTTCCCTCTTTTGTGAGAGAGGAGGAACCGCCTCCGCCCCCGCCTGTTTTTGTGTGCAGCAGAGAAAAGCCGAGATGACTTTCCACGGACTTGATCGTCTTCCAGCCTTTGCTGTAAGAAATTTGCATATGCCGGCACGCGGTCTGCATGGAACCGGTATGCTCGATCAGCATCAAAAACCGGGCTGTCTCGGATGTGAAAAATGGGATTTCTCGGCAAAGCTGAAATTCTCCGACGGCGTAGATTGGAAGTGTCTCATTTTTATTGAAGCGTTCAGTATCGGAATCTACGGTGTCTGCGGATAAAATGATGCCGGAATCGCTGACGGAAACTTCTGCTGTGCGGGCGGCGATAGACGGTTGGCGCAACGCACCGCGCAGTCCGTTTTCACCGGTGTATGTCAGTATTTCTGAAAATAATTCTTCCCGGAGCAGGATCGGATGGCCCCGGTGACCTTCAAAGACCGGGCGGACGCAGGGGGCATCCTCAGACAGCATGGTCTCCAGTGTCTGTGACAGAAGGATCGGATATTTGGCAGGGAGGATAAATACGCTGTCGCAGAGATCCTCCATGTAGTTAAGCCCGGTACAGATTTGGTCAAACATAGAGAGTGTTTCATACTGAGGACTGTACAGACAGATCGTCTGCAGCCCGGATATTTCTTTTTCCACCTGATCGGCTTCTTCTCCGGTGATCACGGTAATTGGGGAAATTCCTGCCCGTTTTAGAGCCAGGATCACACGGCGGATGACAGAGACGTGATCCAGTTCCAAAAGTGGAAGGAAAGTGCTGTCCTGCTTCCCTCTCTTTGCCGCTAAAATAATCGCACCTGTTTTCATAAAGTCTCAAAAACTCCTTGTAATTTCTAAGAAAATTATATATGATGTATTTCGATATGTAAATAAAAACATAACGAACGGAGTGAGAAAATTGAAATTATGTAAAACAGAAGAGGCAGTCGGACAGATTTTGTGCCATGATATCACACAGATCATTCCGGGTGTCGTAAAAGATGCCGTGTTCCGAAAGGGGCATGTGATCAAAGAGGAAGATATCCCCGTACTGTTAAGTGTCGGAAAAGAACATATTTATGTGTGGGAAATGATGATACGATGCTTCATGAAAATGAGGCAGCAGAGGTTCTATACGAGATTTGCAAAGGGGAAGCGATGCATGGCTCGGAGGTAAAAGAAGGGAAGATCGAACTGATTGCAGACTGTGACGGCGTGCTGAAGATTGACAGAGAGAAGCTTTTTGCAGTCAACAGTCTTGGACAGATGATGATTGCTGCAAGACATGGAGATTTCCGGTCAAGGCCGGGAGAAGATTGCAGGGACAAGGATTATTCCGCTTGTGATCGAGAAGGAAAAGATGGAGCGGGCAAAACAAGTGACAGAAGGCGGACCGATTTTTTCCATTCTTCCGTATGTGCAGAAGAAGATCGGGCTTGTGACGACTGGAAGTGAAGTCTACAAGAGGAGAATTCAGGATAAATTTTCGCCGGTGATCAAGGAGAAGCTGGCAGAATATGGCATGGAAGTGGCAATGCATGAGATCTGCAGCGATGACCATGAACAGATCACAGCTGTGATCCGGGCGATGCTGGATGCCGGGATGGATATGGTCATCTGTACTGGGGGGATGAGCGTCGATCCGGATGACCGCACGCCGCTTGCGATTAAAAACACAGGCGCAGAGATCGCCACTTACGGAGCGCCGGTGCTGCCGGGAGCGATGTTTCTTCTCGCCTACTATGAGGGAGAAAGACCGGTTGTCGGATTGCCGGCTGCGTGATGTATGCGAAACGGACCATCTTTGATCTGGTGCTTCCGAGGCTTCTGGCAGGAGAGAAGATCAAGGCAGAAAGAATTTTACGCACTTGGAGAAGGCGGGCTCTGTCTGTCCTGCCCGGTCTGTACATTTCCAAACTGCGGATTCGGAAAAGGAGGATATTAATGAGCGGATTTACACATTTTGATGCGAGTGGCCATGCTGTGATGGTCGATGTCAGCGAGAAGCAGGAAACACAGCGCGAAGCGACAGCGAAAGGAAAGATCTATATGAGTCCGGAATGTTTTGCGCTTGTTAAAGCAGGAGAAATGAAGAAGGGTGATGTCCTCGGTGTGGCAAGGATTGCCGGGATCATGGGAGCCAAAAAGACATCTGAGCTGATTCCGCTCTGCCATATTTTAAATCTTTCTAAAGCGAAATCACATTCACATATCTGGAGGAAAGCTGCGCGATCGAGGCGGCGTGCACGGCAAAGACGGTCGGTAAAACCGGCGTGGAGATGGAGGCGCTGACGGGAGTTAATATCGCGCTGCTTACAATCTATGATATGTGTAAGGCGGTGGATAAGGCAATGCGTATTTCCGATATCCGGCTGTGCAGAAAGACCGGGGGCAAGAGTGGGACACTTATTTTGGAAAGCGAGGACGAATAGGTGAAAGATTCGTATGGAAGAGTCATTGATTATATGCGGATTTCCATCACGGACCGATGCAATCTGAGATGTCGCTACTGCATGCCGGATGGGATCAAAAGCATTCCGATGGAGCAGATCCTTACACTGGAAGAGATTGCAGAAGTCTGCCAGATTGCTTCGGAACTTGGAATCACAAAATTTAAAGTGACCGGAGGGGAACCGCTTGTGCGGAAAGGTTGCATCGAACTGATCCATATGCTGAAAGCACTTCCGCACACAGAGCAGGTGACGTTGACGACAAACGGGATTCTCCTTGCAGTGTATGCGAAAGAATTAAAAGAAGCGGGGCTCGACGGCGTCAATGTAAGTCTGGATACGCTGTGCGCAGAAAAATTTGCGGAGATCACCGGATATGACAGGCTAAAGGATGTGCTGGAAGGAATCCGTACCGCACATGCGCTTGGACTGAAAGTCAAGATCAACACGGTACTTCAAAAGGGCGTCAATGAGGGAGAATGGGAAGCGTTGCTCCAGATTGCAAAGGAAACACCGATCGATATACGGTTTATTGAGATGATGCCGATTGGGCACGGCAGCAGGAAGGCATCTGTCTCCAATCAGGAGTTGTTGGAAAAGATCCGTGGAAGATATGGCGAAATGACAGAAGAAGCAAAGAAGCAGCAGAGCGGTGGGCGAGGAGCATTTTCTGGGCATGGCAATGGACCGGCAGTGTACTACCAGATACCGGGATTTCAAGGAAGTGTTGGATTTATTAGCGCATTGCACGGAAAATTCTGTGACAGCTGCAATCGGATACGAATGACAGCGGAAGCTTCATAAAGCCATGCCTGTGTTATGATACCGGGATTTCAATAAAAGAGGCGGTCAGAAACCATCAGCCGGAGAAAGTGAGGCGGTTGCTTGCACAAGCAATTTCAGAGAAACCGGAAGCACATTGTTTTGAAAAGAAAGAGGAAATCACAGAAAAGCGGGAAATGTCCCGGATAGGAGGATAATATGGGAATCATCAGGGGAATCTGTACAAGCGATATCAGAGGAATTCAAAAAAGCGAAGTGCAGGAAGCAGATATTGAAGTAGACTGGGGGATTGTTGGCGATGCACACGGGGGGAAATGGCACCGTCAGATCAGTCTGCTTTCGTTGGAGCGCATTCAGGAATTTCGTGAGCGAGGGGCGGATGTGGAATTTGGCGCATTCGGAGAAAATATTATCGCGGAAGGGTACGATTTTAAAAATCTTCCGGTTGGTTCGCGCTTCCAGATTGGTGAAGTGATCTTGGAGATGACACAGATTGGGAAAGAATGTCACAGTCATTGCCAGATCTTTCAGAAAATGGGGGACTGTATCATGCCAAGAGAAGGCGTGTTTGCACAGGTGATCCACGGAGGACATATTAAAGTCGGAGATGAGATCAGGCTGCTGGAGCAAAGTGAATAAAAGAGAAGGGAAAAGGTGGATTCGATGCATCTGAGGAAAATGGTGGGAAGCGGAAAGAAAACATGGAGACGGGCAGGCGCCCTATTGCTGGCAGGATGCCTTTTGAGCGGAAGTGCGGTTGGGCTGACCGGCTGTGCCGGAAAAAATGAAAAGACGGAACCGCAGGGGAAACAAGCAGAAGCAAAAGCAACACAGAAAAAGGGGAAAGCAGATCCCGGCAAGAAAGAAGAGACGGAGATCCAGGTATTTATCGCTGCGAGTCTGAATACGGTCATGACAGAACTGGCAGAAAATTATGAGAAGGAGCATCCGAAAGTCAAGATCACTTACAATGCGGATAGTTCGGGGACCCTTCTCACACAGATTGAGGAAGGATACGAATGCGATATCTTTTTCTCAGCAGCGCAAAAGCAAATGGATCAGCTTGAGGCAGACGGGCTGATTGTGGATGGGACAAGAAAAAATGTAGTGAACAATCAGGTTGTCCTTCTTACAAGAAAGGACAGCGGTACCGAGGTTACCGGACTGGAAGATCTGGACAAGGCAGAGAGCATTGCCCTTGCCGGGGGAAGTGTACCGGTTGGAAAGTATACAAGAGAAGCGCTTGTCAGCCTTGGGATCCTTCCGGAGACAGAGGATGTATCAAAGATTCGGACAGAGGAAGTGTCAAAAGCACTCGGAGGCGTGGAAATCAGCGAGCAGGATAATGTCAGCAAAGTTCTGATCGCTGTCACAGAAGGTTCCTGTGAGGTTGGGACAACTTACTATTCAGATACATACGGCTATGAGGATCAGGTAAAGGTACTTCAGACAGTCAGTTATGATCTGACGGGAAATGTCATTTATCCAATCTGTCAGGTGGAAAATAAGGAAGCGGATGATGCACAGAAAGAAGCGGCTGCAGAGTTTTTAGAATATGTCGTCTCAGACGAAGCAAAAGCGATTTTTGAAAGTTATTATTTTGATACACAGGTAGAATAGAGAGAGTATCGTATTAGGAGGAAGGAAACATGGAAGAAGTCAGAAGAATCATGGCAGAACTGGACTGGAGTCCGCTTTGGATTTCTATGAAAACCGGTGTGGTTGCGACAGTAATCTCGTTTTTTTTAGGAATCTACGCGGCTAGAAAATCTGTGCAGGCGGGGCCGAGACTAAAAGCGGTTCTGGATGGTATACTGACACTTCCAATGGTGCTTCCTCCCACGGTTGCAGGTTTTTTCCTGCTGCTCATATTCAGCGTGCGGCGGCCGTTTGGGGCATTTCTATATGGCAATTTTGACATCAAAGTCGTACAGTCCTGGGCCGGATGTGTGATCGCTGCGACGGTGATCGCATTCCCGCTGATGTATCGGAATGCACGGGCGGCATTTGAGCAGATCGATATCAATCTAATCCATGCGGCGCGGACACTTGGAATGTCAGAGTTTCGTATTTTCTGGACGGTAGTTATGCCGACCGCAGGTCCGGGAGTTACAGCGGGAACGATACTGGCATTTGCCCGGGCGCTCGGAGAATATGGGGCGACTTCGATGCTGGCGGGAAATATTCCGGGAAAGACGGGAACGATCTCCCAGAAGATCGCGATGGTCATTCAGGATGGTGATTATCTGACGGCAGGTGTATGGGTAGGGATCGTGATGGTGATCGCGTTTGGAATGATCTTCGTGTTGAATCTTTTGCTTGGAAGACGGATGAGACATATCAAGAGGTGGTAGTATGGCGATAGAAGTAAGGATACATAGAGAATTTGATGATTTTAAGCTGGATGTACAGTTTCAGTCGGAAAGTAGAAGAATCGGGATCCTCGGAGCATCTGGATGTGGAAAGAGTCTTACACTAAAAAGCATTGCAGGGATTGAAAGACCTGAAACCGGGAAGATAGAATCGCGGGGAAGGTCTTTTTTGATTCTGCAAAAAAAATATGGATGCCGCCGCAGGAGCGAAATGTCGGTTACTTGTTTCAGAATTATGCACTTTTCCCGACGATGACTGTGGAAAAGAATATTGGGATTGCACTTCGCTGTGGAAAAAAGGAAAAAGAAAAAAAGTGCGGGACATGATTGACCGATTTTCCTTGCAGGGACTGGAAAAGAAACTTCCGGGGCAGTTGTCAGGAGGTCAGCAGCAGCGGACGGCGCTTGCGAGGATCATGATTTATGAGCGGATATGATTCTGTTGGATGAGCCTTTTTCTGCATTGGACAGCTATTTGAAGGAACAGACACAGAGAGAATGCCTGGAACTGCTTCAAGATTATCCGGCACTGTTATTTTAGTTTCGCACAGCCGGGATGAAATTTATCGTTTTAGTGAAGAAGTACTGGTGATGGATGGCGGAAAAGCTGTTATCCAAAAAACGGTCAAAGAGTTGTTTGAGCATCCGCAGAAAGTAGCTGCGGCGAAGCTGACCGGATGTAAAAATATTGAAGAGATTGTATGGAAAGACGGGAAACACCTGTATGTGCCGGGATGGGATATGGTGATTCCTGATGGAATGGGAAACGTAGGCGGTGCACAGGCAATTGGGATTCGGGCGCATGAATTTACAACAGAGCGTACAGAGTCGGACGGTGAACTTGTATTTCCGGTTTACAAACCGGAAGTGAAAGAGGATTTATTTGAGTATCATGTACAGTTTTTTACATCGGAACGTGCAAAAACTCCAGTTGTGTGGAAAGTTTCCAAGAAACTCTGGGATGTTGGGGAAAAGGTGTGCCGAAGTGGCTGCATCTGAAGAGAGAGCATATATTGTTTTTGGAGAGAGAGTAGGAAGTTTCCGGAAAGAGTAGAAAATATGCTAGAAAAAGCGTATGATAGCAGAAAGAAGCATATGGAAAGAAATTTTGAAAAATGGGAGAAAGAAATATGAAGTTATTTGACTTACATTGTGATACACTTGTTACCTTGGGAGAGAAAAAGGCAGATTTTTTCTGCCCGGAAACACAGTTCTCATTATGTGAGCTGGAAAAGTTCAGGTGCTTTTGCCAAACGATGGCGATTTTTATTCCGGATCAAGTCCGAGGAGAGGATGCATTTGCATATTTTCTCAAGTACAAAGAATATTTGGATCAGCTTTTGCAGAGACAGGCAGAAGTTGTGGAAAAAATCAACTGTGGAGCAGATATCAGACGGATTACCGGGCAAGGAAAGTGCGCGGTAATTTTGGCGGTAGAAAGTGGTGCGGCGCTTGGAGGAAGGATAGAACGTATAGATGATCTGGCGGAGAGCGGCGTAAAAATCATGACGCTTGTCTGGAATGGAAAAAATGAGCTTGGGTCAGGACATGATACCGGGGAAGGGCTTACGCCGTTTGGAAAAGAAGTGATCAGAAAAATGGAAGAGAGGAGAATGATCGTAGATGTCTCTCATTTAAATGATCGAGGATTTGATGAAGTCTGTGAAGTGGCTGCGCGTCCGTTTGTTGCAACTCACTCGAATTTACGGTCAATCTGTTCGCATCCGAGAAACTTGAAAGAAGAACAGTTTTGTGAAATGGTTATACGAGGAGGATTGGTAGGGATCAATCTTCATCAACCGTTTTTAAGTGATACAGGAGAGGGGAAAGAGGAGGATGTGTATCGGCATATTGACCGCATGTTGGAGCTGGGTGGAGAAAATGTGATCGCATGTGGAAGTGATTTCGATGGAGCGGATATCCATTTGTCGTTAAATACGCCTGTGAAATATGCAGAACTTGCAGAGAAGATGTTAAAAAGAGGGATCAAAGAAGCGGTAGTAGATAAAATCTTTTTTGAAAATGCAGAGCGATTTTTCAGAGAAAATGTATAGAGGGATGTGCAGGGTGGGAAAAGTCCTGCCCTTTTTAAATTGCTGGAAAAAACACTTGACAACAGAAAGTTTTCATGATACCTGTCTTTTGGAGTTGAATTAAAAAAATAGTGCTAAGCCATAGGCTAAAACCTGTGACTTAGCATTTTATTTATGTCTTCATTCCCAAGAAAATAAGAAGTGAGTGGCAAATCCGTTTGAGCAGTTAAATCTTTGATAAACGAAGAACTTCGAGTTAAGTTTATATATTTCCGGTCAGAGATTTTGACAACTCTGAAATCACGTATAAAATCAAAAATCTCTTCTGTGCCATATTCATCTTTTAAAACATGTATTTGAAATAACCTTGTCAGAAGCACTGAAAGATAGCATATAAGGAAATGGCCGGTTATTGTTTCCTGCTTTTGCATAAAAACAGGTCTTGCGTCAAGTTGGGATTTCATAATCCGGAAAGATTCCTCGATTCTCCAAAGATTATGATATGCGGCATAAATCTCTGATGCAGTCATTCGGATCTCAGATGTTACAATCATGTTATACCCGGCTAGTTTTTTCGCATTCTCGATTGCTTTCTCGTTTATTTCGACTTTCACTTTCCCGGCTGTTTTTTCACCTTTTTTATCAGTGGAAATAAAAGTAACATATTTTGAGCTGTCTCCATATTCAGATTTCTTTGCCTCGCATGTCCTGAGTTTTTTTGCTTTTTTCTACCTGCCTGTTGATTTCGATTTTTTGCTTTTCAGCTAGTTTAGGATTGAATGTTACAACACGTTTTTCGGTTAGTTTTAATGTTTTTCTGTGTCCATTTTTATCCGTATAGTTATAATTGAAATCATCAACACAATCTTTGATACGGTAAAGAACCTCCCCTGTTTTGTTTTTGACATCTACATAATCATTTTCAAGAAGAACCCAGATTTTTTCTGTATCCGGGAGCATTTTTACGGATTTGGAGAAAATATATCCGTCGCCGGCTTTCAGGGCATGCAGGATATTTTCAAAACAGTTCAACCTTTGTCAGCTACTTGAATGGTTCTTCCAGATATATGATTGCGCTGCTTCAAATCATCTATAATATCCCGCATTACAGGCTTTTCACTTTCATTTCCGGGATACATTTTCATACCAATAGGTATCTGGTTTGCGTCAAGAAGCAGTCCCATGCCAACGATGGGTTCTTTTTTATTTTCTTTCGATGGTCCTTTCAGTCTGAAATCATCTTCCCGGTCAATCTCAAAATAGAAATTTGTGCAATCAAAGTAATTGTGTGAAGTATCAAAAGGATATTTTAAAGCCACTTGATGATTAAAAATTTCGATAATCTTTTCGTATTCAGAGCCGATGTATCCAAGGCGGAATAGAGCTGGTCAAGGGAAAAATCATATTTTTCGAATAGTTTTGGAATTACCTCGATATATGTTTTTAATTTTGAGCAGGGATGGACAACTCTTGCATAAACAAGAGCAGATATCATATCAAAGATGTTGAAGCGGAAACCGGTAGCAGTCTGCATAAGATCAATATAATTTTTGCATCGCAGGGAATCGCACAGGTTTTTCAAAGGGAAATATCCAAGAAGCTTTTCGGGAGACTCCTCTGATATTTGGCGTGCTTTTTCATCTTGTTTCTTTTTTTTGAGTTCCTGATTCAGTTTTTGAACTTCATCTTTATAAAAAGCAATCGGATCATCCATGCCTTCTGCCTGCAGTTGATGAACGTAGCCAATTGGTTTATAGGAACGGTGGGCACCACCTTTGCGTTCTGGATCATAATAGCTTTCATAGATTTGTAGATAAGTTCCTTTTTTATTGTTTGTTTTCTTTAAAAAGTATGCCATAAAATCACCCTCTTATAGTATAGCACTATAACACTATTTAGTAAAGGCACAAAAAAGTTTTTTGTCAAGTTTTTTACCAGCAAAAAAGCCAGCATTTATGCCAGCTAATGAGAAGCTATATGAAAAAAAGTCCAAAATAATATAGTGCTAAATCCTAAAGACGGGATTTGTCGTTAAATACGCCTGTGAAATATGCAGAACTTGCAGAGAAGATGTTAAAAAGAGGGATCAAAGAAGCGGTAGTAGATAAAATCTTTTTTGAAAATGCAGAGCGATTTTTCAGAGAAAATGT
>ENA-OQIG01001129-OQIG01001129.1-human-gut-metagenome-genome-assembly--contig:-NODE-1129-length-12521-cov-1.683799_pt1 | contig 12521 bp, 13 predicted proteins | sample MGYA00242576_ERZ504741 | MGnify/ENA primary metagenome ERZ504741 (study PRJEB26092, sample SAMD00036436) | human gut metagenome | host: Homo sapiens | study: EMG produced TPA metagenomics assembly of... | reverse complement strand
CTGTAAGTTTAATGACATATTTTCTTGGTCTTGCCATATAAATCACCGCCGTTTTCTTTTATTTTAACATGAAGCGGCTATAATAGCTATAAATATTTAGTTAAATGTCAACAATACAGTACACTAGTGGGTTACTGAAAGAGTCGATTCATTTGATTTTTGCAGATAAAATTTGTATTATCATAACGCATGATTTAGAAATGGCATCTATTGCGGATACAAGTATAAATTTATCAGATTAATGGTTAAAAAGGATTTTAATTACTTTCTTTTTAAAAGGCAATAAATATTTCTTTAGGTCTTGTAAAGAGATGGAAACTATTTTTATCATTATGCAGAAAATCATGTGGAAGAATTAAAATTTAGGAACGAATGTGTAGTAAGTGGAAATGAGTTCAATGAGTTTATACTACGAAAATTCGATTATAACCTTGGAAGATATATAGACCTTTTTGCAGTACATACGTTAAAACGTTAAGTTTGGTAGAATGCCCATTATATTCTAAGCAGCTTATAACTTGGAAAAAATGAAAAAAGTAGTTTTACAAGGGGATATATAAAAACTTAAAAAAATCCACGGTGTTACGAATTGTACAAATCTTTTTGGAATAATTTGAAGTTTTTAATCGGAAACGGGAATTGGGCACCAATAGAGTATTTGATGCTTCCAACAAGTACTTATAATTGTCTTAAAAGACAAAAGTTTTGTTTTATCCAGAATTTAGAACAAAAATATAATTCTGTTGAAAAATTATGCTGTATCCGAAAAATGGGTGTGCATTCTTCTGAAATTGTGATAAAGGCACTGTAAAAATGGGATGATAAAGCAAAAAAACTATAGGTCACTCAATTCTGGAGCAGGAAAAAGATTTTTTGTGTCCGTGGGAAAATCGGTTTATGATGTAAAATGTAGATATTACAATACCGCTTTAAAAATAGTTCTGGGAGAATATGAAGAATACATATATAGGTGTTAAATTCAAATGCAGACAAGGAAAGATTTAACTATTCGTATATATATCAAAGACTTTTTCGATATGGAAATGTTTATTGGCTTATGGAACATCAATTGCGGGACTTGTAAGTAAATGAGGATAGGTCTTTGATGAAACTCATTTTATACCGGATGAAGCAATAATTCATGTGAAGTGCAGCAAATATTTTTTCTGGCGTTATTAAAAAATGAAAACTATTTTTATCATTATACAGAAAGTCATGTGGAGGAATTGTAATATGAGAAACAGAGAGATGGGGGTGTGAAAGAAAAACAGAATTATAGTAATTGCTGATGAAGGAGAAATGACATGGGAAAGTTTGATTTTGTTGGAACAACGAGCAGAGTTTTATCAAATGAAAAGTATCCAGGATGCCCTTTCCAACCTGACAGTTTTCTCTTATCATTTGATTTTAATTGCAGTAAAACGAGAACTGGAAATAGTATGCCAATTTGTAGAAGCAATCCGAAAGCTGGTGATAACACCTATGATTGTTTTATTACCGGATCATTCTGAAATGCGAAATAAAATCATTTACTTGGGGGGCAGATGTGGTATTGACACAACCGTATACAGCGGAAGAAGTCAGTCTGCAGTCGTATGCATTGATTCGCCGCTATACAGAATGGAAATCGGAAAGAAAAGAAGAAATCCCATGTTATGGTGGGAAAACTGAAAATCCTTCCAACTTCAAAGAACAGTAGAATGGAGCATAAAAGAATCCCTGTTGTAAAAAGGGAGTTTGATTTTCTGTATCTGTTAGCAACTACGCCGGGAAGATATATACATACAGTCAGATCTATCAACTGGTATGGCAGGAGTACCCACATGGGATATTACAAATATTATTTACTGCATGGTACATCGACTGAAACAGAAATTGAAAAAAGTAGATGTAAATGCAGAGCATATAATCAGCAGTGTAAAAGAGGTTGGATATTGTTTAAAAGTATATAAGGAATCATAGAAGGCGGGTTTCTGAAAATGGAGCCTGCTTTTTATATGGCGAGATTTGGTTGTAACTGTAATAGAAAAGAAATGACAGGAAAACTGACAGTTATTTGACAGACAACTGACAGTCTGATGACAGATTCGTTTTGTATACTACTTCTTTATGTAAAAAATGGGCTTCGTTCCATGACATAAAGGAGCAGTGTATGTGCCGGAAAGAGCTACAAAAGAGAAAAACCTAACTTCATATGCAGCGTTTGGTGGTGTCGCAATTCAAAACAGGATTGCGGCATCTTTCTTTTTGTGGAGAAAACTCCGGTTCATACAGTCTTTTGCCTGTGAGAAGGCAAGGTCACCGCCACTCCGATTTGATTTCAAAAAAATTCAGATCGGAGGAAAAGAAAGGTGACATTTCATAAAGCAAAAGAAGAATCTAAATGGAAACAGTGGAAGGAGCAGGAGGAACGGATTTTGCGAAAATCCGGTGTCAGTGAAGAGGTAATCCAAAGACTTCGTGAATTAGACTGGCAGGACTTTAATGCGGAGCGAGATTCTGGGAACATTTTTCTTCTAATCAAGAAGAATTATACACCAGGGAATTGGAAGAACCATCTTCAGTGGTGCTTAATATTCAACAGTTACTTGACAGTGTGGAAAATGAGCAACTGTTACAGGTTCTTTTGGAGTCGGATAAGAAAACACTGCAGATTTTACTTCTGAAGATGTGGGGATTTTCAGTTCATGAAATTGCAGGCCAGATGGGACTGCCGGAAAAGACCATTTATACACGGATTGAGCGATTAAAGAAAAAAATTAAAAAAGTTTTGAAGAAGTGAAGAAAAATGGGGTATCTCATCGGCTCTATATATGAAAGGGGTAATTGCCCTCGTTCCTTGATAACCACATACCAGCATTACAGGTACGTTCCCAAAGATAGAAGCGTGACAGCATAAGCGCCAGGACGGATGGGGACAAGCACTGCTGGATTGTTATGGAAAGGTCTGTCCAAAGACTATGGCGGATCATTTCGTGAGAAAACTGTCAGTGCCTGTTCTCATTCTGAGCGACTCCTTATAGCTGTGAATGGACTTTCGCAGGTCTTTCGCCAGGAGCATCGGAGGGGGATAATGATACGAATTTCTTCCCATAAGGAAGAGGATGGACTCTAAGTTGTAATCAGCAAGACTTTCAGAAAATCTGCGAGCGGTGCCAAGCGAAGCATCCGCCTGTAATGTTCCCTACCATAGATGTGGTGTGGCAGCCGGGGAGTCGAGGACAAATACGGTACCAAAGAAAAGAAGAAACGATAAGAAATCAAAAAAGAGTGTGTCGTTGATATCAGATACATGCGGCTGTGGGAAAATGTCACAGCCGTATTCTTGTGGTATTAACGCCATGCGGAAAGAAGTACTATGTTTTATAAAGTTGAATATCAAAAAAAGAGCGCATCAGGAAGTGGAGAAGATCTTCCGGGTGCTATTTCCGGAACAGGGACTGGCAGTCAGGGAAGAGCAGATCCGTCTATGCCATGAAATGCTGGATACTCTGCTGGGAGAACAGATTGCCTTGTGTGATGCAGGGGTAGGAATTGGGAAGACCTATGCCTATCTGGTAGCCTGTGTATTATTGCGGAAGTATTCCATGCTGACAGGGCGAGGAAATCCATTGGAACAGCGCCCGGTGGTGGTGTCCACCTCCAGCATTGCATTGCAGAAAGCCATTTTAACAGAATATATTCCCTTTTTGTCCAGGGTGCTGCTGGAGCAAGGAATCATTCAGTCCCCGCTTCGGGCAGTGGTGCGAAAAGGGAAAGAACACTTTGTCTGTGACAATAGGCTGGAACAACGAATCGAAGCAATCCGCCATAAACAGAAGAATGCTGTTCAAAAAGCAGCATTACTGTCCTTGCGAAAGCATTACGATATGGATAGCGTAAAGAATCTGAGCGGGTTTGACAGAAGGCTGGTCTGTGTGCCGAAATTCTGTCCAAGAGAATGTCCGGGCAGGCAGATGTGCCGCTATCAGAGATATCTGGAAGAATCCAGGAAACAGGATGTGTTCATTCAAATCTGTAATCATAATTATTTACTGGCAGATGCATATCACAGAGCAGAAGGATACAAGCCTTTATTGTCTGATTATCGGACGTTGATTGTAGATGAAGCTCATAAGTTACCGGAAGCGGCAAGGCAGATGTTTGGAAAAAACCTGTGTATGGATGATATCCGGGAAATAGCATATTATCTGGAACGGGAGCATCAGAAAGAAGAGGCAAAAATCCTGCGGACAGTCATGCATGACGCATTGCATGTTGTTGGTGCAGAACACCGAATTGGAAAAGGAATCCGGGAAACATTCCGTCATACAACAGATAGTGTGGTTTCTCTGTGGGAAGGAGTAGAAATGTTGGAATTTCTTTTGGACAAGCTGGAAAAATGTGTTCCAAAGTGGATACGGAATCGACTGGAGGATGCAAAAGAGGTGCTGAAGTGTTTTTGTAGCAGCGATGAAAAATATGTCTGCTATCTGCAATTCGATACAGAGCAGCTCCCATTTTATGCGCAGCCAGCCGGGAAATCCCAGAATTGTTCAGAAGATGTTATGGGATCGGGAAGAAGGGATATCCGCCATCTTAACCAGCGGAACGCTAAAGGCAGGCGCAGGCTTTTTGCGCACACGGCAGATCACCGGGCTGGAAGGAAGAGCAGGAGTGCAGGAATATGTGGCAGAGTCCCCATTTTCTTATGAGAGGAACTGTCTGTTATACTTGCCAAAGACGCTGGAACATTGCAGGAGAGGGAGCAGGGAAGAGGCAGTAATGGTGGCAAACCAGATCCATTCCCTGATCTGTTCCACTTACGGACATACGTTGGTACTGTTTACCTCTTATACATTGATGGGGAGTGTGTACCAGATTTTAAGAGACAGTCTGCCATTTCCCATGGTGGAAGTATGGAGGCATTCCCAGGAAGAAATTCTGCGGTTCAAGACCATGGAGAATGGGGTGCTGTTTGCAGCCGGCTCCTGCTGGGAAGGGGTAGACTTTCCGGGAGACATGGTATCTTCACTGATTATTGTGAAACTGCCTTTTGCAGTACCAGATCCCATCAGCGAGGCAGAGAAGGAAACCTATGATTCCCTGGAAACCTATATTCAGTCCATCATTGTGCCGGATATGCAGAAGAAACTACGCCAGGGATTTGGGAGAGCCATCCGGACAGAAACCGATACCTGCGTGGTGTCTATTTTAGATATCCGGGCAGGAAAAGGCGGCAAGTATCACAAAGATGTGATGTGTGCGCTTCCGCCCTGCCGGATAGCAGAGGAGTTGAGAGAGGTGCAGGATTTCATCCGCAGCCGGAAAGGTGTAGAGTATTATTTATAATAGGAAAAATCTGCTTTCCAGCCTTGTTGCTTTGTGCTTATTTTCCAGGCACTTTTTAAAGGGAAAATTTAGTTACAGTTTTGGAGCGGTTTTGGAGGGATTGTTGGTATTGCTGAATAGCTATTTGAACATGAAGTGGGTATAATGTGTATAGCGTTAGAGGAAAGGACGGTGAGCAAAATGGCACGATATGCAGTGGAACATATCTGGGAAGGAAAACAGGAATATTTCTTGATCCGGGATCATCAGAGCTGGCAGATGGTGCTGCTCCCGTCCAAGTATCTGACGCATTTGATTCGAGCAAACCGTTCCCCGAATACCGTTAGCCGCCGGGCAAAATCCATCCGGTTCTATCTGGAATATTTGGATGAAAAGGAGATGGAACTGTCTCAGGTAGCGGAACTGGAATTCCAGGAACAGTATGAACATTATGTGGGATTTCTCCACTGGCTGAAAGCCGGAAATCATTTGCATGAAAAGACAGAGAAACTGCCAAGCAATAAAACCTGCAATGCGTACTTAAAAGACGTGTTCAGGTTTTTCTGTTTTTTAGAGCTGGAAACAGATATGGAAAGATTAAAAGTGTTATATTATGACAGTTTTACCACTCATGATTCCATCGGCGTAAAACGGAAGCTGCGGTTCCGGTCATTCAATGGCTATCTGAAAGAGGAAGAACGAAACGTCCGTCCAGCAGAGCATCAGGAGATTTTGGAACTTTTGAAGCAGTGTACCAACTGCAGGGATCAGCTTCTGATCATGCTTCCGGCAGAGACCGGATACCGGATCGGCGAGATCTTAGGGGTAGATTATACCAGAGATATTGATTATGAAAGACACACCATCCGGGTATTCTTCCGGGATGACAATGAGAAACAAGGCAAGGGCGAAGAATGCGGCGTACCGAAGATCCAAAGTCAGTGATGCCACCTTCCAGTTTTTACTGTTTTATCTGTCCAAGTACCGGGAATTTCTGCAGCACCAGCCGATGCTGTTTGTAAACATCGAAGGAGAGACGAAAGGGAAGGCACTGCAGGTAGACGCAGTTTACCGGATGCTGGAACGGATGGAGAAAAAGACAGGCATCCATACGACGCCCCATATGCTGCGGAGATACTTCGGAAATATGAGGCGGGATGCCGGATGGCCGCTGGAAATGATCAGCGAAGCGTATGGACATAAGCACATCGACACAACCATCAAATATCTGAACCTTGTAGATGACCAGCTTATGGAAGCCAGTGACCAATATTATGCAAAACATTCTGCTCTTTATGATGTGGAGAAACTCCTGTAGGAGGTGAAGAACATGCCCGCTTATCAATTATATGTATATGAAGATCGGGAAAAGCGGGAAGCACTGGAACAAAAAATCTGTGAGCAGGTGGATGCCTGTACAGAGGTAAATGGAACCATACGAAACCGGATAAAGAAGTTCCTGATAGAAGAAGGGATTACTGATATTTCAGAGATGGACGCAGTCTAAGGGTCCGCTACGAAGAATATCTGGAAAGGAACGAAACCGTTCTTGCACCGATACCTGCTTGCGGGGATTTGATGGAATCGTGATTCATCGGATGAAAGAAGAACTGCAGACACTGGCAGGGAGAAGAAACTATACTACAGAGTATCAGGAACAGTGGATGTGCCTTACCCATTATCCGGAGATTGAGATTGCGGAATCCTTTCTATCAAGTAAAGACGGAAAAGAACTGTTGTGGAATTTTACCCTGGAATGTCCAAGAAATTTGAAGGTGCAGATTTTTACAGTACTGAAAGAGGTGATCCATACCTACCAAGGCTGTTATAGAAAAGAGAAACTGCTGGCACTGCAAAGGTTCTACCAATTCTGTGTGAAACATCAAGTGGCTGATATTGAGACCATGACATTGGACAAAGAACAGCGATTTGAACAGGAACTCTCGGAAGAGTTTCGAGGGAAAAAGAGAAGTACTATGTTTGGCATCCTGCAGATGAGCAGAAAAATCCTATTTTTACAGGCGCCGGAAATTCATTGGCAAGCGAATGTGTGGTTTTTGGAACGTTTCCATTTTTCCAGGGAACGGATGAATCCAAGTAAGCCTGTGGAATCGGTATCCTTTAAAGAGGTGACTAACATGGAAAATCAAAAGATTTTGCAAAAATATCTGCGGTATCTGTTTGGAATCACAGATTTATCTATCAGTACCATCCGAATCAAGCTGCTGGAACTTCGTACATTCCTGGCACACTTCAATGGAGAAGAAAAGCCGATCTATGAAGTGGAGGCAGAGAAGATTCAGAGATATCTGGAATCCGTTCAGAGACAGGATACCCGTGAAAAAACAGCAAATGGAAGAATCTTTATGATTTTACAGTTTTACAATTTCCTTGTAGTCAAAGGATATTTAAAGAAGATTCCCTTCCGGCATGCGTATTATCTGCAGAAAGAAGTGCATGTCCACAATGACCGCAGTGTACCGGAAAGAATCTATACGGAAATTTTATCGAAGCTGACAGAGTTTCCGGAACATCTGCGGTTGATGTTCCTGCACTTATGGTGTACAGGAATCCGGGGGAGCGAAGTATGTACCCTGACAGGTGGTGATTATGAAGAAAAGAATGGAGATTACTGGCTGAAAAGTATATCAGGTGAAAATGAAAACGTATAAGCGGATTCCCATTCCGGAAGCATTGTATAAATTAGTGCAGGTGTACAAAAAGAAATATCAGATCGGACCAGAAGAATACCTGTTTAAAAGCAAAAAAGGTGGAGCATTCCAGTATGCTACATTACGGTATCAAATGTTGAAATACTGTGAGAAAAATCAGATTGCAGATGGGGAATATATTTTCAGATCCCATGATTACCGCCATAACCTGGCTACGCTTTATTATGATAATGGTATTTCCATCCAAGCGGTACGAGATTACTTGGGGCATGAATATGAGGAAATGACCAGACAGTATGTGGACTATATGCCGAAGAAACTGGAAAAAGCCAGTGAAGCATATTTCCAGGAAGAAACCCACAGCTTTGCGACGGAACTGATGAAAGGAGAGTTCCATGGATGAAAATTATATCTAATCGATTTGGACTGCTATGCAAGAGCAGAGGAAAACCAGAAAAAGAAGGTAAAGGAATCCCATTGCTTTGATTTCGGACTGCTTCCAACAAAGGGGCTTCAAAATGAATTCCGTTCCTTTATTGAGAATCGAAGCCGACAATGTGCATTGGCAACGATGATACAGGAACGAGTGCTCTATCAGAGATTTTGCAGAATGGTAAAGGATAAGCACATCCGGGCAGAGAGCCTGCAGGAACTGGAGTGGGAACAATGGCTGATCAAAATCCGAAGCTGGCTTCTGGAACATGGACAAAAACTGACCATGCAGGGAATCAACGTATATGGGAAAGAAAAGACAGTGCCATCGAGCCTCATCACATATGTGCGGAAGGCATATCAATTTACAGAAGCCAAAGAGGAACGGGATGAGATTGAGAAAGATATCTGGAAATTAGAGAATCTGGACATTGCCTATAAAAAGAATCCGATTAAAAATGTACAGACTTTGAATTTTACAGCGATTATCCAGGATGACTTACGGGAAGAAACAAAAAAGGCAGTTTATGAGCATTTACATCATGAAGCGATTGCAACGATCATCAAAGAGTTGACAGCCATCCGGAGACTATCCAGATATTTGAAAGAAACATATCCCCAAATCCATTCGGCAGAAGAACTGAATCGGGAGTTGCTGGAAGAATATCTGACGTACCTTGCAACGGAAGCGGAGGGCGTGAATAATTACCGAATGGATTTGACGAGACTCCGAGGACTGCTGGAAACCATTGGAAAATTATATGGGTATCCACACTTAGAAATTTTATTCCTAGCCAGTGACTTGCCCAGACAGGTGCAGCCGAAACTGAAATCTTATTCAGATAGTGAGCTGATTCGTTTTAATGCAGCGCTTGCGGAGCTGGATGAGCAGATGGAGCGGCTTATGGTCATCCACCAGATGTTAGGAACAAGGATATCTGATACCCTTACCCTACAGACAGACTGCCTGTATCGACAGGACGGACATCCTATGATCCAGATCCGGCAGATGAAAACAACTACCTTTGTGAAGCCTATCAGTGCAGAACTGGAATTGCTGATTGAAAAAGCAATAGAGTATAGCAAGAAAAGGTATGGAGATATGGCTTACATTTTTGTGGATGAGAAAAATAGCAAGAGACCGATGCAGTACAATACCGTTCAAAACAAGGTGATGGATCTGATCCAGAAAAAAGACTTGCGGGACGACCATGGAGAACTGTTCGGATTCGGAACGCATATGTTCCGCCATGTATATGGTATCCGCTTAACAGAACTGCATCTGGATGACTGGACCATCGCAAAACTACTGGGGCATACATCTGTAAAGAATGTGAAATTTTACCGGAAGATGAGTCTTCAGATCATTGCGGATGAAACAAGAGAAATCAGAGCAGAGATGAGCCGGATGATCCGGGCGAATCTGGCAGGATGGGGGAAAGAGTATGAGCAAATATGACAAGATGCTGGAAGTAAACCATAAGCAGAGCGTGGAGAAGATTCAGAGGGCAAAACTGACGATCCAAGAAATGATCGAAGAAGAGGATAAAGTGACTGTTCCCAAACTGATGCAAAAGACCGGCTCTCCAGAGGATTCTTTTATAAGAACCCGGAAGTGCGAAAGGCAGTAGATCGTGCCTTGCAGCTACAGGCTGGCATGGTAGATAAGAGAAGAAAGATTTTAGATATGGCAATGGACAACCGTATCCTGCAGCTGGAGCAACAGGTAGTGAAACTGAAAAGAGAGAACGAGACATTACGGAAAGAAAATGAAGCAATGCGGAAAGCATTGAATAAAAGAGACTTGAATCTGATCAAGAATTTTTAATGAAGAAGAAAACAATCAGCGACTGGCAGGGGCGTGAAGAACGCGCCTGCTGGTGGTTGTGGGGATAAAATATCTAGAAACGTAGTGTGCTATATAGTATAATGTAATAGAAAACAATCAACTTTCAGAAATGAACAACTACATGGAGATTCAGATAAATGAGTAGTCAAGAAACATTTTCTATAACAACACTACAAAGAATGTGTGCTAGATCTGAATATTTGGATGAGTCAGATATTCATATGAATGACAAAACAGTTTCATGGGATGGAAATATCATATATTACAAAACTAAAAAGCCGGCTTCGACAGGAAATGAATTTCTTATTCCTATTCAAGTAAAGGGAAAAGAGTATAATATTCTTCCGGATTCGGATAGCATAAGTTATCCAGTGGATATAAATGATTTGAAAAATTATTTAAAGAATGGCGGAGTAATATTTTTCGTTGATGCAATTTCAAAAACGGAATATAATGACAAAATGTATGCAAAAATCTTACTTCCGGTAGATATTGTCCATATAATGAAAGGAAAAGAAGAACAGGGGAGCATTACGGTACATTTAAACCATGTAAAAACTGTCCGAGAATTAGAAGAACTGTGTGTTCTTTTTAAAGAAAATAGACCTAAACAGGCAATGGTAGGAGTGGGAAAATCAATTCCCGATTATGATAATATATCTAATTTTACTATATCAACATTGCCAACTCCATATATGAATCCTGCAATCGCAATTGCGAAAAGTCCTTTTAAGTATGTGTATACCAAGAAGGATGGGATGGAGATACCAGTTTTATTGACAGATTTAGTTACTGCGACCGAGAGTGAGTGGTTAATAAAAATCGATGATAAAATAGAACAAAGATATCCTGTCCGACATATTTATGAATTAAATCAAACGACTACAAGGATTAGTGAGATCATCGAATTTGTATTAACAGAAAAAAGCCAAAAAACAACCATTCGTTGTATTGAGGCAACTAACTATAATTTTGAAACAGTTTTTCAAGCATCAAAAATTATAATAGCTGTTTCTGATGCAGAGGAAGTAATGATCGAAAATATAAGTCTGGGAAAAAATTTCTTAAGGGAAATACAAACAGCTTTTACAGAAGGATTTCTTGCATATCACAAACGGATTGTTCAATTAGGAGAAACACTTACAGAACTAAATATTAAAAGAAGTTTATTTAAAAAACGAAAGAAAATTTTAGATGCAGAACCTACCATAATTTTTTCTGAAAAAGGGATTAGTGGAAATGAAAGTTTTATCGTTACCATTCCAAGCAGATGAAAATTGTGGTCTTTACAAACAAATAATTGGACGTAGGAATTGCTGTTAGAATATGAAAAGATTCAAGAAGATGGATATATAATTCGTAATTATTTGAAGGATGGTAAACGGATTGCTATCTTTGCCGATATACCAGATGGAAAAACACAGAAAATCAGCAGATGGTTTGCGTTACGAGATGAGGATATATCTCAGATGATATTTGATGAAAATGATCTGTTGGAAAGAAATGTACAACACCGGTGAAGAAGAAACGGATCAACTTTTGGGACTAATATTGATTTCTAAAATCTTATGATAAGGAAAGAGATAAAAATTTATTGTTATTGGCTGAAAATTAATAAATATCTTAGAGAAATATTCGATGGATTCAACCATTCTTACAATAAATAGACTTCAAATCATTGCCCGTAAAAGGGAGCTAGAGCTTGAAGAAAGGAAAACATTGGCACAGATTAAATATTCTGAGAATATATTTGCGAGGTGCTGTGCATGTATTTTGCTGAAACAGTTTGATGAATTTGATATACATATGCAGCAATTATCTGCAACAGAAAAAGAAGAATTTTATAGTTGGCCGATAGCTTCTTTATTACCAAATGTAGAAAAAAATGAATAATACAGAAATTAGTGCGGAAGATTCTAAAAAGGATCTTCCATTTTTATTGGGAAATAAGCAGTACAGAAATATGTAGCCTCTATACCAAAACTATTTTGCCAATTTTTGTATGATTAACTCGACTTATTATTTATTTGTCGTATAATGAGAGTATAAAAATTATAAGGAGTAATGGTCGTGGGTAGAGGTAATGATGCAATACCAACATGGAGTGGATTTAATTATCAAGGAAAAATGATGCTATTGTATGTCCTAGAGTTAATAAATCAAATAGACCAAAAATAAAAAACAAAGATATAGACGCCTATTCTGTTGAATTAGAAAAAACAGAAGATTTTTGTATTATTTGCGATTCAGAATATAAA